>Ga0066376_10000762_pt1 | contig 30359 bp, 27 predicted proteins | sample Knorr_S15_td_Bot_FD_77009 | JGI IMG/M metagenome (GOLD analysis project Ga0066376, IMG submission 77009) | Marine microbial communities from Southern Atlantic Ocean transect - Knorr_S15_td_Bottom_ad_5009_LV_A | ecosystem: Environmental > Aquatic > Marine > Oceanic | place: Southern Atlantic... | reverse complement strand
GGCAATCAGAAGACTCACCGCCGGCGTGACCGCTTCTGGCATTGTCTTCTTCGTCATATTTCGTTCCAGTCAGCCGATATCCGCAAATCGTCGGAAAAGCCGATCACTCGTTGAGATTATACACCGATCACTCGTTGAGATTATACATATGACACCAGTGAGCGCCCCTCGTTTAGCTGTCCTGGTAACTCAATGCACTGAACTATTAAAGTCCCTTAGAAACAGTTAAATCAATCCATAAACGACATAATTGGCCACCGAGGATTGTCAAAGTAACAGCTTTTGCGCCGGAAAGCATCGGTCATGGCGGCGGCTCGACCGGCCGCTCGATAAATGCGGCGGGCTATAGAGCCGACAAGGCGGCGGGCGTCTGTTCGCTGTCTTCGCTGTTTGATTTGAGTTGGCTCACTTGTCGCCTTCGCCTTATACCAAGGGTCGCTGATTTCATCCCACCAACGGCAAGGCCCGCATGACCACGACTTACCGCCGCACATCGAGCTATGAATGCGAGGAACTCGAAGACGAACTGGTTGTCATGGAGTGTGACAGCAAGGCCGTGGTGACGCTCAATCCGGCGGGCCGGCTGATCTGGGAAGCGCTTGAGAACCGGGTAACCCTGGATGAACTCGAGGCGGTGTTTCGCGATGTCCTCCCCAAACTCGGCGAGGGTCGCATACGTGATGATATCAGGGGTGTTCTCGACGCGCTGGTGACGGCGGGTCTGGTTTTCATCGACGGAGACTGAGCCGCCTCACCGCCCGACGCCGACGTAGCGGTGCAGCGGCTCGGGGTCGCGCTCGATATCCCGGGGCGTCGATTCATGGCGAATTTCACCGGCTTCGAGAAACAGCACCCGGTCGGCGACCTGGAGAACCGCCGGTACCTTCTGCTCGACCAGCAATACCGCGGCGCCGTGCGATTTCAGATCGGCGACGATATCGAGCAGCTGCTCGACGACGCTCGGCATGAGGCCCTCGCTGGGCTCGTCGAGCAACAGCAGCTTGGGCTCCAGGCAAAGCGCCCGGGCGGTGGCCAGCATCTGCTGCTCGCCGCCGCTGAGCGTACCGGCGCGTTGTTGCAGACGCTCTTCGAGCACCGGGAACAGGGCCAGAACCCGCTCCCGGGTATCGCCGCCCTGACCGCCCGCCAGCAGTCCCATGCGCAGGTTTTCCGCGACGCTGAACTCGGCGAACAACCCCCTGCCCTGGGGTACATAGGCGACGCCGAGGCCGGGAATTTGGTGTGCCGCCCGGCCGCTCAATTCAACCCCATCCAGGGTGATGCGCCCGGCGCGCGGGCGAACCAGCCCCATGATGGTCTTGAGCAGGGTGGTCTTGCCGGCCCCGTTGCGGCCCAGCAGGCCGAGTATTTCGCCGCTCGCGATGGTCAGGGAGACGTCGCGCAGAACCGGTACGGCGCCGTAGCCGCTGTGGATTGCTTCAAGCTTCAGCATGGCTGGTTCCAAGATAGGCCCGCTGGACCTCGGGGTTGCCCTCGATCTCGTCCGGCGCTCCCTCGGCGATGATCTTGCCCCGGTCCATGACGGTGATCCGTGACGCCAGTTCCAGGACCACCGGCATGTTGTGCTCGATGAGCAGGATCGTCGCGCGCGAAGCTATATGGCGGATCAGCTCGCAGAAAGACGCGATCTCACCAGGCGCCAGCCCCTGGGTGGGCTCGTCCAGGATCAGCAGCTTGGGGTCGAGCGCCAGCCCCATGGCGACTTCCAGCAGACGCTGGTGGCCATAGGGCAGCTCCCCGGCGGCTAGCTCATGACGGTCGTCGAGGTTGACGTGGCGGAGCGCCGTCTCGACACGCTCGGCAATCGCCGGTTCGGCCCCGAACAAGCCGCCGCCGAGGCTGCGTTGGGCCGCCAGGGCGACGTTTTCATAGCAGCTCAAGCTGCGGAAGATACTGGTCACCTGGAAGGTGTAGACGATGCCGCGGCCGACCCGCTGGTAGGATTTGAGCCGGGTGATGTCCTCGCCGGCAAAGCTGATCCTCCCCGAAGTCGGCCGCAAGCGGCCGCTGATCAGGCTCACCAGGGTCGTCTTGCCGGCCCCGTTGGGGCCGATGATCGCCCTGATTTCACCCTGGTTGAGGCTGAAATCGACATGATCCACCGCGGCCAGGCCGCCGAAGCGCTTGGCCACCGCCGTGGTCTCGAGCAGGGTCACGGCAGCCATGGCAGCCACCTGGCGCGCAGGGAACCCAGCAGGCCCTTGGGGTACCACAGGATGAGCACCAGCAGAACCACGCCGACCACCAGCAGATAGCTGGTAGTGAAATCGCCGGCAATGTCGATCAGATAGAACATCAAACCGGTGCCGACGAACGGCCCGAGGACCGTCCCGACGCCGCCCAGCAGGGTCCATAACAAGGCGTAGATAGAATACTGGATGGTCGCGAAGGTCGACCCGACATAGGCGAACAGCAGGGCGTAGCCCGCCCCGGCGGCGCCCGCCATGACCCCCGACACCACCAGGGCGATCAGCTTGTAGACATAGGTGTTGTAGCCCAGCATGCGGGTGCGCGGCTCGTTCTCGCGGATAGCCACCAACACCCGCCCGATTGGCGAGCGGACCAGCGCCAGGCAGCCCAGCATACAGCAGGCGAACAGCAGCAGCGCCGCGTTGTACTTCACCACCGGATCGGCGAAGCTAAAGCTGACGCCGCCCAGGGTCACGGTGCGGGCCTGCTCGGAGAGCACGAAGCCCTGATCGCCCAGGGTGATCTCGTTGAAATAGAGGGTGGCGAGAAAGAACGCCTGGGCGAACATCAGAGTGACGATCAGGAAGGCGATGCCGCTGGCGCGCAGGGCCACCAGACCGAAGCAGAGCGCCAAGGCCAGGCTCGCCAGCAGCCCCAGGCCGAAGGCTTGCAGGGCGCCGATCTCGAAGTAATAGAGCGGCAGCCCGGCGCCGTACAGGCCGGCGGCGAAGAACATGGCGTGGCCCAGGCTGAGCAGCCCGGTGTAGCCCAGCAACACATTGTAGCCCACGGCGAAGCTGGTCAGCACCATGATCCGCGCCACATTGCCGTGGTGGTAGGCGGGCAGCAGGAACTGCGCCGCGAACAACACCGCGATGACCGCCAGGTGCAGGGCGGCGATGCGACCGCCCTTACCGCCGCCGCTCACGTTTCCTCCTGCGGCTGGCCGAACAGGCCGCTCGGCCGGTAGACCAGCACCATGGCGACGAACAGGGTGGCGATGATCTTCGCCAGGGTGGGCGAGAAGAACACCGAGATGACGCCGTCGCTGATGCCGATGACGAAGGCCGCCACCACGGTGCCGCGCAGGGACCCGAGGCCGCCGACGATGACCACGATGAACGACAGCAGCAGCGGATCGAGCCCCATCAGGTAATGGGCCTGCTGGATGGGCACCACCAGCACTCCGGCGGCCGCCGCCAGCATGGCGCCGAGGGCGAACACCGTGGCATAGATGCGGCGCACAGGCACGCCGAACGCCTGGGCCATTTCCTGGTTCTGCTGGGTGGCGCGCATATAGAGCCCGAGCCTGGTCCGCGCCATGGCCAGCCAGACCCCGAGCAGCAGCAGGGCGGAGGCGCCGGCGACGATCAGCTTGTAGCCCGAATAGCCGAACCAGGGGAAGGACACGCGGAAATAGAACGGCGGCTCGACCGGCCGGGCGTCGGGTCCGTAGAAGGTCAGGACCAGCTGCTGGATGATGTAGAGCATGCCGATGGTGGCGACGATGGTGCTTTCCGGCTGGTAATCGATGCGCCTGAGGATCAGCCAGTCGGCGGTCAGGGCCACGGCGCCGACGATCAGCGGCGCGATCACCAGGGCGACCAGGAAGCCGATCGCCGGGTAGCCGGCCAACAGGGTGGTCAGCCACCAGGCGAGGACCGCGCCGAGCATGTAGAACTCGCCATGGGCCACGTTGACCACCCGCATGACGCCGAACACCAGGGACAGACCGAGGGCGGTAACGGCGAGCACGAAGGCGGTGACCGTGCCCTCAAGCAGCGCCAGAAAGAGATGGGGTCCGAAGTCCATGAAAACCCGAGATCAGCAGCGGGAGAAAAAGCGGACCGGCGCGAGCGTTGCGCCCGGCCGGTCCCGTGACAAGAAGACGCGCCCTAGTGGTCCGACCGCTAGAGAGACATCTTGGTGTAATCGGCCTCGGGTTCGTAGAGGCCATCCTCGATCGAGGTAGTGTGAACCAGCTTGAGTTTTTGATTGACGACCTTGGAGATGTACTGCGAGCCGAAGCACTGATGGAGCTTGCCGTTGAACGCCTTGTGACCCTGGGGATGCTCGATGCCCTCGTTGTACCAGCGGGTGTTTTCCAGGGTCTCGATCAAGGCTTCCTTATCCTTGGGCGTGCGGTCGCGATAGCCGCTGTCCTCGACCGCCTGCTTGATGGCGAACAGGGTCTCCCAGCAGCCGAACATATGGGAATAGGTGGCGACGTCCTTGGGATCGTTCAGGCTGGCGCCGTTGGCGTCGCAGCCGACCGCCGCGCGGAAGAAATTCGCGCCGATGGTGTCCTGGCTTGCCGCATAGCGCGGCATGGCCTCCCAGAAATAGCTGCCTTCGAGATAGTCGAGCCCCGGGCTGGCCATGTCCACCGCTTCGAGGGAATCCATGAAACCGAACAACTCCGGTCGGTTGGAACCGAAATGCTCACCCATTTCCTTAACGAAGGTGAGCACCCCCGGCCCGACCATGACATGGTAGATCAAGTCGGTATTGGAGGGGATCTTGGCGAAATATTTGGTGTAGGAGGATTCCGTCGGCGGGATGGCGAGCGACGCGGTTACCGTGCCGCCGTTGGCGGTTAACGCCGCGCCGAAAAAATCTCGGTGATTATAGCCGAAGGCGTAATCCGGATAGATCATCGCCACGTTCTTGCCGAGGTTGTTCAAGACCCAGGAGGAGATGCCCTTGATCTGGGAGCGGACATCGGTGATGCCCGGCTGGAAGGTGTAGCGGTTGAGCGATCCCGAGGCCACGTGATAGCCCTCGCTGACCACGAAATAGGGCGTCTTCAACTCGCCCGCCCGGGGCGCCGAGCCGTTCACCACATGGGAGAACAGGGTGCCGAAGATGAAGTCCACCTCGTGTTGCAGGGCGAATTTCTCGACTACTTCCGCGCCGCGCTTGGGGTCGGTGCCGTCGTCCTCGATGACCAGCTCGATGGGCCGCCCGCCGATGCCGCCATGGCTGTTGATGAGTTCAACCGCCGCGTTGGTGGTGCGTTCGTACCATTTGCCGTAGGCCGCGCCGATGCCGGTGCGATGAACCTGGAAGCCGAGGCGGATCGGTTTATCGCCGTCCCCCGCATGGGCGCTGGCCGTCTTGATCAGCGCGCCCGGCGCGAAGCCGCCGGCGGCCCCGACGGCGGCCACGCCGGCCACCACGCCGGCGCATTTGAAGGCGTCGCGGCGGGATACGCCGTTCTCCGGCGTCGCGCCCGAATTCTTGTCGTTGTCGTTTCTAGTCATGCCATGGCTCCCGATTTGTGAACTCCCCTGAACCCGCCGCCGGTCGGCGTTACAGGCGGCTCAAGCAATAGCACGGCGCTCCATGGGGACTCAAGTTCGCCGGAGTGTGGCGGGCGCCTGACTCCGCCCGAAGCAGCCGAAGGCTCGCGCAACAAGCCGGATAAATGCTATAATTTATGGAGATTACACAGGGAGGTTGATGAGATGTTCAACATGTCCAGCCGGCTTGTCGCCTTGGCGATATCCGCCGCTATTGCATCCACGCCTATCGCCGTGAGCCAAGCTCACGAAGTGTGGGTCACCAACATGACGTCGGCTAACGTGACGGTTTACAGCACCGATAACTACAAACTGATTGCCACGATCCCGACCGGGGCCGGCGCGCATAATGTCACGCTTACCAGGGACGGCCGGGTCGCCTTGGTGGCCAACGTCGGAGACGGTACGGTAAGCATCATCGATACCGACGCCAAGAGGGTCGTCGCCACCGTTCCAAGCGGCGCGAAGCCGCATGGTATTTCGGTCTCTCCGGACGGCAGCCGGGCGCTCGCCAGCAGTGTCGGCGAGGGACAGATCACTTATATCGACGTTGCCGCCGGCGAGGCCATCTATTCCGAGATCATCGGAAAGAAGGCCATGATGTCGGTCTTTTCGACAGACGGTAAGCGAGCCTTCATCGTCGAGCCGACAAACTCAACGATCATCGAGTTCGATCTCGCCAAGCGGGCCGTTATACGCACCCTGTCGGGCGGCATCGGGACCATGGCCTTCATTCCGTCTCCCGACTGGAAGCAGGCCTGGATGACGGTGCCCAAGGAAGACAGGATCGTGCTTCTCGACATCGATACCGGCAAGGCCTTGGGTTCGATCGCCGTTGAAGGCGAGCCTCATGGCCTGGTGTTCAGCCCCGACGGAAGCCGCGGCTATGTGGTGCAGCGGGGACTCGACCAGGTGGCTGTCGTCGATACGGTGAGTCGCCAGGTCATCCAGTCTGAATACGTCGGCGAGCGACCGGATATGCTCGCCATCAGCCCGGACGGCAAGAGGCTCTATGTGACCATCCGAGATGGAGACAAAATGCTGGTGCTGTCGACGGCGGATTTCTCGACCATCGCCGAGGTGAAAACCGGAGACCAGCCCCACGGCATTGCCTATCGACAATGAAAGAACGCCGAGACGGGAGCCAGGGCCGAGATTCGGAACTGGGGTGAGTGAGGGGAATTGAACCCCCGACCTCTAGATCCACAATCTTGAGGCCTACCGTTTCACTGGGGTTCATTAGAGTTCATCCCGTCCATAAAAACGACAGTTTATAACGGTTTTCGTATCATTCCGTCTTGTTTGGTACCATGCCGCCTGTTAACCTAGTCGTTAACTTGAAGATGTTTTTGTTGCCCAGTTAACAGCAATACCTTCGCGGAAAGGACGCCCAATGCAGAACATGCGCCTCACAAAAGCCTTCATCGAAACGTTGGTCCCTCCCCCGGATCGCGTTTCCGAGGGTTTGGATACGATCTTCTGGGATGCCGCGTTGGCTGGTTTCGGCTGCAAGGTCACACCAAGAGGCGCAAAATCTTTCATCTATCAATACCGCGCACCAGACGGCAGATCACGCCGCCTTACTATCGGCAGGACAACCAAGTTCAGCCAGGACGCCGCCCGCAGGCTAGCGGAGAAGGCTGAAAACGTCGTGAGGAACGGCGGCGATCCAATGGGAGACAAGGAATCGACCCGTGCAGCTGATCGGCTGGGGACAACGATTGATGAGTTTCTCAAGACATGTGCGGGCCGCGTCCGGCGGAACCAACTCGCTGCGAGTAGCCAAGCACTCCCTGTGTGGACGTAGCGTGATGTAGCGAACGCGATCCCCGTTGAGCTTGCCCTTTTTCCCCGCCGCATAACTTGGGCTGTGGGGGTCCAGATACGGCTCAAGCATTTTGCGCATGTCGTATGCGTTTCTTCTTTGGTGCGCACGAGGGTATCGCTCCTTGATCCAATCGTTTGCGCTCTCGCTTAGACGTTGGGTCGAGGCTTCGACCGGTCCCCGAGTCCAGGCGTCGAAGTCGCTTTCTCCACCAAGTGTTACACCGTCAAGAAGGCACCCGGAGCGGTTGGGGTGCGGCAGATTTCCCTCTTCAAGTCTATCGGCCCACCAAGCCTCCAAAGGGGGGAGCGACAGGCGTTTCTGGGTTGCGTGGTCTTCTGTTGCGGGCCGGTCGCGCTCGGGGTTGAAACACGATATATCGCGCTGCAAGAGGTCGTAGAGCATCGCAGCCGGACCGCCTGCTTCTATTTCCGCATAAATTAGGGCGAAATACTCATAGTCCCCTTTGCGCTCATCGCTCACATCGAACACGACAAACCGCCTATCGTCGTGGCCGATGTTCACCGCTCGGGTTTCATTCGTTGCCATGAAAATCTTGAGCATGTTGTCGAGATTGATGGGAGGTAGACCCTTTTCTTCAATCATGATGGTTGGCTCGGTGATCAGGCTTTTGAGCTTCGCGGCTTGGCGCTGGTCGCCTGCGTAAATGGCTTCATCAGCTTCGACAAAGGCTGCGCCCCTCAACTGAGAATTAAAGTCCCCTACCAAATGTTTGGCGTTGCTCATGTAGACGCCATGCTTGCCGAAGATGCTTCTGATTGCGCGCCCCAGCACGCTCTTGCCTGTCCCCTGCCCCCCTTGAAGTACAAGGCAGACGCCAATCGGCTGGGTGGGGTTTTGAACCGCCCAAGCAATCCAATTCAGCAGATACTCAAACCCGATCGGATCGCCGCCACATATGACGCTGAGCATATGGGCCATCAGTTTTGACCAATCGCCTTGTATGGCATTGATCAAGCCAAACCAAACGTTGAAATGACCGTCTTCGGTGATGCCCGGGGGCACACCATCCCGCATGGTCAGTCCTTTTCCGGCTCTGGTCCGGTCGGGGTGCTGCAGCCATTGGTCGACGCAACACCGCTCTTTGCCGTTCACGGTGACGGTTGTCATTTTTTTATGGTAGCGCTTATATCCCTCAGCTTTGGTGACCCGAAAGCCCTGTTCGCTGTCTACTAACTCAAAGACGACATCTTGATGGCCGTATAGGCCGTGGCAGGCGCGAGAGTTTTCCACTGCGACCCAATCCGGGATAGTGCCGCCCTGCCCCGCAGCATCATCGAAATCCGCTGCCGGATCGCGGAGGTGATATTTCCTCCCGCCATGTGCGAACGAGTTGACCACGGCAGTGTCTGTGTCTGTGTTCGCGTAGAATTTAGCGGTAGTGCAGCCGTATGCTGGCCCTTCGACTGGATCAGCACAGGCTGACCCATCGTATTTATCCGGCGTAGCCAGCACATCCGCGACGGAGACTTCGCCCTGTACGGCGAACACGATTGTGTCAGCGGGCAGCAACCGCCCGCTGGCACGGGAGACGACAGCCTGCCGCGCTTCTTCAAGCGAGACGCCCCGCGTTTTCACCAGTTCGGCTGCGCTGCGCGAGATGTAATCCTCGCGGCATGTCTCGCTCTCACTCTGCGCCGCCAGCTTCGCCTCAGCAACAAGACGCTGATATTCGGCTTCCTCTGTTTCGCTCAGGTCGGGGATGACCCCGAAGGTATCCAGCAACGTACCGCCCTCAGCGACCGCCACGCGGGCTTTAGGATCAACTTTGATACAGCGAGCCGCTTAGCGGTGCTGTACGACACGCATAAGAACTCTGCGGCCTGGGGCAGCGTTAAGCAGACATTTGTGTGATTTTGAGCCATCGGGGGTTGATCCTCTCGGGCGAGGATCGCGAATCAATCGTCAGTCGCATTAAACTCAGCAGCCTGCACAATTTATCATCGCGATCATATTGTGCCGGTTCAGATGAGTTCCGACTGGAGGGCATTCCACCTGACTTGCTTACTACCATACTTTGTGACCAGGGGGTTGTAAAGATCAATAGATAGTGGCTTGGTCCATCTGGTGTATTTTGGTCAACCTATCAACCAGCGCACCAATTCCGCCCCGCGATGCTGTCTCTGCGGCAGCGCCCCAGCGTTGTGCCGGTCATACTCGGTTTCTGTCACGCCCCTGGCGCGGACATGCTCGAACTCGTTGTAGGGATCGAGAACAAGCCCTTGAATGCCATAGCGCATCACAGCGATCCTGGCCTTCTCCAACACCCAATCAATCGTTGGGCTTTCGTCCTCGGCGCGGATGAAAGTGAAATAATCGTTGATCCAGACCGTATTGAAAGCGGGGCCAGAGCTGTTGGCGACTATCGGGGCGGCTTGGGGTTGTCCATTCGAAGGCCACGTCCCGACCGAACGGGTTGTTGAAGTGGCCGCGCGCCTGGTCCGCGCCGGGGCTGGCGAGGTTATTCTGGCTGACAGTATCGGCTGTGCGGCGCCCAACCAGGTGGCCGAGCGCCTGGCCGCCGTGGCCCATGCGGTCGGTGCAAACATTCCCCTTGGTTACCATTTTCACAACACCCGCAACACCGGGTTTGCCAATGCCGCCGCCGCCGTGCAGGCGGGGGTCATACGGCTTGATTCATCGGTCGGCGGCATCGGCGGTTGCCCCTTTGCGCCCCGCGCCACCGGCAACATCGCGACCGAAGATTTATGCTTCATGCTGCACCAGATGGGCTATCAAACCGGCATTGACCTGGACGCCCTGATCGGCGTCTCCCAGTGGGCGGAAACATTTTTCGACGCGGCCCTGCCGGGCCAGGTCATGAAGGCCGGACTGTTCCCCGAAATCGCCGCTAATCGCTGATTTTCAAGGTGAAAGGAATGCCCTTGGCGGTGCCGCTGATGTGGCCGCTTTCAGGGGGCATGGGGGCTTGTTCGGGCGGAGGACTTTCAGGTGCCGGTTCGGGACTTGGCTGGGGGGCCACCGAAGGGGCGGGTGGTGCCGATTCAACAGATTTACGGTCCGTGCCGAACAGGCTGTCCATCTGCTTGCGATTTTCATCAAGCAGGCTGTCGAAGGAAGATGAGAGTTTTTCCGCCATTTAACCGTTCCCTGTTCCTACCCTGCTGGGGTGGCAGATTTTATCAACGTATTCAATAACATCCCCCGTCGATACCACATCGGCGTATTTGGCGTCCATGTCGAACAAGTTGGCTTCGTGGGGGCCTTCCGCCCGGTCGCCGACGGCCTCGCGCACGACAATGGTATGGAACCCATATTGCAAGGAATCCACGGCGGAAGCCCGAACACAGCCGCTGGTGGTGCAGCCCGTGATCACCACCGTATCGACGCCTTGTATTCTTAAGTGGCTGTCCAGATTGGTGCCGAAGAATGAACTGGCGTATTTTTTCGAGACGATATAGTCGTCGAATTGCGGTCTGATCCGATCATCGATGGCGCACATGGGAGAGCCTTTGACCAACACCGAGAGGGATGGAACTTTCTTGATGAAAACCCCGGCATCGCGGAAATCCGCGTCATATTCGATGGTCGTGTAGACAATGGGCAGGGTAGCCTGGCGAAAGGCATTAATCAGGGTTTTGGTTTCCGCCACTTCTGCGGAAAAATCACCGCCCAGGGGAGAGGTGGGGTCGGTAAAGCCGATGATGAAATCGACAATCAACAAGGCCGGGCGTTTGCCGTACCCGGAGCGACTGGCGAAGCCCTTGCTTTGATAGCTTTCCAAGGTTTCTTTTGCCCACTCGTTCATGTCGCCCTCCCGCCGTCATTTTTGTTGAACGGATCTTAGGCTAATCCACCGCCATCTGCTATCAACCATATTAAGAAACAAATCGGCCCCCGCAAGCAGTCAACAGGGGCGTAACCAGGGAGGAATTGTATTCATGGGCAATGGTTCGGAAACCTACAAGCCACGCCCGGCCTTCGAGCACTCAGCGGACGCAGAATCCCTGGCATCGAAATCGAACAGCGCCAACAACGGCGGCGACGGCAAAAAAGAAATCCTGTGCGCCGTTGGCATCGATGTGGATGCGGTGGCCGGTTGGCTGGGGTCCTATGGCGGCGAAGATTCACCCTGTGATATTTCCCGTGGCCTGTTTTCCGGCGAAGTCGGGCTACCCCGGTTGGTCAATCTGTTCGACAAGCTGGACATGAAAACCACCTGGTTCATTCCCGGCCATTCCATCGAAACGTTTCCCGATCAATGTAGAATGGTGGTCGATGCGGGCCACGAAATCGGCATGCACGGCTATTCCCACGAAAACCCCATCGCCATGACCCCGGTGCAGGAAGAAGCGGTGATGGACAAATGCATCGACCTGATCGAAAAGCTGTCCGGTCGCCGGCCCACGGGTTACGTGGCTCCCTGGTGGGAATTCAGCCCAGTGACCAACGAGCTGCTGCTTAAAAAAGGCATCAAATACGACCACAGCCTGATGAACGATGATTTCCACCCGTTCTATGTGCGGATCGGCGATAGCTGGACCAAAATCGACTATTCCAAACAGGCCGAAGAATGGATGAAACCCCTGGTGCGCGGCACGGAAACCGACCTGATCGATATTCCCGGCAGTTGGTATCTGGATGATCTGCCGCCCATGATGTTTATAAAAAGCGCGCCCAACAGCCACGGCTTCGTCAACCCCCGTGATATCGGCGATATCTGGCGGGACCAATTCGACTGGGTCTACCGGGAATACGATTACGCCGTGTTCACCCTGACCATTCACCCGGATGTTTCCGGCCGTCCCCAGGTGCTGATGATGCTGGAAAGAATGTTGCAATACATGCAGGGCCACAAAGGCGTTAAATTCTGCACGTTTGACGAAATCGCCGACGATTTCAAACGGCGGAATCCGCGAAAGGCGTAATATTCATGTGCGGCCTGTGTGGAATTCTCGGCGGCAAGGGGCACTGGACAGACAGTTCGGCCAACCCCGAAACCTTCGCCGAGCGGGCCGAAACCCACACCATCCGGCGGGAACGGCTGGAACGGACGGCCCTGGTTGGCCGGGTTCTCAAATACTATGGCTTGGGCCTGAAAGAATGGGCCGGATCATCTTATATGTTGCGCGGCAGCACCGGTAAAACCGCCCTGGTCGATAATATGTCGCAAATGTGGGCCGAGGCGGAAAAAATGGCGACCCGCGATTTCGATCCCCTTGATGAAGGCCTGATCGACTATCTGCACCGGGAACGGGCGTCATGAGCGCCCCGCATCTAATTCCGGTCAACATCGTCACCGGTTTTCTGGGTAGCGGCAAGACCACCCTGTTGCAGCGATTGCTGCGCGATCCGTCGCAAAAAGATACCGCCGTTCTGGTCAACGAATTCGGCGAAGTCGGCTTGGACCACCTGTTGTTGCAGAGCGTCACCGAAAATACCCTGGTCATGGAAAACGGCTGCGTCTGTTGCGCCATTCGAGGCGATTTGCAGGATAGCCTGCGCACCCTTTTTTCCCAGCGCGAACGGGGTGAGGTGCCCCGGTTCAAACGGGTCGTTATCGAAACCTCGGGCCTCGCCGACCCTGTTCCCATCGCCTATACAGTGCTGTCGGACACGGTCTTGCAGCACCATTTCAGGCTCGGCAACGTGGTGACCACGGTGGATGGTGTGAACGGCCTGGCCCAGTTGGACGAGTTCGAGGAATCGGTCAAACAGGTGGCCGTCGCCGACCGGCTGATCCTGACCAAATCGGATATTGCCGATCCTTCCGACATGGCCGCCCTGCGGGTGGCCTTGGGCCGGATCAATCTTTCGGCGCCCATTTTCGATGCGGTAGCCGACGAAATCGCCACCCAAAGATTGCTGATCGAAGATGCTGGCAGTTCGGACTACAAGTCCCGTGAGGCGGCGCACTGGATGGTCGGGGCTGATCACCATGCCGGTCACGACCACACCCATACGGAAGGAATTTCATCGTTTGTGCTGACCTTCGATCAACCGCTTGACTGGACCGCGTTTGGCATCTGGATGACCATGCTGCTCAACCGTCACGGGGATAAAGTGTTGCGCGTCAAGGGGTTGCTGAACGTTTCCGGAATGGTCGCCCCGGTCCTTATCAATGGGGTTCAGCATGTGGTCCATCAACCGGTGCATCTGGACAGCTGGCCCGATACGGATCACCGGTCCCGGCTGATCTTTATCGTGCGTGACCTGTCACGGGAAAAACTGGAAAGGTCTTTGTCCGCCTTCAACGGACTGACCAATACCCGTCATTCCAACGTCGCCTGAGAAGCCTCTCAGGAATTCGGCGAAGACATGGACCGGGGATGAATACGGCGGGAATGCCAGCCGTCGCGGAATGCCCGGACCACACGGTGCAGCAGGAAAAAGGCCAGGGCGAAAATAACCAGGATGGCGATGGCGATCAGATTGGCGCCGACTCCCCCCGTGCCCGACCCCTGGCCGGTCAATTGTACGGCCAGAATGGCGACCGCCTGAACAATCGCCCCGGCGCAAAAAATAACGGCCACCAGGATGGCGGTCTGAAGCGTGTCAAACACCAGTTGGCCTACGTCCAGATCGCTGACATGACCGATGATATTTTTCTTGAACGACTGCCAGTGGGCAACGGCGTAGGCTAGGATGCCGATCACCGAGGCGAACCAGAAAATGACATTTTCAAAATGAATGGCCGGTATGGCCTCGACCAGGAAAACCTCGAACGGCTCGTAAAAATATACGAAAACCAGGAAAATTATGATCGCGATCACGCCAAACCAGAATTTCAGTTTTGAGTCCGATGAAATTTCTTGCGCCATATTTTTTATTTATTGATCTGGTTGAAGGGCAAACGATCTCAGTAAAATCGTATAGAAAAAATCGGGGGTGTCAATTCGCTCTATATTAATCGCGCCTGAGATATTTCCGACATTGACCCGGCCCCTCCAATGGAGAAATATGTTGGAACCCAAATAAAGAAGAGCCGACGTAAACAGTAAATTGGGTGAATAAACGAGTCGGTGACAAGCCGCCTTAACACCAGGGAGAAGAAATGTCGAGCAGACTGGGCATTGATGTGGGCGGAACCTTCACGGATCTTCTGCTGTTCAACGAGACCACAGGAGAGATCAATTTACTGAAAACCCCGTCGACGCCGGAGGATCAGTCGATTGGTATTCATACCGGTATTCAGGATATCATCAGCGAAACCGGCATTGCACCGTCTGATATCGACACGGTCCTGCACGGCACGACTATTTCGACCAATATTGTGCTGGAAGAAAAAGGCGCTAAAGTCGGGCTTCTGGTCACCGAAAATTTCGAACAGGTCCTACACTTGGCCAGGTCCCAGACTCCGGGACCCCTGGCCGGATGGATCATCATGGAAAAGCCCGACCCCCTGGCCGATCTGGAAATGACCCGGGGCATTGTCGAGAGGATCAGTGCGCGGGGTGATGTCATCACACCGATGGATGAAAACGCGGCGCGCACGGCGATTCGCGAATTGCTTGATGCGGGGGCTGAATCCATTACCGTGTCACTGCTGCATTCCTATTCCAACCCGGCCCACGAAAAACGCCTGGAAGCCATGATCGGCGAAATGGCTGGCGATATTTCGGTTTCCGTGTCTTCCGATATTCTGCCAGAATTCCGCGAATACGAACGCACCCTGGTGACCGTCATGAATGCCTATGTGCGGCCCAGCATGGAACGCTACCTGAGCAATTTCGAAGACAAGTTGAAAACCATGCAGTTCAGGTCCAACATCAACATCGTGCGATCCGATGGCGGCTTGATGAGTGTCGGCCGGGCCGCGGAGTCACCGGTCCATACCATGCTGTCCGGCCCCGCCGGGGGCGTTTCCGGGGCCGCCTATCTGGCATCCCTGGCGGGATATCCCGATGCCCTTGGTTTCGATATGGGCGGCACCTCGACCGATGTGTCCCTGATCCGGGGCGGCAAGCCGGAAATTTCCCGGCAAACATCGCTCGGCTATTACCCGATCAAGATTCCCTCTGTCGAAGTTCACAGCGTTGGTGCCGGGGGCGGTTCCATCGCCCATGTGCCCATGACCGGTGCCCTGCGCGTCGGCCCGGAAAGTGCCGGTGCGGTGCCGGGTCCGGCTTGCTACGGTCGTGGCGGTACGGTGCCGACGGTGACCGACGCCAACCTAGTGCTGGGTCGCCTGCCGCCCAGCCTGCTCGGCGGCGACATGGCTTTGGATGTGTCGGCAGCCGAAGAAGCGGTTTCCAACATCGCCCGCACCCTGAGCCTGGATTTGCACAAGGCGGCCGAAGGTATTCTTGAAATCGTCAACGAAAACATGATCGGAGCCTTGCGTCTGGTGACCGTGCAAAAAGGCCTGGACCCCAGGGATTTCTCCATCGTCGCCTTTGGCGGTGCCGGACCCCTGCACGGCAACGCCATGGCCATGCTGGCCGGTTGTTATCCGGTGATTGTGCCGCCCACGCCGGGCGTGCTCTCGGCCTTGGGATTCCTGTGTTCCGACGTGAAAAACGAATTTGCCCAGACATTTGCCAGAACCCTCGACGAAGTGCAGCCGGGTCAGGTTTCCGAAATATTCCGCAGGCTGGGCCGCGAGGCCAAGACCTGGCTGGGGGAAGAAGGAACATCCGAGCAAAACCAGACCCTGCAATACCAGGCCGATGTGCGCTATTTCCGCCAGGGCTACGAATTTTCTCTCGACGTTAACCCGGACAGCCTGGGCAACGGTGGCCTGGCCGATCTGGCCACCCGGTTCGGGGCCGCCCACGAACAACTGTATGGTTTCAAGCTGGATCAACCGGTCGAACTGGTCAATCTGAGGGCCGTTGGCACGGGCAAGGTCAGCAAAATCAATTTTCCGGTGTTTGATTTGGGCGGGCCAGATTGTTCCGGCGCCATTATCGACCAGCATCCGGTCTATTTTGACGGTGGATTCATGGCCACCAACATTTACGACCGCACCAAATTGGCCGCCGGCAACCAGATTTCCGGCCCGGCCGTGATCACCCAGAAGGATACCACCATTGTCATTCATCCGGGTCATATGGGTGCGGTCGATAAATATCTGAATATTCTGATCCACCGGGAAGGCGAAACTCTCGCCAGGCAGGTTTAATTCATGTCCGATACAACACCGACCGCAAAACCGATTTCCCTGGAGGCATTGTTGTCTGCCAACAAGGAACAATTCGACAAGCTGTTTTCCCGGCAAACCGGCGAAAACGGACTGATTGCCGTGTCGCGGCGGCCTGCCACCCGGCAGGATCTGGCATCGGCCAGCATCGACGCCGCCGATAAAGCCACGGCCAGCGAGCTGGATACTTTCCTGGCCGGACGATCTTCATCGTCGGAAATTATCGAACACAAGGTTGAACGGGGCCGGGTCACGGTACTTTGCAAGTTGACCGTCGATGGCGTCTCGAAAATGCAGTTCGGTTCGGCCCAGCTGAACGGCGATGAAGGTAAAGCCCTGCAACGGGCGACAGACGATGCCCTGAACCTGTGCGCCCGGCAATTCATCGCCGAAGAAGGCAATCGTGTAGAAGTGGACGCAGCGGAAGCTCCGGTGGCGGAAACAGAAGCACCAGTCGAAGTCTCACAACCGGTTCACGCCCCCGAACCGGCGGTCGCCATTGCCAGGCCCGCGGCATCGGCCAGGCTGAATGTAATTACCCTGGACCTGATCGAAAACGCCCTGCGCAACGCCCGCCATGAAATGGACGCGGTGCTGTTCCGCTCTGCCATGTCGCCGGTGATCCGCGAACAGCATGATGAATTCCCCATGATTACGGACGCCAAGGGGCGCATGATTGTCGGCCAGTTCGGGTCCTACATCACCGAAATGCTGAAAGAACGGGATTTCCAGCTGGCTCCGGGCGATGTGATCTTGCAAAGCGATCCGTTCCTGTGCGGCGGCGCAATCAGTCATATCAATGACTGGATGGTGCTGGTGCCGGTGTTCCTGGAAGACGAACTGGTCGGCTTTACCTCCATGTTCGGCCATATGCTCGACGTGGGCGGGCCGGTGCCGGGCAGCATGCCGACGGCGGCCACGTCGATCTTCGGCGAAGGCATGCGCATTCCACCTATCAAAATTTACGAAGGCGGGGTGCTGAACCAGGGTGCGTTGGATTTGATCATGAACAACACCCGCACGCCGGAAATGAATTATTCCGACCTGATGGCCATTATCGCCGGTTGCCGGGCCGGTGAAAAACGGGTGATCGAAATTTGCCAGCGGTTCGGCAAGGATATCTACCGCCAGGCCTGTGAAGCATTACTGGAGCGGACCAACCGGGCCATGCGTGAGCTGATTATCCGGAACATGCCGGAAGAACCACAGCATTTTGAAGATTACATCGATGATGACGGCTGCGGAAACGGCCCGTTCAAGATGAAATTGACGGTCTGGCGGGAAGGCGATCAGGCTTATTTCGACTGGACCGGAACCTCGCCACAGGCACCGGGCCCGATCAACTTCTACCTGCATGAAGGCATGTTCAAGATGTTCATCGGGGTCTACATGATCATGGTGTTCGACCCGCAAATCCTGTTCAACGATGGTTTCTACGACCTTATCCACGTGACCCTGCCCAAGGGCTCCTTGATCAACCCTGAATTTCCCGCCGCGCTCGGCTGTCGCACCCACGCGCTGTCGCGGCAGTTTGATGTTCTGGGCGGGGCGCTCAGCCGTCACGCACCGGAAATGGCGACCGCCGCTGGTTATGGATCAAGCCCCTATTTCCTCTATTCCGGTGTGGACAGCGAAAAACGCCCGTTCCAGTTGATGGAAATTCTTTATGGGGGGATTCCCGGTCGTCCTATTGGCGATGGCATGGATGGCCATTCCTGGTGGCCGCTGTTTGAAAACATCCCGACGGAATATCTGGAAAGTTTCTTCCCCATTATTATCGAAACATATGGCTCCATTGCCGATTCCGGTGGGGCCGGAAAACACCGGGGCGGCAACGGGGTGGAAAAGGTCTACCGGGTGCTGGAAGATGGCATGGTGTCGATCCACGATGATCGCGACCGCACCCCGCCGTGGGGGATTCTCGGCGGCAAGCCTGGTGCGTGCTCCGAAAAATTCATCAAGCGCGGCGATGGCAGTGAACAACCCTTGCCGTCAAAAATTGACAATATCAAGGTGCGCGCCGGTGATCGCATCATCTTCCGCACCGCCGGGGGCGGTGGCTGGGGCGACCCCCTGGAACGGGACCCGGCGCGGGTGCGCAACGATGTCGCCCGGAAACTGATGAGCCGTGCCGCCGCGCGGGACGACTACGGGGTTGTTTTGAGCGGCCCGCACCATGACCTGGACGCTCGTGCCACCAAGGATTTACGGGACAGCCTGAAACATAATCGCCAACCTGCGGATCTTTTTGATTTCGGTGAACGCAAGGCGGCGATAGTATGAAGGCGGGGATTACTGAAATATAGACTATTAAAAAGTACGGGTTTCGGAGCCTGTCTAAAGCACGGGGTTCCGGGGAATTGAACGACTTTAAGGACGCATACTAAGACTATGGCGGAACTCTGGATCGGACTGGTTTTCACGGCGATTGTTGTCATCGCCATCTTCTATATTATTTCCATCTGGGTCTATAAACGAGCCCCGGCAAACGTTGGCTTTATCCGTACCGGGTTCATGGGAACCAAGGTCTGCCTGGGCCGGGGGGCCATGGTGTTGCCGGTGTTTCATGAAGTTTCGTGGATATCGCTGGAAACCATAAAACTGATCGTTCAACGATCCCGTGATCAGGCCATCCTGACTGCCGACAAGATACGCATCGATGTGGGCACGGAACTCTACACCCATGTGGGACGCACCGAAGAAGACCTGCTGACCGCCAGCCGCAGCCTGGGTGAAAAAACCTTCGATGCGGTAAAAGTCCGCGATTTGCTGGAAGCGAAAGTGGTTGGCGCCCTGCGCAGCTATGCGGCGACCAAGACCTTGAGTGAGCTTCACGAAAACCGGGAAGCCTTCGCCACCAACATCAAGGAAAATGTGATCTCCAGTTTCAAGGCCAATGGTCTGGATCTGGAAGAAGTGACCATCGTTACCCTGGAACAAACCAGCAAGGAACATTTCAAGGCCGACAATATCTTCGATGCGGAAGGCCTGAAAATCATCACCGAAATCACATCAGATGCCCGCCGCAAGGTGCACGATACGGAGAAACGCACATCCGTGGCGATCCGCAAGAAAGATCTGGATACGCAATTGGAAATGCTTGAAATCGAGCGCAAGGAAGCGGTCGCACGGGCGTCTCAGGACAAAGAAATCTCAAACGAACAGGCCCTGCAACTGGGCGCAAAACAAATCTATCTGCTGGACCAGCGCAAGGCGGTCGAAGAACACGAACTGGCCAACGAAGTGGTGCTGGAACAATTGCGCACGAAGCGGGAAATATCGATCACGGAAGAATCGAAAAAGCGGGAAACTTCTGACATCCAGAAACTGCTGGTGCTGGAACAGGAACGTATCGATAAGGAAATCGCCCTGATCGACAAGACGAAAGAAGAAGAACTGGCCAACGTGCAACGCACCCTGGCCTTGGAAAAAGCCGAAATCGAGCGTTCTCTGGTCCTGGAAAATGCCCAGAAGGATCGGGAAATCGAACTGGCCGCCAAGGAACGCCTGCGCCGGGAAGCCGAGATCACCCGGGAAACCGAGGTCATGAAGGCCGAAGAACAAGCCCGTGACCTGCGCCACAAGGCGAGCGAGGAAGCGGTCTTGTCCATGCGCAAACGGGCGCTCGAAACCAAGCTCACGACCCTCGGTGTGGACAAGGACGAAGCGTTTGCCGAACTGGGTCACGAAAAGGATATTTCTGATGAAAAATCCCGTGTCCTGAGTGAAAAGCAAAAGACCATTCTGGAACGGCGCTGGGAAGTCGAACAGGAAGAACTGACCAAGGAAACGGCCCTGGAAACCGCCCGCATTCAGAAAGACGCGGCGATCATCGACGAGGAAAAAACCCGCGAAGCCGCCGAAATCAGGCGTCAACTGGCCCGCGAACTGGAAGAAAAAGAACGGGAAATCCAGATTATCGCCAAGGAACAGGAACGGGAAAAAACCGATATCGAACGTTTCAAGGCCCGCGAGATCGAGGAACGGGACCGGGAAATCGCCCTGGTTAAAAAACTGGGCGAACTTGAAAAAACGGAAACGGAGCGCCTGAAGATTTCGGCCGAAAAAGAAAAGGCCAAGCAGTCCGTCGAGTCCGTCAGCAAGATTGCTGACGCGGAACGGGCTAAGGAAGTTGAGCGAATCGCTGCTGAACGAGCTGCGGAATCGCGCCGGATTGGCGAACAAATGAACGCCGAAATCGCCGGTATTCATGTGGTGTCTGAAGCCACATCGCGCAAGAAAGCGGCCGAGCATGAATCGGAAGCAATCCTGATCCGGGCCAACGCCATGAGTTCGGCCCAGAAAATCACCGCCGAGGGGATCGAGAAAGAAGCCGCCGCCCGTGGTCGTGCCGAAGCTGAAGTAGAATCCTTGCGGGTCAAAAATACCCAACGCATGTTGGAGGCCGAAGCTTCCGGTATGGAAGCCAAGGCCGAAGCGTTAAAAAAATATAACGAAGCGGCGACCTTCCTGGAGCTGGCGAAACTGCAGATCGAAGCCGAACGGGATGTTCATATCGACCAGGCCAAGGCCATGGGCAACGCCCTTTCAGGGGCCCAGATCCGCATGTATGGCGGTGGCAACGACGGCACCATGGACAATATCCGCGATATGTTTACCAAGGGGTTCTCCATGGGAGAAGTGCTTGAAGGTGTGGCTCAGTCCCTACCGGAAGGCCTGCTCGACCGGTTCGCCGCCAACGGCCTGCGCGGTATTATCGGGCGGCCCTACAGGACCAGCGAATTTAAGGAAATGGCTGATCAGCTTAGCCGCCTGGTAAAGGAGACCCTGGGCACGGCCAAGAAACGGGATACTCCGTTCCCCGAGGCACTGAAACTGCTTGAAGAAAAAGCCGGTGATAATGCCGCCCAGAAACAGGCCCTGAAACTGCTTCGTGAGTCCAACGAAGGGGGCATCTTCGACGATACATCGTTTGACAAAGTCTGGTCACTGGTTCAGGCGACTCTAAAAGCCGCCGATTAAATGGCCGACTATGACGTCGTTCTGGAGCACGTCCATAAAACGTTCCCCGGTGGCGTGCGGGCGGTGATCGATTGTAATGCGCGGATCGAAAAGGGCGCGTTTGTTTCCCTGCTGGGGCCATCGGGTTGCGGTAAAACGACTATTTTGCGCATGATCGGCGGCCTGGAAGAAGTCACCGAGGGGCGGATATATATCGCCGGTGAAGATGTGACCGACTTGCCGCCGTCCCACCGGGATACCTCTATGATGTTTCAGAGTTTCGCCCTGTTCCCTCATCGAACGGTGCTGCAAAACGTCGAATTCAGCTTGAAAATGCAGGGGGTGGATAAGGCCACCCGGACCCGCAAGGCCATGGATATGATCGAACGAGTCGACCTCACGCCCCTAGCCAATCGACACCCACAGGAACTCAGCGGCGGCCAGCAACAACGTGTCGCCCTGGCCCGCGCCCTGATTAGTGAGCCGACATTACTGCTTCTCGATGAACCCCTGGGGGCGCTGGATTACAGCCTGCGCGAGACAATGATGATTGAGCTGAAAAAAATCCAGCGCGATCTGGGCATTACGTTCATTCTGGTGACTCACTCTCAACAAGAAGCCTTGGCTTTGTCGGACATGGTGATCGTGATGAGTGATTCGATTGTTCAGCAGATCGGTTCATCCCGCGAAATTCACGAACATCCGCGAACAAAATTCGTCGCCGAATTTATTGGCAACAATAACCTGTTTACAGGCCGTGTGCAGTCCCTAAGCGGCTCGGTCATTTTCGTGGAAACCGATAACGGCCTGATATACGCGCGAGCGCCCGAACACAACCGGCGGGTCACCATTGGGTCGGAAGTGGATATTTCAGTGCGTGCCGACCTGATGCATACAGGCGCTCAAGGCGATATGGCAAACAGTGTGGTCGCCACCTATGTGGCGACAAAATTTCTGGGCACCCTGGAAACCGATATTTTCGAGGTGGTGCCGGGACTGCTGATTCACGTGGAACAGCATCGCAAACTGTCCGACCACCTCTATACCATGGGTGACAAGGAAACCATCTGCTGGACCGCCGAGGCCTCGATCATCCTGGACCAGCCAGGCTCCTAAAACTGCTCGGCTATTTTGGCTTCCGCATGAGTACCGTGTAGATACTCAGGAACAGGCTGATCATCAGCAGCGAGAAAATGGTCGATGCGGTGCCCAGCGCGAACAGAGTCGGGCGTATGCGCTGGGTCATGGATGACGCGATATCCAGGGGCAGGGTGTTGAATTCACCGGCCAGCAGCGTTGTTCTGGCAAACTCGTCGTATGACAGGGTAAATCCGAACAGTCCGGCGGCAACGATTCCCGGCGTAATCAGGGGCAGGGTGATTTCCTTGAAAACCGTCCACTCGCTGGCTCCCATATCCCGGGCGGCCTCCTCTAGCCTGGAATCGAACCGGTTGAACACCGCCATCATCACCAGGAACCCGAACGGCAGGGTCCACACCACATGGGCGCCAAGCGCCGAAGAATACCAGGCCGGTGAAATTCCCAGTTGCCGCATCAGCGTCGCCAGGCCCAGGCTCAACAGAATTCCGGGGATCATCAGACCCGCCATGATGGTATAGAACAAAATCCCTGAACCTCTGAATTTCTTGCGAAAGGCCATGGCCAGCATGGTCGAAAACAGGGCCGTAATGGCCATGACAATAAGCGCCAGGACCAACGAACGGCCCATGGCCCCTTGTAAATCACCGACCACCGAAGGTTCGATCAGCTTTTCCCACCAATAAAGACTCCATCCCTTCATGGGGAAATTGGTGCCGCCGCGCCGTCCTTGAAACGAAAGCACGAACATGGCGATCATCGGCCCGTACAGGAATAAAATGAAAATGATATAATAGAGCGTAAAGCCGAGCTTGACCCGGGCCTTGCGGATTCGCTCAGGGGTCCACCTTGCCATGGCTACAGCTCCTTCCTGATATCGACAATGCGCAGAATGATTATCACGCCGATCATCATGGCCAGCATCAGCATCAGCGCGTTGACCGCGGCAAATGGATAGTTGGCGGTGCCGTAGTAATTCAGGATAACGGTTCCGGTGGTGCTGATCTTGCCGCCATAAACAACGACGGCAGAGGCAAACTCGCCCATCAGCATGACAAAAATAAAAATCATGCCGATGGCCACGCCGGGCAGCGACATGGGGCCGATAATTTCTCGGAAAATCTGGAACGGTGTCGCCCCCATATCCCGCGCCGCATCAAGAATGGCCTTGTCGATTTTAGCCAGCGAGAAAAACATGGGACCGATGGACAGCACCACATAAAGTTGAACCAGGGCAACGGTGTAGCTGAATTCCGAATAGAACAGAAACCCCAGGGGTTTGTCGATGGCACCGATCCACATCAAAAACTGGTTAATCACGCCCTTGCGCCCCAACATGGGCAGCCAGGCCACGGCGCGGATCAGATAGCTGGTCCAGAACGGCACCATGGTGAGCAGGAACAGGGACATCTGCCAGCCGAATGTCTGCACCTGCATGGCCAAAAAATATGCAATGGGATAGCCGACAATCAGGCACAGCAACATGATGAACAGGGTGAAATAAATGGTCGACCCCAGGGTTTTGAGGAACACGCTGGGGCTTAGAAAGTTGTCGGAACTGACAGTGAAAAAGCCTTCTTTGCTGAAGAAGTCGGCGTAGTTTGTCACCGTCATGTCCGGCTTCATGCCAAAGCCGGTCGATGTCCAGAAGCTGAAGACCAAAATGGCGCCCAAGGGCACGACCAGGAAAATAACCAGCCACAGGGTTGCCGGTGCGATCAGCCAGCCGACGGGGAAACCGTCTTCGTGAGCGACGATATATCGCGCCGTGGCGTCTTTTGATGGCTTTGGCTGAGAGCCAATTATTCCGGTATGTTGGGGTGTGACTGGGTCTTGCATGTGGGCTTCAGGGCGCAATCTTTTATCATCTGAAGAAGGTCGACGCGGAAACCTCCGCGCCGACCCATCATCCAGGTCTTCAAAGTTCCCTAAGATCAGGGAACCGGCAAGCTCAGGCTCCCAGGAATTCCGTCCACCGTTTCACCAAGTAGTCGTTTTCATCCATGATGGAGTTCCAGACGGCAATATTCTTGAAGCGGGCTTCATATGATCCGCCATCGCGCACTTCACCCTTATTGACGATAATGTTGTCAAATGGATCAGGCAGCTCGGTCGCCGCCGGTTTGCCCATATACCAGAAATCCCATTCGTCTTTGGTCAGGTACTTCTTGGCATTTTCCGGAATCGAGGTGTAATACCCCTGACGGGCCACAAAAGCACCGGCCCATCCATCCATCCACCAGTTGATGTACTCGTAGCACATGTCCAGCTTTTTGCCCGAAACCTTGGACGAAATGGCCAGGCCGCCGTGCCAGCCGCGCATGCCTTCCTTGGGCGAGGCATAGACGCAGGGAATACCTTCGGCCTTGATGGCGGTAACCGCCGGCGACCACATGCTTTCAATGACAACTTCGCCACTGACCATCAGGTTGACCGACTGCCCAAAAGTTTCCCAGAAAGCCCGGAAGTGGCCTTCCTTCTTTTTCTTGATCAGGAAGGAGATCAGGCCGTCAATTTCTGCCCGGGTCATGTTGCCTTTGTCGCCGAACTTCATGACGCCCAGTGCTTCCACACCCAACGCGGCGTCCATCACACCAATTTGCGGGGTGCTGATCAGGGCAATCCTGCCCTTGAAGTCGGGGCTGAACAATTCCGCCCAGCTTTCGATCTTGCGGCCGGTTTCATCCGGGTTGTAACCCATGGAATCCGCATTATGGAACGCCGGAACCATGGAAACATAGCGGCTTGGACCCTTGATGCGGACGCCGTTGGCATCGACCCACATGTGGTGAACCGGGGCATCGCCCTGGCCAATTTTGGAACCGGGCGTCAATCTGCCGGTCTTGCAAAGATTGGTGACTTGGTCCCAATCCTTGATCCGCTGTGTGTCGATGGGCTGGAATACTTTCGACGGGATCATCACATCAAAATCGTTGTAATAGCCTTCGCCGATTTCGAACTGGTCGTTCTGGTTCAGCATTTTACCGAACATGGCGCCGTAGCCAAGGGCCTGGCCTCGAACGGCGAAACCCAGATCTTTCGACGCCTTACTCTGAATTTCATTAATGATGCTGACGCCGAGACCGACCGACCGGATCGATTCAGCCGCTCCAACAATATTTGGAAAACCGATAACCGCGCCAGCGGTCACCACACCCGCACCGGCGACAAATTTACGGCGGGAAATGCCCTTGCCGAATTTAGGTTTTTTGTAAGTCGTCATGTTCTTCCTCCCAATATTAATAGGTTTTTGTAAGTCGTCATGTTCTTCCTCCCAATATTAACAATTTTTTCTTTCGCCCCGATATCCAATCAAACGCTAGTGGATGCAGTCTAACGCTTGGTACCGTCGAAAACGCTCAATATCCCAGGCAGTCCATAGGTTCTTGGGGGACTCTTCCGTTAGGCGGCAACCACTAGATTGTTTTTGTCGAATATGAGATCAATTCAGACCCGTTGAGAATAAGTTTCGCTCTTTCAAGGTGCAAGATGGTACCTTAGACTGATCTTCAATCAATAGGCCAAATAAATTAACTGGGGGAGGTTTCGACTTGAGTGTACTGATCAAAAATGGTCGAATTATCACTGCAACCGATGATTACCACGCTGATATTTTCATCAATGACCAAACCATCGACCTGATCGGTGCCGATCTGGATATGGCCACCGATCACGTGATCGATGCCCGAGGAAAACTGGTCATACCGGGCGGCATCGACCCCCATACCCACCTTGAACTCTCCTTCGGCGGCACCACCACATCCGATACCTTCGAAACGGGCACTCGGGCGGCGGCGTTCGGCGGCACCACCTGTATTATCGACTTCGCCGTCCAGACCAAGGGCACATCGACCCTGGACGCGCTCGAAACCTGGCACGCCAAGGCCCAGGGGCAAACCGCCATCGACTATTCCTTCCACATGATTATCACCGATATGCCCCAGGAAAAAACCAACGAAATGCGCATGTTGTGCGATGAAGGGGTGACCAGCTACAAGCTGTTCATGGCCTATCCCGGCGCCATGTTGTCCGACGACGGCACCATCTTCCGGGCCATGCGCAAGGCGGGCGAAGACGGAACGCTGGTGTGTATGCACGCGGAAAACGGCCTAGTCATCGATGAGTTGATCAAGACCGCATTGGCAGAGGGCCATATTGAACCCAAATACCACGCCCTGACCCGCCCCACCCGCATGGAGGCGGAAGGCACCCACCGCGCCCTGGCCATAGCCGAAGTGGCCCAGGCGCCGGTCTATATTGTCCATCTCAGCAGTTATGATTCCCTGCAGGAACTGCGTCTGGCCCAGGCTCGCGGCGTTATGGCCCACGGCGAAACCTGCCCCCAGTATCTGTTGCTGGATGTAAGCAAATACGATGAACCCGGCTTCGAGGGCGCCAAATATGTGCTGACCCCTCCGTTGCGGGAAAAATGGAACCAGGAAGAACTGTGGCGCGGCCTGCGCGGCAACGCCCTGCACGCCATTTCCACCGATCACTGCCCGTTCTGTTTGAAAGAACAGAAGGAACTCGGCAAGAATGATTTCTCGAAAATCCCCAACGGCGGCCCCGGTATCGAAAACCGCATGAGCCTGATCTATCACTACGGGGTCAGTGGTGGTTACATCGATATCAACCGTTTTGTCGAACTGACATCGACGGGGCCGGCGAAGATTTTCGGCATGTTCCCGCAAAAAGGCACCATCGCCATCGGCAGCGACGCCGATATTGTGATCTTCGACCCGGATCGGGAAGAAATCATCAGCTATCACAACGGCCACACCCACCACATGAACATCGATTACAACGCCTTCGAAGGGATGCCGGTGAAGGGCTTTACCGAAACGGTCATCAGCCGGGGCCGGGTGATCATCGACAAGGGCGAATATCTGGGCCGCAAGGGCGATGGCAAGTTTATCAAGCGCGGCCCTTACGGCGGCATGTACAAGCCCGCCAAGGCCGGCCTTATTCCCGACCGGGCACCCGCATCACGACCCGGCGTCTGATGGTCGCTGCAAGAAGCGTGGCACCAATAATCAACGCCAGCCCCGGATAGGCCGCCAGGCTGAATCGCAACAGGGTCAGGACCACTGCGTCCAGGTCATGGGGGCAATATAGGAGGAGAAACCTTACGACGTGGCGTGCTTTCCCGGCGATGGATGACTTTCAAGACCCAGAAGATCAGGCAGAACAGCCCGGTCAGGATAATCAGGGCGACCGTCGCGCCCAGCTGCTGGCCAAACGCGGCATCCAGGGAATAGCCCGGTTCAATCAGGCCCGAAACCAGGATTTGCACGGCCTGCAATGCTGCCACGGCGCTGATCAGGATGGCGATATAGGTGGATCCTCGAAGCGAGCTCAGGACCATGGATTCGACGCTCTGCTGCTGCACAATATGCAGCCGATAGGCGCGCCAGTGGAAGGTGCAAAAGCCGATAATGGCGATAATCAGCCCGGCCCAGAAGATTGAATTCTGGTAGCTCAACCCGTTGACGACCAGATTGAACAGGTCTTCGAAGGGCCTGTAGAAATACAAGAAAATCAAGACGATAATAAAAACTATGTACCCCACCAGGGTGCCGAACCACTGCCATCCGTTCATTTTTCAGTATCCCCTTAATTTGGTTTTCCAGCGTTGCCGAAGACAATTTCTCACCCATGGAGCATCCGTCAAAACCCTATAATCCTTTTGGCCGTTCCGTGTGCCACGGAGTCGCACTTTCGTAGGCCTGGGCCACCGACAGCAGGTCTTCTTCGCCGGCGATACCTGTCCGCTTTCAATCAACGGCCCCAGCCAGGCCAGATCATGGGTCGCTAGGTCGGCGGTGGTCACGACGCGGCGGCCTCGGGAATAGCGGCGATCAGGCAGATTATGTAAAGCACCATGAACAGCAGGTCCTTGGCGATGGCCATGCCCTGGGAACGACTTTCCCGGGTGATGATCAGGACAATGATTTCAAGCACGAAGAAGATGATGGCGACCGAGAAGAACGGCCAGATGGTTTCCCACCAGGATGTTTCGGGTGGAATTTCGACTCCCTGCACCGACTGCCAGATGAGCAGCGCCAGGGGCAGTAATATGAGATAGCCGTATGCGACAAGGAATCGCATCCGGGTCACCTTGCGATCCAGTATCCAGATCATCACCAGGAAAACTAGGACATTGACCAAATCGACGATCATCGCCCCGTAGCCGTCGCCGCCACCGGCTTTCAGCAAGTTCAAATATCCCACGATAAACAGGAAGGTAAAGGTGTTGCAGAAGATCCATTCCCGCAGGGATTCCCCCGGAGTCTTGATGTTCCAGGCCCGGGAGGCCTTGTCGAACAGCATCACCAGCACCATCACAAACCCGGCCGGATAAATAAGCTGCACCATCAGGGTGTACTGTTCGCCGTGGTCAACGTAAGACCAGTTCAGAATGGCGAAGGCCAAAGCCAGGGCCAGCAATCCCAACAGCGAGGATCCCGATGGGTTCGCGTAGTTGGCGGTCGGGGCTTCCAATGCCGGGGCGGCTGTCGAAGGGGCTGCTTCCAGGGCCGACGTGGCACCTTGTGGTGCCGCAGGTTGCCGGGACAGGCGCGCAATCACGTAGGTCACGAAGACCAGCAGCGCCGCCGCCGAAAACATCAGCATGATGGTGAAAAATGTCTTCGCCCTTGAATCCAGTTGCCAGTCGGCATCGGCGACCTGGGCCATGTAACTGGGAGGGAATCGCCACAAGAACAACAAGACAACGATCAGCAGGACCACGGCGGCGAGGAAAAACCCATACCACGGGGAAGACGATGCCAGTGGATTTCGCTGTCCCGACGGCCCCCGAGAGACCAAAATAATCAGAAAGGCGACAACACCGATCAGGCCGATGGCGGCCATTATCTCGATGAAAATAATGTCATTTTGTCCCACGAAGGTCTCCCGAACCTGATTTGGCCCCGCTGCCAAATATTCATCAGGCGTCGGCATCTTGATTGTTTAGTCGTGACGGAAAACTAACACCGGCCCGCCCCGGTGTCGATTCCCAACGCGGTCGTGGACTTTTTTATCCGGCGTTCTGGCTTTCCACCAGACCGTTCCAGACCTGCTGGTTGATTCGTTTTAGATCTCTGAAAAAATCGCAATAATTTCTGCGGATATGCGGTTTCGCACCAGGCAATTTTGGCAGGACCTTAATCGATAATTTGGCGCTGTCAGAGCAACCTGACTTGAGTCGACGAGGCACGTTTCGTAGCGTCTATGGATGAGATATCCATTCCGTTATTTCATGACTTCGCCCAAGATTATCCTCTTGGCGGTCATGATGTATATCCGTTTTCCCTTATCGTTGCGGCAGGTCGAAGACCTGCTCCACGAGCGAGGTGGGTGTAATCCGCATCGTTGCCTTTTGGGCCACAACAACCTTGAAACGATCTGAGTGCCTAAGCAGCCTGCAGCGGGATACGAATATGCGGAGTTCAGTAAGTCTGAAATCTCGCCTCTGCAACCAAATTCAAACGGCTTTTCTCAACCTAAGAATGGTAGGGTCTTGAACAAATCCCGCCCCCGCAATCTCAATAATCGCCATGGACTCACCATGGAAGCAAAAGGGGGCGCAATTGTGCGGAATATTGCGAAGCAGATGGTAAGGGACCGTATCAGTGCACCAATTCCGGGTCAGCCACTGAAGGCGCTCGGGCCCGCGGCAGATAGGGATAGATATCCAGGTCGAGCCCGGGACGGGCGCTGCTCGATACGACACAGCACCAGATGCTTGACCGCGTCATAGCCGATGGCGCCCAGGCGCAGGGCATCCTTCACCGCACCATGAAGAACGTCGAGTTCGAACGTCTCCAGAAGCCTC
>Ga0066376_10000761_pt1 | contig 30401 bp, 24 predicted proteins | sample Knorr_S15_td_Bot_FD_77009 | JGI IMG/M metagenome (GOLD analysis project Ga0066376, IMG submission 77009) | Marine microbial communities from Southern Atlantic Ocean transect - Knorr_S15_td_Bottom_ad_5009_LV_A | ecosystem: Environmental > Aquatic > Marine > Oceanic | place: Southern Atlantic... | reverse complement strand
CGCATCATTCGTCTTGTAGATGATTCTGCTTTCTGCTTTCTACTGAGATATAGCAGAATTCGATAAAGGGTGGTCGACAGGTCTCGACGCTTTCGTAGTTTCTCCATCATTGGGGGAGAATAGCCCGCATACTTGAGGGATTTGGTCAATCAAAGATATCATCACCTGTAACTGCTTGGCGGATTCATGCCCTTCTGTGAGGACCTTAGCCCTTGGCTGAGTTGGAACGTTGACCGCGACTGGATAAATGCGAACGTCAAGTGGCGAGACTTTGGTACAGGAGTCCGACTTGGTAAGTTGGCCAAAGAGGGCAATACTAGTCTAGTTCTATACGATGTAGTTTCAGATGTTGATATCGAGGCCTTCATGCCACATAGTCATCCTGGTGGAGAAACCTATCTTGTTCTCGAAGGGGAAGTCTATGATGAGGATGGAACCTATCCGCCTGGCTCGATAGTTTGGATGGATCCTGGCTCTACTCATACTCCAAAAACAAAGGGTCAAACCCTGATTTTAGTTTTATGGCCAGATGGCGTCAAGGCAGCCTGAGCATTTCTTCTGGAATTCTATTCTTCATTAGACGTTTCCAAATTGGTGGTATTACACAAGGCCAAAAACAGGCATAATAACCACTTGGCAAAGTTGGTGAGCCTTCGATTGGTTGCAATTTCCAAAACGGAAAACTAGTCTTCATATGATGTGCAGGGTGCCTTGTCAACTCCATTAATGTCCATCGGCTCCACCTCGCTTCTGTCTGCCAAGAGTGCATGTGGGTTTGTCTTTCTCCTTCACTTCTCCTCAAACCATAATGACGGATATAATTAACATATTCAAGCATTATAATTGAGAACGCACTGAAACCTATCCAAACTATCACCAACCACCAATTTAGTAATAATCCCATGCTAATGATTGCTACAATTTGAAGAAATAATCCGCGTAATGCTCGGTTTTGTCTAACTCCCAAATCTGTCTTTACTGCAGATATGAATTGCCAAGGAACTGTCATCAAAAAATGCAAGTACAATCCTCTACTGGCTGGAGCGCTTGCTGCATCGCTTGGGGTTGCGACGTCCTTGTGGTGATTGTGATTATGTTCAATTGTGAAATGTGTGTAATTACAAAGGAATAAAGTTAATCTTCCTAATCTCCATTTGAATGAGTCAGGTTTTCTATGTCCTAATTCATGAGCTGATACAATTCCTGATGCTCCACCAACAATTCCTGCTGAAAAAGTCGCCAGAAAAATTTGCCATGTAGGTCCATCAATTGCTGCTCTCCACAATAATGCAATCAAGACCAAGGGAATAAATAAAGCATGTATAACAAGAATTGCTTCCATTCCTCTCCCCGATTCTGGGGCAGGTTTTGGCTCATCATCTTCACCAAGAAGATAATCCAGTATTGGCCCTAAGATAAGGAATAATACAAGGCCTATAACCATCCACCAACTGCCTACATAAAGTGTGATCAACACTGAAATGGGAATGATAAAACCGAGCAGGTACTTTGACCAATGTTCGGACTTCATACCGCCCTGTAGAGGTTTAAGCCTTTAGGCGTCGCCTACAAATAGATAGGAAAACATCCTTTAAAGAACGCTTAACAAAAATTCCGTTTCGATATTGTTGAGATTCCAATACCTGAACTATGTAAGTATCGAGGTAGTCATCCATTAGAATCCTCTCCTGTTGAGATTTGTTGTAGTTCTAAACCTACTGCTGCTAATATTTCCTCTACACAAGGTGATGCCATCCATCCAAAATTCTTTCACCTTGCTAATCAAGCCTTTTTCAGTCGCTTCTTGTTCTTGCATCTTAACACCTAAGCCGCTACGCTCGTTATCCATTGTGTGTCCAGTCCTATATGTAAGAAGGAGTGAAGGCAGACACACTCGGGTGTTTTTATTACATTAAGTGTTGTTGAATGCACTTAATTAGTCACGATTGGAAGGAAGGCGTTTGCGGCCTTTTCTGCGGCATTTGCTACGTCATCAAGTCTTTGCAATACGCGATACATATGCATTGCACCAAGTGGATCATCATCACCTTCTGAGAATACGAATGCTGCTGCTTCTCGCTCTGCTTCATCTGCTTTATGTTCTAACTCATTGACTACCTTGATCATCTCCATCAAAGTATGTTGCTCTTTCTTTGAGAAAGCGGAGTATGCTAGGTCCTTGAGAAGCTCAACTGTGTCTTCGTAAACCTTGACGGTTTCCACAACCTTTTCAGCATGAATTTGAACCAGTTCTCTAGCCCTCTCATTATCGTAAAGAGGCCGGAATGAAAGTTGCTCTGCGACATTTTGAGCATAATCAGCAATACGATCTTGACGGGAAATCATGTGCAAGAAAGTCTCCTTACTGAATGCCATGCGTACACCTGCCATCGATTCACGAGTCTTTGTTTTCAATTGGTCCGCCTTCAATTCAGCATCTTGTGTCGCTTTAATTTCCTTTGATGGGTCTTCTCCCTTTACCGCCTTGGAAACTGCTGCCAACATATGGTTGACTGTTTCCTCGACCGCTGCAGCATGCCCGTGGAAGAGGTCGAGGATGCCTTTACCTTCTCCGTCCTCTCCAACAGGGGTCTCATCCTGTACGATTGGTACTGGTTCTGCTTCTGGCTCATCACGGCTCATCACGTAAACGAGGCCAACTGCCGCGAGTATCAGAACGATAACAACGTTGACTCCTGAACCTGCGAAGAGAACGTATAGAATAACTGCACCAATTCCTGCAAATGGCAAACTGGCGACCCAACTACCTGCTATCTTGGCGAAGACCTTGAAGTCAACAGCCGAAGCACCTCCTGCAAGGCCAACACCTACTACAGCACCAACAAGGGTGTGGGTGGTCGAGATTGGTACAGCCAAGAATGGCATCGAAAAAATGAGAACTGTTGTTGCTGCTCCGAATTCGGCTGCGAAGCCTCGAGAAGGCGTGATGTGGGTAATCTTCTTTCCGATGGTATCCATCACCTTGTATCCCCAAGTCGCTACACCGATGGTAATTCCAATTCCACCCAAAATCAGCAAACCTATTGGAACATCGACACTATCTTTAGACAATGTACCATCTGCTGAAGTTGAGATATCCCAAATGGCCGCCATTGGCCCAATTGCGTTAGCAACATCGTTTGCGCCGTGTGCAAAAGCAACATAACAAGCAGTGATTATTTGCAGCCAAATGAAGACTCTCTCCATCCCTGCATAACCCTCTTCTTTGAATTTATAACGGCGTATTGCAGCAGCCATTACCATACTCGCCACAGTTCCTATTGCAATTGCAACCAATATATTATTGAATGGAATCCAAGCAGAATCTGACATTGGATTAAAGGAACCGTTCTCCTTTGCTGGCAACCAATTGTCAGAATCAATAATGCCACGGGAGTCGAGATTTTTGAAAAATCCCTTTAAAGCCTTGAATTGAAGTGCAAAGGCAAGAACAAAGAAGGTTGGAAACGCTAAGATTGGAGCGAGTTGTTTGGTGCGTTGAAGTGGGTATTCATGTTCCATTATCAATTTCTTGATTGCATAAAATGAAAGGAATGCAAGAACTGCACCCATTAATGGTGAAATCACCCAACTTAGAATGATTTCGGAGACCTTTCCCCAATTGACTGAAGATGGTTGAATGAATAAGCCAACACCAATAACTCCTCCAACAATGCTGTGAGTTGTCGAAACAGGTAAACCCATCTTGGTTGCTACTGTCAACCAAATGGCTGCAGCCAACAAAGCAGCCATGAATCCATACATTAATTTCTGGCTCAAGTCATAACCGAAGTCGCCATCGCCGAAATCCAAGACGCCCTTGCGAATGGTGTCGGTTACATGGCTGCCAAAGAAAACAGCACCCATGAATTCAAAGATAGCTGCGACAAGAATTGCGCGCTTCAATGTTAGAGCCCCGGAACCAACACTGGTACCCATAGCATTAGCAACATCATTAGCCCCGATATTCCACGCCATATAGGCGGCAATCAACATGGCTGCGATGAGAACCAGTTCCCACATGTTTCGCGCTACAGCAATTAGTATATCACTATGAAGGGCAATGAATTGGGTGCTCTTTAACTGAAATTTAATTTGATTCTTGTTAATTATTGAATCGGCGCATTGAAAACCAAACCTGAAATCCACAATCTATCCCGAGCCAGCCCCCCTGAGGAATCTGGGCTCAAGGACGTGAAAATATGGGAATGGATCCATTATTGAAAGCAACTTTACAGAAACAACGATACCACATCGTCGGCGAACACGGCGGAGTCAAAACTTGCCATTGGACCAAGGAAAGTCTTCTACGCGATAGACAGTGTTACAAGGGCAAATTCTACGGCATCGCCAGCCATAGTTGCCTACAAATGAGTCCTGTAGTCGACCAGTGCAACCTGGCCTGCACTTATTGTTGGCGTGAACCACACATGGATAGCCTCGAGTTGGCAGACCAAGACCCATTGGACATGCTTTACGAAAGCGTGAGGGCACAGAGAAGGTTGCTTACAGGATATGGTGGAAATGATAAGGTCAACCCAGTTAAATTCCAAGAAGCCCAGAACCCAATGCATGTTGCTATTTCGTTAAATGGGGAGCCAACTCTTTACAGCAGATTAGGAGAATATATCGAATTATGTCATAAGCATGGAATGACCACAATGCTGGTTACAAATGGAACCTTACCTAAAGCAATTGAGAATCTCGACACCTTACCAACCCAACTCTACGTTAGTGTCGATGCTCCCAACAAACAGGTCTTCAACAAGATTTGCAAGCCAAAGTGGGGCGCAGCAGCCTGGGAAAAAGTAGAGCAGACAATTGACTTACTACCAAGTCTGGATACCCGAATCGTATGTCGCCATACTTTAGTCAAAGGTGAGAACATGGCAAAAGAACACATTCCACAATACGCGGCAATCGATAATCGTGCTGACCCTGATTTCATCGAATGCAAGGGTTATACCTTTGTTGGACATAGTCGAGAACTGATGACCATTGAAAATATGCCGAGACATGAAGAGATTTTGGATTTTGCAGGAGAACTCGCTCCAATGGTGGATAGAAGAATCCTTGATGACTCACCTCCAAGTCGAGTTGCTTTGGTTGGAAGGGAAATAATTCCGATACCAATTCCTGAGCAAACAATGTTTTTCCCTGATGATTTGGGGATTGCTAAGCCAATCAAACATTTGCCGATGGCCTGATGTTGCGTTTATAATTGGTATTGTATACGATAACTTGGTATGTGAACATCTCTTGCTCATATAGGAGCAGACAAGAGTTGGACTTTGATGGCAACCGGAATTGGAAACCTAATAATGGCGCTGATACTGGCGCTTGGAGGCACTGCAGGAGTCGTCGCAATTGACGATGCAATGCCAGATGACAAGCCCAGTATCGAAGAAAGACTGAACAAACAAAGCGAGAGACTCGATATTAAACTCGAGCTCATAGATGCTTGTAGGGCATGGGAAAACTGTACTGTTGACAACATGACCCTCGATGAGTATGAGACTCATGTCAGCGAAAAATTGGCAAGAATTAATTCCTGCCTGGCTGATTATGAGAACTGCACCCTCGATGACTTGAAGAAAGAACATGATGCTGACAAAGCAAACATGACTTTTGAAGAGAAGTTGGAAAACAGAACTTCACGCATCGCTGATGGCCTACAGATGGTAGAAGCCTGCCGCAATGTCGATGATTGTGATATCGACGAGGAAACTCTGGATCGCATCGAGGAGAAACTCGAGAAGAAGGCTGACAGGCTTGAGCGTTGTTCGCAAGACCTCGATAAGTGTGAAGAGAAGCACAAGGAAAGAAAGCACAAGCGCATGAAGAAAGTGAGACATAAAGTTCGCAAGCACATGGATGAACAAGAGACCGTTTAATGCCATAAGTCGTCTCGGATAAATCATGGTCCGTGATGTCCTCCTCGCTCGAGGCGGCGCTTCTGGCGCTGCCTCGGGCTTGGGACGGGCTCATCATGACCTCGTTAAAGCACTAGATTCGAATAATATCGAAGGTTATGCAGTAGGCGGGGTCATCGAGCATGAATTGGATGGAAATCCGGCAACACGCATCAATCGACGTTGGCGCAGTCATCCAAAGCGCGTTCGGAACTCCTTGGCGATGATGGACCTATTGCATATCACCGACCAGGAACAAGCCCACCTTGTTCCTGACGACTGTCCAATCCCTGTTTCAGTAACTGTCCACGACCTCTTCCATCTCTTTCCTCGAATTACTGAAGGGGTTGAGGTCGGAGAACAAAAGCCTGGGAAAGTCAGAAAGAAGGACCTCGAAAAATTACATGCAGGCTTAGCAAGAGCTGATCTGCTAATTTGCGATTCTAATACCACTTTGATGGAAGTAAAGGAACACTTCCCTGATGTCAACAGTATCTGCGTTCCCCTCGGGTTAACTCTTGAAGAGAGAAGCCCTGAAAGCAATCCACTTTCAAAACCAACATGGTTAGAGGATGAGGGGAAACATCTGTTATTGGTGGGTTCAGAAGAGCCTCGCAAACGTCTTGAATTCGCAATTCGTGCATGTAGGGGAATCTCTGGAGTTATTCTACACAAGATTGGTGCTGAATCAAATTCTGATGCTGAGAAGCAATTGAAGGCACTGGCTGCTGCTCATGGTGTTGACCTGCGTTGGCAGGGACGAGTGTCTGAAGGTGAATTACAGGCTGCTTGGCAACATGCTGATGGCTTGTTATTCCCCAGCATTGCCGAAGGATTTGGTTATCCACCATTGGAAGCGATGGCTGCTGGTTGTAGGGTATTGGTGGCTGATGTTGGTTCTGCCAATGAGATTCCATCAACTGCTTCCTTGCTTCCTGTGGATGATGTGATGGCTTGGAATCGGGCAATCAAAGGATTACCAACTGGGCGTTGTGCTGAATCCCTGAAAAGGGCTGAGGAATTTTCATCGCAAAAATTTGCTCAAAAAATGGCAAAAGCATTTGATAGTTTATTTTGACTATTCAGGTGGCTTTGGTGGCGCATAGCCGCGCTCTTTGGCCTCAGTCACCAATGCGACATCTGAATCTACCATCATTTTGACTAATCCTGTGAAGGTTGTACCAGGTTTCCAGCCCAAAGCGGCTTCTGCCTTGTCGTATTTTCCGATTAGTAATTCAACCTCTGCCGGTCTGAAGAATCTTGGATTGGTAACTACTCGGGTAATTCCATTCTGATCCTTGGCGATGCGGTCTACCCCTTCTCCATGCCATGATAATGTCATTCCAACATGTGAGAATGTAAGGTCGATGAATTCCTTGACTGAGTGAGTCTCGCCTGTTGCGATAACGAAATCATCTGGCTTTTCTTGTTGTAGCATTCGCCATTGCATCTCGACATAATCTGCTGCATAACCCCAGTCGCGCTTTGCATCTATATTTCCAATCGACATTGTTTCATCAAAGCCGGAGGCGATTCTTGCTGCCATCATGGTTATTTTTCTGGTAACGAATTCCAATCCTCTTCTTGGACTCTCGTGATTAAAGAGGATTCCAGTGCAAGCAAAGAGGTCATATGATTCGCGATAATTTCTGGTTATCTCGAATGCGAAAACTTTGGCGCAACCATAGGGAGAGCGGGGGTGAAAGGGAGTTTCTTCGGTTTGTGGAATTTCTTTGACCTCGCCGAATTGTTCTGAAGAGCCTGCTTGGTAATAACGGCATTCTGGTTTATTTCGCTTGATTGCTTCAAGGCAGCGTAGAGCGCCCATGCCCGTAACATCTGCAGTCATTAGCGGAGAACGCCATGATTCTGGGACGTAGGATTGGGCTGCTAAATTATAAAACTCATCAGGCATAACTTCCTTGACCGCGTTATCGAGGCTGGCTTGATCCGTCAGATCTCCATTGATTAGATGGAAGTTGGGATTTTCATTTAGATGGTTGATTAAGGAACGGCCAAGAGTTGGCTGGCTAGTTCTCCTTACCAATCCATAGACGGCATAGCCTTTGGAAAGAAGAAGTTCTGAGAGATAGGAGCCATCTTGTCCTGTCACTCCGGTGATAAATGCTACTTTTCCTTCGGACATGGCATCGCCACCTCCTCCTTCCTTTTCAATGGAATGATGCACCTGCCCACGCAGAATCCATAGGTAGAAGACAATTCTCGACGCAACATGGGAGGGGCTGAGCGACTGAAATTACTTGTCGTTCGAGGTTCTTTTGATTCGCTTGGTGGAGCCGAACGAGAATTGTTGACGGTTCTGCGTGAATGGTCCAAACGTTGGGATATAACCCTAGCAACCTTGCAATTTCCACCCTCTGCTCAAAAATTAGCAGAAGGTTTGGATATCAAAATTATTTCTCCAGAATACGAATATGTTGCACCGAGCGGGGCGATTTCTGAAATTCTTGGCAAGGAATCCAAAGCTGCTAGAAAAGCCTGGGCGGGAATTAGTGGGTTGCGTCAAGCCATCGCTAGTGCCGATGTGGCTCACCTCTCGGTCTGTCGCGGAACCTTAGAAATTCTTCCCTTACTGCCTGAAGGTCTCGCTATTCACTACCATTGTCTTGAGCCTCCTCGATGGCTGCATGAAGATGTATTGCACCGGAATTTAGATGGTTCTTTGAAGCGACCGGCATGGATTACAAATTTTCTTTTTAGAAAACAGAAAAACACGGATATCGCCTTGGTAAAGTCATTTTTGAAAAGAAAAGGTGCGGCAATTAGTGGAAACTCACATTGGATTCAATCTCAGTTATCTAAATTCTATTCTATTGCACATGACCCTTCATTGGAGAATGGCCAACCTGCGCCTCGTAAGGATGGCTTATGTGCTGGCGCGTCGGTCTTGATGCATGTTGTTGATATCTCAGACTGGCCATCGGAAGCATTTGATGAGGATGTGGAAACTCCTGAAGTAGATGGAAAATATGTCATCACCGTTGGCCGTATATCTCACGTCAAAGGTACATGGGAAACTTTGCACAGTCTTGCTGGCACTGGGCTATCTTTGGTTCAAGTCGGTGGCGGCTCTGATGCGGATAAAGTGCTGTTAAATAAAGAGGCAAAGAGGCTTGGAGTTGGTCTTGTCTGCATGCCTCGGCTTGAACAAAATCAACTTCGCAAGTTGGTCCGAGGTGCAATTGCCATGGTATCTCATGCCTATGGTGAGCCATTCGGATTGACTCCTATCGAGGCGATGGCGATTGGCATTCCGGCACTATTTGTCGATGAAGGTGGCTTTCATTATACAATGAAAGATGTTGATTCTGGGATGCTGATAGAGCGTGATGGTGATTGGAATGCGGCGTACGAGGCCGCCCAAGATGAAGATAACCGAAACGATTGGGCAGCGGCTGGAAGACCTCATGTAGAAGGTAAATTTACTTTGGAAGTTCAGGCTGATGCGCTTGAAAAATTATTAGAAGATTGTCGGTTATGGTCAAGAACCTGAAGCCCCCAGCAGCCCACCATGGATGAGCGTCTATCGAAGATGGCCAATAACATGGAGAGAAGTAGAATCCTTTCAATCGCTGCAGAAGTTAGAACGATGATTGCTGATGGCCAGCAAGTAACACCCTATACCGTGGGGGATTTTTCTCCTGCACATTTCGAAGTTCCGCCTCGTTTCATCGAATTGATGCATGAAGCCCTTGATGATGGACAGACCAACTACCCACCTGCAGCAGGATTACCTGAACTTCGTTCTGCCTTGGCAGATTGGATGAAGCATCGCTTTGGTTTGGATGTTAGTGCAAATGGAATAATCGTTGGCTCAGGTGCTCGACCAGTATTGTACGCAGCATTCCGTTTATTCTTGGAAGCCGGAGATGGTCTAGCACATGGGGTTCCTGCGTGGAATAATCACTACTATGTCCATCTCAATGATGCGCTTGATATTCCCCTTGTTGGCACCGCAGAATCTCGTTTCTTGCCGACTGCCGCTCAATTGAAAGAGAGGATTTCTGAAACCAGAGTTTTGGTCTTGAATTCTCCACTAAATCCAACAGGTACATGCTTCACTGCGGAAGAACTTGGAGCCATTTGTGATGTCATCTTGGAAGAAAATGCTAGGCGAAATGGAAAGCCTGTCATGTTGATTTATGACCAAGTCTATTCCACCATGACAGCAGCGGGAATCGAGCATGTGCATCCAGTGCAAGTTAGGCCTAAAATGTTCGAATATACCGTTACTCTCGATGCCGTTTCAAAATCCTTGACTGGCACTGGTCTGCGCCTTGGATGGATGGCTCTACCGCCTTCTCTTGCAGCCCCTGTTATTGCCTTAATCGGCCATATGGGAGCCTGGCCTGCACGGCCAATTCAAAAAGCGGCGGCGGGAATTTACTCTGATTTTGAATTGCTTGAAAATTACTTTGATGGACTCGATGAGAAAATTGCAGCCCGTATGGAAATCTTGAAAACCAGACTTTTAAAGATGCATCCAATGATCGAAATCGTCCAACCTCAAGGTGGGATATACCTTACTGTTCGCTTCAATTTATTTGAGAAAATCGGCGCTTCAAGTAATGAAGAAATTCGCCAATGGCTGCTCAATGAAGCAGGAGTCGCAGTTGTACCATTCCAAGCCTTTGGCCTAGAAGATGAAAGCGGTTGGTTTCGCATCTCGGTTGGCGCTGTTGGACTGGATGATGTCCATGCTTCGATGAAACGCCTTGAAACGGCTCTCAATTGCTGACTTTTGGTCTACTGGAGCCGCACTCTGAACACTCTAATTGCTCGTCGTTTTGGTAAAGGGATTTGCAAGCCGGACAAGTTTCTACTAATTTCAATACCCCAAATTTTGATGCTGATTCTGCAACATTTGCCAAAGTCAATTTACCATCTTCCAAATTTGCAATTCGGTAAGAACCGCTTCCACCCATCTTGACAACAACGTCAGGAGGTAGGTTTAGTGTTCCCAATTCATCCATGAAAATCTCTCTTTCTCCTTGAGTGAGGTCGCCTAAATCAACATCTGAACCTCTTTGGGCAACGAATCTTCCTTCCCTCAATTCCAATACTCGGTCGGCGAATTCTGCAACATCTCTGCTGTGTGTTACTATAAGGAAAGCGACATTTTTCTTTGAATGCAATTCCTCAAATAATTCCAAAACTTGAACTGAAGTAACTGGATCAAGGGCCCCAGTTGGTTCATCAGCCAAGATGAGAACTGGGTCGGTTATCAGAGCACGAGCAATCGCCACTCGCTGTTGTTCTCCTCCACTGAGGGTTGCAGGCAATGCTCTTGCACGATGACCAACTGCTAATTCATCCAACATTTTCTGAGCCTTCTTGATGGCAAGACGACGATTAACACCCTGATGGCGGAGTGGTTGGGCGACATTATCCAGAGCAGACATATTTGGTAGTAAGTTTCCTTCTTGGAAAATAAATGAAACTGTTTTTTGTCTCAATTTTACTAGTTCTCTACCAGTTAGGCGAGTCATATTATGGCCAGAAAGTGCAACAAAACCTGAAGTTGGTTTCATTAACCCACCAAGGCATTTGAGAAGTGTTGATTTTCCTGAACCAGATGGTCCCACGACTGCCACTGCCTCGCCTTTCCGTACCGTACAATGCAGGCCTCGAAGAGCAACAACATTGCCGTCCTCTGCCTTAGATTCATAGATATGATAGAGGGCATTTGCTTCGAGTATAGGTGTTTCTACTACCATCTTTATTCCCCCTTCAAGACCGTTGCAAGGTCCGCATTCAATGCTCTCTTCGTAGTGAAATATAGTGCTAAGATAACTACTATCATGACTGCACCATTTACTAAGAATAACTCATACCAAGGCCATACTAAATCACGTTCTATCGGCGTGCTTGAGCCACCAAAAATTTGGAAAATGAATCCGAAAATCGAAAAGAATCCATTGAATGCTTGAGATATTCCAATTCCAAGGATGACTCCAAGAACCATACTCACCAAGACGATTGAAAGAATTTCAAATAAAGTCAAACGAATGACTTGATTTGGACTTGCTCCAATAGCCTGAAGAATTGCCAAATCCTTTCGACGCTGGCTTAGAACCAAAGAGAGGAAGACGAATGCAGATGCAATGCTTGCCAATGAGGCCACAACGAATTGAAGACTGAGGAGACCTGGGGTCCCGAAAATCATCCCTCCATTGCGTTCAACGTCTCGATGCTTTGTCGACCAATCGATGGCACTAGACACTCTTGAATCTGCCTCGATTGCCACCCTTATCCGACGAAGTAGATTGCCATCCTCCTCATCTGCTATATCACCAAGTTCGAAAAACCACTTTGTTTGACTAATTTCATCGCTATCATTTGCACCGGTCAACATTCTCCAAGTCGATTCACCAATAACGATGGCTTGATTCGCATCTGAAGGTGATAGGCCAGGAACGAAACTATGTTTTCCGGCATATTGAATTGTGGCATTTCTACTAATCTTTGAGATTTCAAACTCGATGTTGGATGCAAGTGCGTCTGTTATTTCTGGAGGGAAATCCGCTATGGAAGCACAACCACTACCATTGTCAGTGATGCCATTCGGGCATGTTGAATTAGTCGTTATCGATGCTCCTAAGCTGTAAAATCCCCAAGCACCTGTCAAATCTGCTGAAGTGAAATTTGCTCCCTGTAGGAGATTTCCATTTGGGTTTTGAGAGTGAATCGCTACATTGCTGAGGTTTGCTCCAGTCAAGTCGGCTCCTCTTAGGTCGGTTTGAACCAATAATGCGCCTGAAAGATTAGCCCCCCGTAAATTTGCACCACTCAAATCTGCTGCAGTGAAATCATACATTCCCAAGTCTCTACCACTCAAATCTGCATCGCTGAAATCCATTCCACTCCAGTTTTCGTCGGATTGTAATACGGAAAATATCTCCTCCAAACTTGGTTCTTCAGACCCTGTATCATTAGCAAATGAAACCGATATTTCATCGAATTGAAGAGTTATCAAATAGATATCATCAGAATCCCCAAGCCATTCCCCACTCCCTCTATTGCTGCGTCTAGCACGCTCTCCTGGAATATCTAACTGCTCTGCAACATCAGCGCCTGCAGTAAACCAATCATTGGAAATCGCAGTTGAAAATTGAGCGATATCATCCCCTGGAATTGCTTGTGGATCCCACTGCAAAACATCATCATGGCCATCTAGAAGTACCCAAGTAAGGTAGGTTGTGGTTTGCCCAACTTCCGTAGTAATCAGAATAGGAACAGAAGTTGCCAATGAAGGATTCTGAGAGTAATCTATTCCCGCTGAATCAAAGGCTAATTTTAGCGCGTTCCTCGCTTCGGATTCGGATACAGCTGAATTGAATTGGACCTGCAAATCAGAGCCTGTTTCTACACTCGCAGTCTTTTCATCAACAAGTGTGCCGGTGAACCCTTGTACAGCAGCAAGAGTGACGATTGACAATGTAAGGAGCATGATGATGGCTAACCTATCGATTGATTCGCTTGAACCTGAAGTAGATAGACCGCGCTTAACATCTTTTAGCAGTGGAGTCTTACCAAGAATAACCTTCATCATTTTTGGACCTGAGGCACCAAGTCTTGCCAAAACGAGTGCTCCGCCAATCCATAACAAAAATGGGCCAGTAAGAAGAACAATGCTATCGATGAAGAAATTCTCCAGCAGACCATCGCCACCAGTTTCATCTTCCAATCTACTTTCTACCATTGCGAGTAAACCAATTGCTAACATCAACCAGTGAAGCCATCGCCTTGGCTCTCTTACTTCAGCAACCCTTCGTACTCCTTCTTCAATTTCCATTGCCAAGAATCTCTTGGTTCGAGAACGAGCGAACAGTACAGCAAGTCCAATTGTCATCATCGCCACCGTTACAACAGTTGCGGCACTCAAAGCTGGGTCAACCTCAAAATCACTAGAACGGAAAGACATGAATCCAACTGAATCTAGTACAAGAGGAGTCATCCACATCGCTGCGAAATAACCCGCAACCCAAGCCACAGAGGAAATTACCAGAATCTCTAGCAAAACCATTCGCTGCAAACCTTCTGCAGTTGCTCCCATTACACGATTGATTGAGACTTCACGACGCCTCTGTTCAAGCGATAATATCAAGCCGTAAATCAATACAGAAATCGACAGAATTACGATTGGAATCATGATGATATAATCAAAAGTCTGAATTAGACCTAGGAAAATATTGAGGAAAGTTATCGAACCTGAGACGATATCTGTGTATGATAACTCAAGTCCCGCCGAAGTATAGTTTTGCGATTCTATTGAATATTTTAGGTCATCTAACCAGTCTTCGGCTTCTGCGGTTGAGGAAGTTGGAAGTTGGCTACGGTCTACTGCCAATCCCAGATAGGCATGATCATTATCCATCAGAAGGATTTTCTGAGAATCATCAAGCACAACATCGGAAATGAAAACTGGATTAAATAAGAGAGTGGGGTTAGCAAAGTCCCATTCTTCGTAAATTCCAACAATGGTCATATTGTAGATAGTCAGACTTTCTCTACAGTACAGATACTCCATCGCAGTAGCATGAATTGTACCTGCACATTCCTCAATTTCCCCAGGTAATCTAATCGATTCAGTCACATATGTGATGGTCATACTATCTATGGTATCATTTATTTCTGCACCAGCCATATTTGCCAATTGACTTGGCACAATAATCGCCCTTTTTTCTACTGCATCCTCAGGACTGGGCCACTCACCGTAGAGAATTTGTTGAGCATGACGTTCTGCAAATTCACCATCGAATAATCCATCACCTACAATTCTGATGATTCTATCTCCATTGATAGGTGGGCCATTTTCTAATGCGGCTGGGTAAGCTAAGGATACGTTTGTCCAATCACCTGAAGTGCTGGAAATTGCATCTATATTGAGCGGTTGGGCGCGTCCAAATTCTACATCAAAGAAACCGTCAGTACGAATACCCTGACGGCCATAAATAATCGAACAATCGGCAATTTCACTCCTCGCAGTTAAATCGTCGCAGACCGACGAGAATAGAACGGAATCGTTGGTCCAACCTGAAACGTTTTCCCCCGGCTCCGAATAAAGGTCAAGTTTTGCGTCATAAGGGTCGTTCTTCAGAGTTTCTTGGAAGAAAATTTGCGATAATCCAACACCATAAGAAAAGACCGTTGTCATAACTAAAGTAGCAAGGAAAACGCCAGCAAAAACTGCCAAGCCTCTCTCCTTTCCTCGCCATGCGGAAAGACTTGCGAGGCGCAAACTATCTGGGCCAGCACGAAGGCTTTGGAAAAAAGATTTGATTTTATTCATTCTTCTTCACCCCCAATTCCCCATGCACTACGAATATCGGAAGCAGCAACTTTACCATCTTTCATCAACAACATTCGGTCTGCTTGAGAGGCCAAGTGTGGGTCATGAGTTACCATCAAGATAGATAGTGGGTCTTCTTCGCGATGGCATAATTCCTTGAATAATTTCAACACTTCATCACCTGAAGCAATATCGAGATTTCCTGTTGGCTCATCTGCCAAAAGTAAACGTCGATTTCCAGAGATAGCACGGGCGATTGCAACTCTTTGCTGCTGTCCTCCTGATAACTGGTCAGGGATGTGATCCATACGGTCAGATAGGCCAACTCTATCGAGAGCGATTATTGCCAATTCTTCAGCCTCTATCTCATTTTTTCCAGCCAACTCCAAAGTAAGAGCGACATTATCCAAGGCGCTGAGGTGGGAAAGTAGATGATAGTCTTGGAAAATCCAGCCGATTCCCCTTCTTCTCAAGTCAACTAATTTTGCTGGCAGATCTTTGCCGTACTCAAATTCTCCAAGTTTGATTTTTCCTTTATCCCCTTCAAGTAATCCCCCGATAATATTTAGGAGGGTTGATTTTCCACAACCAGATGGCCCCATTAGAGCAACTAATTCTCCTTGGTTAATTTCCATTTCAATACCCTTAAGTACTTCCAAACGGTTAGAGCCGCTGCCAAATCCTCTTTCCAGTCCATTGATTTTGAGCAAGTTACATCACCTTTGGCACTAGCATTCAAATTGGCGGCTAACCTCGATTATTTCAAATCATGTACGTCAAGAGCCCCCCGTTTGTTTGATGAATAGATGGCGCCTCGGAACCATCATGCAAGCCATCCAAAGCGTAGCAGTTATCGGTGCGGGAAACATGGGTTCAGGAATTGCCCAAAAAACTGCACAAGAAGAGTTCGATGTTCAGATGGTAGACCGCGAGGCGCAATGGGTTGAGCGCGGCGAGAAAATAATCAGTGATTTCCTCTCTGAAGCAGTAGAAAGAAGGATATTCTCCCCTCAGCAAGTTGAGGAAATTCAAGCAAGGATAACTGGAGTGGTTGGTACTGAAAATGTAGCAGCAAATACCGACTTAGTTATCGAAGCAGTATTCGAAGACTTCGACATCAAAACTGCGGTTTTCAAGACTCTTGATAAAGTATGTGGAGAAAACACAATCCTAGCCTCAAACACCTCTTCCCTGAACGTTAATTCCTTAGCCGAGGCAAGCGGTAGAGCCGATAAATTCGTGGGTCTGCATTTCTTTTACCACCCAGCAAAAAATCGACTCATTGAAGTCATCCCAGCTGAAGCAACCTCAGAAAAAAGTCTTGCGAAAGTAGTTCAATACTGCAAAACAATAGGCAAAGTTGTTTTGGTCTGCAAAGATAGACCAGGATTCGTTGTCAACCGTTTCTTCGTCCCATGGCTCAACGAAGCCTGCCTACTCCTATCCGAGGGAATTGCGAGTGCTGCTCAAATAGATGCTGTCGCCTGTAAGGCCTTCAAAATTGGAATGGGACCTTTTGCTTTGATGAATCTAACAGGTCCCCCCATTGCCCTACATTCCACCGATTACTTGGCTGAACAATTAAATTGCCCTCGCTGGAATGGGGCTCAAAACCTAAGAGATTTAGTCGCTGATGGTCGAATGTGGGAATTAGAAGAAGATACAGATTGTCCATCACAGGCTGCTGATATCATTTCTGAGCGCTTACTAGGGCAGGTATTTGCAGTAGCATCTCACATTGTTGATGAAGAAGTTTGTTCGATGGAAGATGTTGACCGCGGTGCAAAGGTCGGACTCCGCTGGGCTTTGGGACCCTTTGAATTAGCCAACAGATTAGGACTCGACAAAGCATTGAAAATGGCTGAATCTTACGCCTCACTTGCAGGTTTCAAATTACCAAATTTCTTTGCAGAGCAAGTAGCCTCAGGAGAGAACTTTAGATTCTCGTTCGTAGATGTCAGCATCGATGCAGGTATTGCTACTGTGCAGTTGAATAGACCAGAGGCAATGAATGCTCTCAATGAAACAATGGTAAAACAATTAGGAGCAGCATTAGATGAATTAAATGCAAATGACAATATTTCAACAATCGTCCTTGATGGTGCAGGCAAGGCCTTCGTAGCTGGTGCAGATGTCAAGTTCTTCGTCGATAAAATACGTGCCGATTCATTTTCAGACATCTATGATTTCACCGCCTTTGGACACCAAGTTCTCGATAAATTAGAATCAAGCAGCAAAACCACAATCGCCTTGACTACTGGGCTTGCCCTTGGAGGAGGATTAGAATTAGCACTTGCTTGTGATCACAGAATTGGTACCAAGAAAACTCAATTTCGCTTTCCTGAAACGAGTATCGGAATCTTCCCTGGTCTTGGCGGAAGCCAGCGACCTGCCCGAATCTGTGGGGTGCCGGCTGCTCGCTGGGCTGTGTTGGCTGGAAACTTCATGGATGCAAGAACTGCGAGTGATTTGGGATTGTTAACCCATTTAGTTGAAACCAGCGAAGTTGATGCGTTAATCCCAACTCTATCAAAGTTAGAAAATAAATATCGCGGTATGCCAGCAAACCCAGATAGCGCTGTTGCTTTATTCGCAAATTCATTCTATGCTGATGAAAATCTTGAATCACTGCTCAATGGAGTTTGCCCAGATGGCTTTGATTCAGAGGACAAAAATGTTAGCAGGCAATTGAAATCTCTATCACGTACCGCCCCAATCGCCTTGAGAATGGCTAGTGATTTAATCAACAAAGCAGGCTTAGAACTAGCAGATGGGCTACAAGCAGAATTAGATGGATTGGAACGGATTTTCGGAACTGCTGATGCTCTTGAGGGGTTGAGCGCTTTGATTGAAAATCGCCGCCCTACCTATACAAATCAATGATTGTAGCGAAGCACTCATCTAGTGCAACCATTACACCAAGGATGCGCATGACAACTACATGCTGGTGATTTGATGCCTAAACCCCCTCTTGAAATCCCAAAGGAATGCCTCGTCGATATTGAGACTCACATCTCAGCAACCATTGCTAATGGTGGGCATATCCGTGGCCTTTTGGCTGGATTATCGGATAAACCTCCATGGAGTGAGGAATGGGAAGTTAAGGCAGCAGTCGAGGCACTACACGTTTTTGGCAGCCGTTGGACAACTGAAATTCTGGCTGCTTTATACATCACCGGAGGGAAGCGATTCAATCGCTTGAAAAATCTTCTAACAGGTATCTCAAGTCGCACTTTATCTGATAAATTGCGATTCTTAGTCGATGAAGGATTAGTGGTTCGCAATGTCGATGATGGCCCTCCTATTATGGTTGAATACAAGCTTACATCACATGGAAAAATTTGTGGAAAATTGCTTTCACCTTTGGTGGCTCATTTGAAGATTAAAAACGGCTCTATCAGTGGAGTTTAGGCTAGACTCCTGAAAGGGGTAGTTTGAATTGGGATGGGCACTCAGTCCTTTGCATGGCACTACTCCAGCAATGGGTCCGTCAACGGCCGTGGTTGGTGATTGGACTGACTGGCTTGGTGGGTGGTGCTGTTGGCTTAGCAAATGCTGCTATGCCTTGGGCATGGGGTAGTCGTGGAGTTATTTCGTCTCAGGTATTAGCCTATGAACACCCGATGCGCCGACGTATTATTTTGACTCTTGATGAGCACCCTGGACTTTGTTATCGTGAGTTACAAAAGTCCCTAAATGCGGCAAATGGAACACTTCGTCATCATATCGATGTTCTACAGTCTCAAATGACGATTACAGCAGTATCGGTTAATGGTCGCACATGCTATTTTGCTGGAGGTCCTGCTCAAGTCGAAGTTCTAGGTGGAGTCACGGTCGATTCCGAAAAAGCGGCGGAGCGACTTCCAGTCGGTCTTTCTCTAGTTCAGCGCCTCATTGTTGAGGAATTAAAAAAAGGTGAGAAACCAAAATCTCAAGCCGCTCTTGCTAGAAACCTTGGTAGGACTCGGGCAACCGTTCATAGCGCCATCAAAGTATTGCGAAGAAGAGGCATTCTTCGCCAAGATAAACTTGGCTTAGCACCTCACTTGGTTGAGGAAGATAAACCGATTCAAGCAGATTTGAATTACCAGTGGGAAGATGAACGGGATCGTTGAATGTATTCACGAATCGTCAAAGATTAGCCTTCTCCTGTCAATATCTTCAAGGAGCATCGGCATTCACACTCGCTTCAATGTTCACGATGCGATTAGAGGAACACCCCCTCCCCACCTCCCGAGATGATGTTGACAAACTCATCGATTGGTTAGTTGCAACCTTAGGATTGGTACGAAGAAGAGCTGATGAGCATGCTGATGGTGATAAAATGCAGCCAGTTGTTCGGCTTTTGCGGGAGCACTTATTGAGACGCCCCAAAGAGGGAATTGATGCGGCAAGTCTTGCCGATGAAATGGGATTGACTGCGGCATCCTTACACCACCACATTTCTCGACTTGCAAATTGTAGAATTCTTTCGAGTATTAGTGAGGGCGATGGTTGGAGACGCCATTTTCTCCGCGCAGGATCAATGAGTGCTGCAGTTGAATTATTGGCAATTGAGGCAACTGCGGTGATGAAATTGCGGATGGCCACTTTAGAGCAGTGGTGGAAGAGGCCAGAGGACCCCTCCTTAGATGTGGAATTAGAATCCGTAGACAGAGAATTGCCATTCAGGTTGTGGATATCAGAACCAAGGCCCTTGCCTCCGGTGGAAGGAGTCACCGAGTTGAGCCTTTGGATGGCTGACCTAGGATTACTCGGAGATCGGCCGAAACCGCAGATGGCAGGAGATTCCCTCGCACCTCGTTTAATGCAATTATTGCTTCAACGTGGTCCACCATTATCTCTCGACGAAGCAGCCGCAGAATTAGGCGGTGCAAAGGCAAGAATTGGACGTATTCTAGAACGCTTCCGGGCCGCTGGCTTAGTTGAAAGAGTTGCAAGAACAGATAGGCTGGCTACAAATCTATGGACTGCAATGATGACTCAGTACAAACGGCGTGGAGAAGATTGGATATTACTCAAAGGGGGATTCAACAGAATTGTCCCCGAACGGCAAATAGAGAGCCTGACGAAGGCTCTTTCTAAGGGTAAACTGACTACTGAGATGGTTGAAAGTGAATTGTCTAAAGTTGCACCTACTGAGCAAATGTTGTTACTAAATCTACTAGGAGGTAGGTTAGCTCTTGGTCATAGAATGGTCGGTAAAAATACGGTTTCTAATTCTGCCAAGTTAATGTCTCGCCTAGATAGAGTTCTTCGTAGAATGAAAAGGGTTGCAGAATTATTGGATAAAGCAATGGAATAAACTGGAGGTTCTTGTATGCCCGTTCCATTGGTCTTGGCTCCAATGGCAGGAGTTACCGACTTGCCCTTTCGTCTTTTAGCAAGAGAATGTGGTGCCGACTTGACGATAACTGAATTTACTTCCAGTGCGGGATTATCAAGAGACCAAGCAAATAGTTGGATGAAATTGGAATCTGATCCACGCGAATCACCTTTCATTCCACAGATATTCGGTGGCGATAAAGCAGAGATGGTTGCCTCTGTTGAGATGTTGCAAGAACGAGCCGATATCATCGACTTAAATTTCGGTTGTCCCGCTCCAGGGATAACAAAGAATTGTGCCGGAGCTGCCTTGATGGGGGAACCTGATCACCTCATAGAAATCGTATCGGCTTGTATCGAAGCCTCAAGCGTGCCAATAACTGCAAAACTGAGAATGGGTACAGGATATATCGAGAATAATATCGTAAAACTTGCACCGCGACTTGAAGAATTAGGTGTAATGAGACTATGTGTTCATGGAAGGACACTGAAACAACGTTACACAGGAGGGGCTGATTGGAAAACCATTGCCGATGTTGTCGAGGCAGTGGAAATTCCAGTGATCGCAAATGGGGATATCATCGATGCTGCATCTGCACAGGCATGCCTTGATGAAACTGGAGCCGCAGGCCTAATGATTGGGCGAGGAGCGATTGGACATCCAATGGTCTTTAATGAAATAAAAACTCAACTTGGATGGAGCAAAAAAGAATCTCCTTGCGGGGAGATGGATGACATATTCGCATCGAGACTATGGTGCTGGAATCGATATGTAGAATTATCTCAAGAAACAACTGGATTACAACATAAGTGGTTGAAACGACATGCTTTGGCATTCACCAAAGGATTACCGGGGAGTAAGGCAGCCAGAACTGAAATGGCTCGTAATAATGATGCTGCTGCAATGGCTGAAGCCATAAAAAATTGGCTTTCTCAAAAGTTGTAAGAATCAGAAAGTCGATTCCCAATCTTCCAAGGGTTGCATCTCAGCCCAAGTCTCGTCATCCATGCTGCCTCTTTGCTTGAGGACTTCACGGGCGATGAGCCAGTAGATTAGTGCAAGGCTGCGACGACCTTTGTTGTTAGCAGGTAATGCTAAGTCGACATTTCGAAGGTTGTTATTTGCATCACAAATACCGATGACTGGAAGGCCACTGTTAACTGCCTCGGAGAGTGCTTGCTGGTCAGCGGCCGGGTCAGTTACGAACAATACCTCGGGTTCTCGGTATGATGGGAGAATTGGATTTGTTAGGCTACCTGGAATGAATCTGCCTACAGCACTGATTCCTCCAATTGCTTCTGCAAACTTGCGGGCTGGGCGCTGACCATATTGGCGGGCGCTAACGACCATCAATCTGTCAGGTTTATACATGTTGATGAAGGTAGCAATAGTTCGGATTCGACCATCTGTGGTTTCTAAATCAAGAAGGTAAAGTCCATCACTGCGGACGTGTGAAATGAATTGTTTCATGTCAGCAGACTTCTGCTGGGTTCCAATATGAACCGCATACAATTCGTATGTCTCTTCAGAAACTAGTGTTGCTCCCTCAGTCATTATAATGCCTCAAGCGTCCGCCCCACTTGCCTTTCATTCATAACCGCTTCGCCCAGCCCAACCATAAAAATATCCCGTGCAGTAGACTGATTTCGACAGCCTGCGCCACTATCTAACAACAAGTTTACTCCACAAGGTTCAATGCCTACCCCCAACCAAGCCAGCATCCGGAGGGGCTTAGCCTTGACAGAATCAGAGTTAGTAGATGCCAAACCGGATTCTAACGGCATCTGGCGAGACTCTGGTGGCGAAGCACTTCATGTCTCAGCATCCGACCTTGAACGGCATGCATATTGTCCACTCTCTTGGCATTTGGCAAGAAGTGGAGTTCGCGGTGATGGGAAGGCAGTAGAGCAGGGTGCATTAGCACATGCAGAGATACATGAGCAGATGGCTAGTTACGAGACGGCTAGGAAAACTGTAATCAAAGAATTGACTGTTTGGGGTTGGTGGTTTGGAATCATTGTTGCCTTGGTTATAGATGCTGCTGCATGGTACCTCATCGCAGACAATATGCCACCAAGAGATGTTGCTAGATACCTTGCTGCTTTGGCAGCAGTATGGGTAACAGTGATGTTGTTTAGCACAGTATTACCTTGGCGTAAATGGCTAAATTGGCCAACCGCTGAAGAAGCCGCGGTTCAAAAAGATGGAATAAATACTGAAGATGTGAAAGCGCTCTTCCAAGCTCCTGGCTTCATCGGCGGTTGGGTTGCAGGAGGTCGAATTGAGGCAGCTTTCGGCCTAGGTGCAATCCTTCTCATTATACATGCAGCAGCCCTTTGGACGGTCGATGAAATGGCTCATGCAGGATTCATTCTCCTTGCAATTGCGATGATTTGGACATTGATGGCATCATGGCGACTGCAAAGGGCTCTGATTGCAGATAATGACCTTGAAGCAGCACGCCATGATGCTGGGCTCGACAAAGATACAGAGGTTGCTTATAGCGATAGTTCTGGTGCCGATTTACTGGTCGATAAAGAAACCGGCCTTAGAGGCCGGCCTGACCAGATAGTCATCGTCGACGGTGAATTCATCCCGATGGAACAGAAAACTGGAAAAATCCCCACTCATCCTCACCTTTCTCATAAATTACAACTTCTAGCCTACATCCATCTAGTTAAAATTCAGACCGGCCATCAACCCCCATTTGGAGTTCTTCGATATGGCAGCGACATCCACAAAATAGATTGGAATAGTGACCATCACGATTTACTGATGCAACACCTCACTGAAGTTCAATATCTAATGGCAGAAGGTGGCGCTAAGAGAAACCACGAGAGGCCAGGGAAATGCAGGAATTGTTCTCGTAGGCGAGCCTGTCCAGAAGCACTGGAGTGAAACTATTCTATCACACAATCAGTTTCGGTAGGATGGCGAATACATTCACTGCGAACAGTCACGATAACGATGAAGTCATCCTTAACAGCAACTCCACCGATGTCAATTCCGATTCCGCGTGCCTCTATTTCTAATCTCCATTCACCCACTTCAAATGGTCCTTCAGCGAAGTTATCCACTGGGGATTTAGATTTAGTTACATGCTGTTCCCAATAGACACTTCCATCAGGCCTGAGCAGTTTCGCATCCACATAGCGAATTGAATTTGAAATATCTCCAGTCCAACCGCTTGTTGGCATAGTTGCTCGAAAGTAAATTTGCATTTGTACAGCGCTATCATCCATAGTAATGGTTCTTTGACCAGTTATTGGAGCAGTCAGTTCCGAAATTTCAAGAGAATCAAATGTATGGCTGATATTGACCTTGTCTTCGGTCATCTCAATACGCGGTGGGGCACGCAAAGATTCCATCATCTCACGAGCTGGTATCAATGATATGCAGCCAGCAACTGTGGTTGAGAGAAATAGTAGTGAAACTACTACTACCATCAATCCGCGCTGGGCCATCAACCGTTTCGAGATGCTGATTCCGTATCAAGGCCGCGCTGTGGCGATAGCCTTCTCGCAGACTTGAAGAGTGAGATGCTTCAGCCAAGGATGCCTGAATGAAGCGAAGAGGGTCAGCCGAGCCGTTTGGTGATGACGATCCCTGTGAGTGCTGACGGGCACCCCACCTAAATAGGTGGAATCACATCTCAGAAAAGTCACAGTTAGGATTCTGTTGTCCACAGGCCAACTAGGAGAACTTTGCTCCACAAGTAGCACACTCATCAGCATCGATTGGCAAATCTGCACCACAAGCCCCACATTCTCCAACGTTGGATACTTTCGTGTCTTCTTCTGCTTCCTTCTTCTTGCGCCTAATCGCCTTCTTTCGCTTTTCTACAGCAGGTTCTAACTCATCATCTTCAAAGGAGAAATCCAGCGCTTCTTCGGGCAATTCATTACCAGCGAGACGATGATCTTGGATGGCCATTCCAACTAACACTTCTTGACCTGGTAAAACACCATCTTCGCCTGTTAATTTGAAAATCTCACTCCTAATTGAGGCATCACTTGCATCTAGTACTCTACCATCATCACCTGTATCGACCATATGTCGGCGACCTTTCTTATCTGATAGGAAAGCATCAATATCATGGTCTGACATTGCCTCTTCAGGTGTTATAATATTAGGAATTGCGACAACTGGGCCTGCAGTCTCATCGTCTGCTTCTTCGGACCCTTCAAACAATGTCGATTCAGCAGTTTGGCGTTCTATGACTTCTTCCATTTGGGCCTCAGCAGCCTCTAGTTCCTCATCCCACTCACTTTCAAGGCCGTCTTCTTCAAAGCCGAATTCCTTTGCAGTTTCATCAAAGTTTTCTGCTCCAGTAACAATAGCGTCTTCATCTTCAACGACTTCTTCTACATCCTTATCAGGTAGGCCAATAGTTTGCTTTTTTCGCTCCCTCTCCTTGAATTGGGAACGCAAGTCATGAACTGCTCCACAATATGGGCAATTTTCTAAAAGGCTTGGCATACTTTCTCCACATGTGGTACAATCATGGAAGCGCTTTCTTGCTCGCTTCAAATTAAAGTCGCAATAAGGACACTTGTCTTCATCACCTTCTAATTCTCCATCACAGGCAGGGCAATAATCGAAGATGTCGCGCTCGACATCCTGTTCACGCTTTCTAGTCAAGATGACTGCAGTTATGAGAACTCCAATCATGATAAAAGCCGCAAAGCCGAATAACATCATTGAACCAAAGACGCTTTCAAATACTTCTTCATTAATTCCCTGTGCCAAATCAACAGCGAATGCTTTTTGGTGAGTTTTGGAGATTGTTCCATCTTCTTCGCTTCTGATATGGAGAAGGATGGTTGAACGGTCATTGGTATCAAAGGTGCACTCCACACTTACTTTTTCTCCGCGTGTAGCAATGTTTACTTCAGTTGTTGATAATTTTTTGACAACTCCCTGAGTAACATCTTCACAAATTAGGGTTGACTCTCCTAAGCCCGAAGATGTTAATTCAATACTATAGGTGTAGGTACCTGGATTTAATGGTGGAGATGCTGCGATTCCAGTACTGCTAACAATGGCCTCTGTTGATACTGCAAATTGTAGGTGTAAGGTGGTAGTCGCTTCCACGCTTCCTGTGGCAACACTATCATCCAAGTTTGCGTCAAATGAATTACTATCTGATATCCAAGTTGCAGTGAAATTGGCAGTATGAGCTCCAGAAGATGAGGTCGCCAAAACACCTGACCAGATGAGCGAGGCGCCTGCATCGATTTGGCCTATGACCTGGTCTGAAGATATCCCCTCCCATTCAATTCTCAAGAGTCCTGATACTGGAATATCGCCTGTATTTGAAATTGAAACTCTCCATGTAACTGGTTCTCCAGCCTCAACTCTCGTTGAGGAAGGGTTAGCAAATTGGTCTAAAACTACGTTTGGAGTTGGACGAATTTCGATAATGATGCTGGCTGCGTCATTATTTGTTGTGGCTTGGTCAAGGACCTCAAATGGGTCTATTTGCACCCTTAATTGATGTTGGCCGTCGCCAAGATTTTGGATTTGGGGCCAAGTTAAATTGGTGCTCCAATCAGTACTAACTTCATCAGAAGTTCCAGTCATTGAAACGATAATCGGTTGAATGACAATAGGTGAGCCAGTATGGTCAGGGAAACTGAATCCCACGTTGACGTCACTATCGCCGCTGAAGTGCTTGCGGAGAATTGTTCCTGAGATTTTCCACTCTCCCCGAATGGAGTTGGGAGGAGTTTCAACAACTGGGTCTGAAGCATGTAGATAATCCGGTTCTGGATCAATGCTTAATGAGATTATTACCTCCTTACCAGATTCGGCGATTTCATTGATGCTACCATTAACATCCGGAAGAAGAATTACTTCGTATTCGCCTCCCACAGGTGCAACGAGGCTGTTATTTACCCAAGTCGTTTGACCTACTGTAAGGGCTTCAACGCTCAAGTATTGATCGAGTGATGGTTGACTTTCAACTCCGAGATAAAGGACGCTCTCTGCTGCATCAACTGTGCCGGTATTCTGGATATTGACGGCTACTGAGATTATGTCCCCAATCCTATTTCCTGTAGTTGGTGAAATGCTACTATCGATGATTTCTAAATTTGCCAAGCCGCTTACAATGAATGACTTATAAAATGAGACAGTTGTATCTCCGGAGTACTCAAATTCCACCCATACTTTTTGTTCCCCTTCTTCTAATGCAAACCATGTTGCAGTAACAATTTCAGTGTCGGAGGCGGCAATATTTACCGTGCTTTCCAAAAATTTTGTTGATGAACTAATACTGTCTTTGTAAAACCGATACTGCACATCGCTGGCGATGACTGAATTGGTATTTTCAAGTAATAATTTAAATTCCACCGAACCCCCTCTAACTGGTTCAGGTGGGACTAAGCCAAGAGTGCTAGAAGAGGCTTCAACACCACCGCTTACACCGGCAGAAACCGGAATAATTACCGTCAGCGGTAATAGTAAAAACAGCATAGCGATGCTGCCTGAACAAAGTCGTGAAAGGCTTCCCATCGGTATCACACTCATGGTATGACACTTGAACCCGCCGCTACAAGCCCGGTTCAGAGGTTGCTGTGGGTAATGCTTCTGTTTGGCAAGGATTGAAGGCCGAGGCGCGCCGTGTGCGTAGCGTCATCATGCAAAGTCGCATCATTTCACTGAGCCTCGCGCTGCTGCTTTGTGTTGGTTTCGTGCCAATGCAAGCCTATGCAGCAAATGGGCGTGATGCGAGTGATATTGTCATCTCATTCACCAATGGTCCAGCTGAGAATGACTCTGTTACTGGGACTCATACTTTGCAATTTTCGACTTCTGGAAGCGGCACTTTAGCAAACTTGACTATCGAATTAAACGATGGCTCAAACTGGGTGGAGTTAACAACACTAAGCGGTAGCCCGTGGGTCTATTTTTGGGATTCCACAGATGTTGATAATGGTACATACCGACTTAGAGTATGGGGGAATGATTCCTTGGTTGGAGAAGATACTTCTTTCACATATAGCGGAAATTTCACAATCGCTAATCAAGTTCCAGTAATCAATGATTTCAGCCTAGCAGATATAGTGGTTGGCGATGGTTCTTCTCCAAGTAATCGCGCTTGGACCACCACTCCAACCAATGGAAGCCTAATTTTTTCTTGGGCTGGCTCAGACGATGACCTTTCATACGCATCTTTGGTTAATGTTCCAGGCCCTGGATCTCCAGCCAATGATGGACCGGGGTCGTTTGATTATTCATGGAATTGGACCAATGGCAACCTCGAAGAAGGTAAATGGAGCCCTCGACTCAGTCTCTACGATTCATCAGGACTTTCTGCAAGTCAAACCATGTACATTGGAATTGACCGAAGCGGACCTAGTGTTGGAACTCCGAGTATCTCAACCAATGGCTGGGTGAATAGCAATTCTGTGGAATTAACAGGACTTTCAAGCGGTGCAAGTGATTCAGGAGGCAGTGGTATTAACCACTATGAAGTAAAGGTTGGTTCCGGCGAGTGGACAACTGCAGGAAGTTCAGGCACCGTTGGTCTGAATTTATCCGAAGGCCAACATACTATTCATGTTAGATCTGTTGACCGAGTTGGTAATGCTGGTAGCAGCAAGAGCGTCGAAGTAGGAGTTGACCTGACAATTCCACTACTTGGTGGATGGAATGTACCAGAATTGAATACCAGCCGCATCGGTGCAGTTTCAATTTCATATATCGCCGCCGACCCATTATCAGGAATCTCTGAAAGTGATTGCCTAATTCAATATGGCTTCGACAGCGACGGGGTTGGTTCAACTCCTGATATTACCGGTCGCTGGTTATCGATGACTGCTGGGCTTGAAGGTACGGTTGGACTAACAGATTGGTCAACAAAAAGCCGCCAGTACCTGATGCTAAGAGCAACTGTCGTCGACAATGCAAGCAACAGCATCCTAACAGAAAACGCAGGCTTCCAAGTCCTCCCCGGACTCGACATTACATGGAATTCAAGTGCCATGAATATCGACCGAATTATGGTTAGACCAGGAACTTCAGACGTCTCGACAGTTATGCTAACAAGTCAAATAATCACCAATGAAGCATATGGTGGCTCACTAACAATCCGATTGGAAGCAGCACCTGCAGACCGCACAGCCGAAGTCTCATGGACGACAGTCGAAACTCGCATCCTCTTAGCAGGAGACCTCTCTGATTCAGGAGAGACTCTTTATTGGAATCATACAATCGAAACAGCCGGACAATGGGATCTAAGATTGGTCATCGATCCAAACGATTTAATCGATGAAAAAGACGAAGGTGATAATGCCTATTATTTCGTGGTAACTGGTGTTAATACCAACTTCATTGATGTTGTTTCAGGATTCATGCCAACTCTTGGTTGGCTAATGGTCGCAGGATTTGTGGTGGCATGGTTATCCAGGAAACGCTACTCTTCTTCCCAAGAAATCGATTCATCTTCTGCCAATGAAAGTGCAGATGCAACATCATCGCTGTCTTCTGGGTCAATTTGAGATGCTTTCAAGCGACGAGAAGCACGTCGCGATGATAATTCAGACAAGCCTGGAACCAAGATGTCGAAGTCTTCAGTAATCTCATCCTTTGTTTCGATATATCCAAGTGAACGGGATTCCAACTTTTGACGGCGGCTGCCTCTTTCCAATCCTTTGATGACAGAGCCATGTTCGGAACCACTTGCCAATCTCTCGACTGCGGAGACGGCTAAATCTAAGCCGACTTCCTCTCCAACAATAACGATGGTAGAACCATAAATGGTGATTTCACAATTTGTCAAACCTTCGATTAGTTTGCGGATTTTTCCTTGTGAGCCAATAATTCGAGAACGTATTCTACGTTGTTGGTTTGAACGCTTACCGACGAAATCCTTGATATCAACGAGACGGAAGAAATACTCATCTTGTAGAAGTTTAATGGCTTTGGAAGGCGCCATTCCACGTCCAATCGCCTTGATGACTTCTGGCAATTTCATAGCCTTCACAGGATCATATGAGCCTGGTACACCCCATCGAACACTGACATCTCCACTTTCCGAATCGACGAAAAAACCGCGACAACCTGCGGCTGCTTGAAGCGCCTTTCGAGTTTCACCCTTTACTCCAATCAATACCGCAATGCGGTCTTGGGGAATACGTGGCATGCCCTCCATGGCCCGCCGACCCAAGACCCCTTCTTCAAACTGCTCACACCTCAGCCATTAGGGTAGGCTTGACATAGGGGGGTCGATTCGGCCCTCTCGATAGTTATGGGGCGACGTCGTGAAGAGAAGGTCGACGAGGAGTACCTCGCCCAATTGATGAAGACCGAAAGCGGTTCTGAGAAGATTCGTGTCAAGATGCCTAATACCAAAGTCAATGAGATGTTTGCAATCGTTCAGGCTATCCTTGGTGGACGCCGAGTAACCGTACTTTGTGCCGATGGGGAAACCCGCATGGCTCGCATTCCAGGTAAGATGCGCCGTCGCCAATGGGTTAGGGATGGAGACTTGATTATCGTCTGGCCATGGGATTTCCAAGACTCCAAGGCAGATGTTAAACACCGCTACAACAAGACTCAGGCATTGTATCTCTCCCGAAAGGGAGTGCTCTCCGATGCTGTTGATGTATTTGGCTTGAATATCGAAGCAGATGATTTCGATGACGATGATGGATTATTTTCCAATGTTCAAGATTCGGATACTCAGGTTGAAGAGGAATCAGAGGCCCCTGAAGAAGAGGAATCAGAGGCCCCTGAAGAAGAGGAATCAGAGACCCCAGAAGAAGAAATCTCTAAAGATGATGAAGACAAAGATGATGACGATGATGAAATCAATGACTTATTCGGTTAAGTCTACCTTTGGAAT
>Ga0066376_10000758_pt1 | contig 30468 bp, 30 predicted proteins | sample Knorr_S15_td_Bot_FD_77009 | JGI IMG/M metagenome (GOLD analysis project Ga0066376, IMG submission 77009) | Marine microbial communities from Southern Atlantic Ocean transect - Knorr_S15_td_Bottom_ad_5009_LV_A | ecosystem: Environmental > Aquatic > Marine > Oceanic | place: Southern Atlantic... | reverse complement strand
TGGTCTGTGGTCTGCAGTCAACTGTCAGCCTCCTCTTTAAGTACCCGGGAGAACCCGGTAATGGGATCCACCCAGATCTTCATCTCTCTCCCCGTTTCGCGCTTTAAGCTGAAAGTTGCCCCCGAACTCCTCCCGTTCGCATAAAAACTAATCCTCACAGGGAATACCAGGTCGTCCTCGATGTGCACGGAAACTCCTTCCGGCAAGACAAACTTCCTGATCTGCTGCTCGAACTCGTCGGCAAAGACGTAATAGTCGGAGATGGTTTCATCTTCATCTTTGTGGAGGATCATGCGAAACACCTTTTGTTTGGAAATGGCCTGGGATCGCGCGTGTCTCATTCGTGTCATTAAATCGCGCCCGGCGGTCTCCATCTCCAGCCCCTTCCATCCTCTGGAAAAGGAAGGCATGACAACGCCGGCTGCCAGAGCGACCAACATCAAGACCACGATCAACTCCAGGAGGCTGAAGCCCTTCTTTAAATGGACTTTACTCCCACGAGTTAAGGTCCGCATTATCGCCCTCGCCTCCTTCCGTCCCATCGGCGCCAAAACTCCACAGGTCGTAATCCCCGTGCTCACCGGGTGCGCGGTACTGATAGTCACGGCCCCACGAATCCTTGGGAACATTATTCTTTTCCAGGTAGGGACCGCTCCAATTTTGAATACCCTGGTCTTCCACCAGTACATGCAACCCTTGACCTGATGTGGGATAGTGACCCACATCAAAACGAAACAGGGCCAGTGCATTTCCGAGTTGTTCAATCTGCAGCTTGGCCACTTGGGCTTTGCTCTGTCCCACGCGGTTCCACAGTCTCGGTCCCACCACTCCCGCTAAAAGCCCAAGAATGACCAGCACGACAATGAGTTCGATCAGGGTAAATCCCTTGGAATTGAGGGGGAATTCTTGGGGGAATTCGGGGACAGGCCCGCAGGGCCTGTCCCAAGAATTCCCCGTCCCCGAATTCCCCTTTTCGTTTCTCTCTTTTGATCTTTCCTTCTCTTCCATTCTCACCCTCTCTGTTTTCTCCGTTTCCTACAGCGGCACGTCGTTAATACTGAAAATCGAGTACAGCATGGACACGACCATGACTCCGATAATGAGTCCCATGACCAGAATAATTGCCGGCTCAAGCAGGGCCACCAACCGCTGGATGGATCTTTTCAGATCCCGATCATAGGAGTCCGCAATCTGCAGCAGCATGTCATCCAGCCTTCCCGTTTCCTCTCCGACTGCCAGCAGATGCAAGGCAAAGGGTGGAAAGATTTCGGCTTCCCGAATGGGCCTTGTCAATCCCTCCCCTTTTTTTACCCCTGACTTGATGGATTCCATGGTGGAGGCAATGGCCTGATTCTCCACGATTTCCTTGACCAGATTGATGGACTGAATCAGGGGAACGGAACTTTGAAGCAAAGTCCCCAGGGTACGGCTAAACCGGCTCACCTCAAGTTTTTGAAGAACAGATCCCACAACCGGCAGCTTCAACAACTGCCGGTCCCAATTCAAACGTCCTTCCTCGGTCTTGAGACGGCTGTAAATCCAATACGCGCCGCCCCCTATCACCAGCAGGATCAACCACCAGAAACCGGTCAGAAATCCGCTCAATACCAGCAGCACCATCATGGGAAGGGGAACCGGGGCACCCGCATTTTCGAAAATATCGGCAAACTGCGGGATGACAACGGTCATCATAATGATGATGGAACCGATCGCAACCACAACCAGAATACAAGGATAGATCATTGAGGAAATCAGATAACTGCGAAGCTCATCTGCGCCTTCAAGATATTCCTCCAGGCGCTCCAATATCTGGTCCAGAGCGCCTCCCACCTCTCCCGCTCTGACCATATTGACGTAGACCTTGGGGAAGACCTGAGGATGGGTGCTGAGTGCTTCGGACAGGGCTTTGCCCCCTTTGATCTCTCTGAGAAGCTCGCCGACTACCTCAGCGAGGTAGGCATTTTCCGTCAAATCAGAGAGAACGCTCAGGCTACGATCCAGGGTTAGCCCGGCCTTCACCAGAGTCGAAAGCTCCTGGGTGAAGATCAGCAGGTCTTTTTGAGGAACCTTCTTTCGTTGCCAGGGAAGTCGAATCTCTCGACTCAGTAAGCCTCCAGTGTCCTCACCGGAAAATACCTTGATGGGCAACTGTCCCTGCTCTTGCAACCGGGCCAGGACCGCGTCCTGGTCGGACGCCTCCAGGGTTCCCTCAACCACTTTTCCTTCAGGCGTTACTGCCTTGTATCGAAAGAAAGCCATTTCCCTACAGCTCCTGCGTGACTCTCAGAACCTCCGAAATCGTTGTGATACCCTGCTTGACCTTCTCAAACCCATCGTCTCTCAAAGTGATCATGCCCGCCTTAATAGCCACCTTGGTCAGTTCCAAAGCATCTGCGCTGGCAATGGTTAGGCGGCGAATCTCCTCATCCATCAACATCAACTCAAACATAGCCACCCGTCCTTGAAAACCCGTCTGTCCGCATTCTTTGCACCCCTTTCCCTGATAAAGTCTGGTCTTTGCATCCAGCGGGAATCCGATTTCCTCCAGGACACTTTTCTCCAGCGGCTGCTCTTCCTTACAGTGAGGACAGATGACCCGGATCAGACGCTGGGCCAGAACTCCCAGTATGGAAGAAGCCAGCAGGTAGTCCTCGGCCCCCATATCCACCAGTCGGGCAATGGCACTGGGGGCATCGTTGGTGTGGAGTGTGCTAAAAACCACGTGCCCGGTCAGGGCGGCTCGGATACCAATCTCTGCCGTTTCCAGGTCGCGCATCTCTCCGACCATGATCACATCCGGGTCCTGGCGCACGATGGAGCGAAGACCGGCTGCGAAAGTCAGCCCGATCTTAGGGTTCACGTGAATTTGATTGATACCGTTGATCTGGTACTCGACCGGATCTTCAATGGTAATGATTTTCTTATCCGGCTGATTGATCTGGGTGAGAGCAGCATAGAGGGTGGTGGTTTTTCCGCTTCCGGTAGGGCCTGTGACCAGGATGATTCCGTGAGGCCGCGAGATCAAATTCTCGAACTGCTCGTGCATCCGAGAGGAAAAGCCGAGTTTCTTCAAATCGTAGATCTGGGTATTGCTCTTGTCCAGGATGCGCATGACCACGCTTTCTCCATACATGGTGGGAAGCGTGGAAACCCGAAGGTCGATGTCCCTTCCCAGGACCTTGATCTTGATGCGTCCATCCTGGGGAAGTCTCCTCTCAGCAATATTGAGCCTGGACATGATTTTGATTCGAGAAATGATGGCCGCTTTGAGTGTTTTGGGTGGTGATTCTTCGTCGTAAAGGACGCCATCGACACGGTAGCGCACCTTGAGATCGCGCTCAAAAGGCTCAATATGGATATCGGAGGCCCGGGATTCGACAGCCCGCGACATGATCAGGTTCACCAAGCGGATCACGGGGGCTTCCGAGGCCAGATCCTTGAGGTGCTCGACATCCTCCAGGTCTTCACCCCCGATGTCGCCACCCTCGAGATCCTCCACAATCCTGCCCAGAGTGGAAGTCTGGGTTCCGTAGAATTTCTCGATCAGGTCGAGGACGGCATTCTCAGGGGCCAAGAACACCTGAAGATTTTGGTAACCGGTGTAAATGCGAATGGTGTCCAGGGTGGAATAATCCTGGGGATTGGCCATGGCCAGGACCAGTCTTTTATCCTCCTCCAGGCTCACGGGAATGAACTTGCATTCGCGCATGAACTGCACCGAGAAGGTGTCTTCCAGCACCGGAACCTCAGGAAGCTCCTCGGCCGTCAGAAGGGGAATTCCCAGATAGTCACTCAGGTGGGCCGTCAAATCTGCCTCGGAAATCGCTCCAATGTCGATGAAAAGTTTTCCGATTCTGTCAGCGGACTGGTTCTGCAGACTGAGCGCAGTCGACAACTCTTCCGGTGAGATGACTCCCTTGTCCAGCAACTCCTGGCCAAAAGGCTTCTGATCCTTTAGCTGTGAAAGTTCAATCATCAGTACTGAAGGACGCGAATACGGTCCTCAAATTGCTCAAACGAAATTTTTTCAGTGGTCAGAAGATCCAAGTCCCGTTTGGAGGTCGAGATCACCACAATCGTGGTCTTCTTGGTGGCATCCAGTTCATTGCGATCCTCAACATGGGCATTAATCGAAATGCGCTCCTCCGCTTCGAGTTGCTTGAATGCCATACCGTAATCGGCCAGACATCTCACCATAGATTCCCTCAGCAAATTGAGCTGCTCGGCGTTGGAACGCGGCCCTTCGGTTCGGGCCGGTATCTCCCCGAAGGGTGTACGAATCCTGGATCGATTGATATTGAGATGAAAGGAAACCACCACCCCATAACCCTGCACGTAAGATCCCTCCGCCTCTCCCGTGAGGGCAAACGGATTGGGGAAAGTCTGGGTGAGGATTTCACCCACAATCGTCTCAAAGATCTGGGTGTTTTTTTTGAGCACTCCCAGATCAAGATCGAGGACGGCAAAGGCTGAACTTCCACTGAGAAGCAGCACCCATAGGATAGAAATCCAACAGGCCTTCACCGTGGCTCTAGCGTGTGAGTAGTGTTCGCAAATATTGATTGTTTTCTTCCAAGTTATCGACATAACGTTGTTCCAGAGAGATAAGGTATTGCTCGATCTGATCCACATTGGTCCTCTGTTCGAGCTCCACGTCCTCCTTGACCCTCAGTAGAGCCCTGAGCATCAACTGGCGCTCCTGTGTTTGTTGATTCACAATCATGTCCTGAACGGTTTCGGTGAGCTGCCGCTCGGAGATGACCAGACGCTTACCCCCGAGATATCCCATATATTGAAGAATGGACACCACCCCGACGACGATCAGAAAGCCCGCGGCGATCTTTTGAAGTAACGGCCACCAGCGTACCTGGCCAATCCATGGCCCGGATGCCAGGACAGCCTGCCGGGTCTGCTTTTCCTTTTCAGTCTGGTGTCCCAGCTTCCACTCCCCCAGAATTTCACGGGTTTCAACCAGCTCCATATATTCCCGATTACAACCAGGGCATTCACTGAGGTGCTGGAAGAACTCGAACCCCTGGCGCGGATTCACTTCCTCTCCGTAGAGCACATCAATCATCCTCTCCTGGCTTTGCTCACAGTTCATCATCTTCTCTCCATCAGTTTTCTCAGCGTCTTTAACCCCAAATACATCCGGGACTTGACCGTGGAAAGGGGTATATCCAGAATTTCTGAGATTTCATGAAATTTCAGCCCCTGATACTCCTTCATCAAAATAACCGCCCTTTGTTCTTCCGGCAGCTCCTTGAAGGCCTCCCGCACATGCTCGATCTCCTCCTGGACCGCCAGCTGTGTCTCTGGCGTCGCTGCGGTCACTGCCAGTTCCGGCCTGACTGGATAACCCTCCTCCTCTGGCAACGGCACCAACTGGGCTCTGCGCTCCTTGCGAAAGCGCATTCGGCACTCATTCAGGGCGATCTTGTATAGCCAAGAGGGGAATCGCGCCGGATCGGCGAGGCGATCCAGATTTGTGTAGGCCTTCGTGAACGTGTCCTGCGTGAGGTCCTGGGCATCCGTACTATTTCCCACATAGCGACAAATAAAAGCGTAAATCTTGCGCTGCCAGCGCTCGATCAGCTCACCGAAGCAAGCCCGGTCTCCCTGAAGCGCAAGCTCCACGAGGTACTCGTCACTGAAGTTCATTTTCTCTCTCGAATGATCAAGATGCATGATCAGCAAAAAAAGTCTAATGTACGTCTATCTAATTGCTGTCTAATGGTTAAGAGTAGCATTCTTGGCTGATTTCATGCGACTCGGGGAGGCTGACCGCAGACCTCAAACCGCAGACCGCCGGCCACAGACCAGACCACAGACCACAGACAGAGATTGAACCCTGACCCGGCTGACAGCTGACTGCAGGAAGAGAGGACTGAGTTCTGAGGACTGAGGACTGACACAGCCGGAAGACCGGGGCAGCGGCAGATCTCTTCCAGTTTGACTCGTAAACTTCCACCTTCGCCCGGTAGCCCAAATGCGCCAGCATAGCCATGAGTACCTACTCCAACCCGCATTTCTCACACCTGGTCTACTGCATCGGCGCAATGCTCCGGCGTGCTGCACCGACCGCGCGACCCGCAAGCGCGGCTACCCCCGACCCGCAAGCGGGTGCCCTCGCGCGTGGCGCAGCGCACTCAGACCAGTCCTTTCACCGCTTCGCGACGACCTGGTGTGAGAAAAGCGGGCTAAGGATTCTGTAAGTCGTTGCTATACAAGGTTGGACAGATTTTTCGGGGGGACAATAAGCCTAACGGTCAATTTTCTCACTCCTGGGAAGAATAGCGGCGATGATATTACGTCGGGTTGAGGGTTCAGGAAGAAGGATAAAAATCAGGCGATACCGACCAACACGTTTACGGTATCGCCCCTTCCAACCTGCCCCCTTAAGAGCCTTCGAATCTCCAGCGAAAGGGTCTTTCTCGAGTGTTTCGATGGCTCTCCTAATCCGCTGCTGGGTATCAAGGGGGAGTTTGCGTAGCTGTTTTATAGCGGTTCGGGTAAGTTGGACTGTCCAGGTCATTTCTTTAGAGGTTCAACTCGGTCTTCACATCCTCCCAGTCCACCACCTCACCGCGTTTGATTTCCTGTTCAGCCTTTCGGACGATAGCTTCTTCCCTCGGGGTGAGAATGTCATCAGAGTCCACAAGTTTCTTAGGCTTGATCACAACAGTACCGTTTTCTGGGTCACGGGTAACCTCAACGAAATCACCTTGCTGTAAACCAAGCTCTTCGCAGATGTCTTTAGGAATAACCACCTGGCGGCGTTGGCCTAGCTTGCTAACAGACATAGCTTTCATCCTCCTTAAAGCTTAAAGTCGTTTTTGCTCGTTGTCATATTGTCAGATCAGCAGATTATCAGACATTCGTCAAGAGTCCGAATCGACCGCAGCCCACAGAGAAGAGAGGACTGAGTGATGAGGACTGAGCGCAGGGAGAAAAGACTGAGACAGACCGCCAGAACGGTCTGAAATACCAAATTCCAAACCTGGAACCTGGAAGGCGCGCGAAGCGCGCACTAGTCGCAGGGGCAATAGGACTTTTTCTCTAGAACCTCTATGGACTTCCAAGCCGTGGTTTCATCTGCCTTTTAAGGCAACTCATTGCTACCTTGAGCTTTATCGATTTCTCTCCGGTTTGGTTCGCTAATTGCTAACACCTTCTGCGTTCGAGACGGGCCTGAAGGGGCATTGAAAGTCCTGGAGGGAACGCTTCCGGGTGAATCCAAACAGGAGGGGTTTCGCATAAATGGCTCGGGAAACCAGCGAGGCCCCACCCGGAATGGACCACAGACCACAGACCGCAAAACAGAAAGCACCGACCACGTGGCCCGCAGGCTGAAGCCTGCGGGTCTGACAGAGTTCACCAGGAATTTCTAGGCGGTTGGTTAACGAGGAAAAAACGGAGCCGCGAGTACTAGTCCGAATCGCGGAAAAAACGAAGTGGATTCAGTGGCTGACCGTTCAGTCGAACTTCATAATGAAGATGGGGACCGGTAGCCCGTCCTGTGGAGCCCACATAGCCGATGATATCGCCCTTCTTGACCTTTTGACCCACTTCAACCGTGAAGCGGTCCAAGTGCCCGTAGCGGGTTGAGATGCCGAACTTGTGCTCCAGAGTCACCAGATTCCCATAGGAATACTTTCGCGCCGCGATCAGCACTACCCCATCAGCCGTCGCCTTGACCTTATTCCCGCGAGGGGCGGAGATGTCGATACCGGGATGAAAATCCCTTTCTCCATCAAAGGGATCGATTCGATAACCAAATCGGCCCGAGGGATATCCGTGCACGGGTACAATGGCCGGGGTAGCTGCAAGAAGAATACTGCGCGTGTTGTAGACGTCCTGCAACTGTCTCAACTGCTTATCCAGGCTGATGCTTTTTCGTTCCAGAGATCTAAAATGATTGCGGAGGCCCTGGGTGTCGAGGCTCAGCAGCGGGTTATCATAGGCGGAAGGGCCACCCACCCCACCAAGACCTTCCTCATCCAAACCGGAAAGGATCTGCAGCTTGGTGGAAGTGACCTCCAGCGAAGCGACCTTTTCACCGAGCTGCCTTGCCGCCAACCGAAACGTATCGTTTTCCTTGCTCAGCTGGTAGGCACTGACCTTCAACAGATCATGATCCGCTGTTTTCTTCCACATGTGATAGTAGTGCAGCGTGGAAAGGGAAAAGGAAGCAACAAGAACGCCCACAGCAATTCCCATCTTGATCAGAAATTTTTGGGAGATTCTATATCTGCGAGCACGTAACTCGGCAGAACGAGAAATAATAATGGTGAGATCGCCTCTCCTCCTCCTCATTGCATCACCTCATCTAACACGAACACAACAAGCACCCCTACCGGCAAATGAGCTCACCGGCCTAATCTCCTGCTCTAATAGTAAAAAGTTGAATCAGAGTGTGTCAAGCGCTGTCTCAGACTCTTCCCCACTTTCAACGACTTTCTAGAACTCCATCCCTCAGTCTTCAAGGCCCCTATTCTGGCCCGATCGGGGCTTTCTTACAGTGACGGCGGTCACCACCCGTGTGAAAAATGATCTGTCCGCCTCAGTCCCTATTCATCTTGTGAATCAGGTGATTATACGACTATTGCTGAAATTAGCGAGGAATTACTGCTCAAATAAGCGAGGAAACGCCCGATACGTCCACAAAGTTTGGTGGAGGCGGTGGGAATCGAACCCACGTCCGAAAGCCTTTGGCTGCAGAATCTACATGCTTGTCCGCTTTCCTTTTATCATCCCAGCAGGCAAATAAAAGCGGCAAATCAACCCGCTTGGATGTCCTTCAGAAATGTTCTCAACCACCCCCTGAAGGAAACAGGATGGCCGAAAATCCCGCAAAATGACGCCTTATCCCGTTCCGCGGGCTGAGCGAGTAAGACGGCTACGCCTTAATTACGCAGCAAGTGCTAACTGTTCGTTGGCAGTTATTTTTACGTACCACTGATTTACGAGGTTGTGGCACCTCGGCATGCCTCTACAGCCTCAACTACTCTCGTCGAAGCCAGTCGCCCCCGAACACCTTAACTATTATACCTTTAAAGCGTTCCAGGTTCCAAGTTTCGGATTTGGGATTTTGGATTTGGAATTTCCGCTGACCCCGGTCAGCGGCCAGTTGTCAGTTGTCAGAGGGTCCGCTACTATCTCTCCATGCTGAAGGTTGGGCTGACGGGCGGCATTGGCTGCGGAAAGAGCCATATCCTCAGAGAATTTCACAAACTTGGCGTTTACACCATCGATGCCGATGAAATTGCCCATGAGGTAATTCTTCCCGATCAATCCGCATATGAACAGATTCTAAAGACCTTTGGACCTGAGATCCTGGCCTCGGATCGGACCATCGATCGGAAGAAGTTAGGCGAGAAAGTATTCTCCGATGAGAAGGCACGGGAAAAACTCAACCGGATCGTACATCCGCTTGTCCTGGAGGAGGTGGCCCGGCGCGTCGCCAACTTTGAAGAGCGAGAGGATCCGACCTCTCCAATCATCATGGTGGACGCGGCTCTGATGGTTGAAACCGGATCCTATCGAAAATACGACTCTGTGGTCGTGGTGTATTGTCCCCCCCAGGTTCAGTTGCAGCGCGTGATTGCCCGTGACAGGTTATCCGAGGAAGAGGCCCTTCAGCGAATCGAAAGTCAAATGCCTCTTTTGGAAAAGATCAAATATGCCGATTACATCATCGAGAGCTCAGGAAAACTCTCGGAGACCAAGGAGCAAGTCAAACCGATCTTCACGGAATTGGTGAACCTGGGAGGGAAACTGACCGCCTGACCACAGCCGGCAGACCGGTAGACCGCCTGTCAGCTGTCAGCTGATCCGACCAGCATTGCTGCCAGGAGGGGAACCATGATCTCGTGATGACCGGTTAAGGCAATTCCCGTTCCTGTTCCCGAAACGGGACGTTCCACGACATTTTTGGTCGGTCGGTAGTGCTGGATAAAGTCGAGATTGGCGGTGGTGAAATCCTGCAATGGCTGTCCCGAGTTTCTCACCAACGACACCGCTTTCAAGAAAACCTCCGGCAGGATTACTGCCGATCCCAGATTCAAGTAAACTCCACCCCCATCTAGAAGCGATACCTGCTGGGTGAAGATTCGGAAATCGATTTGTGAACCCTTTCCCATGGCTTCTCCGGAAGCCTTGGGATGGTTGTGAATAATATCGGTACCCATGGCGATCAGAACGGCCAAGGGGATGTCTTTCTGGTGTGCCTTCAACATCAGGGATAAATCAGGATATCGGGTGTCGTAGTGCTGCAGGAACTCGCCCACCGACTCCCCGATGCCCTGTCCCTGGCTGGCCCCCTTGTTGATGGCCTGATTCAAGAACTCTCCCGTTTCTCGAGCCATTCCAAAAGCTCCGCTACTCAGCTGCGACTCTACCTCCTCTGAGGTAGAACCGCTCAATGCGATCTCGAAGTCATGGATCATCCCGCTTCCGTTGGTGGCCATTGCGGTCACGAACCCTCGCTCCATGAGGTCAATGAGCACCGGCGCCAATCCCACCTTAACCACATGGCCACCAAACCCCCAGATAATGGCCCGCCCTTTTTTCCGTGCTTCTCGGATCTTTTCCACCAGAGTCCGCAAATCATTCGCGGCAAGAAGCTTGGGCAGCGACTCGGTGAAGGCCGAGATCGAATCTTCGCCTAAGGGCCGGGCAAAATGATCCACATTGACCTTACTGGGACGGGAATCCAGCGGATAATCCTTGATTTTCCGGGCCTTGAACTCTTTATGCTTGGACATGTCGGGAAACTAGCCGGGAAGATGCATCATCCTGGCCAGGGCTCGTCCTGTGTGTGATTTTTTTGATTTTACGATCTTCTCTGGAGGACCCACGGCGACAACTCGACCGCCCCCTTTTCCTCCCTCCGGACCCAGATCAATGATCCAATCCGCACATTTGATGACTTCCAGATTATGTTCGATCACGATCACGGTGTTCCCACGATCAACTAGCCGATTGAGGATGTCAAGAAGCTTTTTGACGTCCTCGAAATGGAGTCCCGTGGTCGGTTCATCGAGGATATACAGCGTCTTGCCGGTTGAACGTTTGCTGAGCTCACGCGCTAACTTAACCCGTTGGGCTTCCCCGCCCGAAAGCGTGGTGGCCGATTGTCCCAGTCTAACGTAGCCCAGACCAACCTCCAAAAGAGTTTGCAGCTTGGTCTGGAGGCGAGGAAGGTTCTCGAAGATAGGATAGGCTTTCTCAATGCTCATCTCGAGAACATCCGCTATCGAATACCCCTTGAACTTGATAGACAGAGTCTCCCGATTGTAGCGGGCTCTCTGGCAAGCCTCACAGGTCACGTAGACATCGGGGAGAAAGTTCATTTCAATCCTGCGCAGCCCATCTCCCCGGCACACCTCACAACGTCCTCCTTTGACATTGAAGCTGAAACGTCCCGGTTTATATCCTCGGACGCGAGATTCCGGCAGTAGAGCAAAAAGCTCTCGGATCGGAGTAAAAACCCCCGTATAGGTGGCAGGATTGGAGCGCGGGGTCCGCCCAATGGGGGACTGGTCAATCTCAATCACCTTGTCGATCCTCTCCACTCCATGGATGGCACGATGCAGCCCGGGTTCCAGCACAGAACGATAGAGCTGACGGGAGAGGGCACGATAAAGCACATCATCTACCAGTGACGACTTTCCAGAACCTGAAACTCCGGTTACAGCAATCAACAGACCCAGTGGAAAGACAACATCGATGTTGTGAAGATTGTGATGACGAGCCCCTAAAATCTCGATGTTCTCTCCATTGCCTCCGCGGCGCTTTGCCGGCACAGAAATCTCGCGACTTCCAGTGAGATATTGGGCCGTCAGCGACTCCGGCTGCCTCAGGACCTCAGACAAGCTGCCCCGTGCTACGACGTGACCTCCGGCGCTACCGGCACCCGGTCCCAAATCCACCAAATAATCGGCGCTTCGAATCGTATCCTCATCATGTTCGACGACGATGACCGTATTTCCCAGATCACGCAGCTCTTTGAGCGAATCCAGGAGCCTTTGGTTGTCCCGCGAGTGGAGTCCAATGGAAGGTTCATCCAAAACGTACAGGACACCTCGCAGGCGGGACCCAATTTGAGTGGCAAGGCGGATCCGCTGAGCCTCGCCGCTGGAGAGTGAAACCGCCTTTCGATCCAGAGTCAGGTAGGAAAGCCCCAGGTTCAGTACGAAGTCTAACCGATGGCGAATCTCTTCCAGAATTTGTGCGGCAATCGATTCCTGCCGCGAGGAAAGGGAAATCTTCTGGACAGCTTTCAAGCAGTCATCCAACGTGAGATGACAATAGTCAGAAATGCCCAGACCGTTCACTTGAACGGCCTCGCTTTCGGGTCGCAAACGAGTGCCACGGCAGGAGTGGCAGGGGCCTTCCCTCATAAAACTCAACAAGTGCTGGCGGCGCCTGTCACTACCCGTAGCGTGAACTCTCCTTTTAAACCAGTGATCCAGCCCCCGAAAGCGCGACCGATAGATATTGCCCGCAAAACGGAACTGGATAGGATCCTCAATGCCCTCTTGGAGGGCCTTGAGGACTTCTTGAGGGTACTTGGAAAGGGGGGTGGCCGACTTGACTTTAAATCTCTCCAGCAGGATTCTCATCGACTCCTGGAAGAAGTGGCTGAATTCTTTATCGGACAGAACAATCTTGAGGTCCTTCAAAGGCTTGTCGAGGTTTTCGATCAGCCTTTCCAGGTTCACGTGAAGCTGGGAACCGAGTCCTTCACAGCGAGGACAAGCTCCGAATCGACTGTTAAAGGAGAAACTTCGAGGCTCCAGGGTAGGAATATTAATTCCACAATCGATGCAGGCCATGGTTTCCGAAAAGAGAATCTCAGGGCCATTGATCATAGACACGGTGACCAGTCCCTGGGCCATGCGGATAGCATGGCGCACCGAGTTTTCCATTCTGTCACGGAACTCTTCATCGATGAGAAGCCGGTCGACAACGATGTCGACGCTGTGATTCTTCCTCTTATCCAAGTCAGGAGGGTTCTCCAGCGTGACCACAGAGCCATCAACACGGACCCTGACAAATCCTTCTCTATAGTACTTTTCGAATAATTTCTTGAACTCTCCTTTGCGCTCCCGAACCACCGGAGCCAAGATCATGATCCGACTACTTTTCGGCAGTTCGAAAATACGCTTCACCATCTGATCGACGGATTGCCGGGTGATGGACTGGTGGCAATTGGGGCAGTGCGGCGTACCCACACTGGAGAACAACAGCCGTAGATAGTCGTAAATTTCCGTGATCGTACCCACCGTGGAGCGAACGCTCTTGACGGTGGTTTTCTGGTCGATAGAAAGGGCTGGAGAAAGCCCTTCGATGGAATCCACATCCGGTTTCGCCATCTGCTCCAAAAACTGGCGTGCGTAGGTGGACAGCGACTCAATGTAACGCCTCTGCCCCTCGGCGTAGAGGGTGTCAAAGGCCAGGCTTGATTTTCCCGAGCCACTCAAGCCGGTCACGACGGTCAACTGATTTCGTGGAATGTCCAGATCGATGTTTTTGAGATTATTCTCGCGGGCGCCCCGAATAGAGATCTGCTTCATGGGTCAACCTTTTATTGTCGAGGAGTTGAGAGTTCAGGTCAAGCCAGGTTCGTGCAGTCGTGGCCCGCAGGCTAAAGCCTGCGGCTCTGACGGAGTCACGCGGAACACTCAGGGCTGCAGGTTAACAAGGAACAACAGAGCCAACGAGAGCAGTCAGCGCCGTGGGCTTCAGCCCACGGGCCCCCTTATTACTGGAGGGCGAGTTTTCGGCTGAGAAGACGGCCTTCTCGGACAAACTGGATTTCCAGCACTGCATCCGTGACCGATTCCAGGCTCTCTCGAATGTCCAAATGGGAGGAAACGTCCCGGCCGTTGACCTGGGTCAGAACATCCCCTGCTTGAAATCCCACCTTGCTGGCGGGACTGTTGGGTAATACCGTTCGAACAAGAAGACCGTGCCCGCTGGGGCATTTAAAATATTTCGCCAACTGCGGTGTGAGTGGATCAACCACCAGTCCCAGATCCAGATGGGGGGGCAATACGATCCGATGGATCTTGACCTGCTCTTCCGGTCTTGCATTCTGGTTCCACAGTGAAGGAACCTCCAAACGCCAGGAAACCACCGGACGTTTGTCCTGGCGTTCGGTCAAGACAGCAGACATTTCGTGGAGCTTCCCTTCGCGAAGAACCGACAGATTCAGAGCACTCCCTGCACCTCTCCAGCGAATCGCCTGAGCCAGATCACGACGACTTTGGACCAGCTTGTCATCAATCCCCACGATCACATCACCGCTTTTCAACCCGGCCCTCTCTGCGGGACTTTTCGGGATAACTTTATCGACCCGCAACTCCCCAACATCAAGATCAGGCATGATACCCAACCAGCCAGCCCGAATGTTTTTTCTCTCTGTTAAAATACGCCGGACCGAAGTGGCAACGACCTGAGAGGGTAGTACTTTCCAAACTCGAATCGTCTTGCTGAAAAGATGGGGATGACTTCGCTTCACAATGGCCACCAACTGGCCCTCTTCGTCCAGTACAAGACCACCTGCCACGGTGTAGCGGGCCGGCTTCACTCCGCCCGTGGGCACGATTTGCAGTTCTCGCTCAGGAAGTGATTCCTCCCCACTCAACTTGACCACACTCGGAGATGTGATCGTCCAGTCTGCGCCGGTCCAGGAAACAAATTGAAGTCCCTCCTCCTGGAAAGACGGACTGAACTTCAGGCCGTGTCCTTCAATGCCTCGAGACTCCAGAACCACCAGTGCAATCCGCTCATCCACCCCAACCAGTTGGGCCGAATGTTTCTTGCCGTCAAAGGTGGTCACCGAGACCTGGGCTCCCGGCATACTTAACTCCGGCCAGTAACTCCCCACATAGGATACGATGTGCCCTTGAGCATCGATGATCGCACCCTGTAGCTCCGCCTTTTCCTGAACGTGGATCTGAGGATGATAGCGGCTTTCATGAACCACTCCTGAGAACTCCCGATCGAGATAGACCCGGACCAGTGAATGTTTAAAATCCTTCTGGGCCTGAAGAGAAACAAGAGAGCAGAAGAACAAAATGGCAAAGGAACAAGAGAACAAAAGAAAAGACAGATCCCTCTTCTCTCTTTTCTCTATTTTCTTTTTTCTATTTTCTGCCTGCACAGAACGCTCCTTAGTAGCTCGCATGTTCCAGGTAAAAATCGTGATTCAAATGGGTTGTCTGGATGCTGATTCGAGAGGGCAACCGCAAGATATACTCTGACTCAGAGGGACCGCTCAAAATCACATCCACATAAGGAGCAGGAACCTCACGGGCATCCAACCGTTGGAGATCATCGCCGGATAGGGACTCCTCCTGGACAACAGAAGGGGAAGCTACCATCACCTCCTGGGTCACCTGAGATTCCCTCACCCATAGAAAGCCCACCGAAAACAAGGTCACCAGAGCGAAAACGACAGCGGGTCTCCAGTTGGCCTGCCACCAGGAGACCGGATCCTCCGACAGCCTGCGATGAACCCGTGAAGAGAAATCGCTGGGGGATTCGACCGTCTCTCCCAGCAGACGGCTGAGCTTTCCCATCGACTGAAGCTCCTGGCAAAGCTGGTCACAGGGGCGGCAGTTCCGGATGTGAGCTTGCACACCGGCCTCCTCGACCGCGCTGCTGTTCTCCGTCAGTATTCTTTCAACCTGTTTGCAGGTCATAGGACCCCCGTTAATTTCCCCCGGAGCAATATCTTGGCGCGATGTACTCGCGACTTGACCGTGCCCAGGGAGATCCTGAGAACCTTGCTGATCTCTTGGTAGGAAAGTTCCTGGACCTCCTTCAGGATAAAGGCGAAGCGGTATTTCTCCGGAAGTGAATCGATGGCTGCTTGCAGCCTTTCCAACTTCTCGGTTCGATCCAAGCTTTTCTCCGGAGAGTAGCGAAGATCGGGCAAACTCCGGGTACCATCGTCTTGTTGAAAGCTTTCCTTGACGTTGTAAAAAAAGAAGCGGCCTTTGCGCTCCCGCCGTCTCATTTCGTCGATAGCCAGATTGGTGGCAATCCGGTACAGCCAGGTGGAAAACTGATACTCCCCTTTATAGCGGTTGGCGTTTCGATAAACCCGGATAAAGGCTTCTTGGGCCAAATCCACGGCCATTTCATAGTCATGAATGAGCCGGTTCAAATAATTGACCAGTTTATTTTGATAGCGAGTGACCAGCACCTCAAAGGCATACTCGTCACCTTGCAGATAGGCGGAAATCAAGGCATTATCCGCGATTCCCGATTGGGTCTGTGAAATGGCTATCTCAGTCATGCTGTCGTTAGGTCAGCGATGTATGGATGAATCATATCAGGGTCCTCGAATTCAGGATACCACCGACACTTCATTCTCTCTCTTTTTGACGAAAAGTTCGAGTGTTCGTTCCTGAAATTCCACTATTTCGCCTCGAACCAGGAATTGCCCACCGCAAGATCGACCTGAAGCGGGACCTTCAATTCGGCCACCTCTTCCATCTGCTCTTTAACCAGCTTCTTGAGCTTCTCGACTTCCGAGTTCTCCACCTCGAAAACAAGCTCATCATGGACTTGAGAAATGAGTTTACTTTTGAGGTTCTGCCGGTAGATTTCTCCGTCGATAGAAACCATGGCCTTTTTAATCAGGTCGGCCGCCGTTCCTTGAATGGGAGCGTTGATAGCTGTTCGTTCAGCGAAGGTTCTAGAATGATGGTTCTTGCTACGAATCTCCGGGATGGGTCGAATTCGTCCGAAAAGAGTCCTGACATATCCTGTTTCATGAACCTCGGCCAGGGTTTGATCGATCCAGTTTTTTACTCCCTGGTACTTTTTGAAATAGTTATCGATAAACTGTTGGGCCTCGTTGCGGGTGATTTTCAGACTTTGGGCCAGGCCAAATGCACTCAGGCCATACATGATTCCAAAATTGATCACCTTGGCATGGCGGCGAAACTCCTGGGGATTCATCATGGCATTCATCCCGAAGACTTCCTGGGCGGTCCTTGCATGGATATCTTCTCCTTTGAGAAAAGCTTCCACGAGAACAGGGTCCTGCGAAAGGTGAGCCATGACACGGAGCTCGATTTGAGAATAATCCGCGGATAAAATTTGGTATTCCTGTTCGGCAATGAAAGCCAGACGGATCTTTCTTCCCCGCTCGCTCTTGATGGGTATATTTTGGAGATTCGGATTGCTGGATGAGAGCCGTCCCGTGGCTGCCACCATCTGATCGTAGGAAGTGTGAATACGCCCCGTGCGAGGATTCACGAATCTGGGCAAAGCATCCAAATAGGTATTCTTCAACTTGCTCAGCTCTCGGTAATCGAGAATCAGGCGCGCGATCTCGTAGGTTTCGGCCAACTCCTCCAGAACCTCCACGCCGGTGGCATAATGTCCCGCTTTCCGCGTTTTCCTCTTCACCGGTAGATTGAGCTTTTCGAACAAGACAGCGGAAAGTTGGCGGGGCGAGTTCAAATTGAACTCCTCTCCGGCAATCTCAAAAATTTCCTGGGTCAGTCGAGTAATTTCTCCTTCCACCTCCTGGGACATCTCCTGGAGCAAGTGACAGTCCACCTTGACCCCATGCTCCTCCATACGAGCGAGCACTTGAATCAGCGGCACCTCGATTTCTTCCATCAGTTCCCCCAGCTTCTTTTCCTCGAGCTGCGGAAGCAAGACATCGTAGAGTTGAAAGGTGAGGTCGGCCTGCTCGCACAAGATCTCCGCCGACTGCTCACCAAAAAGTCCGGAGTCGTTGCTCTCACCTTTTTGGAGCTTGTGCTGGAGATACTCCAGGCCCAGCTGGTCCAGGGTGAAATTATTCTGATTCGGTTTCACAAGGTAGGCCATAAGCATGGTGTCGTGAAAAGTCTCTTTGAGTTTCCACCCCCGCCGTTTGGCAAGAAGATACAGTGGCTTGAGATCGTGAATCACCCACTGCTTCGGCTTCCCCAATAGTCGGCCTACCTGATCCGATTCCGCATCCAACAGCTCTTGGCTAATGCACCAGGCCCGGTGGGCCTGATCGGTCACCGAAACCGCCTGCAAAACCCCTTCCAGATCATTATCTTCCGAATACAACAAGGCCAGCGCAGCCCTGCTCCCCTTGATGCGATCGCCCAAGGCTTTCAGATCTTCCCGACTCTCGACTCTCTGGTAGTCGACCGAAGCTGCTTCCTGAGGAGGAATTAATTCCTCCAAAAGATTCAGAAATTCCAGTTCAACGAAGAGCTCTCGGGCTGCCTGACGATCGGGTTGGGAGAGCTCCATCTCCTGCAAACAGAGATCCATGGGCAAGTCGTCATAAAGGGTCACAAGTTCCAGACTCTGCCGAATAACGGCTTCATTTTGCTGCAGACTCTCGCGGTAGGACTTGCGTGAAACCTCATCACGACGAGCGATCAGCTGATCGAGGCTCCCGTATTGCTTGATGAGTCCCCGGGCGCCCTTCTCCCCGATCCCGGGAGCTCCCGGAATATTGTCTGAAGAATCCCCAACAAGACTCAAAAGATCCACGATTCTGTCTGGAGGGACTCCAAACTTCTCCTCGACTTTTTCCGGATCAAAGCGATTTCCGTTCCGTGTATCGAGAATGGCGACGTGTTCATTGACCAGCTGAAACAAGTCCTTGTCGATACTGACAATGACCACCTCCAGCCCCTCCTTCTCCGCCTTGCGAGTCAATGTTCCGATCACATCGTCCGCTTCATATTTTTCATAGGAAAGTATGGGAATACCGAGTACCTCACAGACACGCAGAATATAGGGTAACTGCTTGACCAGATCCTCAGGCATAGGAGCACGAGTTGCCTTGTAGTCCGGGTACTGTTCGTGGCGTACCGTCGGGCCGGGAAGATCCATAGCAACCCCCAAGTAATCGGGCTTGTCCTCCTTGATCAGCTTTCGCAGCATGTTGGTAAAGCCATAGACTGCATTGGTGGGGAGGCCTTCTGCATTGGTGAGCCCCGAAATGGCATGGTAGGCACGGTAAATGTGAGACATCCCGTCTACGAGGTAAAGTTTGGCTGCCACGGGAGTATGGTAGCAGGAACGCGCGCAAAACGCGCTCTGCAGCCGGCAGACCGGCTGGCAACTGACAGCTGACAACTGACAAAAGACTAACCTGAAACCTGAAACCTGGAACCTGGAACGCGCGCGAAGCGCGCTCCTGCCCCTTGACCCTCTTCCCGGCGCTGCTTTAGCATTGGCAAAGTGTCCAACAACTCTTCTCTGGTGAAACTCAATGCCCTCTGGAGGGTTCCCCTGGTTCTGCTGTGGACCGCCGTGATGGCCACCATCAGTGTGGGCCTTTCGGTGGTGGATGGGACAGGAAGCCGACAGCACTGGTGTGCCCGAACCTGGAGTCGATTCATCTTCTTTGTGTCCCGAGTGAAGGTCGAGACTCGGGGACTGGAGAGGTTGGATCATAACCGAGGATACCTCTTTGCGGCCAATCACCTCAGCATGTTTGACCACTGGGCCTTCTTGGTCCATCTGCCCTTTCAGTTCGGATTCGTGGCCAAGGCGTCTTTGTTTCAGTTGCCCTTTTTGGGCTGGCATCTACGCCGCTCGGGCAATATCGCCGTCAGCCGTGACAACCCCAGACAGACCTTACGGGTTTTTCGCAGGGCTGCAGAAAGAATCCAGACGGGCATGTCCTATGTTATCTATCCGGAAGGGATGCGGACCTGGGGTGAGGAGGTGGCTCCCTTCAAACGGGGCAGCCTGCTGTTGGCCAGCTACGCAAATGCTCCTATCGTTCCCGTGACCTTTATCGGAGCCCATCGCCGATTGTTGAGGGGTTCGGTACTGCTCTGTCCGGGGACCATGCAGATGATCATCCATTCTCCTATTGAGTTTGAGGAGTACAAGCACCTGGATCCGCAAGCTCTAGCGGACACCGTCCGAGCGAAGATCCGGGAGAGTTACCAACAGGTGTCCTGAATGGATGATTTCATCGGCAGGATCCAGCAAGCACTCAGGGATTTCGACCTTCCCGCCTGGCTCATGTACGGCTTTCAGGATCTCGATCCCATCGCTACTCGCATCCTCCGGTTCGAGCCTCACCTGTTGGCCACTCGACGCTGGTTTTATCTCATTCCCGAAGAGGGTGAACCCAGCAAACTGGTCCACAGGATCGAATCGTCCATTTTAGATCACCTTCCCGGCAATAAGGAAATCTACCTGGAATGGGAGCAACTGCAGAAAAAGGTCAATCAGCTCCTGGAGGGTGTTTCAACGGTGGCCATGCAATATTCCGAGAACAACTCCATACCCTACATCTCGCTTGTGGATGCGGGCACCATCGACCTGGTTCGTGGCTGTGGCACCCAGGTCGTTTCCTCGGGAGATCTCATCCAGCGATTCGAGGCGGTCTGGAGCCCCCACCAGGTGGAGCAGCATCGTGCTACGGCTCTTACCCTGACCTCTATTGTCCAGGCCGCATTCGAGCAGGCTGCGACTGAAATCTCTTCTCAGGGCGAGACCGACGAGTTGAGCATTCAACGCTTCATTCTGGACCGCTTCGAGAAAGAAGATTTACTCACCGAGCATCCTCCTATTGTGGCGGCAAACGAAAACAGTGCCAACCCCCACTATCAGCCCACCGAAGCGGGATCCTCAAAGATCCGTTCGGATGATTTCCTGCTCATCGACTTATGGGCCAAAGCGAAAAAAGAGAACAGTGTGTATGCCGATATTACCTGGACAGGCTTTATGAGTGAACAGGTCCCCGAACGGCACAGCGAAGTTTTTCAAGTCGTGCGCCAGGCTCGTGATCAGGGAGTGAGCTTTTTGCGCGAGCGTTTTGAGGGTAACAACCTTCCCCAGGGTTGGGAGGTGGATGACGTGGTTCGAGACAGTATCCGGCAGGCCGGTTACGAGGAATTCTTTGTCCATCGGACCGGTCACAACCTGGGCCAGGAGCTTCACGGGAATGGTGTCCACTTTGACAACCTGGAGACCCATGATACTCGTCTTGTGATTCCCGGTATTGCCTGCACCCTTGAGCCCGGTATCTATCTGGAGGGAAAATTCGGGGTCCGCAGTGAAATTAACGTGTTTTTCTCCCAGCAAGGACCCGAAGTGACGACACCCCCGCAGGAGAAGGTGTGGAGGCTGGGCAGCGCGTGAAACGCGCTGTGACCACCTGACCGCCTGACCGCCTGACCCGTACAAATTACCTCTTGTTTCTTTCTGTTCTCCTTTTTTTGCGCGCTTGGCGCGCGTTGTGGGTTTTGAAGTTTGAAGTTGTTTGGAACTTTGGATTGTAAATTTGGAACTTCAGCGTCAGCTGCCCGTTGTCAGTGGTCTGTGCTCCTACTTTGATCCGGCTCAACACAATTGGCTAGAATAATAAAGTAGATAAGAGTGCGTCCTTGTTCCCAGAACAGGTTGGTTCACCACCTCAGACCGTACAAACATGGCCCAGCAATTAACAGAAAAGATCACTGACGATATTGAAGCGTTAAAGGCCCAACTCGTCTACCGCCAGGCTCTGCAAGAAATCACCAACGAACTCAACTCAGCTGAGGACCTCGATCCCGTTCTCGACGCCCTCAAGGACCGCATCCTCTCTCTTTTTAACTCCGAGCGGGTGACTATCTAACTCATCGATAGTCAATCCCAGGAACTCTATTCACGATTTAAGAACGGGACTGAACTGAGCGAGATCCGGATTCCCATCAGTACCTCCAGCATTGCCGGCTACGCGGCTTCAACGGGAAGAGTCCTCAATGTCGCAGATGTCTACGATGAGGCGGAGATCAAGACTCTCCACCTCGATCTGCATTTTGACAGGAGCTGGGATGAAAAGAGCGGCTTTCGCACAACCCAGGTCCTGACTGCCCCGATGCGATTGGAAGACAACATACTGGGTGTCCTGCAGATCATCAATCGCAAGGACGATTCCAAGTTCACACGTGATGACGAGGATTCTGTCCAGGAAATCGCCAAGATTCTGGCCATTGCCTTTCAAACCCGGCAGCGGCTGGCCCAATCCCGTCCTAAGACCCGGTTCGGTTATTTGACCGACAAGGGCTTGCTGACCCAGGAAGAACTCGAAAGTACCATCACCATGGCACGCCAGGCCGGAAAAGACGTAGAACAGATCCTGATGAAGGGTTTTAAGATCAGTAAAGAGGACATTGGTGAAGCCCTGGGTCAATTCTACAACTGCCGCTTTCTCAGCATCGATGAGAATCCCGCCATCCCGGGTGATCTACTCCACAACTTGAAGAAGGTGTACTTGCGCTCCAATGTCTGGGTCCCTTTGAGTCGGGATGAGGATGGCACCATAACCATCCTCATCGATGATCCCCACTATCTGAGCAAACGGGACATGGTACAGACCCTGCTCAAGACCGACCAGATCGAGTACTGCGTCGGTTTAAGGGAGGACATTCTCAAACTCATTGATTACTTCTTTCCGGACGCCGAGGACCTTGAGTCGATTGGTGACCTGGTAGCCCAACTGGATATTGACGATGACTCCTATGACGAGAGCGAAGACGTCTCGGAAAGTGACAGCGCCATTGCCCAGTTGGTCAACAAGATTATCAACGACGGCTATGCCCGAGGAGTCTCTGATATTCACCTTGAACCCTATCCGGGCAAGAGGCCCATGAAGATCCGCTTCCGAATCGATGGGGCCTGCACCGTCTACCAGAGCGTTCCCTATCAATATAAGAAGGCTCTGGTCTCCAGAATCAAGATCATGTCCGATCTGGACATCACCGAGAGAAGGTTGCCCCAGGATGGCAAAATTCAATTCAAGAAATACGGAGGCAGGGACATTGAGCTTCGCGTTGCCACCTTCCCCGTTTCAAGCGGACTGGAGGATGTGGTCATGCGCATTTTAGCTTCCGGGGAAGCCCTGACGCTGGATGACATGGGCTTCAGCGAGCGAAATCAGACTACCTTCGAGAGAATTCTCGAGATGCCCTACGGTATTGCCCTGGTGGTGGGACCGACCGGATCGGGCAAGACCACAACCCTGCACTCCGCGGTGGGCTACATCAATACGCCAGAGCGGAAGATCTGGACGGCTGAGGATCCCGTGGAAATCACCCAGGATGGGCTCCGCCAGGTTCAGGTGCAGCCGAAGATCGGCTTTACCTTTGCTCGCGCCATGAGGGCTTTTCTGCGTGGCGACCCGGACGTGATCATGGTGGGAGAGATGCGCGATAAGGAGACCTGTGAGATCGGAATCGAGGCTTCTCTCACCGGCCACCTGGTCTTGAGTACTCTCCACACCAACAGTGCTCCGGAGACGATCGTCCGACTGTTGGATATGGGGATGGATCCCTTCAACTTTGCCGATGCCCTGTTGTGCATTCTGGCCCAGCGTCTGTTTCGAACCCTGTGTAAAAAGTGCAAGGAACCCTATAATCCGAAGGAGGATGAATATCAAGATCTGGTCACCGAGTACGGGCCGGAGCACTTCGAGAAAACCGGCATCGAATACTCCTCAGACTTGACCCTTTACGCTCCCAAGGGGTGCCACGTCTGCAACCAAACGGGTTACCGAGGGCGCATGGCCCTTCACGAACTGCTCGAGGGAACCGATGAAGTCAAGCGCTTGATCCAGCACAAGAATACCGTACAGGAAATCCGAGAGCAGGCTCTCCGTGATGGAATGACCACCCTCAAACAGGACGGCATCAGCAAAGTGTTCCAGGGATACACCGACATTCGCCAGGTACGTTCGGTTTGTATTAAGTAGCTGACAACAGCCGGCAGCCCAGCTGAAATTCAAAATCCCAAATCCCAAATCCCAAACGAATTCCAAGTTCAAAACCTCTGAGTGCGAGTTCACGGACTGTTTGAAACCGGAGTTGTTTGTAATTTGGAACTTGGAATTTGTGATTTGTTTATGATTTATGATTTGGAATTTAGAATTGAAGACCGGTCAGCTGTCAGTTGTCAGCTTCCTCCAACACCTCTGTTTTTCTCGGCGACACCATCCGATACCTTACCCCTCGCCATTCGATGGTTCGGCTCCACAGAGAGCGGATGAATCCCAGCAAGGAAATGAGCGATGCCAGAGGTCCCCAGAACGTATAGGCCAGGCGATACCGCCGCAAAACCGCGGCCTGCTCCGGAAACAACAGCGTGACAGCTTGCAGTCGAATCCAACCCTTGAGGCAACCGAGTGCGTACACCGACACAAGCACCACAGCCAGTGCAAAAAGCAAACGATTGGACACGAGGGTCTGGCTCCAGAGCGCCATCAACAGGAACGCCATGCCACCCCACAGGGTCAGGCTGTTCAAGGCCTGGGAAACAAAGGCCAGCCTCCACAGGTTGGGATGGTAAATGTGGGTAATGGATAGCTGGCGGCCGCTCCACTCCAGCAACTCATGGAGTCGACAATCCTCATGAGAAAAACTTAGACAACGGGGCTGAAACCGAATGGTTCGCGAATGGTCGTGTATGGCCCGGCTGATGGCGTAATCATCACTCAGGGCGTCCGTCCAGTAATCCGCGACCTGACAATCCTGGAATACCTCCCGGCGCACGGCCATGGCACCTCCCCAAGCAAAGCTGCTGTCCCCTTCTTTCATCAGCGATGCCGTCCCGGCATTCCAAACGGAGCGTAAAACAGAGGCAAAGTTTCCTCGCTGAGGAAGATACCAGCGAAATCCCGTACTCACACCCACATCCGGATCCTCCAGGGTAGCGATGAGATCACGCAGCCAGTTTGCCGCCGGGCGAATGTCGGAGTCGCCAAAGGCCAAAACGCCATCCCCATCGCCGAGCTGACCCACGGCATGCAGCAGATTATGTACTTTCTGTCCACGCCGTTGTGCCTTGCCGGCGAAGAGAATTTTAGTATTCACTGCAGGGAATCCTTCTCTGACCCTCTCCAGAATAGGAACACACGGATCAAGAGAGTCTTCCGTCACCAGCAGGATCTGAAGGTCCGGGTAGTCCAACTCGAAGTAAGCGGTGAGATTCTCCTGCAAACCTTTATCGACCCCTTTGAAGGGAAGAATCAGAGTGGCCGATGGCGCAAAGTCCCCAGGGGATTGATGGCGAGAGGTTTGAAAGATCCGGAGATAGTCCAGACCTCCCTTTAGCGAATAGAGGGCCTCCAAAAGAGAAAGGATTCCTATAGCGAGAAGGGCAGAAGGGATGAGGGTCAGGTCCGCCATTGGCTGGCCCCGGCCATTGCCAGCAACCGGTTCCACTGGGGTGGAGTCACCGGCATCACCGAGAGGCGAGAAACCCTCACCAATAGAAAATCGGAAAATTCCGAATCCGCCTTGACTTCGGCCAGGGAGACACTCTGAGGAAGTTCCTCTCTGGCCTTCACGTCCACCACGGCGAGTTTTGGATCGTTCTTTTTCGGATCGGGGTAAGGATCGCTGAGCACTTCAGCGATACCCACCAGGGACCTCTCCTTCCCCGTATGGTAGATGAACGCCAAGTCTCCTGTCTTTATAGTGCGAAGGTGCTTCAGTGCAAAGTTGTTGGAGACGCCATCCCAGACCGTTTTCCCATCTCGGTTCAAATCGGCGTAGGAGTAATCGGAAGGCTCAGTTTTTAGTAACCAGTATTGAGGCATGCTCGCGTCTTCCTGTAGGCTGATCACCTACTCCTGGAACATCCTCTTTAAACAGTGACTTCTGCCGTTCGGCATGCATGTATTGTCGTTCCGTTTGAGTGGCTTTGGTCCCAAAGAGATTCAGTTCCTTGGCCATGAGGCCACCGAGGACTCCCATGACTACAATAATCACAGCGGCATATTCATTCAACTGAACCGTGAAGGCAAAAGCAATAATTCCCAGCAACACGGTGATGAAATACAGGAGCAGCACAGTTTGCTTCTGGCTCAAGCCGAGATCAATCAAACGATGGTGCAAATGCTCCCGATCCGCCGTGGCGAAGCCCTTATTATTCATATAGCGGCGCAATAAAGCCACCACTGAGTCAAAAATGGGGATCCCAAAAATGATCATGGGTATGATCAACGAAGAAAGGGCAAAGCTCTTCTGAAATCCGGTGGTGGACAGACATCCCAGGGAAAAACCCAAAAACATGCTCCCCGTATCCCCGAGAAACACCTTGGCCGGGAAACGGTTGTAGCGTAAAAAGCCCAGGGTTGCCCCAGCCAGGGCAATATAAAAGTAAGTCACTTCCCCAGCCCCGATATTGACTGAGATCAAAAAAAAGCGTCACGGAAGTCACCAGGGCAATGCCACAAGCCAGTCCGTCAAATCCATCAATCAGGTTCATGGCATTGGTGAGCCCTACGATCCAGAGAACCGATAAAGGGAAGGCCAAAATTCCCAAATCAAAGTAGTCCCGCATGTCCCCGATCAGAGGATTGCTCGCCAACTCAAATTGCACTCCCATGTAAACGGCAATACTGGCTGCAATGACCTGGAAGGCCAACTTTACAAAGGGATTCGCGTTGCGGGTATCATCCCAGACCCCCACGGCAATGATCATGAGGCTCCCCACCAGGAGGCCCATCAGATTCGTGTTCACGATCCTGGGAATGTATATATTGACAGCGGCCCCCACCAGAAGCGAAATGGCCACAGCGGAAACGACTGCCACACCTCCCAATCGAGGGATGGGAGTTTTGTGTACTTTTCTCTCGGTGGGAATGTCTACGGCGCCGATCTTTTCGGCAATCTTTATGGAGAGCGGCGTCAAGAGATGGACGGAGCCCAGGGACGCCGCATGCTCACAGCGGTGTACTTTCCTACCTGAATCTTTTCCTGGCTTCCCAAGAACAACAAGAGACTTCCGCCAAGGAAAAGGGCCAGGGGTACCAGCATCAAGGTCCAACGCTTCTCAGTATTGTCCCAGGTCTCATTTCCGATGACGGGCAGATTTTCGATCTGCTGCTCCGTGAGTCCCAGAACAATGAAATGGTGGTCAAAAGCGTAGAGTTTTAGCTCGGTCCAGGGCAATCCTGTCCAATAGTAATGGGGAGTCACCTCCACTCCCGGAAGAATGACCAGATCGGGAAACTGCCTTTGTGCCTCTCGTACGGCCTCAAAGTAACGCCCAACACCATGGTCGCGAACACCCAAACGAACTCTCTTGTTGATCCCTCTAATGCCGATGCGATCAAACGGCCAAATCCCATAGGTCACGCTGGTCAGGAAGGAATCGGTAAGAACCAGCACGTCGATGTTCCGTTCCTGAGCGAAACGTGCCAACTCCAGGACCTCATGCTCGCCGTTGCTAAATCTGGAATGGACATGGATGGCTGCCGAGTACTGCTTTAGCTCTTGTGTTGCAGCTTTCCCCTGAAAGCAAAACAAGAACATGAGAAAGAGAGAAAGGATGTGGCTGTGCTTCAAAGAGTTGCTCATGACGCCAACAAGTCTGTTCTATCCAGTTTACAAAAGATTGAAGCAGTTACTTGATGGCAGGTCCCTGGAGCCAGTCGTAACCGATTTCCGGATCATCGTGGGGAATACGACCTTCGTCCTCCGGATCGTAAACATGAGAAGTGATGTACAAAAGATTGGTTAGGCCGCTCAAGCACTTGCATCCATGGGCCACGCCCGGGGGGATCTTGAGAATACTCGGTTCGTAACCGTCCCCGAGCATCATTTCCAAACTCTGGCGATAGGTGGCCGACTTGGATCGCTTATCGTACAGAACGATCTTTAGAACTCCGGTGCACACATACCACCAGTCCGTCTGCTTGTTATGAATATGCCAGGCCTTGATGACTCCGGGGTACATCAAAGAGTGACTCCACTGCCCAAAGCCCTCTTCAAAGAAATCATCCTTCACACGAATGATTTCACGGAAAAACCCACGCTCGTCTCGGTGAGTCTCTAATTTTTTTAGAACCACTCCCTCAATCATACCGGTGAGAATCAGTATATGACATTAGCCCATTATTTCGTTCTCGTCGGGGTGGGGCCCAGCTAGGATTTTGACAATGCGGCTGGCGGCATTTCCACCTCCAAAGTCAAGCCCACGTGCCTGAGGTGGCTTGATCGTTTGAACTGCATCAACGATGTCGGATTGATTCGTTCCAACCACCACGTTCCAGCCGGACTCTACGGTTTCAGTCCATTCTGTTTCCGGGCGTAACGTTATACAGGGTACGCCGAAAAAATAGGCTTCCTTCTGTACACCCCCGGAATCGGTGAGTATCACTCGGGCATTCTGTTCGAGCATCAGCATGTCCAGTTCCTGGCGGTACTCCTCAAGATACTGCTCGATCTTCTGTTCTTTCCCCTGGCGGTCTTCTTTGGTATTCCCCTCCACCATCATTGCTTCCCCATTTTCCAGACCGGGAGACCCTCCACTAAATGGCTTCTTTCCATATCTTTAAGCTATACAAGTGTAACAAATATCAGGAGTTTCGGGAATGCGATCTGTCGGTTATAATGACTCTTCTATGCCTAAAACAGCACTCATTACCGGAGTAACGGGTCAGGACGGATCTTATCTGGCCGACTTTCTCTTGGAAAAGGGATACCGGGTGGTGGGAATGGTTCGTCGCTCCAGCACGGAAAACTTCCAGCGAATCGAGCATTTGCAGGGGAAGATTGAATTGCGCCAGGCCGATCTCCTGGATCAGTTGTCACTGATCACTCTCATTGAAGAGGTCGAGCCGGATGAGCTTTACAACCTGGCCGCTCAATCGTTCGTTCCAACCTCGTGGGAACAACCGGTACTAACGGGTGAATTCACCGCCATGGGAGTGACTCGAATTCTGGAGGCAATCCGCCTGCTGAACCGAAAAATCAGGTTCTATCAGGCTTCCAGCAGCGAGATGTTCGGAAAAGTGGCCGAAAGCCCGCAAAGTGAGAAGACATCCTTCTATCCCCGCAGCCCCTATGGCGCGGCCAAGGTTTACGGTCATTTCATCACCGTGAACTACCGGGAGAGTTATGATCTTTTCGCTTGTTCCGGCATTCTCTTTAACCATGAATCCCCTCGTCGAGGAAAGGAATTCGTGACCCGGAAGATCACGGATCATGTCGCCAGGATCAAGCATGGATTGATCGACGAGCTGAGGTTGGGGAACATCGAGGCCACGCGAGATTGGGGCTTCGCCGGAGACTATGTGAGAGCCATGTGGCTCATGCTGCAACAGGATCGTCCCGACGACTATGTGGTGGGGACGGGTGAAACCCACAGCGTGAAGGAGTTCGTCACCCTTGCCTTCGCTCACGCCGGACTGGATTGGGAAAAGTACGTGAAGATCGACTCTACCTTCACCCGCCCGGCAGAGGTCGATCACCTGATCGCCGATCCCAGTAAGGCAAAACAACATTTGAATTGGGAATCCACGGTCAGCTTCGAACAACTGGTGAGCATGATGGTGGACGCCGACCTTGAACGAGTGGAGGCAAAGCGGACTTAACACCTAGTTCACAAACACACCTATGAAATGTTTTGTCACAGGCCTCACCGGTTTCGTTGGGGGCCATCTCGCCAGCCACCTGGCCAGTCTGGGAGCCGAGGTCTTCGGGATTGGACTGGACAGCCAACCCGACGCACCTTTTACAGCCGTAGAGTGTGACATCCTGGACTTCGACAAATTAGCCCGCCTCACTACCGATTTTGAACCGGATTTCGTCTACCACCTGGCCGCCCTTCCCAACCCCTCAGAGTCCTTAAAAAGACCTCGGGAATACTATCGAGTCAATGTTCAAGGTACCGTGAATCTCCTGGACATTCTGTGGAGAAGTCAGAGCGACGCCAGGATTCTTCTGGTCAGCACCTCGCAGGTCTACGGAAAGAGTGCGCCCGGTTGTTTACTCTCGGAAGACTCACCCCTTGAACCGGACAACCCCTATGCTTCCTCCAAAAGGCTGAGTGAAGAGATTGCCCTGCAATACCGGAAACAGTTTTCCTCTCGAGTTGTCATTACCCGTCCCTTCAACCATACGGGCCCCGGACAATCCAAAGACTTCGTGATCTCAGACTTTTGCAGACAAATTGCCATGCTGGAATTGGAAGCATCCCGTTCGGGCAAGAGTGATCGAAAAATGTGTGTAGGCAACTTGAAGTCCACCTTGGACTTTCTGGACGCCCGTGACGTGGTGAGGGCCTATGCCGGCCTCGCCGAAAAGGGAGTGGAGGGAGAAATTTACAATATCTGCTCGGGGGTGGGAACTGAAGTCAGTGAAATTCTCGACACCGCCATCAGTCTGGCTGAAGTCGATATAGAACTAGAGGTTTCTACGCGTAAGTTGGACAAGAAGGACGACGGCTGGCTGGTGGGAAACAATCAAAAGCTGTGCACCCTACTCGATTGGACTCCCCACTACACCCTGCAACAAACCATCGCCGACACACTGGATGCCTGGAGAGTTACCCTTAAGAAAGGGAAATTCCAAATTCCAAATCAAAAATCTGAAGTTACCCCGCTTTAGTGGACAGTTTCTAGTTTGGGATTGTAGGTAACGAGGCATATCTCCTTTCGAACTCAGCCGGGGAGTGGTAACCCAGTGCTGAGTGTAACCG
>Ga0066376_10000757_pt1 | contig 30491 bp, 29 predicted proteins | sample Knorr_S15_td_Bot_FD_77009 | JGI IMG/M metagenome (GOLD analysis project Ga0066376, IMG submission 77009) | Marine microbial communities from Southern Atlantic Ocean transect - Knorr_S15_td_Bottom_ad_5009_LV_A | ecosystem: Environmental > Aquatic > Marine > Oceanic | place: Southern Atlantic... | reverse complement strand
TCATCGGGTTGGCTTGAAAACGGATTCCCGAAATGAACGCTCACGCAGAGCCATCGAGCGGTTGGGCGCGAAATTTGATGGTGTCATCAGGGCAGCGCAGACAGCTTATGACGGCGCTATCCGAGATTCGGCATATTATTCGATCTTGTATTCAGAGTGGCCGTCAGTTAAGAGTCAATTGGCGGCACGTTTGCGACCTCAGTAACCCAATGATGAAATTCTTGAGACGGCAGGAGGACCGGATAATGACCCCCACCGTCCAGATGGCGATAACGATGCTGAGACTTGTGAGTCGTTACCTTAATCTTGAAAAATCATGACAACGTTCAATAGCGATGCAGCAGTACCTTGGAATAACCTACTCGGTAATCTTATAGTTCACGTCGAGAGGGAATGCAAAATTCCAGGCCGTCATCCAGCGTCAGGTACAGTGGGGAGTGCTCTTGTGGAGCGTGGGGTACGGCGGAACCGAAGACCAGGCTATCAAGGCGATTGATTATCACAAGGAGCTACGTAAAGAGGGCTGTGGGCAATGCAAGCTCACTAAAATTGAACGCTAGAGAATCGGCGATATCAGGTAAGATCAGGACCTAAGAGAAAAGGGCCGGAATTATCCGGCCTTTGTTTCGATTGATGTGATCGTGTGTATGCAGGAGAAATTTTTGTGACTAGTAAGAGAATTGGTTTGCCGGGCCTGGGAGCGAGACTTAGGGACGCGCGAAAAGCCGCTCACATGACACAAGAAGGTGTCGCTCGGGCAGTTGGCGTATCGTGGATGACCGTGCATCGATGGGAACACGAACAGCGAACAATAAACGAAAATAAGCTAGAACAGATCAGTGATTTGTACGGAAAGCCTGTGCGGTGGTTTCTAACAATTCAGGAAGGCGACCTTGACGAGCCAAACGAGGCCACAGAGATCGCGAGGCGTATATACCACAGAGTCTCCAACGCCCCCGAAAAGTATCACGCCATGATAGAGAAAGTGTTAGACGATATGATTGCTGGGCTGAAGTGACCGAGCATACGCCAAACCGAGACGCTATCTCTCTGATGGTCTCGCCACCACCTCCCCTTGCCCCATAGACGGTGTCACAATCCGCAATAAAGTCGACATCTGGTCTGGGTCGGCCACCAAATGCGATTGCGGCCCCTTGAGGCCCGGTTCCTTTCCCTGTTGTGATATATATTCAAGGGGACATGCAAGCCGTAGATGTTGTGGTCCTGTCACACTTCTTCCACGGTCGGCCTGCCTGCTGCCATCAATCTGTCCAGAATTCTGAGCTTCTGGGCAAACGGTAACTTCCGTTCACGTTCCGCTCTTCTGGCTTGAGATTTGATTAGCAGGTCATGTAACCCTACTGGGTCCTGACCGACTCCAGGACAAAGTGAGGGGACTTCCTCAGAGGATCGCTGGGGGTGTCCGCCCATCGTCCCGCCGGTCCGTAAACGCCACCGTTTCTCGCATTTTGACAGGTTCCTCTTTGTCGCATCCGGGTTACTTCGTTTGCCTAATATTCATGTTCCGCGCTTTGCTGCGCTTTTTTCAGCGCTGTGTAGAAGACGTCCAGGATTCGCTTTCCTTTCTCTAGACCGGGGGTATATACAAAAGAGTTTCTTTTCGATTACCGGCCTGAACATCGGGATTGTTGCGGAGAAGCGGATAAATGTTTTTGTGAATCCAGGTCCGGCTGACCTTAAATCGGGCGGCTACTGATGTGATGGTCTCGCCGTCGCCATTCCATACCCCAAGAACCGCGTCACTAATCGCCTTTTCGTCCACGGCTAACCGGGGTCGGCCACCGATCTGGTTATAGCCGTGTGCGACTCGCTGCCCGTCTCGGTTTTCATTCATTTCGATTGACCTGCCTTTATTCCTTGAAGTTATCTCAATGTGGATTTTGATTGCGCTGGATTCATAGATTCCGAACGGTCGGCATCAAGTTCCGAAGTAGATGCATCAGCTAGGTTGGACGCTACCGGGGCGATCCAACCCGCTAACTCGGATGGTTCGAGGCCGGGTGTTCGAGAACAACCCCCGCCTGTCGTCAACGCGGGAGCAATTAACAATCTGCCAGACAACGAGTGGGCGGCGGACCGCCCCGCGAGGAAGGCAAGCCCCTCACCCAAAGGATCGGTAGAAAGCTCAGTCCAGCCGCATCAGCGATTATTAAGGACCCACCATCCACGGGACGTGGCTAGGGCCATAGATGTATCCCTCAAAGACATGAGGCGGCGGGCGCAATACGCCCAGAACCCGCCACTCAAGATGCCAACTCTAAGATTCCACCCCGAGCCTGACGTTTACCAACAGGCGATAATCGCTACCATTAAACAGATAGACCCGCCCTTCGCCGAATGTATCCGGCGATTTGATGAGGCCGTGGAGAGGGGAGAGCGTCAGGAGGCCGGTGACATACTTAACCAGTTAGAGAAGGGTTTAACGGCTTACACAACCATGCTGAGGTAATAGCCTGAAGGTGTCCCAGGTCCATGCCACGGAGCGACCCAGACAACAAATGGCAGCTTATCGTTGAACGAAGGGCATTTGCAGGATGCGCTGGCCAGTGAAACTAGCCAGGAGGTCCATGATTACCGGCGTACCGCGAAGCTAAATCGGTGTTTCGATTGTGTCCACTGGCCCTAGGTACAGGCCATCCGCTCCTACGCCCAGACCCGGACGGCAGAGCAGCTTCAAGATGAGATGGGGCCCAGCGCCGCCGACATCGCCGAGATAGTCCCAGAGATAGGTCGAAAGCTACCTGATCTGATGACGCCTGCGGAATTGCCACCAGAGCAGGCCCGCTTCCGCCTGTTTGATTCCATCACTTCCTTCTTCAAAAGCGCGGGCCGCTCGCAGCCGCTATTTTTGGTCCTGGACGACCTCCATTGGGCTGATGAGCCTTCTCTCTTGCTACTTCAATTCCTGGCTCAGCAGCTTTCCGATAGTTGCGTGTTGGTCCTGGGCTGCTACCGGGACGTGGAATTGTCCCGCCAGCACCCCTTGTCGGAAACGCTGTCCAGGATATCCCGGGAAGCCTATTACCAACGGCATGCGCTTAGGCGGTTGGACTTGGATGACACGGCCCAATTCATCGACGCTGCGGCGGGGACCAGCGTCTCCCGCAGCATTGTCGAAGCGATCTATTCCCGGACGGAGGGGAATCCGTTTTTTACTACCGAAGTGATGCAACTGCTTTCCGACCGAGGCGAGTTGGCCGAAAGTTCGGAAAGTGGACCGCAGGGCATCCGCATCCCTGAAGGTGTACGCGAAGTAGTTGGTCAACGCCTCAACAGGTTGTCCCCAGACTGCAACCTGGTATTGAGCACGGCTGCGGTTATCGGAAGGGAATTCACCGTAGATCTACTTGGCCGGCTGATTGAATACCTAACCGGCGACAGGTTGTTGGAGGTCTTGGAGGAGGCGCTGGCGGCACGTTTGATAGAGGAACCCAGCGTAGGCCGGTACCAGTTCACCCATGCCTTGATTCAAGAGACACTCGCCGACGAGTTGTCCCTGACCCGGCGGGTCCGCCTCCACGCCCGGATCGCTGAGACTTTGGAAACGCTGTACGGCCCGGAAATCGAGGCCCACGCCGCTGTATTGGCCTACCATTTTGACCAGGCAGAGGCCGTCACAGGCGCCGAGAAGCTGGTGCAGTACTCTCTGCTGGCTGGCGACAGCGCTTTAAAGGTCCGGGCTTTCGAAGAGGCATTTGCCCACTTCCAGAGGGGTTTGACGGCCAAAGGCGTAAAGCTGGATGGACTGGAGCCAGCCGAAGACGAGGAGGCTGCGGCGTTGTTATCTGGTCTGGGCCACGCACAGTTGGGCGCCCAAGATATTTCAAAGTTAACTCAAATTGTTGACGCTCTTACTCGGGCTTTCGACTATCATGTTTATGCCGGGGAATCGGACCAAGCCGTAGCCATTGCGCTCTCCTACTTCAATCTGAGTTCTGGACGTGAACTTGTCCAAAGAGCGCTGATGTTAGTACCGCCGGACTCTCACGATGCCGGGAGGCTTCAGGCCAGAAACATCGCTCCGCTCCGTTACGACTATGATAAAGCCCAAGAAGCGTTCCATCACGCCCTGTCCGTGGCTCGTCAGCAACGGGACAAATCGTTGGAAATGCATGCTTTGGTGGCTGCCGCGTGTGCGGCTCATCACAACGGTCATCATGCGCAGAGTGTGGAACGGAACCGGCAGGCCATAGATCTTTTTCATCTCGTCGATCTGCCGAATGAAGAGGCTCACGCCCGAATGGACCTCCAGCACGCTCTCTATGCGATGGGCGATCTTGAAGAGTCGACCCGCCATGCTGAGGCTATGATGGCACCAGCGGAACGGACCCGTACGAACATCTGGCAGGTTCGGGCAATATTTACCAACGAAAACGTGAGCAGCGCTAAGGGGGACTGGCAGTCCGCCAGGGCCTTAATAGACCAAGGCCTGGCAATGTCACCGCAGGAAGTTAACTTGCTGAGCGCCAAGGTCATGTTAGAGTACCAACTTGGTGAAACCGATACTGGCGAAGACTATTTGAAGCGCCTCTTGGACACCATCCCAATTGGTGTGTCCGATCTACCCGGCAAAGTTACATTGACAAATTTCCCATACTACACGGTACCCGCAATGGTGATACCTTTAGTTGCCTACATCACCGATGAAATATCCAAATTTGACGTAGTTGAAGGGATCGTCCAATCAGTGCTCACCTCGCCGAAAATTTGCCTGGACATCCGATACGCAGCGCGGATTGCGCAGGCACTGATGGCGGTGCAGCGGAGGGAATCCAAGGCAGCCAGCGAGTTGTACGGCGAACTGCAGCCAATGCGCGGCACCATGTCGCCCCAAGGCAGTGTTGGTCCAGGATTGGCTGTGGACCGCGTCTTGGGGCTCCTGTCCCAGACCATGGGCAACCTTGACCAGGCTGCTGCGACTACGCCGATACCTTATGCCAGCGAAACGGGCCTACTGACCGCGACAAGGCGGCGGCCCTTCTGGACGAATCACTGGCTATCGCCACTGAACTGCGCATGCGCCCCTTGATGCAGCGGGTGGCTGACCGACAGGAGGCGATGGAAACGCAGCCACCGGCACCGGTTGCTTACCCCAGCGGTCTCACCCAACGTGAGGTCGAGGTCCTGTGTCTACTGGCCCAAGGTAGAAGCAACAACCAGATAGCTGAGGAGTTGGTCGTCGCCGAGGGAACCACCCGCCGGCACGTGGCCAACATCTACGAGAAGATCGGCGTTGCCAACCGCGCCGAAGCCACCAGATACGCCCTCAGGGAGGGGCTGTTAGCTTTGGATGAAGCCCAAGACGAAACTCCGTCGTCCAACCCCGCACCTTAGGCCTTCCGGGCCACTCGCTAAACTTCCCCATGGCCCAATCCTACAATTCCCCCGCTCCCAAGCTATCTACATAATTTATGTACGTTGTCTAATCGGCATCTACACACTTCGGCACATCTGCCTGCGCCGACCCCGATATTTCAAGTTTTCATATTTGTGCTTTTTGGTCGATGTTTGCTCCTGGCCTGCCGAATTAATATCCGGTTACGGAAAACAATCAGGCTAGGAGAACATGATGACGACAGTAAGCATTATCCAAGAAGACGTAACTACCGATACCGCTCAGACATCCACTACCATGCTAGGCCGGCTGCGCGACTGGATGATTAACGCTTTGGACGTGTACTTCGGCCTCGTTGGTCGAGAGGGACAGGCCAATCATGCTGCGGATAACTACGGCATCTCGAACCCATGCTGCTGCGGATAGACCAATCTCTGGAACCCAATGACTGAAAGGCTATCCAGCCGGGGTCTGAGGAGGTCAGAAATGACTAGCACAGCGGCCATCACACCAGAAATCATCAATCATTTGGCGGACGGCGTATCTCTCGCAATGGCCATGCTCGCCGGGATGAAATTGGACATATTTACGCCCTTGAATAACGGGCCATTGACCACCGAAGAAATCGCCGTAGAGATCGGTGTTCGGCCCCGGCGGCTTGGCCCTCTGCTTAACGCTTTGGTGGGAGCGAATCTCTTGACGGTGGATAACGACAGATTTTCCAATAGCGACGAGGCCGCCAGGTTCCTTGTAAAGTGCGCACCCGATTACCTTGGCTCAAGGCATCAAAGAGATGCGATGAAATGGTCCAGCCTCTTGAAGACGGCGGATTCGATAACGAGCGACAGTCCGCAAGCCAGGCTCGACTATTCGACAATGTCGCCTGAAGAGTTAGAAAGCTTTTACTCAGGCGGCTATGCGGCGGCTCTCGCGGCTGGCCAGGAGTTGGCGGAGCGCTACGATTTCTCGGGTTATCAAAGACTCGTGGACGTAGCCGGAGGATCCGGTGGGGTAGCCATCGGAATATCTGTAGCATGCCCCAGCATTCATGCCACCGTGGTTGAACTGCCTGGGACCGTCCCATTCACCCAGGATTACGTGGAAGCTGCCGTTGCTTCCCTCAAAGTGGAGGGGCGACACCGGGAAACTTGGTGGAAGGCCCTCTACCGGGATCTTACGACGTGGCCGTGATGAAAAGCATTATCCAAGTATTGTCGCCGGACGATGCCCGAAAAGCCCTGAGCCATGTTAATAAGTCATTGGTTCCTGGCGGGGCCCTGTTTATTATGGGGGTCGTCTTGGATGATTCGCGGCTTTCGCCGCCTTATGCGGTGAGCACCAACCTGACTTTCCTGAACGTTTACGATGAAGGGCGGGCCTACACCGAAAGTGAGTACCGTGATTGGCTGGACGAGGTAGGCTTCGTTTTCTTGGAGCGTGTGGTGACGCCCAACGGGACCAGCATAATCAAGGCTCGGAAATAGGCAGTTTGTTAAGGGATAGCAGCCAGTCCGTGGAACTCGTATAATTCCAGCCGTGACTTCTGTAGCGAGAGTCCATGCTCGGACCTATATATGGAATCTGCCCCTGAAGTCTGGGGAGCGGCGGGCGACCTTATGATGCCGCCTGTTTGCTGTTTCCGGGGTCTGGGGTTCCTAATCTTGGCCTTAATGCTGGCCTTGATTCTCGCTTGTAGCGGCGACTCGTCGGATTCAGGCGAGCTGCAAGAAGGACAGGTAAGGGGCAGGGTGCTCGAGGTTGTGGGCCGCAACTTGGCCGAGGTTGAAACCCTCCGCATCCGGGACGAATCCGGCAAGGAGTGGGCCTTCAGTGCTGCTCAAGGGTTTATCGGCTTTAGCCCATCTCATATCAGGGAACACCAAATTGCGGGCGAGTCCCTTTTGATTACATACGTGGTTCAAGACGGCCAATTGATTGCCTTGGACATCATCGATTAGCCCCAGTGTTTAGCCGTTAGCCAGCGACTAACTGGAAATCAATTCCCTCAGAGATTCTTCAAGCTCCTCCAACGTGGCGAAGGCCTCGAACTTGCTGTGCATCAATCCGTCCTTGTTGATGATGAAAGTCCAAGGCTCAGTGGGCAGGCCCCATTCCTCCACCGAAGGCACGAACCCGCTGGAGGGACGACCGCCCTCAATCAGGTGAGGATCCACAAACACCTCAACATGGATGAAATTGGCGTCGTCCGTGAACATCTCTTTCAGTTCCGAGATAACCTCTACCTGCGGCCCGCAGGCAGCCGAAACACAGAACGCAGGCGTGGCAAACACCACGACCAAGGGTTTGTCTTCAGCCAAGGCTTCGTCTATGGACAGGCGGTACAGGTCCGGGTCCGGGACTCCGGAGCTGGTGACTGTTGCCAAGTCCTCCACGTCGGAGCCCCTTAAAGTCACGCTGGCGGGGACTGGATTACCGATTCCCGGCGTATTGGACTGTGACTTGACGGAAAAATTGGCCAGGGCTGAAATCGGAGCGCCATCGGGTCCGATTGCCCTAACCCGTAGCGCCCAGCAGGCTGGAGACAGGACCGTGCACTCGCCGACTTGATTAAAGTTCAAGGTGGCGGAAAATACTCCCTGTTGGCCCACCGGCCACTGTATGAACCGGGCAGTGGTGGTGTCTTGTACGGTTCCTTGGGATTGGCTGTTAGGTATAAACAGGGCTTCCACGACGGCTTCATCGGTCCGCAGGGGCATCCCTTCCCGGTCAATCAGGCCAAATACAACCCGGTTTTCTCCCAACGACAGGTCGGTGGTCACGACTATTGCGCTGAATTCCGGTCCGGTTGGAAGGGCCGTGCTGGTTGGAGAAGAAGAGGAACAGGCCAAGGCTACAATGAGAACAAGCAACCCGATTAGCGGCCAAATTTGCCGTGCCCGAATTGGTATTGCCCTAATTTTTGCTACGCTCATGAGTCTTTGCATTAACGTCGATACTCCGGATTAAATAATCTCTAGGTTTAGGCGTAAAGATTCTTCGCTTCACTCAGAATGACAGGCCTTTGGAAAGACCACCCATCGAGGCGCTCTAACTTGATGCATTCTCCCCTGAAGCGCTTTTTTGAAGCCCTCTCTGCTCAATCGCTCTCGGTACAAGGTCCCGAATGGAGACTTCGAAGTCATTAAGTTCTCCATGTCATTCTGAGTGGAGCGAAGAATCTCTTCGGGTGTCATCCAAATGGATTATCCCTGGCCTACCCGTTTGCGCTATAAGAGTTGCCCTGTAACAGTCGCCAACGCTACTTTGATGTATTGGCTGGCTGGCGGATGCAGATGGCTTTCTAGCCCAGCTAAAATCCGCCCGGCTTAATAATGGATGCCCCGGCCTGCTCCGCCCTCGACGGCTATGGTCTGGCCGGTGATCGCGCTGGCCCGGTCGGAAACCAAGAACAACACCAAGTCGGAAATGTCCTCCGGCTCCACCATCCGCCCGATGGGAATGCCAGCCACGGCCCGGCGTTCGGCTTCTTCGATGGAGAAGTCGCCCTGCATGGCTTGCCTCTCCAACATCATATCTTGACGGGGGGTCCTAGTGGTGCCTGGATGGATGCAATTAACCAAGATTCCGTCTTTGGCCACTTGGTCCGACAGGTTCTTGGCGATATTGGACACGGCGGAGTTGGTGACGCCGTTGCTGTTGGTGAGAATGTTGGCGCTTCGGGCAGCCATGCCGCCGATATTGATGATTCTGCCTCCGCCTCTTTTAATCATATGTGGTATCGTCTCTCGGGAGCAGCGGACGTAGCCCATCACCTTCACATTGATGTGGTTCAACCAGTCCTCGTCCTTCAGTTCCATAAAGGGAGCAGCGACGGAATTCACCGCATTGTTGATTAAGATGTCCACACCGCCCAACTCGGCCACCGTGGTTGAGACCATCTTCTTGATGTCGTCCAAGTTGCTCATATCGGCACGAATGGCTAGCACCTTCCTGCCAGTTTGGTCCCGTATCTCGGCGGCTGCGGCCTCCAGTTCTTCCACGCCGCGAGCGCAAATAGCCACGTCGGAGCCTTCTTGGGCTAGGGCCAAAGCTGTGGTGCGGCCAATGCCCTTGCTGCCGCCGGTTACGATGGATATCTTGCCGGTTAGTCCCAGTTCCATGCGGGTATTCTCCTTTGTGCTCCGGCCTTGGCAGGCCTCGCTAATAAGCTGTTAATTCTTCGTTCCCACGCAACAGTGGTAGGGGGTGCCGATAAAAAATGTTCTTTCGGCTTCGGCCTGAATCACAGCCGCATGCCATTCTTCGGTTTCGTCAGGGGAGAGGCCGGGAAGTATGCTGGATTGTAGTCCTTGCAGGCGTGAGTCGCCGCCAAATGAAGCCATGTAAGGGAACATCTTGAGGTCGGATAGCCCAAGGTTGCTGAATAGCCGGTAGAGACTTGCGTCGTCGCAGCCTTCGGGATGGCCCCGATCCGTTACCCAGGGTGGAGAATCAATCTTGGCCTTCAGCGTTTCCCCCAAGGGCAGATTGATCCACCTGGGCATGTCATGGGCATGGCCCAATACCGCCACACGGCCTCCGAGCTTGGTGACTCGCACCATTTCAGAGAGCATCTTCTCGGCGTTCACCCTCTGAATCACAGTGCTGGAGAATGCCAGATCAAACCTTTCATCGGGGAAGGGCAACGCTTCCGCGCTACCTTCTTTGAATTCCACCAGGTTGTTCATACCTTCCCTGTTCACCAGAGCCGCCGCTTCTCTGAGGAAGAAAGGGTTAACATCCACGCCCACAATCTTGTTGTGACCTTGTGCCGGATTGGAGCCGGGCTGCCGATTGGCGATCCAGCGGCAAAGAACTCCTGTGCCGCAACCAACCTCAATCACGGCTTCTCCAGGTTGCAACCCGGCGGCTTCCAAGAGGCTGGCCACGCCGCCCAAGTATCCAGGGGTACGGCCCCGGTCTTCCAAGCTGCTTACCATGCCCAACTGGTCGCCACCCAAAGTGATGGCGCAATAGCTGGCGGTGAGCGTCGCCATGATGGGTTCCCACTGGGAAGGAGCGGCGCTCAGTGGGAAGAGAATAACCGGGGGGCCAGAGCCGCGGATTCTGTAGCTGATTCCCGCTATCTCTCCCGTCTCTTCGGCCAAATCAACCGATGGCGTCTGATGCAGTTGGCCCATTTTCTGCAGGAAGGAAACGAGGCCGGCAGCAATCTCCTCCTGTCGTTGTGACGAAATGTCGGCGTAGGTGTTGGGAACGGGAAAGCCGGAAAGATTGATGGTCTGAGTCTTCTCAAACTTTTCCGGGTGGCGACCCATTTCTGCGGTATCTTCGCTCCTTTCCGCCGAGACCACCAGAAGGCGGGAGGCCAATGAACCCAATACCGAGGAGTCAAAACCCTGCGGGCAAACCAGCGTTAAAGACGAAATAAACTCCGGAAATGTTTCTGCCAGACCAGTCCAGTCCTGAGCTCCCCGGGCGACGAAATGAGCCTTTGATATGCCCAGATGGCCCAGAAGCTGAGAAATACGTTCTTCTAGCGCGAGACCCGGGCTAGGTTCCGGTGAGATTTGGTGGGAGTAGTTCGTCATGACCGCAGTGGGTCTAGGGGCCGACGCATGACTGTATCAAAGAGTTCACGTCGGGTTGCTGGCCTAGACAAGCAACCTCTGTCACGATGGACTCCAGCCGGTCGATGGGCCAGTTAAGGCCGCTGAATAATTCTCGTATTCGCTTGGTTTCCGTGGCCAAATCCCACTTTAATTCGTCACCACCGAATTCGCCCTGATATTGGGCGCCGTCCCGCATGACCACCGTGATGCGAGGGGCGAAGGAACCCCGGTCCTTTTCGCCCACAACCTTCACTCGAAGCATCAAGTCGGAAACCTGCTGGTCGTTGGGGGACGTGGGATCGCCGGGGTCGATTCGGTCTCTCAGTGGCGGATAGCTGCCGTGGACGCAGGTGTAGGCGGTGAAATAATGGGTGCTGCCCACGCCGGGGGTGCCCCGCTGGGGGTTGGGGAAAGCTGGAGACGGATAAAGGGTCTCCAGCCAGTTCATGTTCACCGTGATGTTTTCTATTTCAGTAGGCGGCATGGCATGGGAGGCCCGCAGCTGGGTCATTAACTCGATGACCGGGCAATTATAGCCCGCCGTCGGGTATATCTTGGGGGTTACGTGCATCAGCTCCCAACGGCCTCCCAGATCAGCCACCACGTTTTCAAAAGAAGTTTGTAACGGACCGCCAAAGGAGTAGGTCAGTTCGCCTTTGTTATTGCCGGTAAAAGCGTTGTAGAATCCGGCATCGCCCTCCAGGGACATCTCCGAGCCGCGGAGGTTTTCCTTGGCCAGCAGGGCGGCCATGATGCCGTTTCGGGTGGCGACGGGCTCATGGTACATCATCTCCCGGCCTCCGCCCCGTGGCCCTTCGTTGGTCCCGCCGGTGAACGTGCAGGCTAGCGCCAAGGCCGTCACCATCTGGTCTTCGTCCAAGCCCGTTAATAGTCCCGTGGCCACGGTTGCGCCCAGAGTTCCGTATATCGGGCTAGACCGGAACCCCCTGGCTTGGGTGGCGGGTATGAAATCTCCGGCGATACGGGCCTCTACTTCATAAGCGGCGGCCAATGCCGTAATCAGTTGTTTGCCATTGGCTCTACCTAGTTCGGCGCTGGCCAGAGCTGCTGGAATAACGCAGGGGCCGGGGTGAATCAGCATGCGGTAGGAATCCGTCTGGTTGGTGGCATGCATGAGCTTGCTGTTGGCGAAGGCTGCGCCCGCCCGCGTCACCTTTGCGCCGTCTACCAAGATCGTTGCCCCGTCGGCCTTGGACTCCTCTTCTTTGGTCAAGGCGATGGCCGCCTTCCCGTGACTGGTATCGGCGCCCACTATGGAAACAATCAACGCATGGAGCAGCGAAGCCTTAATCTTGTCCACCACGGCAGCCGGCAGGTCGGCGTAGGTCAAAGGGCAGACGTATTTAGCGAAAGTTCTGGTCAGCGAATCGGCCATGGTTATGCTCCGAGATGATGGTCAGGCATTGAAGGCGAGTGGGAAAGCGTGCCAGCTTGGTCGCATCTAAACCGGCAGAGGATGATGCTGGCAATTGAGGCCCTATTGGTCACGGGAGATTGTATGCGCAAGGGGTGGTGGGGTCAAACTGAGCGTCTTGCATATTTATTTAACTAGATGACCCTATCTCATGCTCCAGCGAAACTGCCGTCCAGGAGAAACGGTGGATGTGGGTGTAAACAGCCGTTGTTGTCCACCTCACGCGCACCCGGGCTAAACGAACTCCCTTTCGGGGGTTGTGGTTGGGTAGATGGCTAGAACTCTCGCTGGATTGTCGGATTGGTTGGTGATTGTGTGCTTGACTCCTGCCGGGGCCAGCAGCATGTCGCCTGGACCTAATACACGGGTCTCGTCTTCAAGCACAGCCTCGATGTTTCCTTCCAGCACCAACATGGCCTCTTCGTAGTTGGGGTGGATGTGCAGCGCCAGTCCCGCTCCGGGGTCGATACCGGCGTTAACCACAGTCAGGTTTTTTCCGCCGTTGTCTTTCCCCACCAGGGTGTTGGATTGGGTGCCGGGGGTGGAACTGGCACCCTGGCCTTCATCTTTCATCACAAATGGCATGTTTGTCTCCCTTAGGGTTGGCGTCTGGATTTTGCACCGAACCTAATCAATAATGTGGTTAGCCAACAGCCTCCGCCAAGTGTTTGATGCCGTGTATCGTCAGGGTCATGTTGCCCCGGTGCATATCTTGGCGTCCGGACAATAGCTTTGCGGCTTGGTCGGGGTTTTCCACCATCGCCGTGCCTGTGGCTGAGAGTCTGGGTCCAATGACCAGGCTTTGGCGCAAACGGGTGCCTACTGGGATTTTCTCCAGTTCAAACCGCCACTGGGCGCTGGGGTCGTCGCGGTCGTTAACGTTCCAAGCGAACACCTTGGGCGACTCGCAGGCGACAACCCACGACGTTGTCTGCCATTTTCGGTTCACGTCGGCCCGCTCGTTTCGGCCGATGAATGTAGCGCCCACCTTGGGGCCATCGGCATCTATCCACTCGGCGCCTTGGAACTCTTTGCTGAACTGGGCGGCGATGTTGATGTCGCTGGCAAATTCCCACACACGCTCGGGAGAGGCGGCTATGTCCACTTCCACGGACACCCCAGGTATTCCCTCTAGAAGAGAATTGCCTTGGTTAGTGCCTTGTACGGGCTCCGCACCCAGGTTTTGCTTGGTGTATCCCCAACTGTCGAACCAAACAATCTCCGACGCTGGCCGACGCGCTGCGGGCTTAAAATCGGTGCCGATGGTCCAAGCGACCGGCAGCATCACCACTTGGGTCACGCCCTCCGGTATGCCCAGTAATTCGGCGATTTCCTTGGCCTTACCCAGATGAAGGGTGGTCCAAGCGGTGCCCAGGCCACGGGCCCGCAAGGCAAGACAGAAACTCCAAGCCGATTGGATTACCGAGTCGAATAGGCCAGGTTTGCCGCTGCCGTCGTGCACGCCCCAAATAGTAGGAATGACGATTACTGGCACCCGTTCCAGGTTTTCGGCTAAGTGGGCTGCCGATTCCACAACTTCTTCTTTGGGGTGGCCAGTCCCACGCCGGTCTTCGGCTCGTTTGATAATGTCGCTACCACCGGCCGCCCGGTATAACTCGGCCAGTTTTGACTTGGTTTCCGGGTCTCGGATGACAAGCCAGCGGCGGCTAGCGATGTCTCCACCCGATGGAGCCTGTTCAGCCAAATCGATGCACCGCAGCAGCAGGTCATCAGGGACATGGCGTTCGAAATCCAGACGGCGCCGAACCGCCCTCGTTGTGCTTAAAAGTTCATCAGTTTGTTCAATGTCAAAAGCCATGGGTCACCTCTTTGAGTGAAATGTTATTTCTCCAGCTTGATAAACCGGCCGCCGATGAGCCATTCGGCAACGTACAGGTTGCCTTGGGCGTCCACCGCCATGCCGTGGGGACTGTTGAACTTTCCCGGCTCCAACAAGGACGTGGGCATCAGTTCGCCGCTGGCGTTTCGGTTGTTGGGCCAGCCATCCACCGAGCAGACCTGCTCGTTGTCGCCTAGGTAGCATAGCAGCTTGTCGTCTTTGTCCAGCACGGCCAGCCGGGCCCGCAACTCAGCCACCACCAGCAGGTCCCCGTGGGTGACGAATCCGCTGGGGCTGGAGAGAAAGTCGGATCCGAATGACCGATTGAACCGGCCTTCAAGGTCGTAGACCTGCACCCGGTGGTTCGTTCGGTCCGCTATATAAAGCTCGCCGTCGCCCCGGCGGCGGTCGATGAAGATGCCGTGAGGACAAGCGAACCGGCCTGCTTGGCCTTCTTCTCCGTTTATGCTGCTCAGGTACTCACCAGCCTTGTTGAAGCGGTGGATGTAGCTCTCCCCGTAGCCGTCGGTGACCCACACGTCGCCATTGCCCCCGTGCCGCTCTTCGTTGACCGCAACGAAGGTGGGCGAGTAGTTGCCTTCCTGGTACACCGGCACGTCAGGTTTGAGCAGAGTGGCAAGGATTTCTCCGTCGAGAGTAGTCTTAATCACCTTGCCCGAGTACGGGCCGCTGCTGGGTGGGTAATCGTAGCCAATACCGAACTGGCGCTTACGGCCGTTATCTGCAATCCACAGGTACTCGGTGTCGCCTTCTTGTACCAACGTGATGCCGTGGGCGTCGGCCACCGGCAATTCCCAGGTCCGTTTCAGGTTGCCGCTGTTGTCCAAGACCATGATGGTGGAGTCACTTGGATGGAATGTAATCACATCACCCGCCTGAGTTACCACCAAGCCGTGATGGGCCCACCCTGTCTTGGCGCTGTCGGATTCCGGAACGCTGGCCCAACCTTCGTTCCAGCCGTAGGTGTTTTTGCCGCTGCCAACACGCATGTTCTTGTCTCCGTAACCTGATTGAGAAACTGCCGCTAACCGGCGATTACTAAGCGATAGCCTAGCTCGTATTCGAGGAGGGAGCGTAGGAAGCCGTAACGCGCATCCCATTCTCCGGACGCGATATCCTGCTCCAGACGTGATACGCCACGGGCCGCGGCCTCCGGGGAAAGCTGGGCCAGGCTGGAGATGCCGTCACGTACTGCAGTGTCCAAGTAGGCTTCAGGTCTCCTCCAGTACGCGCCAGCGAAACCGTCTGTGCAGTCGGCCGGAATCAACAAGGGCGCAACCGACTGAACGTTCAGGTAATCTCTAATCTGCTCTACCCCTGGCGCACGGACCTCTGAAGGCAACGACCGGGACTCGGGAAAATAATCAAATAGCCAGAGTTGGTCGCTCATCTTCGGCTCGAATAACAATATGACCTGCCTTCAAGCCACCCGGCGCATCTCCGACAAACCGACTGCAAGATTGCTCCAGTGGTGAACGGTCAGGACGGCTAGGGCCGCATCGAATTCATCGTCCCGGAAAGGCAGAGCCTCGGCAACAGCCCGCACCACAGAGTGCGAATTGGGCGGACGCTGGGCCAGCATCTCCAAGGCCGGTTCCACGGCCACCACTCGGAGGTCGACCGGCTCATAATTTCCCGTGCCAGCGCCAACGTTCACCACCGTGCGAGCGTCGCCCAACCCCAGCATGATACTTCGGGCGATGCGTTGGTCGGGGCTCCGTGAGCCAAGGTATCCAACGCCGATGTCCTCGTAGACTTGCTTCATTCGCATTTACCCCGTGAAGCCTGCGCACGGTGAATTGACCAACCAAATGCTGGCTGCTTGGATTAAGGCGTCAGAATTACCTTGGTGTACCCGTCGATGCGCTTGTCGAACTTGACATAGGCATCGGTGGCTTCGTCCAAGGACACGGTGTGGGAGACGACGAAGCCGGGTTTCGCCTTGCCTGCGATTATCATGTCCCGCAGATAGGCGTTGTAACGCTTCACGTTGCACTGGCCGGTAGCCAGCCTCAGACCTTTCTCGAATAGCTGCCCGAAGTTCAAGGATAGCGCACCACGCTTGGCGTTCTCATCCACTCCACCCGGATCGGTGGGTACGTAGAGGCCCGGAATCCCCAATGCTCCGGTTGGGTTGACCACGTCAATCAACTGGTTCAGCACAATGTTGGGTACTTCTACCTGCTCACCGCCAGCAGCGGAGGAGCCTGGTGCCGCCGCTTGGTAGCCAACGGCGTCAATCGCTTTGTCCACACCTTCGCCGCCCCGACGATCCTTGATTTGCTGTACAGGGTCTCCTTTGTCGAAGTTGATGGGAATGCCGCCCAACTCACTGGCTTTGTCCAAGCGTTCCTGAACGTGATCAACCACGTAAATCTCGGCTGCTCCTCTTATTGCGCAACTATAGGCAGCCATAATCCCAACCGGGCCTGCGCCGAATACCGCCACACTCTCACCGGGGCTAACATCGGCCAGCACCGCCCCGTGGTAGCCCGTGGGGAAGATGTCGGCCAGCAGGGCGAAGTCGGACTCGAACTCGCTGCCCGGAGGTAGGGGCAAGCAATTGAAATCCGCGAAGGGCACTTGGAGATACTCGGCTTGTCCGCCGCCCCAGGGTCCCATTGAAACGTATCCGTAAGCGCCGCCAGCGAAACCGGGATTCACCGTTGTGCAGAAGCCAGTGAAACCTCTTTGACAGTTCTTGCAGAATCCGCAGGCAACATTGAAGGGCATGACCACCCGGTCTCCCACCTTCAGGGTTTTCACCGCCGACCCCACTTCCTGAATCAGGCCCATGTTCTCGTGGCCGAATACGATGCCCGGTTGGGCAGCGGTGCGACCCTCGTACATGTGCAGGTCGGAACCGCATATGCAGGAAGAAGTGATTTTTACTATGACGTCGTTGGGGTGCTTAAGGGTGGGGTCCGGGACGTTCTCCACAGCGACTTCGAACGGGCCCTTATAAACCACGGCTCTCATATGCTCTCTCCGGACAGATTAATAGCGCCAATCACAGGTTTTTTCGGCGCTTATTTCTGGCACTTATTTGCCAGCATTCGCGGGTTGATGTGCTAGGCGGGCCGATGCGAAAGCAGATAGTCGCGAACCTGGGTTACGGTCTTGGCCAGAACGTCCTTATCCTCTTTCCACGGATATACTGTCGATTCAGCATTTGGCGCCAACTCGATTACTTCGATTGCAGCTTCATAGGAATGCGCCGGTGTGTTGTCAGGCATGACCAGCATGGGCGTCTGGCATGAATGCACGAAGTCGCGAGACACGCTGTACACGAAGTCGTGATCCACGCGGTAAAGGTTGTGCAAGTACGATTCAATGGTTTCCATGGTGATGTCGGGCCGCTTGGCAATCAGTTCGGGTGCCCAGATATCCTTTCCAGAGTCGTACATGGCATCGGGGAATTTTGCATTGTGTCCAACCGGCTGGCAGAGCACACCAGCCACCACCCGCTGGGGCGCACGCTCCATGAGCTTTAGGGCAAATGGTCCGCCGATGCAGTAGCCCATGAAGGAGAACTGGTTGATGCCGAGATGGTCCATTAGAGCCAGTTGGTCGTCGGCGAAGGCTCCCCAAGGGTCGTCCACCGGAACCGGCCCGCTGGACTCACCGCCGATTGCATTGCGTTGGTCCATGGTGATGCAGCGGAAGTCGTCCTTGAACTCCTCCATTGCGTTGAACACTTGGTTAGGCCAATTGCTGACCAGAGAGTTTAGTCCGCCACCGGGAGTGAGCAGAAGTGGGAAACCGGAACCAGCCTCCTCATAATGGATGCTGACATCGCCATTGGTAAAAATGGGCATTGTAGTTTCTCCTTTTTTAAATGGCCGTGTGTAAGTCGCCAGAAACTTGATGCTCCGGCACTGCAGTACTTCAAGGGCGGTTTATTTTAGCATTCTTTTACGCTTGGCACCGGTAAATTTGTCGGTCGCCTTTTTAGGGCAAATCCCCAGGGTTTTGTTCGGGAAAATTAAGCTGGCAGCGTAATCCGGTACTCAATTTATAAAAGGGGCTGGAAGATTCCAGCCCCTTTGTTGGTGGTTCGATACGCTCGTCTCCAACGGAGTATTGTTCTTGCATCGCGGGTCTACTGCTTCTGGTAAACCTGAAACCGGTGGCGATTGGTCTCAGTGACGTAGAGGCGGCCTGCCCCATCCAAAGAAACGGAGACAGGACCCCAAAAATAAGACTCGGTCTGAGAGGACACGTGGTAAGGGCTGCTCAGGTGGTCCGGCAACTCGGGCATGAGGTTGGCGTTATCCCGCTCGACCTTTTCCTCCGGGTTGGATGCGAAATAGTCGTCGGCCCATTTTGATACCGTGGCCTCACCCTGCAACAAGACTTGAAAGGAGCCGTCGGGTCCCAGAATCTGCACCCGCTCGTTGCCCCAGTCCGCAACGTAGATGAAGCCTTCGTCGTCCACGGCCACGCTGGCGGGACGCTGAAACTGGCCTTCCCCTTGGCCGGACTCGCCATAGCTGGCCAGGAACTGTCCGTCGCCACTGAATTTTTGGATTCGGTCGTTGCGCCAATCGGCTACGTAGACATCGCCTTCGGCGTCGACGGCCAAGCCCCAAGGGGTGTCGAACTCGCCGGGGCCACTTCCCAACTTTCCCCAACCGAGGATATATTTGCCGTCATTGGTGAACTTTTGTACCCGGTGATTGTGCTGGTCCACCACGTAGACATTATCTTCTTTGTCCAAGGCGATTCCCGCTGGGCCGTTCAATTCACCCTCAGCGGAGCCAGCCGTGCCCCATTTCTCCAGGAACTTGCCCGAGTCATCATAGATGGAGATTCTCTGGTTGTGCTCGTCGGTGAGAAACACCCGGTTCTTGGAGTCGAAAGCCAAGGCCACAGGCCAGACCATTTGGCCATCGCCGGCCCCGTTGCCGTAACCGAACTCGCTCAGATAATCTTCGTCCAAGTTGCAGATGCCTACACGCACGGCGGACGACCTAAGTGGGTCGCAGCGATTTATGACGAAGATACGACCGTCTTTATGGACAGCCAGGTCGTAAGGGCTGGTAAATCCACGGCCGTTCAAGCCATTGTTAACGATGCCGATGGTTTTGAGGTAGTCGATTTGGATGGTTTTAGAACCGGTCTGGATGGCCACGAGATAGCCTCCGTTGCACAACCTATTTTCCGTGTCTGGGATTACGCAAGTTGGAATTCTCGGCTGGAAGCTACCAATCTCAGCATGTTACCGACTCGCTGCTCTGCTTCGTCGCCGGGCTGGTGGTCTATCAAGTTCAAGTCTCCCTGTCTCTTGGCAAATCCCACCAATGTATCGCGGGTTTCATCGGATACAGTGATGGGGCCGATCAGGTCCAGGCACCGATCCACCAGTTCGTCGGGAGTCAGCGAATCGCTGCTACCTGCGCTCAGCCGGTCTATGATGTCTCGCACGCCGGGTCTGGAGGTGTTGCCCATCTCTTGGGCCACGAAGTTCACGCGCTCCACCAATACGCCGCTGTCGATCCATTCACTGCCCTCGTGCCAGCCTTCCACTGTGGGCGGGTTGAGCAACCCCTGACCCATGAAGAACGATTGGTTGGTTATTTTCTCGATTCCCAGCGTGGGCGACTGGTAGCTGCCTGCCAGACGCATGGCGCCGACGATCAATTCGACTGGGCCTTTCACACGAGCGTACCGGACCGATTCCGACTTAAAGTATTCGGAGTTAAACAGAGTTCGAAGTACGGCTCGAATTTCGTAACCCGAGTCGAAGTAGGTCTTCATCATCTCGGTGATTGTCTTCTCGCCGTCTTCGGACACGTCATCGGCTGCAAAGAATTGGAACAACCTTGTGGTGAGGAAGCGGGCTGATGCTTCCTGTTTTGCGATGATATCTATGATGTCTTCGCCGTTAAAGTTGCCGGTTTCGCCCAAGAACGTCTTTTCTCCGTTGTCGTGATCCTGCTCCCGGTACTCGAAGTGCCAGGCGATGCGGCTGTAGGGCCAGATTGAGTCTTTGAAGGCCCGGATGGCCATGTACTCAGCGTTGCCCAGGGTCCATCCGGTGAAAGCCCGTGAGCCTTCCTTCACGTCCTTTTCGGTGTAGTTGCCGATGCCCATGGAGAATAGCTCCAGCAATTCTCGACCGAAGTTCTCATTGATTGCCCCGTTGTGGTTATCGTTGTTATCCAGCCATAGCAGCATGGCCGGGTCCTTGGACAGTTCCAGCAGCAGGTCCCGGAAACTTCCCAATCCGCTGCGACGGAACATATCTATCTGATTCAACTGGGACCTGGCCTGGTTCAGCTTGGTGTAGCCGGTGGCCAAGAGACCGTGCCAAAACAAAGCAATCTTCTCTTCAAGGGGGCACCGGGTGGTAATCATCCGGTACATCCAGTATGCGCCGGAGCTGGTCAAGTCCCGAAGTTCCGATTGATCCGGATGGTAACGGCGGATGACATCGTCGGGCATATTCTGGGGATCCGAAGGGTTTAGCAAGTCGTCAACCACGGCTTCGTAGCCTTTCGCCAGGTATCCCTCCAACTCCTGCCTGGTTGCGCCAAAACCGGCGCGCCTGAGCAGGTGGGCCATCAACGCAGTGTTCTCTCGGGTTGCTGTGCTAGTCATATCGCCTCCAGGTGTTCACACGCTGCGGTTCAAGCGTGAATTTCCTAAGTTCATTTCCTGTTGATTCCCGGCTTGTCATTCCCGGTTTGTCATTCTGAGGGAGAGAAGCGACTGAAGAATCTGGGGCGGGGGTGCTGATTTGCCTATGAGATTCTTCGCTTCACTCAGAATGACAGGTCTAGCTACGGATTAGGTCGAGAGCCTCGAATTGGCCGTTGACGATGGACGGGGCATCCAGCCCAAGGACCTGCTCTAGAATGGGGGTATAGGTGGAGCGGAAGTCATTGTTTGACTTCAAGTCGCCCTCGATTTGGTCAGCCTCTTTCAATGACGGGAACTCGCCGTACATTCCCCCATTGACCGAACCGCCTATGAGGAAAGCCACACCACCCGAGCCATGGTCGCAACCTGAGCCGTTGTCCTTGATGCGGCGTCCGAACTCGGAGAATATCAAAATCGCTACATCGTCTTCCCGGCCATGCTCCTTCAGGTCGCCTGTGAAGTCTCCCACGGCGCCGGAAACCTGGCTCCACAGATTGTTGTGTGTGGGCACTTCACCCGAGTGGGTGTCATAACTTGCGTGGACGGTGTAGAAGACCCGGGTTCCCAGGTCGGCGAATAGTACTTGGGCCATGCTTTTCATGCTCTGAGCCAAGCCCGAAGGGCCGTACTCGATAGTTGAGGAGTACATCTCCGGAGCTGTGCGCAGGGTGTCCGCCCCCTTCAGAGCATCGCCGCCGGTCTGACCAAGATAGTCCATGACGGCGTCCTTGCCCTGTGTCCCGCCGTACATCATGGAAAAGGCTTCCAGGGTGTATTGGCGCAACAACTCATCCTTAATGTCGGGGAAAAGGCCGTAGGTTTCCAGGTCGCCTACCGAGGCAACAGGCACACCCCGGCAGCCTAACGCCCTGGGCAGGCCACGACCGAAATGGATTCCGGTCAAGACATTCTCGCCTGTGGGGTCTAGGTCCCGGATGGCCCGGCCCAGCCAACCCTCGGCTCCAATGGCGTCGGGCTCAGCGGTGTGCCAGATGTCCATGGAACGGAAGTGGGACCGGTTGGGATTGAAGTAGCCGATGCCGTTGATGATGGCTACTTGGTCTTGGTCCCAGAGGTGCTTTATTTCAACCATATTGGGGTTGAAGCCAACTTGGTCGTTGATGGGCAGGACTTGGTCGGCAGGTATGTTAACTACGGGCCGGTTATCGTAATACAGGCCGTTGGTATATGGGACGACTGTATTCAGATAGTCGTTTCCGCCTGTGAGTTGTATCACCACTAGGGATTTCTCTCGGTTGGTTGTAGTCAAAACGCGCCTCCCGCAAATGGAGTGAAGCTTTCAGCAGAACATCGGCTGCATTGTGTAGTTACTCGTAATCTGACCCGGTTTACGCACGGAATTTACGTCCGGCGAGATTATTGGTGCTGACTGGATTGAGTGTAATCATAGGTTGAATAACTGTCAATTACACGAAGGATGAGGAGAAGGTAGCCATTCCGGGACAAGTTTAGAAGAACACACTGAGATTCTTGGACAGAATCACATTGGAATCGAGGACTATAGTCCGCTTGGCGATTTTCCAGGCTCCGTCAACCCGTCGCAATATGTCTTCACGGCTGCCTGCGAAGATGTTTTCGTCGGTTTCGTGGTGGGTACGGTAGAGAATGAAGGCAGTCTTGGCCTTGACCTCGTCATTGTTCGAATAGCTATTGTTCGAATCGCTGTCGCCGTCTACAGGTTCCACCACCAAGTTGCCCACCAAGTGGCGGGTGCGTGATGGAGGGTTTTCCGACCAAGCCATGCCCGTTTCCAGCCGTTCGACCCGCATGGCCAGGTAGGTTTTATCGTCATCAAATATTGCCAGGTCTCCGGGTTGAGACAATTCCTTGGCCGAGTCGGCGCGCTGAACATTTAGCCTTCTGGGCATGAAGTAGAGGATATCGTCGGTGAACAGTTCCAGCCATTCCCGGAACTTTCGGTCATCCAACAACCACGCCTCATGGATGTAGAACTGCATCAGTTCATGCCAAAGGTCTTGCCCAAGTTTTTGATTGGACAACCTCGATTCCTCCGCAGCGGCTTAATCTGTCCTGGCTTATTCCGTGCCTTTCTGGCTTATTCCGTGCCTTTAATAGTAGCGGTGCCTTCAAAATTGGCGGTGATGGGCTCCAAGGGTATGTCCGTCCAACTGTCGGCATTCATGAACTCTTCCCAGCGGCGGTAGAAATGCCGTTGGTTGTTTTCCGAAACATACCGCTCGGAGACGATTCCCGGTAGGTCCGGATTCCTTCCCTCGTGGCCTACGCCCATACTCAGGCGTTGGCCGTAGGCTCGGGCCAGGGAGCCGCGGCTGCCCCTGGTCACGCCCCGCCAGTTGTCCATATCGTCTTGCTCGAATAGGCCGGTCACGCCGTTGTAGTTGCCACTGGCTCTCTTTAGGGACGACTTCAAATCATCGGGCAAGTCCTTTTCCACCAGGGCAAAATGCCAGAACTCTGTCTCTAGCGGGCCTCTGGGATGGGCCAGCCGGAATCCCAAAACCCCGTTGGGGAAGATGCTGTGGTTGCCCAGTTGTAATCCGCCAGCTCGGAAGGAACCTAGGCGCTTTTCGGCCTCGGCGAATGTGCTGCGATAGAAATCTTCGAACAGGTGGCGGTTTTCTTCGGTTACACCGTGGATTTGCCGGGCTTGGTCCGGTTTTTCTAAAGGCCGCACGGTTATGGAATGGCCGTTTATGAAGATATGTTTGTTCTCGGACTCAAACTGCTTTTGGTGGGTTAACCGCGGCAATCCCTGCATTTGCGTTCCCACCAAAATGGCGGATAGGTGGGTTGTGGGAACGTGGTAATTGTCGGAGCAGTTGTCCACCGCTGTCTTCCAATTGACGGGCTCAATCCACTTTATCGGGCCGAAAGCCTCGGTTCCGCCATCCAGCCGGTTGAAGGTCATGTCCAGGTACCAGCGGGCGTCGCCTAGAAATGCTTCTAACGTGGGAGCGCCTTTGTCCCAGGTGGCGAAGACGATTCCTGCATAGGTCTCCACCTTGGCTTCGACCAAGCGGAGCTCTTCCTTGTCGATATCCCGGTAATATGCTTCGTCCTCACCGGGGACGAACTCCAAATCTCCCTGATTGGAGTAGGTCCACCCGTGGTAGGCACACATGAAATTTGGCGCATTGCCAATGTCAGCCCGAACAACTCGTGCTCCCCGGTGTCGGCACACGTTCAGGAATGCGTGGAGTTTGCCGTTGGCGTCCCTAGTGAGAATCACAGGGTCTTCACCGATGTAGGTATGAAAGAAGTCGTTGCGATTGGGCACCAGGGTGTCGTGGCCAATCATGACCCAAGCCCTGCCGAATATCTTATCCAGCTCCTCGCGGTAGACTTCTTCGTCGGTGAAAATCAGTGGGTCAAGGCGGCCTGTCTCCAGATCGATGACGTCGTATTTCTTCTCATAAATGACCATTACGTCCTCCGGCGAGCCGTTCTGTCAACGGTTCTGTCAGGGAATTTAGAGATAGCTTGACCTCGCTTGGCCACTACTGTGCGAACATTATAATCTTGACACTGAATCGTCATGGCGTACAGTATGCCCATCTGCGGGCTAGTTGGCTATATTATCGCAGCCCACGGGTTGTAAGCATAGGAGGCAGCATGACCACGAATTCGGGAATCAACCACCCGGAAATCAACCCAGAAATCACAGAACAGGGCACCAGCCACACGGTTACTGTGGACGGCATGCTCATCCACTATCACGACGTGGGTTCCGGCGACCCGCTGTTCATGCTCCATTCCTACGGTCCCGGAACGACGGGCTGGATTACCTTTCACAAAGTGCTGCCCGTCTTATCCCAGCACTTCCGCTGCATCGTTATGGACCTGCCCAATTTTGGGCGCACCGGGCCGGTTGTTTACAACGAACCCTTGCACAACCTACAAGCCCGGACTGCCTTGGCGCTGATGGACAATCTGGGAATCGATAGAGCGCACATCTTGGGGAATTCCCAAGGCGGCCAGTCGGCCATGATATTCGCTGCCAAGTATCCGGAGCGGGTGAATAAACTGGTTTTCGGCGCCTGCCACATCCGCACCGGCGGTGACCTGTACCTGATGGGTAACCGTCCGTCGGAGGGCAGCAGGGCGAGGATCGAAGTCAGCGACGACCCGACGCGCGACTCGGTGAGGCGCTACTTGAAGGTTCATATCGACGACCAAAACCTCGTGGACGACCAGTTGGTGGACTACATATTCCAGAGTTACACCGGCCATCCGGACCACATTGAGGCGGATAAAAAATCAACCAGTGTTCCCTACGACCATGGCGTGGACCTGCCGAATATCAAGGCCGCCAGCCTGATAATCTGGGGGCGGTTTGACCGCATGTGCGTGTTCGAAATCGGCATCGCGGCGCTAAATCACATCGAAGATTCGCGGCTGGTGGTGCTGAACAACTGTGGACACTGGGCGCCCTTTGAGAAACCCCAGGAGTACAGTTCCCACGTCCTGAACTTTCTCCAAAATATTTAGACCGCTAAACCGCTCGGGCAAGTCTATGGCTAACCGCGAGGCCTCATGGCGCGAATCTGGTCCAGGTACTTGGCGATTAATGGCGATGCCCCGGTGGGTTGCCATTGCCGCCGCCATTGGGTTTCGTCTCCCGGCCAGGGATGGTCGAGATGGACGATTGTGTTGGGCTCGGTGGCCTCTTGAAGCACCTTCAAAGCGTCGTGAATCACCGTCATTTGAAGCTGGGTCTCCCCAGGCAAACCCAGAGGGTGGCCGAAGGGGAATTCCACGCCCACCGCTCTGGGGACGCCGTATTTCTCCGCCCAAGTGGGCATCATGGTCACCAAGATGGTACTTATGCCGCCCCGTTCAAACATGCGCGCCAGAACCAGCACGTCCTTACAGCAACCTGGTCAAGCAGGGGTGAGCAGCAATGCCTCCACGCCCTCGGATTTCATCTGCTCCAGCATTTCGGGGCCGTATTTCTCCCGCCACTGGGTGTAGTCGGGCATAGGGTGGCCTTGATATCCCATGACCGAGTAGGCGCTAGGCGCTAACGAGCCGATTTCACCGGATTGCTTCAGTTCATGGAACCGGTGAAGCGGCAAAAGGATATTGAAGTCCTCCTCGGCGTCGACGGGGTTGTAGTGGGTGTGGGCAACCGCTATTTCTCCCGACAGGGTATCTGTGGGAATGACTCGGAAGCTAGGATCGCCCCACTCGGGTTCCAGGCCCTCCCTGGCAACGTCGAACGGCTCCTGTTGCTCCTTCAGGTACAGACCGCCGGTGGTTAGAAGAGCGAACCGCGTTTCGCTTAGAGGCTTGGCTAAAGGCGTGAAGGGCGTAGAGGACTTTTCCTCCGGGCCCTGATAATACTTCTGCATCCAAGCCGCCAAACTGTATGGCAGCCATTTGTAGCTATCAATCGGCATTTTTCTTCTCCCGGCCTTTGGGGTGGTGCTACTAAATTTTATAGCGTTGATACAAGCCAGTCCAGCGCGGGACTCTTTTCCAGATTTTGAATGGATAATTGACTTGAGATAGAATGCAGATCACGTTGGACCAGCAACTTGAACCGGCAACTTGGACTGGCAACTTGAACCGGCTGGTCTGATTAAGCGCCGCCTCAGGCAGTTAAGCCGGTACCGGGAGTCTTGAAAATATGATTACCGCAATGATATTCGACCTAGACGGCACATTGGTGCAGTCGGAGAAGCTGAAAGCCCAGTCGTATGCGATTGCCGTTCAACGCATGCGAGGGTTGCCGGAGCCGGAAAACCGGGCCATTGAAGCTTACCGGGATATTGTGGGCGCCTCTCGGCAAGTAGCGTCACGCCACGTCATGGACAGCCTGAACTTGGAATCAGAGTTGCAGCCGTTGGTGGCGGAGTACGGGGTGACAGAAGCCTGGGAGGTGCTTTCCTCCATGCGAAAAGAGATTTACGACGATATGGTGGCGGACCCCAAGGTTCTCCAGGACAACCGATGGCCTCATACCATCGGCCTGCTGCAGGTGGCTAGGGAGACCGCATGCCGCACTGCCTTGGCCACCATGTCCTACCGCTAGGAAGCAGTACACGTTCTGAAGGCGCTGGAATTGGAGCAGTATCTGGACGTGGTGTTGACCAGGGAGGACGTGGCGAAAGCCAAGCCCGACCCTGAGATTTATTTGTTGGCAGCTCAGAAGCTGGGCGTTGACCCTCAAGACTGTCTCGTGCTGGAGGATTCGCCCAACGGTGTGCGCGCTGGCGTGGCTGCTGGAATGAATGTGATTGCCGTGGCAACGCCTTTCACCGTGGCTGGTCTGCACTCCAGCGAGGTACTGGAGCACGCATGGGTTGTCCACGAAGGCGACAATCTCCTAGACGTAGTAAAAGAGCGCATCGCTAATCATAACCGGAGCGCACATTAGCGACCAAAATGGGACCCGGTGACAGGAGTTTGGTGACAGGAGCTTGGTTCCAGGAGCATTGTCCAATGAAAGCCGTGGCAGTTTTCCCGTCAAAAGCACACAGCGCCCACCTGAGGGATATACCCGCAGCAAATGTGAGTGACATTCCCGGTGGGCGAGGCGTGCAAGTCAAAGTCCTAAAGGTGGGATTGTGCGGCACCGACCGGGAGATTGACGCAGGCGACTACGGGGCATCTCCACCGGGCTCCGAGTTTCTCGTGTTGGGGCACGAAAACTTCGGTGTCGTCCAAGAAGTTGGCTCGCAGGTTACCCAATTGGCCACCGGAGATTACGTGGTGGCTTTGGTTCGGCATCCCGGCAGTAGTTGGTACGACGAACTGGGCATGCCCGACATGTCAATCGATAGCCAATATCACGAGCATGGCATCAGCCTGCTTCACGGATTTCTCACCGAGTACTACGTGGATTTGCCCGAGCAAATGGTGAAGGTCCCCGCTGGATTGCGGGACTTCGGCGTTTTGGTAGAACCCCTCAGCGTCGTTGAAAAAGGTGTAACTCAAGCGTATGAGATCCAGCGTCGGCTACGAGTCTGGCGGCCCAAGGTGGCTGCGGTCTTGGGTGCCGGGCCCATTGGCTTGCTGGCTGCCTTGTCTCTGCGGTTACGCGGCCTTGACGTGGTAGTTTTCGGTCTCGAAGAGCCGCCCCACGTTAACTCGGACCTAGTTCAGGACCTGGGAGGGCGATACCTGAGCACAGCCAAAACTTCTCTGGCGGATGCAGCCAAAGAGTTTGGGCCCTTTGACCTGATGTTTGAAGCGACGGGGTATTCACCCCTGGTGTTTGAGGCGATGGAGGTTTTGGGCAAGAATGGGGTCTTGGTTCTAGCCAGCGTCACTTCTGGGAACCGCACTGTAGAGGTTCCCGCCGATGCCATAAACATGGGCTTTGTCCTGGGCAACAAAGTGGTGTTGGGATCGGTCAACGCAAATCGGTTGGATTACGAAACGGCGGTCCGCGATTTGGCCGTGGCCGAAGCTCGATTCCCAGGATGGCTGCCCCGCCTCATAACACACCGGGTAGAAGGCTTGGAAAATTACCGACAGGCGCTTGAAATCCTCACCGGCAATCCCCGACCTATCAAGATCGTCATCGAGATCGCCCAAGAAGATTGACGGCCATTGTGCCCGAACCGTCCCGAGCCCGATTGGAATACAATGCGGGGCGGCCTGTTTTTCTAATACCGCTAACCCCGACTAAGAAGGAGTTGCTTGATGTCCGAATCCATGACTGGAAAACGTGCTCTGCTGGAGATGTTGAAGGCCGAGGGCGTGGAGTACATTTTTGGAAATCCAGGCACCAGCGAAGGTCCAATCATCGATTTGCTGGGGGATTACCCGGAATTCAAGTACATCCTTTGTCTACAGGAGAGCGTTGCCGTTGGCATGGGTGAGTCTTATGCCAGGTCCACCGGCACAGCGTCATTCGTCAGCCTTCACGTCGATAGCGGATTGGCCAACGGTATTGCGCTGATGTTGGATGCCCTTAACACCGGGACGCCCATGGTGGTGACATCGGCCAATTACGACGCCAGAAAGGTCACGGAAGTAATGACGGATTTGGCCGGCCTGGTGCGACCGGTTACCAAATGGTCGGTGGAACTGACCCTGCCCGACCAGATTCCCGGCGCAATCAGAAGAGCCTTCAACGAGGCCAACAGCCACCCAAAGGGGCCGGTTTACGTTGGATTTAGCTCCAACGCCCTTGAGGGCACAGCGGAAATGAACATCGTTCCTTCCAGCAAGATTCACGACTCCCCACGGCCCGATATGAAGGGCATCCAGGAAGCTACGGCGCTGTTGGTCGCGTCAAGCAAACCCATGATGATTGTGGGAGACCGGGTTTCCGACGACGATGCCGTGAACCAAGCGATAGAGTTGGCCGAGTTGCTCGGTCTTCCGGTTTATCAGTCCCGTGGTGCTGAGGTTGCCTTCCCCACGACCCATCCCCAATTCATGGGGAACCATTCACTCCGAGTGGCCAAAGACAGAGAGATACTGCAGGAATCCGACCTGGTCTTGGCTATCGGCATGGACGCCTTGGATGAATTGTTTTACTGGGGGGACGTGATTTTGGGTCCTGAGGTCAAATTGATACACATCGACCCAATCCCAGGCCGCGTAGGGCGGTCCGAACCCACCGATGTGGGCATCGTGTCACACTGCGGCCGGGCTATCGAAGACCTGATTGGTTCGGTCAAGCCACTCATTTCGACCGCCCTTGAAACGGAGATAAAAAATCGTGTTCAAGAGGTTGTGGCTCAGGCGATAGAAAAGAGACAAGCCTTTGACGACTCCGTGTCTGCGAAATGGAACAACCGGCCAATGACACCGGCGAGGATGATGGCGGAATTGGCCAAAGCTATGCCCGCAAACGCCATAGTGGTGGATGATGCCATCAGCAACCGGGGAACTCTGCGCCACTATTTCCCTGCGTCCCACAGAGGGGACATAAGAGGCGTTCGGGGACAGTCGATTGGCGGAGGGATCGGAGCGACCATGGGTACCCAGTGCGCCAACCCTGACAGGCCGGTTTTCGGAATCATGGGCGACGGCAGCGCCATGATGACGATTCAGGGTTTATGGACTGCGGCCAACGACAATATCCCCTGCATATTCGTGATATGCAACAACGGGATGTACCGGGTCTTGAAGGTAAACTTTGATGTTTATCAAAGGGATATTCTCCACGAATCCGAGCCTGCGGGCCGGAACCTGCCATATTCCGAATTCCCCACCCCATTTGATATTGCTGCCATAGCCAAGAGCATGGGGGTATTTGGAGAAAGGATTTTAGAGCCTGAAGATATTGCTCCCGCCGTCCGGCGAGCTGTGGCTTCGGGAAAGCCAGCCGTGCTGGATATAGTCATTGACGGCTCGCTATAGCAGGTGCGTTACCCAAAGGCCTGATTGGGCTTCAGGCTTTTGGGTTGGTTCGTTGAGCTAAGGGGCCTGCCTTCTGGGAGCGGACCTTACGCGTTGGCGGGGGCCGGCGGGTCGTCCGTTTGATGAATTACCCGGGGATGTCCTGCCGGTAGTTCGCTTGCCAAGAAATGACGGGTTATTTCGGCTCTGATTTCCCTGGCTGGTTTTAGACCCGTTACCGCTGCTACTCTGGCCTGGCCTGCCGGTGCTACTTTGGGCTGGCCTGGCGGTGCTACTCTGGCCTAGCCTGCCGGTGCT
>Ga0066376_10000756_pt1 | contig 30496 bp, 25 predicted proteins | sample Knorr_S15_td_Bot_FD_77009 | JGI IMG/M metagenome (GOLD analysis project Ga0066376, IMG submission 77009) | Marine microbial communities from Southern Atlantic Ocean transect - Knorr_S15_td_Bottom_ad_5009_LV_A | ecosystem: Environmental > Aquatic > Marine > Oceanic | place: Southern Atlantic... | reverse complement strand
GCCCGCGAGCACAATCTCAAGAATATCCACGTCGAGCTGCCTCGGGAGCGGCTCATCGTGATTACCGGACTGTCGGGTTCCGGTAAGTCGTCGCTCGCTTTCGACACGATCTACGCGGAGGGACAGCGCCGATACGTGGAGTCGCTCTCCGCCTACGCCCGCCAGTTCCTCGGGTTGATGGAAAAGCCCGATGTGGACTCCATCGAGGGGTTGTCGCCGGCGATTTCGATCGAGCAGAAGACGGTGAGCAGAAACCCGCGCTCCACGGTCGGCACGGTCACTGAGATCTATGACTACCTACGATTGCTCTGGGCACGCGCTGGCACCCCGCACTGTCCGACCTGTGGCGAGCCCGTGGTGCGTCAGTCCGCCACTCAGATCGTCAACCGACTGCTCGAAATGGACGAGGGCACGCGCATCGAGGTGCTGGCTCCGGTGGTACGGGGCCGGAAGGGTGAGTTCGCCGCCGTGTTCGAGCGCGCGCGCAAGGACGGGTTCGTTCGCGTCCTCGTAGACGGAGAGACGCACGACCTGCGGGAACCGCCTGCCCTCAATCGCTACGAAAATCACAACATCGCGATCGTCGTCGACCGGCTCGTGATCCGCGTCGAGGACCGCGACCGCCTGGCGGATTCGGTAGAGACCGCGTTGCGGACCGGCGATGGCATTCTCGAGGTTATCGAACACCGGAAGCGGGCCGACGCGATCGAGCACGTTTTCAGCGAGCACTATGCGTGCGGGAACTGCGGCACGAACCTGGCGGAGCTCGAGCCGCGGCAGTTCTCCTTCAACTCGCCGTATGGAGCCTGTGAGCAATGCGGAGGTCTGGGCACGCGCAAGGAGGTGAACCCAGACCTACTCATCGCAGACCCCAGCCTCTCGATTCTCGAAGGGGTCGTTCGCCCGTGGGGTGACCCCTCAGGGCACCTCCGGCGTTCCGTCATCCCCGGGCTCGCCGAGGCCTACGAGTTCGGTGCGAATACGCCGTGGGGAGAACTGGACGAGTCGGTACGCCACGCCGTGATCCACGGATCGGGCACCATGAAGATCCGTTTCCCTTACAAGTCGGGCAGCGGCAAATTCAAGGGGCACTACGAGGATCTTTGGGAAGGTATCCTCGTGAACATCGACCGCAGGTACCGAGAGACCACGTCCGAGACGGTGCGAAACCAGCTCGACGAATACATGTCCACGCTCCCTTGCGGCGCGTGCGAAGGCAGCCGTTTGAAGCCCACTTCTAGAGCGGTGACGATCGGGGGCCGCTCTCTGGGCGAGATCGTCGAGCTTCCAATCGGCGAGGCCGCGGCCTTCTTCGAGTCGCTGCCGGTGCAGGGGAGCCAAACGCCGAGCCATCCGAACGGCAAGCCAGCGAAGACGAGTGCTGACGCCGGTCCACCGCTTCCCGCCGAGATCGCCGGTCCCATCCTGAAGGAGGTAGGGGACCGGCTGCGCTTCCTGCGTGACGTCGGTCTCGACTACCTGACTTTGGGTCGCGCGGCCGGTTCCTTGTCTGGTGGTGAGGCGCAGCGCATACGCCTCGCCACGCAGATTGGAAGTAGGCTCGTGGGCGTGCTATACATCCTGGACGAGCCGTCCATCGGGCTGCATCAGCGGGACAACGCACGACTCCTCACCACGCTTCAGCACCTGCGCGATCTCGGAAACACCGTGCTGGTGGTGGAGCACGATGAGGATACCATCCGGCTGGCGGACCATGTCGTCGACCTCGGGCCGGGCGCCGGGCGGCACGGAGGCGAGGTGGTGGCGAGCGGCACGGTCGAGGCGCTGTTGGCCGAGCCGCGCTCCCTCACAGGTGCCTATTTGCGGGGCGACCGTAAGATCGCGGTCCCCGCCGAGAGGCGGCCGGTCGACGCCGAGCGGGCGCTCGTTGTCCGCGGCGCTCGCGGCCACAATCTGCAGAACCTGGACGTGAGCTTCCCGCTGGGCGTATTCGTGTGTGTAACCGGCGTGAGCGGGTCCGGGAAGTCGACGTTGGTCAACGAGACGTTGTACCACGCTCTCGCCCGCCGTCTGTACCGGAGCAAGCTGGTCCCCGGGAGCCACGACACCATCGACGGACTCGAGCTGATCGACAAGGTCATCGACGTCGATCAGTCGCCGATCGGTCGCACGCCGCGCTCGAACCCTGCGACTTATGCGGGGCTCTTTACGCCCATACGGGAACTCTTCGCGAACCTGCCCGAGTCCCAAATCCGGGGGTATGGGCCGGGGCGTTTCTCATTCAACGTCAAGGGTGGTCGCTGCGAGTCGTGTCAGGGAGACGGGCTGGTCAAGATCGAGATGCACTTTCTCCCGGATGTGTACGTGTCCTGCGACGTCTGCAGGGGGCGACGCTACAACCGAGAGACTCTCGACGTCTTCTACAAGGGCAGGAATATCGCCGACGTTCTCGAGATGACCGTCGAAGACGCGCTCGAGTTCTTCGAAGCCGTTCCGCGCATCAAGATGAAGCTGGTGACCCTGAACGAAGTCGGCCTCGGATACGTTCACCTGGGGCAGTCCGCGACGACTCTTTCTGGGGGCGAGGCCCAGCGCGTAAAGCTTGCGACAGAGCTCTCCAAGCGTGCAACGGGTCAGACGCTGTACATCCTCGACGAACCGACCACCGGCCTGCACTTCGAAGACATTCGGGTGCTCCTGGATGTCCTGCACCGGCTGGTCGATCTCGGGAACACGGTGATCGTGATCGAACACAACCTCCACGTCGTGAAAACGGCCGATTGGATCATCGACCTCGGTCCTGAAGGCGGATTGGGTGGCGGCCGTATCATCGTGGAGGGGACGCCAGAGCAGGTCGCCGCCGAGAAGGCTTCGTACACCGGCCAGCATCTGGCGCCACTGCTCGGTCTTTGAAGACGACGGCGGTTGATCAACCGAACCCTGCACTGCGGGCGGCATAGGTTTTACCTTTTAGACCCGGTCACAACCGGGCGAAGCCGTGGAGAAACCGGTGTTGCCCAGGGTCGTAGGGTCGGTAACAGGTAGAACGTCCATACTCCGCCCCGCGGAGACTCAGAGAAACGGAGACGGTCATGGTAACCCGAGAGGATCTCGAGAGCTTCCTGATTCGCATGGATCTCGAGTACGATGAGGTGGACGAGGGCATGTTCCTCGTCCAGGGCCGCAACAGCGGCCTTCCGGTCGTGGTGCATCACGCGGACGCGCTTCTCCTGATTCGCATGAAGGTCATGGACCTTCCCGAGTCGATGGAGGACGAGGTTGGGTTCTATCGTGCGCTTCTGGAGTTGAACGCAACGGACGTCGTTCACGGGGCGTACGGTCTCGAGAACGGTGAGTTGATCATCAGCGACACGCTCGAGCTCGAGACCCTCGACTTCCACGAGCTCCGGGCTTCGACGGAATCGATCGAACTAGCCGCTACCAGCCATATGGAGCGGATCCGAGCCCTCGCGGGCGTCGCCGATGATCGCGCGACGGCCGACACGGGCGCGGTAGAGGTGGAGGGCTGACGAAAATGGGCATGTTTACGAAGTTGTCGACACTCATCAAATCCAACATCAACGATTTGATCTCTCGGGCCGAAGACCCCGAGAAGATGTTGAACCAAATCATCATCGACATGCGCGACCAGCTGGCCAAGGCCAAGCGGGAGGTCGCGGCCGCAATCGCGGACGAGCGCAAGTTGAAGGCGCAGCTCGATGACGAAGTGAAGCAGGCTCGCGACTGGGAGCATCGAGCGATGCTCGCGGTGAAAGAAGGTCGCGACGACCTCGCGAAGCAGGCGCTGATCCGTCAGCAGGAGCACGCTGAGCGCGCTCAGGTGATCCAGCAGACCTGGCAGGAGCAGGCGGCGGAGACGGAGAACCTCAAGGGGTCCTTGCGCCAACTCAACGACAAGATCGAGGAAGCGAAGCGGAAGCGGAATCTGCTCATCGCGAAGCAGAAGCGGGCACAGGCGCAGCGCCGCATCCACGAGACGATGTCGGGTCTCTCCGACACCTCGGCGTTCGAGGCGTTCAACCGGATGGCGGAGAAGATCGAGGAAGAGGAACGCCGCAGTATCGCGCATGCCGAGGTTTCGGAGGCGCTCGGTGGCGACTCGCTGGAGCAGGACTTCGTTCGCCTCGAGGCCGGAAATTCGGGTGGCGCCGGTGTAGAGGACAAGCTGCTTGCGCTCAAGAGCCAGATGGGTCTGCTGGGCGATGGCGCCGAGGAGCCGAAACAGCTCGAGGCCGGCGACGCACCAGCTCCGGCAGCCGCTCCCGCGGCGGCCCCGCCCGCTGCTCCGGCTGCTCCCGCCGTAAAGGAAGCTCAAGTGGAGGAAATTTCCGAAGCAGAGGCAGCCGCGATTCCGGAGGCACAGTTGCTCTCCGAGTTCGACAAGCTCGAGGGGACGAGCGCGGAGTCCTGATTCGCAGCTGGAACCAGGCTCCACGCAAGCAGGCTGGGGGAGGCGCTTTCACGAGCGCCCCCCCCTTTTGTTTTGGTGGGGCCCGGTCATCTTTGGGCAGATTCTCGCTACCAGAAGCCGGAGCCCTCATGAGCATCGTCTACCTCGACGGCGAATACCTCCCCAAAGACCAGGCGCGGCTCTCTCCCGACGACCGCGGATTCCTGTTATCGGACGGAGTCTACGAGGTGACGCCGTTCTACGAGGGTGTCCCGTTCTGCCTGGACCGTCACCTCGCCCGGCTCGAGAAAGGGCTCGCGTGGATGCGGATCCCGCAGCCGGTGGCTGGGCTCGAGCAGGTCAATCGACGCCTGATTGCGGAGAACGGTCTCGAGGGAGCGGAGACATCGCTGGTCTACCTGCAGATCACCAGGGGCGCCGCGCCACGCACGCACTATTTTCCGAAGGAGCCTGTCGAGCCCACGGTTTATGCCTATGCCAAAGCATGGGACCGTCCGTCCCTCGAGCGCTGGTCGCAAGGATTCTCCGTGGCGACGGTACCGGACCGACGCTGGAGCCGGGTCGACGTGAAGACGATCTGTCTGTTGCCGAACGTGCTTGCGTTCCAGGACGCCGTCGATGCCGGGGCCGACGATGCACTGCTCATCCGCGACGGCGTCGCGATCGAAGGCGCGCACATGAATTTCTGGGGTGTCTTCGACGGCACCGTCGTCACCCACCCGAAGACCAATCACATACTGCCCGGCATCACGCGGGGCGTGGTCCTGGAACTGGCCGCCGCGGAGAGCATGAGTGTGGAGGAGCGACCCATCCAAGTCGAGCAGCTCGAAGCGGCCGACGAGCTCTTCTTCACGGGCACGACCGGTGAGGTGCGGCCGATCGTGCGCGTGGACGGGACACCGGTGGGCGATGGAGGCGTGGGTACGATCACGCAGCGGCTCTCAGAGCTTTTCCGCGCGCGCGTCCAGGAAGTGCAGGACGCAGCCGGGGCGCCGGTCGGCTGAAGTGGTCGGATTTCGGCCGGCGCTGATGGTCGTCGGCATCATGGCGTTGTCGACCGCGGCGTGTTTTCATACGGTGGGACCCGGCACGACGTCCAACGTCGATCTCACCGGACCTGGCGAATCGGACTTCGTGCGCTTCGTCTACTTGGGCAGCGGCGGCTGGATCATCGAACGAGGCGCGGACCAAGTGCTCACGGCGCCGTTCTTCTCGAACCCGAGCTTGCTGAGAACCGGGCTCATGCCCGTGCGCTCGGATACCGCACTGGTCGACCGCTACATGTCCCGCTACGACGTGCAGGGCGCCGAAGCGATCCTGGTCGGTCACGCGCACTACGACCACCTGATGGACGTACCGCGCGTGGCGCTCGCCCACGCGCCCCGCGCGCGCGTGGTCGGTACGACCACCGTGAAGAACACTCTGGGCACGTGGTCGGGCATCGCGGACCGCGTCGACGTGGTCAACCACATCGCCGGCGATCAGGACACGACGGGAGAGTGGCTCCACTACGGAGCAGGAGTGCGCATCATGGGGCTCCGCTCGAAACATGCCGCGCATTTCGACGGATACACGCTGTATGCCGGCACGCGCGACCGGCCGCTGACGAGCGAGCCGCGATGGGCGACCGAATGGCTGGAGGGCCGATCCCACGCATATCTGATCGACTTCCTCACCGCGGACGGGGCGGTGGCTTTTCGGGTGTACTATCAGGATGCCGTGTCTCCACCTCCCGCCGGCTTCGCGCCGGAAGCACTCATCGAGGATCACCCGGTCGACGTCGCTATTTTCGTGCCGGCCACGTTCGATCAGGTCGATTGGCATCCAGAGGCGTTCGTAGAGAACCTTCGTCCCGAGCGCGTGCTGCTCGGACACTGGGAAGACTTTTTCGTGCCCATAGAAGAACCGACGCGGTCCCTGCTACTGACCGACATCGCGCATTTCGAGGGTAGGCTCGCTCGCGTGCATGATGGTGGGTGGTGGCGTCCCGACTTGTGGACGGAGTTCCGGTTTCCGGTGCGCGAGTGATGTTTAGCCGAGCCCTTCGCGGGATTCTCCGCCGGGCGCCAGCCCTGACTCTGGTCCTGGCCCTCACACTGGCTCAGGCCGCGTGCTCCGGTGGTCCCGCCTCATCGCCCGACGACTTCGAGTTGGTGGCTCAGCTCGACGTGGGACGAAACCCGCACCAGATCTCGTTCTCCGAGGACGGCCGGACGGCCTACGTCGCAACAGCGGGCGAGGACCGCGTCACCGTCATCGACGCGGCTCGCCACCAGATCGCGGGTCACATCCCGACGCCGGGGACGCCGCTGGGCGTGATCCCGCTGCCCAACGGAAAGGACCTCGCGGTGGCGCGCTTCCAGGCAGGCGGGCTGGCCCGTTACGCGCGTAGCGGGAGCCCCTTGGGCGGAGACCCGTGGCACCAGCCCGGGAGCCTCGCTGATCGCAGGTCCGTATCTAGGTGATCGATACCTGGTGTCGGTCGAGCAGGCCGACTCTCTGCACGTCTTCGACGCGCGCTCCTTCGCCTTCGTGGCCAGCTATGCCACGGGGGCTCGGCCGTTCCCCGCCGCGGCCACGGCGGACGGTCGGCTGGCGTTCGTCCCGGGCTATTCCGATGGCACCGTCATGGTCATCGACCTCTTCAACTCCCGCGTGCTCCAGACGGTGTCGGTGGGGATCCAGCCGAGCGGAGGCGCCGTATTGCCGGACGACATCGAATACGCGGTCGTCGTGCGAGGCGAGAACCGAATCGCGTTCATCAACGCGGCCTCCCACGTCGAGGTCGGCCAGCTGACCGACGGAATCGGCGAATCCCCGTTCTCGATCGTCGTAGCACCCAACGGACGCCTGGCTTTTGTGAACAACACCGGCAGCCACGACATCTCCGTGATCGATCTGGCCGAACGGCGGGTCATTCGTCGGATTCCGGTGCCGGATATCCCGATCGTGATGGCGGTACACCCGTCGGGCACCGAACTCTGGGTTTCCTCCGAGGGCGTCCACCGTCTCTCCGTGATCGCGATCCCCGAGGAATGGCGAGACGATCCGCGCAAGGTGCCTGCCGCCTCGGCTCCGGGCTCGGGCGTCACCGAGGTCGCGGTGCTGGGGATGATCCACTCCGGTCACCGGACCAGTGAGCTTTGGGGACTCGAAGAAGTGGAGTAAACCGTTCGGAACTTCGCGCCCGACGTCGTATGCGCCGAAATCGCCCCGGACCGCTGGCAGCGCATCGAGCGCGACCTGCGCGAGCGAGACGCCATCGAGGATCCGCGCGTGCTGCGCTTTCCCGAGTACACCGACCTTGACGTGCCCCTCAGTGCGGTACGACATCCTATGTTAGACCTTGAGCCGTCTGAGGTCCAAGAAGCTGGGGCATTCTAAGGAACCAATCGGCTGGTTTTACCGTCTCTGGAGCCGGGGGGCGACCACCGTAGGCGCTGTGGATCTTCATGGGCGCCTCGGGGCTGCTACTCCTGCTGGCCGCGCTGAATGCCGCGACGCTATGGCTGACCCGAGCGCTCGACAGGACGCGTGAACTCGGTGTACGCGTCGCCCTTGGTGCGGGACGCATGCGTGTGACGCATCTGTTGCTCGCCGAAGCCGGCTTGCTCTCCGTCGTCGGCGGCGCCATCGGCGTGGTGCTCGCTTATGGGGGCGCACACGCCTTTTTGCGCTTGGCCCCCAGCTCGATCCCCGGGACGAGCATGGTGGCGGTGGACGGCCGCATCCTGGCGGTCGCGGTGCGGACGGTCGCTCAGCCTGGGTCCAGGCTGCGTTCGTGGCTGGTGGGGGGCAGGTCGCGCTCGCGGTACTCATGCTCTCCGGAGCCGGCCTGCTCGTTACTTCGTTCATGAAGATCCGATCGGTCGAGCCCGGATTCGACCCCGACGGGCTTCTGTCGTTGAGCGTCGGCCTCGAGCGCCCTGGCGCGCCCGAGGGAGAAGAGATGTGGCAGGCATGGGACTTGGCGTTGGCCGAAGTCGGAGTGGTGCCCGGGATCGAATCCGTTGCGGGCACGTCGAACCCACCGTTCCAGGATCCGTTTTGGGCGCCTCGCCTCTTGCTACCAGGCGACCCCCCCCGATCTGTGGCGAGAGGGCGTCGCCAGGTACTCGATCACCCTGGGGTATCTGGACGCGATGGGCACCCGGATCTTGGAGGGGCGCGATATCGAGATCCTCGACGGGCCCGAGACCCAGTTTGTCGCGCTCGTGAACGAAACCTTTGTGAGGGAGGTACTCGACGGCGCGGAGCTAATCGGCGTCGAGATGACGTACGCCGGAAGTGACGACCCCCCGATGCGAATTGTGGGAGTCGTGGAGGACGTGGTGCAGCGCCGGGCCGACGACGGCCCGCGTGCTGTGATCTATGTGCCGTATACGCAGGCGGAATGGCCCTTCATCCAGATCGGGGTTCGCTCGCGGCTGCCGGCCGACGTTCTGGTGCCCGAGCTGCGTCAGGGGGTAGCCCGCTTCAACCCATACATGCCGCCGAACGACGTACAGACGCTCGACCAGCGGATGGCGGCAACACGGACCACGCCTGCCTTCCAGGCCATGCTGCTCGCGGCCTTCGCGATCGTGGCGATGCTTTTGGCGGCGGCTGGGCTGTACGGCTCGGTCTCGCACGCGGTCGGTCGGCGCCAGCGAGAGCTCGGTCTTCGCATGGCGCTCGGCGCGGCGCGATCTGGGGTCTTGTGGATGGTGCTCCGTCAGGGCATGCGGGTCTCGGGGATGGGCCTCATGCTGGGAATCGCCGTGGCGTTGGGCTCCACGCGGGTGCTGGCGGGCTTCCTCTACGAGGTCGAACCGACCGACCCGCTTACTTTCGCGGTCGTCGCGCTGATGCTGCTCCTGGTGTGTGTCGCGGCGTGCCTGGTGCCCGCGCGTCGCGCCACCGGGGTCGACCCGGTCGAGGTGCTGAGAGCGGAGTAGCCACTCCCAGCTATGGTTGTCGGCGCCTAGCCGGTCCGCCCTCGAAGCGGAAGCGTACACGTCGGCCCTCGGGGTCCTCGGCCACGATGAAGTGGGCGGGGGCCCCCGTGTTCAAGCCTCCGTCGTCGTCCAACGCCCGCGCCGTCGGAATTAGATAAAGACCGTCGACGTTCAGCGTGTCCTGAGCCTCGGCCCCGCCCAGGTCTCCGATGTCGGTGATGACGCCGTCTTCCTTCGGGGGCGGCCGATCGTAGTTGAGCAGAATATCCGCTTCCAGCGTCTTGGCTCCGGGCACCGCGATCGCTCCGTCCAGAATGAGCAAGTCCGCGACGCGACGGCCGTTGTACTCGAGGCGTTCCTATTCATCCGGGTCGTACCGTGTGTAGCGCCCGGTGGCGATGGCGTCCAGAGCGTTCAGAATGCCAACGAAGTTCGCTTCCCTGAGGTATTGCTTCTGCGGGTCGCCCGCCCAGGCGCCGGACTCGATGAGTACCGTGCTCGCCCCCCACGCCCCCATGAGATCTCCGAACGCGCGAGGGTTGAAGGTGTCGTCGTACTTGGCGATATGGCCGCGAACGAGCGGGTCCATCGCTTGGATGAGCAGGGCTGCGACTTGCATCGCGCGACGACGCTTAGCATCGACGTCCCTGGCGACGTTGAAGGCAGGTGCCAACAGCGCCGATGGCGACGCCGCGGTCCGAGCGTCCAACGCGCACCACGGCTCCCTGGTCGTGCAGGTTGAAGCCGAAGTCGGGCTCGACGGCGTCGTTCACCGCTTTCAGAATCTTCCCTTCCGGCGTCTGCAACCGGCTCGCGTCGCGGTTTACGTCGATACCCTGTGCGTTCCGTCGCTGGAAGCGCTGCGCGCCGTCCGGATTGAGCATGGGGACCATATGGATGGTCGCGCCCTGAGCGATTCGGCGGACCAACGGATGGTCGGCGCGCTCGTGAAAAAAGCGGACGATGTCGGCCAGCGCCATCGACGCCGTGCTCTCGTTGCCATGCATCTGCGACCAAAGCAGGACGGTGGTCGGACCCGAAGCGAACGTGAGCTGCCTGATTTCGCGGCCCTCGACACTCCGCCCTACAGGCGCGGCGCGCACGTTCCCTCCGAGGTACGGAGCCACCGCGCGCCAGTAGGTCTCGTGGTTGAAGCGGCGATCGTCGAGTCCCGCGACGCGTACGCCTGGGTAGAGGCTCGCCAACTCGGTGCTGATCGTAGCGGTCTCGGAGGGAGCGAGTGCGTCGGTGGCGTTGCTTTGCGGAGCCGGCTCGCTCGTTGCCGGCGTTGGAGGACCGCCAGCGCACGCGGCAAGCGCCAGCAGCAGACCGGGCAGACTTCGTCTCGACATCGTTCCGCTGAACACCATCAATAGATGAGGTAGGGAGCTCGCAACTGTTCGAAGTGATTCACTTCTTGGTCCCAGGCCGCGGTCAGACCCTCGAAGCCGCGCCCCGCTTCGATTCCCAGACGCAGCGCGTCCGTACCGGCGAGTCGGTCGAAATGGGCCTCCCGCCAGGTCCACCGCCCACCGGACATCGCGTGGGCTTCGAGCAGCATCGCGACCGCGACTTTCGAGGCGTCGTAGTCCGAGCGTTCGTGGAGTAGCCGAACACCGTGCACCTCCTGGCCTTCGAACTTCCCGTCTCCCGCGTTCGTGGGCGTGAAGGTCACGGCCTCGAAGCTCACGCCTTCGAAGCCGTAGCGGTTCAAGGCCGCGGCGAGCGCCGGCCCATCCAGCCATGGGGCTCCAATCCACTGGAACGCTCGCTCGGTGCCGCGACCGACCGAGAGCGGAGTGCCCTCGAACAGGCACGTGCCCGGGTACGCGAGCGCGCTCTCGAGCGTCGGCATGTTCGGCGACGGCGCGACCCACGGGAGCCCCGACTCCGAGATCGTCATGTCGCGCCGCCACCCTTCCAGGGGCACGACATGCAGCTCGACGTCGATGCCGAACTCACCCACGTACATGCGCGCCAGCTCGCCCACCGTCATCCCGTGACGCATTGGCACCGGATAGAGGCCGACGAACGTCGAATACTGCGGATCGAGCACGTTGCCCTGCACCACGTCGCCCCGGATCGGGTTCGGCCGATCCAGCACGACGAACGGGATTCCCCGCTCTCCTGCGGCTTCCATCGCATACGCCATTGTCGAGACGTAGGTGTAGTAGCGCGCTCCTACGTCCTGCATGTCGAAGAGAAGCACGTCCAGGCCCTCGAGCATCTCCGGGGTAGGCCGTAGCGTCCGACCGTAAAGCGAGTGAATGGGAATGCCGGTCCGCGCGTCGATTCCACCCTCGATTCGTGCGCCGGCCTGCTCCTCCCCGCGAATCCCGTGCTCGGGGCCATAGAGCGCGACGAGCTCTATGTCGGGCGCTGCGTAGAGCGCATCGATGGTGTTACCCAACTCTCGTGGAGCCCCCGCGTCCTGTCCCGACGCCCGCCAATAGATGCCGGTGTGGTTGGTAACGAGCCCGACACGCTTTCCGTGCACCAGGTGAACGGAGTCGGACAGCAGGACTTCGATGCCTGCGCGCACCGTCGCGGTGGCCTGCACGTCAGCACCTTGTTGGGTCCCGACCGCGGTGTCACTGCCAGGAACGCTGCAGGCCGCGAGGGTAACACCCAAGGCCAGGGCCCGAATCCCGGCGGGAATCCCGGATTGTGACGTTTTCCGCCAGCCGGTACCTTCCCGTGCGTCAGCGCTCGGGTGTCCCGCGCGCACTCGTGTTGTCCGTGTCATGCGGGAAGCTGCGGGATCGTGCCCAACGCCGTCAACGACCGAGGTCGCTTCACGCGATGCCACAACAAACCAATCGCAGAGTCCTTCTCCGCACCCTGCCAGGGTGGATCGTCGTGACGGCTCTGATTTCGTGTGGGGCACCCGCCGCCGTGGCGCCCGCACCCGACTCCTCGGCGCAACCGCCCGTCCCCGAGGAGGGTGTGCGTCCACGCACTCCGCCGACGGAGCCGATGATCCACCCGGAGCCAGAGGCCGAAGAAGCAGTGGAGGCGGTCCCGACACGGAGGTGGTCCGACGTCACGCTCGGGGGCATGACGCTCCGACAGAAGGTCGGGCAGCTCATCATGCCGTGGGTTCTGGGTGACTACGCGCCAGAGGGCACGACGAGCCACGATCGCATTCTGGGCTACATCCAGGAGCAGCAGATCGGTGGCTTGATCATGTCGGTCGGCTCCCCGACCGAGGTCGCGGCAAAGCTGAACGACTTCCAGGCTCATTCGCAATTCCCGCTGCTGGTGGCGGCCGATCTCGAGACGGGCGCCGGCTTTCGTATGCGCGGCGCCGTGCAAATGCCTGGCACGATCGAACTCGGGGGCGCTACGGACTTTCCTTCTCTGATGGCGATCGGGGCTTCGGGAGACCCCGCGCTCGCGTACGAAATGGGTCGAATCACCGCCGTCGAGGCACGAGCGGTCGGCATTCACGTACCCTTCGCGCCGGTTCTGGACGTGAATAACAATCCGGACAACCCGATCATCAACGTGCGCTCGTTCGGTGCGGATCCTGCCCGGGTCGCCGCACTGGGTGCGGCGTTCGTGCGGGGCATTCAGGAGAACGGGGGCATCGCGACGGGCAAGCACTTTCCCGGCCACGGCGATACAAGGACCGACTCACACCTCGCGCTGCCGCTCATTCCCTATGATCGCGCGCGCATGGACTCCGTCGAGCTGCGGCCGTTCCAGGCCGCGATCGACGCCGGCATGGGGGCGGTGATGACGGCGCACATTTCCGTGCCGGGTATCTCGGGCGGTGACCGCGCGCCCGCCACCCTGAACGCCGCCGTTCTGACCGATCTGCTGCGTGAGGACATGGGCTTCGACGGCCTGCTCTTCACGGACGCGATGGATATGAGTGCCATCGCTCGCCAGTACAGCGCTGAAGAGGCCGCCGTGCTCGCGGTCGAAGCGGGCGCTGATGTGATCCTCATGCCGGCGTCCCCCGCCCGCGCGGTAGACGGAATCGTCGCGGCGGTGGAGTCGGGGCGAATCTCGGAGCAGCGCATCGACGCCTCGGTTCGTCGCCTGCTCGAGACCAAGGAAGACATGGGGCTCGACAGGAACCGCAGGGTGCCACTCGAGGACGTTTACGAGACGGTCGGCATCCCGAGCCACACCGAATGGGCGGCGGAGGTCGCCGAGCGCTCGATCACGGTGCTGAGGAATGGTCGCAACCTGCTGCCGCTGCGGGGGACCCGTACCGCCCGAGTCATGTCCGTCTCGTTCCGTCGCGCGTCCGACGTTCTCGCGGGTCGGTACTTCAACCGCCGTCTCAGGGCGACGTACCCCCGCCTGTCGACGGCCGAGCTCGATCGCGATAGAAGCCCGACGATTTACCAGGGGTTGCTTCGCGAGGCACGAACGCAAGCGCTCGTGATCGTGAGTACGTACGTGACAGCCGTATCGTACCAGGGCTCGATGGCGCTGCCGGACGAAGTCGTCGAGTTCATTGAAGGACTCGACGAGATCGGCGTCCCTCACATCGTGGTTTCGTTCGGCAATCCATACCTGATCACGTCGTTTCCGGACGTACAGGCCTACATGCTCGCTTGGAGTGGCTCGGAGGCGAGTCAGACGGCCGCGGCACGGGCGCTTTTCGGAGAGTTCGACATCACCGGGCGGACGCCTACCAGCGTTCCGCCGCTCTTCGACATCGGCGCCGGGCTGACCATCGACCAGAGACGGAGTGCGAATGGTGGTCGCTGAGGGGCCGTCACCAGGGCATCCGGTCGAGGCGGCTGGCCGCTTCGAGCGCCAGACGCTGAAGAAGTCGGGCTCGGGCAAGGCGGCGACCATGGCGGCGCTCGTCCTGATCACCGCATGCGGTGGGTCCGGCGGCGGGTATGTCACCGTCCCCGTACCGTTCGGCCGAGTCACGGGCTTGGACGCGGACGCCCGGCGCTGGGTCGAAGAGACGCTCCAGAGCCTTACGCTCGAGGAGCTCGTGGGCCAGCTGGTCATCGAGTGGATACCGGGCGGGTACGTCTCGCCCAGCAGCCCCGACTTCGAGCCGCTGGAGCGTTGGGTCGTCCAGGACGGGATCGGTGGTGTGTCTCCCTCGATCGGGACGCCGCACGCTTATGTGGCGAAGCTGAACGCGCTACAAGCGCGCGCGCAGATCCCCTTGCTCGTCACCGCCGACTTCGAGAACGGCGGGCCCGGCATGCGCATCAACGGTTCGTATGCGTTGCCGTCCATGCTGCCCCAGGGCGGAGGCACGGCGTTTCCACCGACGATGGCGTTCGGCGCGATCGGGGATGAGCGCTTCGCCTATGAATATGGTCGCATTACGGCCGTGGAGGCCCGCGCGAGCGGAGTGCACCTTCTGTTCGCGCCCGTGCTGGACGTGAACAACAATGCGGACAATCCGGTGATCGCGAGCCGGTCGTTCGGGGCCGACCCAAATTTGGTGGCCCGGTTGGGCGCCGCTTTCATCCGGGGTGCCAAGCAGGGCGGGGCCTATACGACAGGCAAGCACTTCCCTGGCCACGGGGACACCTCGGTCGACTCGCACATCGGCCTTCCCGTGATCACGGCGGACCGCGCGCGTCTGGACTCTCTCGAGTTGGTTCCGTTCGACGTGGCCATCCAGGCAGGCGTCGACGCGATCATGACCGCTCACGTGGCGCTGCCCAACGTGCTCGGCCCGGACGGCCCTCCTGCGACTCTCTCGCCGGAAATCCTCACGGGTCTGCTGCGGGCGGACCTCGCGTTCGACGGCGTGCTCTTCACGGACGCGCTCACCATGCGGGCGATCACCGACGCATATGGCATCGGTGAGGCCTCGGTGCGAGCGGTCGAAGCCGGCGCCGACGTGATCCTGTCGCCCACGGACGTGCCCGCGGCGATCGCGGCAGTCGTGGAGGCCGTGCGCCAAGGGCGGCTCAGCCGCGTGCGCTTGGAAAACTCCGCACGCCGGCTCCTGGAGATGAAAGCCGAGCTCGGCCTTCACCAGAATCGTTTCGTCTCTCTCGACGCGGTGGACGAAGTCGTAGGGTCCGGCGCCCACCTCGCGTTCGCGGATTCGGCAGCGACTCGCTCGATCACGCTCGTCCGCGACGACGCGTCTCTCGTGCCCTTCAGCGCCGACGCGCCGGTTCAGACCGTGCACGTGCGATATGCACGCTCGCGCTGGTTGTGGGCGAGTCGAGCGTTCTCACAAGGATTGCTCGAGCGGGTACCCGGGGCGAGAGAGGTGCGCCTGGACGAGCGCAGCGACGATGCCGCGTACGCGGCGGCGGCCGATGCGGTCGCGGCAGCCGATCGGGTCATCGTGAGCGTATACGTGCCGCCGTCCGTCGGCTCCCGTGAGGACGCGCTGCCCGAGGCGCTGCGCGCTCTGGTGAACGAGACCGCCACGAGCAGGCCGACTGTCCTGATCTCTTTTGCGAGTCCGTATCTGGTGAGGGCCCTGCCGGACGTCAGCAGCTACCTGGTTGCGTGGGGCGACCGCGAAGTCCCGCAGCGAGCCGCCCTGCGCGCCATCTTCGGGGAGGACGCGATCTCGGGCCGGCTCCCGATCCCGATTCCGCCGCTGGCCCAGATGGGCGACGGCCTCGATCGGGCGAAGACCACGACCCGCGTCGCTACGCGTACCGTGGACGACCCACTCGTCGCGGCCGGCATCGTAGCCCGCGGTGATCGCCGCGCGTTCGGGCAGGATCAGTCCATCGCGGATCCGGCATCCGTGGGCATGTCCGCCGAGGGCCTGGCCCGGGTCGACTCGATTATCGTGGCGGCGCTCGCCGACTCGGCGGCTTCCGGAGCCACCGTAGCGATTGGACGCCACGGGCGACTCGTCTCGCTTTCGGCGTTCGGGGAACTCGCCTACGGGAGCGGACGGCCCGTCACGACGACCTCACTGTGGGACATGGCCTCGGTCTCCAAGGTGGTGGGCACGACGACCGCGGCGATGATGCTGGTCGGCGACGGCTCTCTCGACCTGGACGCACCGGTCGTTTCGTATATGCCGTGGTGGTCGAGAGGTGACGATCGCAAGAACCAGATCACCGTGCGTCAGTTGCTGCTGCACCGGACCGGGTTGCCGCCTTTCCGTCGCTGGTTCTACGACATCGCGGGCGTCACGGCCTACAAGGCTGCGGCCGCCGACGAGCCACTCGACCTCGATCCGGGGGTGGAGACGATCTACTCCGACATCGGCATCATGACGCTGGCCTGGGTCATCGAGGAGGTCGCGCAGCAGTCGCTGGACGACTTCTTGAGCGATCGCCTGTGGCAGCCGCTCGGCATGCGGGAGAGCCGCTATCGACCCGATGCGACCCTACGACCTCGCATCGCCGCGACCGAGATGGACACGACCTGGCGACACGAGCTGGTCTGGGGGCGCGTTCACGATGAGAACGCCGACGCCATGGGTGGCGTCGCCGGCCACGCGGGTCTCTTCTCTACCGCCGTCGACCTCTCGGTCTTCGCTCGTATGATGCTCAACGGAGGCTCCTCCCCGTCGTGTCGTCCCGGCGCGGTTCCGGGGGAGCCATGCCCCGTCGCCCGAGCCGATGAGCAGAGGCTGGTCGAGCGCGATGTCCTGGAGATGTTTACGACGCGTTACGACGACACGTCCACGCGTGCGCTCGGTTGGGATACTCCGTCACAGCGTTCATCCGGTGGCGACTACATCAGCGCTGGTGCGTTCGGCCACACAGGGTATACCGGTACGTCGATCTGGCTCGATCCCGAGTTGGACCTGTGGGTCATCCTGCTCACCAACCGCGTGCACCCGACGCGAGAGAACCAGAAGCACATTCCATTGCGGCGGGCCGTCCATGATGCGGCGGTTCTCGCCATCACCGATCAGAACGTCCAAAAGCGGGTTCCGTGACGCTCCTCGACTGGGCGATTATCGCGCTGTACTTCCTGTTCGCCACCGCGATCGGGATCGCGATGTCGCGGCGGGCCGGCTCATCGATCACGGAGTTCTTCGTAGGCGGGCGATCGCTGCCCTGGTGGCTGGCCGGCACGTCGATGGTCGCCACCACGTTCGCGGTGGACACTCCGCTAGCCGTAACCGAGCTGGTCGCCAAGTACGGGGTTGCCGGGAATTGGCTCTGGTGGAACATGGTCATGAGCGGGATGCTGACCGTCTTTTTCTATGCGCGTCTCTGGCGGCGTGCCGGCGTCATCACCGACGCGGAATTCAGCGAGATACGGTACGGTGGCAAGCCGGCCGCGATCCTGCGCGGCTTCCGCGCCGCCTATTTGGCCATCCCCATCAACCTCATCATCATGGGCTGGGTCAACCTGGCCATGATGTCGATCGTTTCGACCGCGCTCGACATCCCCGACGTGCTCGCGCTCACAGTCTGTTTCGCGCTCGCCGCCGGGTACTCGATGTTGGCGGGCCTGTGGGGCGTCGTCGTCACCGACTTCTTTCAGTTCGCGCTCGCGATCGGGGGCGCGGTGATCCTGGCGGTCTTCGCCGTGGAAGCCGTGGGCGGCATTGCCGGCATGCAGACCAGCCTCGGTGAGATCTACGGATCCACCGATGCGGCCCTCGCGATGCTGCCGGCCGAGAGTGCCGCGTGGATGCCGGCCATCACGATGGCGGTCTACCTCGGTGTGAACTGGTGGGCGTCGTGGTACCCCGGGGCGGAGCCGGGCGGGGGCGGCTACATCGCGCAACGGATCTTTGCGGCACGCAGCGAGCGGGACGGCGTTCTAGCTACGCTTTGGTTCAACATCGCGCACTATGCCGTACGGCCGTGGCCGTGGATACTCGTCGCGCTCGCCTCGACGATTCTGTACCCGGGGCTCGAGGACCCCAAAGAGGGCTACGTACTCGCGGTCATGGATCTGCTTCCCCCGGGTCTCACAGGCCTCGTGCTCGCCGGCTTCGCTGCGGCGTACATGTCTACGATTTCGACGCAGCTCAATTGGGGCGCGAGCTACCTGGTGAACGATCTGTACGGACGCTTCATCCGCCCGGACCTCGGGGAGCGAGAGCTCGTCAAGGCGGCGCGCTGGAGCACGCTGGGCTTGATGATCGCGTCGCTCGTGGTCACCTATTTTCTCACCAGCATCGAGGGCACGTGGCGCTTCCTGCTGGCGATCGGAGCCGGTACGGGCCTGGTGCTGATCCTCAGATGGTATTGGTGGCGCATCAATGCGTGGTCGGAGATCAGCGCCATGATCGCGTCGCTCGTGGTCAGCGTAGTGCTCTGGTTCGGGGTGGGCCTCGACCCGGACGACCCGATGCAATGGGCGTGGATCATGCTCGCCACGGTCGGCGCGTCCACCGTCGTGTGGGTCTCGGTGACCTTCCTCACTCGCCCCGAAGACGACGAGGTCCTGCGCGCGTTCTACTTGCGGGTCCGGCCGGGTGGCCGTGGTTGGAAGCCGATCGCGGAGACGCTCGGTGTGCCGGGCGAGCCGATCGACGGGGGCCCGATGAACTGGACCAACTGGGTCGCCGGAGTCATCTCCGTATACGCGTCGCTGTTCGGCGTGGGCCAAATCATCTTCGGAGCCAACCGCCGCGGCTTCTTGCTGCTCGGCCTGGCCGCGGTCTGCTTCTGGTGGATCGGCCGGAACCTGCGACCGTCGCGCTCCTCGATGGGACAGGTGCCGGGGGTGGCGTCATAGAGGGCGCCACGGCCTCGCTCGGGCGGGGCGTTTCGTGACGGGCTTCACCACGCTCGACTTCGTCGTGCTCGCCGCGTATCTCGTCGTGATCACGGCCTGGGGCGCGTGGCTCGGACGAGGCCAAAAGGGCGGCGCCGACTACTTCCTCGGGAGCCGTTCTCTTCCGTGGATCGCGGTCATGCTCTCGGTGGTCGCGACAGAAACCAGCACGCTGACCTTCTTGAGCGTGCCAGGCGTGGCGTACGCCGGAAGCCTCGTATTCCTGCAGCTCACGCTGGGGTACTTCGTCGGGCGCGTATTGGTCTCGGTGGTCTTTATACCGGCGTACTATCGCGGCGAGTTGTCGACCGCGTACGCGCTGCTGGAGGGTCGTTTCGGTCTGGGCGCGCGCCGCGCTACGTCGGCGATCTTCATGGTAACGCGGCTGCTGGCCGACTCGGTTCGGCTCTTCGCGACCGCGATACCGCTCGCCCTGATCACGGGGTGGGACTACGAGATCTCGATCGCGGTGATCGGCTTGCTCACGGTGGTTTACACGTACTTCGGGGGCATCAAGGCGGTCGTCTGGGTCGATGCGGTGCAGATGGGCCTGTATCTGTTCGGCGCCGGCGTCGCGATCCTGGTCCTCCAGAGCGTGCTGCCCGATGGCTGGTCGGGCGTCTTCTCGAGCGCCTCGGCGGCCGGGAAGATGAAGGTGGTCGACTTCACGTGGAGCCTCACGACCCCTTATACGATCTGGGCGGGAGTCATCGGTGGGAGCGTATTCACCATGGCGTCGCACGGCACGGACCAACTCATCGTGCAGCGCTTGCTCACGTGCAGCGATCAGCGGTCGGCGCAGAAGGCGCTCATCGGCAGCGGCGCGGTGGTGATCTTTCAGTTCCTGCTCTTCTTGATGGTCGGGTTGGGTTTGTGGGCCTTCTACGGCGGACGGGAATTCGGCTCCACGGACGATATCTTCGCCACGTTCATCGTGGAGCAACTGCCGTCCGGAGTCACCGGACTCCTCCTCGCCGGCGTGTTCGCTGCCGCCATGTCCTCCCTCTCGTCTTCCATCAATTCGCTCGCGTCGGCGACCGCGTATGATTTTTGGGCACCCTTGGTGGGAGCGCGAGACGACGACGCGCGCATTCTGCGAGCGGGCAAGGTGTTCACGCTGGTGTGGGCGGCGCTGTTGATCGGCGGCGCGATCCTCTTCATTCCGCTCTCGCAGGGCACCTCTGCGGTCGAGATGGCCTTGGGGATCGCGGCGCTCGTCTACGGCGGGCTGCTGGGCGCGTTCGCGCTCGGTGTATTCACCAAGCGTCCAGGTCAGACGGCCGTGATCGTAGGCATCGTGATCGGGATCGGTACCGTGGTCTTACTGAGGGATCAGATGGCCTGGCCGTGGTACGTGCCGGCCGGGGCATTGGTGACCTTCGCCGCGGGTTCTCTCGCAGGGCTCGTCTGGCGACAGACTCCGTGACGCGCTTCGTCGTCGGCGTCGACGGGGGCGGGACGAGCACTCGGGCCGTCGTTCTCGACGAATCCGGTGCGGAGATCGCCCGATGCCACGGAGTTGGTGCGTTGGTGACCAGCGATGCTCCGAAAGAAGCCGCGTCCGCTGTCGCGGCCGTGGTGCGGGCTGCCGCAGAGAAGGCTGGCGTCGCCCTTCCCGCCGCTGCCCTGTGGGCGGGGCTCGCGGGGGCCGGAGAACGATCGGCGCGGAGGGCGGTTACCGAGGCCCTGTCGCGGCTGGGACTCGCCGAGGCGATCGCTGTAGGCACAGACGTCGAAGCGGCCTTCGAAGACGCGTTCGGCGACGGGCCAGGCGGGATGTTGATCGCTGGCACGGGGTCCATAGCATTGGCGCGCGACCTGGAGGGCGCCACGCATCGCGTTGGCGGGTGGGGCCAGCACCTCGGCGATGAAGGCAGCGGGTATTGGGTGGCCATGGAGGCGCTGCGAGGCGTGGTCCGCGCGCACGACGGTCGGGGTCCTTCGACGGCGCTTCGCGAGCCCGTGATGGAAGAGCTCGGGCTGGAGGGCCCCACCGGTCTGATCCGTTGGATTGCGGGCGCGAGCAAGGGAGAGGTCGCTGCGCTGGTGCCCCTGGTGGCTCGTGCGTCGTCCGCGGGAGATGCTGTCGCGCGGACGATCCTGGGACGGGCGGCCGACTTGTTGGCCGGGCAGCTCGCCGCTGTGCTCGAGCGCTCCGGACCCTGGGCGCAGAAGCCCCGCATTGCTCTCTGGGGCGGCTTGATCTGGGAGGGTGGCCCTCTCCGCGAGCTGCTCTCGAGAGCGATCCACACCCAGGAATTGACGCTCGTCGAGCGAGAGCTCGATCCCCCGATGGGCGCCGCCCGTAGGGCGCTGGCGCTCACGTTGCCGGATCGGCAGTAGTCGGCGCCTGAACTGAGCCAATCTGGCAGAGCTTGGATCTCGTAACCCCATGTTGCCGTTCAATTTGGCAGGATTGATGGTTGGGTTTGTGGCACGCGCCGTGCAAGCGCTTCGGGCATCTATCATCAACAGTCAGGAGGCCCCATGGCAATCACGAAATACACCCTCAGGACCCCGACGTACTCTCCTTGGCGCGACCTCGCGACGGTTCAGAACCGGCTGGCCGGCCTCTTCGAGGATTCGGCCCGTGCTCGCAGTTGGGCGCCGTCCGTCAACGTCTCCGAGAGCAAAGACGGGCTGACGCTCACCGCCGAGCTTCCGGGGCTCTCGCAGGAGAACGTCTCCATCGAGCTCGAAAACAACGTGCTGACGATCTCGGGCGAGAAGACGGAGCCGGTCACGGAGGGCGATGCGGAGCAGCGCTTCCACGTCTGCGAGCGCGGCTACGGTGCGTTCCGACGAGCGTTCACGGTTCCATGGACCGTGGATGGCGAGGGCATCGTCGCCACCTTCGAGAGTGGGGTGCTCACGGTTCTTCTGCCCAAGGCGGCGGAGGCGAAGGGCCGCACCATCGAGATCGCCAAGAACTAGCGACATCTCGCGCGGAGAAGGCTCTCGAGCGGGCCCGGGCTTCGGCCCGGGCCCGCTTTGCTGTTCGGCCCCACGGCCCTGCTCTAGCTTCTAGCTCGGATCCAGGATTGCGTCGATCCTCACCACGGCATCTGCAAAGTGGAGTCTGGTCGCTCGGTGCGATACGCGTTCCGCCGCTTCTTGCAACTCGATGCGAAGCGTCGCGAGTTGGCCCCGCACGAACGGAGAGATGTCGGTTTGCAGCGCTGATTCGTCCTCCATGAGCGTCTTCATTCGGTCGAGGAAGGCCCGCTGCAGGTTTCTCCGGTACGCGTCCGTGGCCCGCCCTCCGGATACTTCGGACCAGATGCCCTCGCGCAGGTCGTCCAGCATGTCGCCGAGCGCGTAGGCATCCGATCCGTGGAACGCCTCCTGCTCGATCAAGCGCTTCATGCGGTCGACGTTGAGCAGCCGGTTAAGTGCGGACGCCTGTCGCGCACGGATCTGGTCGGTCGCTCCCGTGCCCTGGAAGCGATCGAGGATGTTCGGGTCCAGCAGCCACTCGGGTGTGCTGAAGACCTGGCGGTCCAAGTACTCCATCGCACGTTCCTGGTTGCGCCTGGAGACCATTTCATACGGGACTCCGTCCTGCCCCTGACGCTTACGCGTGCGCACGACTCCCCCGATGTTGGCGACCACGTGCCCGATGTATCGGTTCCACTGGCCCACGACGTTTTCGTAGAGCTCCTGGAGCTGGGAGTAGTCCTCGCCCTGCTCGTACGTCCACTCGGTGAGCTTGTCCGTGATGCGCTTGAGGTTCTCGACCCCGTAGTCGGATGCCGACATCGCGTCGTCGCCGATGGCTTCGGTGAGCGCGGACGGGTCGGACCCGGTCGAACTCGAGAACAGGTAGATCCGGTCCTCCTGCATCTCCTCCACCAGCTTCCTCAGCGTCCCGAGCTCGCTGTGGCGGTCCTCTCCGGCGTAGGGACGGTAGCCCCATTCGATCGCGAACTTGTCATACGGACCCACCAACGGCATCAGGCAAGCGTCGTCTCCCGGCTGCGCGACATAGTTGAAGCGGGCGTAGTCCATGATCGACGGAGCGATACCCATCTCGCACGTGAAGCGCGTACGTAGTTGTTCCACCGGGTAGGCGGACGACGCCTGCATGTTGTGCTGGAGGCCGAGCGTATGCCCTACCTCATGTGCCGCGACGAACCGGATCAGCTCGCCCATGAGCTCGTCTTCGAACTTCACCGAGCGGGCCTCTTCGTTCACCGCGCTGGTCTGAATGAAGAACCAATTCCGCACGAGGTTCATCACGTTGTGGTACCACTGGATGTCGCTCTCCAAGATCTCCCCGGTTCGCGGGTCGTGCACATGCGGGCCCGACGCGTTCTGGACGCTCGACGCCAGGTAGCGGATGACCGAGTAGCGCGCGTCCTCGGCGCTCCAGTCGGGGTCGTCAGGGGCGTCCAATGCGACGATCGCATTGCTGAAGCCCGCCTCTTCAAACGCCACCTGCCAGTCTTCGACACCCTGCTTGAGGTAGGGGACCCAGGTCGGCGGAGTAGCCGGATCGATGTAGTACACGATCGGCTTCACCGGGTCGACCAGCTCGCCCCTCGCGAATGCGGCCGGGTCGCTCGGCTCCATCCGCCATCTGGTTACGTAGCACGTCGTGACCGCGCGCTGTTCGTCGAGCCCGAAGTCGGTCTGGCTCGTGCTGAAGTAGCCGACGCGCTCGTCGCACAGGCGCGGCTCCATCGGGTTGTCTGGAAGCAACAGCATCGAGTGGTGGATCTCCATCGACAGCGTATTGCTCGCCGAGTTCGACGGGGCTTCGGTCGCGTCGTACGTGACCACGCGACGGACTTCGACATTGGTCGGGTAGGCGCTTGCACGAACGATGTAGGTACGATCACCATCCAGACTGCGCACGCCGTACTGCGTCCGCCGGAATTTTTGGAGGCCGAGTAGAGGTACATCGTCCGTGAAGAGGTCCGTCACGTCGATCACTACCGCCGACGAGTCTTCCGACATCACCTCGATGTCGAATGCCACGAGGACGGGCTCGAAGTTGGAGTTCTGCACGGCCGCCGAGATCGCAGTAGTGTCGTCCGCGAAGTTCTGGTAGCTGACGAGCCGCAACAGAATCCGGTCTCCGTTCTTCTGCCAGCGCACGGTGGACGTGTTGGCCTTCGAGCCGCCATAGCCGGCGCCGTCGGGCGTCCTCGCGATGCGGGTCAGCAAAAGCATCTCCCGATCCAGCATATCCAGGGGAATCTCGTAAAAGAGATCCTCCTCGATCATGTGCGTGTCGAAGAGGCCTTCGCTCGTGATGGCTTCATCGGTGATGACCTCACTGTAGGACTTCTGCTTTTCCTGCTCCTCCTTGTCGTCCTCGGACTCCTCTTCCTCAGCCTGGAACGGGATCGGCGCGAGTGCGGCTACTTGCGCAGGGAGGAAGGCACCGGCCAGAAGGGCCAGAAGGACGAAGAGCGGGGATGTCGGGCACCTTCTCATCGGACTCTCGGTTGTCACTGGGGAACGGGATCGCGGCGGCTCGGAACGTACCGGGCCGCCGCGAATCCTTCCAGCAGCGGGCTCCCTTCCGTCTAGTTCGCCCTCAGGGTTTCCGCCGGATCCAGCCGGGTGGCCCTCCTCGCCGGAATGAGGTTCGCTGCCAGCGCCACGGCTGCGAGCAGCAAGGGCATTCCGATGAACGTCAGCGGATCCGAGTTGCTGATCCCGAACATGAGGCTGCCTAGTAGCCGACTGACCCCGAAAGAGGCGAGCAGCCCGACCACGATGCCGGTCCCGAGCAGGCGGCCCCCCCCCTCGGAAACGATCACCCACCGTACGGCGCCGATCTCGGCGCCGAGCGCGAGACGTAGGCCGATTTCCTTTTGGCGTTGTGATACCGAGTAGGCCATGACGCAGTAGATGCCGATCGCGGCCATGAAGAGTGCGAACAACGCGAACGTCACGAACAGTGTGAGCAGCGCGAAGTTGCTCGACGAGCTCATGTATTGCGCCCGCTCCATGGTCTGGATCACGTCGATCGGCTGGTTCGCGTCGACCCTCCAGATCGCATCCCGCAGCGGACCCGCCAAGCCGGCCCGATCCGCAGCCGTGCGTCAGGGTCTGGTTCGGCCCATAGGCGAAGGCGAGTCCCAGGCCCGCTGCGGCGACGGAAATCACGAGGCTCTCGGTGAGGAGCTGTCGCACGAGCCGCCTACGCCCCGCTCCCAGTGCGGACCGAACCGCAATTTTCCGCGCCCGGGCCGTGGCCCGGGCGAGCAGCATGTTGGCCACGTTCGTACAGGCGATCAGGATCACCATTCCCACCGTCAGCTGCAGCAGCAGCATGATCAAGCGCGCATCGTCGTCGATCAACGCCGCCATTACCGGCGCGGATCACAAACCCCATCCCCTGTTCTGTGCCGGATACTCGTCGGCGAGATCCACGCCGATTTGTCGCACCTCCTCGGTGGCCATCGCTTGCGTCACGCCCGCGGCGAGTCGCCCAGCTACGAAGAGGTATCGGCCCGTGCGATTGGGTCCCCCCGATTGAGGACCAACGGCGTGATGACCTGCGCCGTCGCGAACGACGCGAACTCGAGCTTCGGGTGGGTCACCCCCACGATCGAGTGCTCTCGCCCGTCGAGGCTGAGCGTCTCGCCGATCACGTCCGTGCGACCGCTGTACTGGTCTTGCCAGAAGCCGTGCGAGAGCATTGCGACAGGCTCCGCACCCCAGCGGTCCTCGCCCTCGACGAAGCTGCGGCCCAGCACCGGTGCCAGCTCCCACGTCTCGGTCAGTCCGGCAGTGAACTGCAGACCCGTGACGCGAATCGGCTGATCCAGGCCCGTGAGGACCCACTGGCCCTCGGTCAATGCGGACAGTGACTCGAAGCTGCGCGATCGCTCGACCAGGTCCATATAGTCGGCGGGCGATACGCTCCCCTGATCGATCTCGAGCTCTGGATTGACGCCCCGAACGAGCGCGACGGTCTCCGAGTCCTGCATGGGCAGGTCCGCGAAGATGATCACGCTCACGAGGCTGAAGATCGAGGTGTTCACTCCGATCGCGGGCGCCAACGTCAGCGTGGAGACGACGGCGAAACCGGGACTCTTCCAGAGCGAGCGGAGGCCGTAGCGCAGGTCTTGTACGATGGTTTCCATCGAGATTCCGGGTTCGAGTGTGTCGTCGTTACGCATCTGATAGCGGAGCACGATCGCCGCCGGGATCGAGCGAACTACCTGGCGCCACTACCAGCGCCGCGCGGACTGGCCAGCTTCCCGCCGCACGACGTATCCCTCTTCCAGGTCCCCCAGTTGCTCATCGCGACATTGCCGCGGTAGCAGCAGCCCGAGCAGGAGGCCGGCCGCGCGCGGTGGACGGGGGGGGGGCGAACTCACGCGATGCCGTCCGTGTCCAACTCGAGTCCGTCCCAAAGGGAGTCGAGGGCGGTTCGGGAACGATGTAGCGCGACAGCCCCTGCCGGGAGCAGCGAGAAGAAGCGCTTCGCTCGTCCACCGCGCTCTGGGGTCGAGGCGCCCTTGCTGGAAGTCACGAAGCCCCGCCTTTCCAGCCGATCCAGCGCCGCGTATACCGACGCCACCGCGGCGGCGGTCCCGGTGCGCGCTTGCAATTCCTCGAGCAGCGCCATTCCGTACGCCGCGTCCCCCAGCCGCGCGACGGTGAGCAGGACCATCTGCTCGAATTCACCCAGGTAGTCGCCTCTTGGCATATTTTATCCGCAAGTATGAGTATTCACATACTCGGTCCTACGCGGGCCGTCTGGCGAAGTTTCAGTCGCGCCCGGCGATGACCGTCAGGAGCTCGCCCAAAAGCTCGGCGGAGCTCGCTCCGCACACCGGCCCCGGGTAGAAATCGAGGTCGCTGCCATCGGGGCGGGCGAGCACACCGCCCGCTTCTCTCACGAGTACGAGCCCGGCGGCGAAATCCCACGGCATGAGAATCTTCTCCCAGAAGGCGTCCAGAGAGCCCTGCGCCAGGTACGCGAGGTCGAGCGCGGCGGAGCCGGCTCGGCGGATGCCCGAGGCTGTGCGCAGGACGCGCTCGAACTCGCCGAGGTACTCCGGCAGAAGGTCCAGAGACTTGAACGGAAAGCCCGTGCCGACCATCGCGTTTCTGAGCGGGGCCGCGGAAGAGACGCTGATGCGGCGGCCGTCCTTGAACGCGCCCACGCCCTCCGCTGCCCACCATCGCTCCGCCGAAGCCCCGCACGTGACGGCCCCGACTACCGGGCGGCCCTCGACGGCAACCGCCACGGAAGAACAGTACTGCGGATTCGAGTGCAGGAAATTCGCGGTGCCGTCCAGGGGGTCGACGATCCAGAGCGGGCGGCCGTCCCAACGAGCGAGTTGCTGCTCCACCGGCTCGTCGCTCTCCTCGGCGAGCAGCATGTGATCCGGATGCTTGCGTTCAATGACGGCCAGCGCGGCCGCCTGTGCGTCGAGGTCGGTTGCGGAAACGTAGTCGGCTCGGGCCTTTTCCGAGGCGTCGGTGACCCCGACCTTGCCCGCGTCGCGCCGGTGAATCGAGGCGGCCGCATCGGCCGCCTCGCGCGCGGTTGCTAGGAGCGAGTCCAGCCCGAGGTCAGCCGCCACGCCGGGTCCAGATCCCGACCATGCAGAATGCGGAGGTGGAGTAGTCCAGCGGAATACTGCTCGCGCTTGGGAAGACCTCGATGATCTCGACGTCGAGGGTCGTCATGGCGAGGAACTCCGCAACCGGATCGCCCGCGCGCACCATGCGGATCCCGTCGATCCAGATTTCGGGCGCGCACCCTTGCTGAAGGCTACTCGAGCCCCGACGGAACCTGAGCGTCCAACTCGAAGCGCCCGAGCCCGTCACGCGCGTGCTCGGGAGGCCTTGGAGCATTTGCGCAACCGGGGGGTTTCCGCGCTGTACGAAATCGGTCTTGGTCATGAAGATGCCGCCCAGGGCCCGCTCCATACGCTCGAAGACAGGCTCCAGTTTGCGCGCTACCGCGCGGGAGCGGACGGTGACCTCGATTCCATCGAGGGCGATCGCCTCCTCCTCCACCGGGATGAGCGCGTCGTACGCGCTGCCAGGTCGAGCCTCGATGGCCCAGTTTCGAGAACCGTAAGCGAGGTGTTCGACCTTGATTCGCTGGAGGCCGGGTTGCACGTCACCGATCACGAAGCGTCCGTCCCAGCGGGTGAGCACCCTCGTTTCGGTCTCGAGCAGCGTGACCGTCGCTCCCTCCACGGGATCGTTGGTGCCCGAGACGACGACGCGGCCGCGAAGATGAGCGATGCGCTGGTCGCCCACGATGGGGGACTCGGACGTCGTGCCCATGGACTGCATCGCGATCGTCACCTCGACCCTCGCCAACGCGATGGGGCCGACTTCGACGACCTGGGGCGCGGCAGCGTACCCCTCCAGTTCGGCGACGACCACGTAGCGCTCTGGTCCCCTCGCTTGGAACGCGAAGCGGCCGAGCATGTCCGTGGTCACGGTGTCGAGCGGCTCCAGATTTCTGCTCATCAGTCGAATCAGGACGCCCTCGAGCGGGGCGCTGGACTCTTGACCGAAAACGAATCCCCGTACGTTCTGCGCGTCCACGGACGTTGCAGCCGACAGGGAACTCATCACCGTCAAAGCGGTGACGAATAGGCGTGATCTGTTCATGCTAGCTAAGTTAGCGCGCTCGTTCCTCCGCGAAAACGTACGGATTTTCCGCCTCATACTTGCATCTCATGAGTGACACCCCGAACAGCGATAGCAAGAAGCGCATCTTCAGCGGCATGCAGCCGACTGGCGAGGCTCATTTGGGCAACTACCTGGGCGCCCTGCGGCGCTGGGTGGGCTTGCAGGACGAGTACGACTGCCTCTGGTGCATCGTAGATGAGCACGCGATCACTGGGGGAGGGGATCCGGCGGCGATGCCTGCGATGGTCTTCGACCTCGCCGTCTCTTACCTCGCGGTGGGACTCGACCCGGAAAAAGCGATCATCTTCGTTCAGTCGGACGTGCCCGAGCATACCGAGTTGGCCTGGCTCTTCAATGCCGTCACGCCCGTCGGTGACCTCGAACGGATGACGCAATACAAGGATAAGTCGAAGAATCTCGAGTCGATTCCGGCGGGCATCCTGAACTACCCGATTCTGCAGGCGGCCGACATCCTCCTCTACAAGGCGGATGGCGTGCCGGTCGGAGAGGATCAGAAGCAGCACCTGGAGTTGACGCGGGAGATCGCGAGGAAATTCAACGCGGCTTACGGTGACACGTTTCCGGTGACAGAGCCCCTCATTGGCGAGGACGTGGGTCGAATCGTAGGGCTGGACGGCAAAGCGAAGATGAGCAAGTCGCTGGGCAATACGGTGCCGATCCTCTCCGAGCCCGAAGACGTATGGGGGCGCGTGCGCACCGCGGTGACCGATCCTCAGCGGGTGAGGCGGGACGACCCGGGGCGTCCGGAGGTCTGCAACGTGTTTTCTCTGCACAGGTTCTTTACCGACGACGCCGTGCGGACGGACATTGAGAGCCGGTGTCGCGCGGGTACGATCGGCTGCGTCGACTGCAAGCGCACCCTCGCCGATAACATCGCCGATGCCTTCGCACCCTACAGGGAGCGCGCACAGCGATACATCGACAATCCCGATGAGGTGCGTGAAATCCTGGACCGCGGAGCCGAACGGGCCCGCGCTATCGCTCGCGACACGCTTGCCGAAACTAAGCACAAGATGGGTCTGAATTGGCGGGAGGCGCTGAGGTAGCCTGCCCATTATCTTGGTGGTATCGCCGAGAGCGAGGATTTCGGAGGAGCGACCATGCAGGAACTGTTCAAGGCGGCCGTTGAACGCGGCGCGAGCGACATCCATCTGAAGGCGGGTGACGTCGTGCGGGCGCGAATTCACGGCGACCTTCAGCCCCTGACGCAAAAGAAGCTTTCTGCCAAGCAGGTGAAGGACATCGCCCTGAGCTTGATCCCGCACGAAGAAGATCGGGAGAACTTCGACAAGATCCTCGACTACGACTGTTCGTGGGGGATTCCTGGTATCGGCCGTTTCCGCGTGAACATCCTGAAGCAGCGTGGCTCGCCGATGATCGTCCTGCGGTCGATCCCCATCGAGATCCCCTCGGTCGAAGATCTGGGGCTGCCGCCGATGATCAACAAGATCGCCAACAACGAGCGCGGCATGGTCCTGGTGACCGGCGTCACCGGCTCGGGCAAGAGTTCCACGATGGCGGCCATGATCAACTGGATGAACGAACACAAGCGGCTGCACATCGTCACCCTCGAGAACCCGATCGAGTTCTTGTATCGCGACAACAAGGCGTCGATCACCCAGCGGGACATCGGGACCGATACTGCTTCGTTCGTGACTGGCCTGCGGTCCGTCTTACGCCAGGACCCGGATGTGATCCTCATCGGCGAAATGCGCGACAAGACGACGATCGAGACCGCGCTGAAGGCAGCGGAGACGGGCCACCTGGTCGTGTCGACCCTACATACGAAGAACGCGGTGCAGACGATCTCCCGCATCATCGCGGTATTCGCGCCGGAAGAGCAGGAGATGATCCGTATTCG
>Ga0066376_10000753_pt1 | contig 30517 bp, 24 predicted proteins | sample Knorr_S15_td_Bot_FD_77009 | JGI IMG/M metagenome (GOLD analysis project Ga0066376, IMG submission 77009) | Marine microbial communities from Southern Atlantic Ocean transect - Knorr_S15_td_Bottom_ad_5009_LV_A | ecosystem: Environmental > Aquatic > Marine > Oceanic | place: Southern Atlantic... | reverse complement strand
GGTGCGCCTGTCCCCATTCGACCCTAACCATCTGAGGCACACCTCCTTCGCCGTGGTGGAGGTCATGCCGTCGTCGGAAGAAGAAGCGGAAGTAGCAATCAGGCCGGAAGACATAAAACTGGATTTCTTCCGGTCCAGCGGACCCGGTGGCCAAAACGTCCAGAAAGTAGCCTCGGCCGTGCGTTTGACCCACCTGCCCACCGGGTTGGTCATAAACTGCCAGGTCGAGCGGTCCCAGCACCAGAACCGGGAATTCGCCATGCGCATCCTGCGTGCCCGTCTATTGGCCCTTCAGAATGAGCAGCGGGCCCAAGAAGTAGCAAGGTTGAAGGGTGAAAGAATAACGCCGGAGTTTGGCAACCAAATCCGGTCTTACGTGCTCCATCCATATAAATCGGTCAAAGACCACCGGACCAACCACCAGAGCACCAACCCGGATAAGGTCTTGGATGGAGAGCTGGACCCATTTATCCAGGCATATTTGATGTCTCAGGTGGGGTCTGGTTAGTCTTAATACCCAAGATTCATAGCTGGATGCTCGTACAAAACTCAGGGGCGCACCGGCTAGGCCGGTGCGCCCCTGTTTGTTGATAATCGAACCTAAACGCTTTAACAGTTGCCTAAGATGTGCCCCATGCGAGCTTTCTTGGTCATCATATAAACCCTATTCTCGTCAGTGACGGAAGCCTCAACGGGAACCCGTTCCACAATCTCTAGGTCGAAACCCGATAGGCCAACAACTTTTCTTGGGTTGTTGGTGAGCAAGCGCAGTTTCTTTATCCCCAAATCCTGTAGGATTTGTGCGCCAACGCCGTAATGGCGCAGGTCAGGCTCAAAGCCTAAAGTAGTATTGGCCTCCACCGTATCCAGGCCGCTGTCTTGGAGGGAGTAGGCCTTAATCTTGTTGTGCAACCCGATGCCCCGGCCTTCTTGGCGCATGTACAAGAAAACGCCGGTGCCTTCCTCGGCCAGAGTCTTCAAGGCAAGCTCTATCTGCTCCCCGCAGTCGCAACGCATGCTACCGAACACGTCCCCGGTAAGGCATTCGGAGTGAATCCGCACCAACACCGGCTCGTCTTTGGTCCATTCGCCGATGGTCAGAGCGATGTGCTCTCCCACATCCACTTCACTCTTGTAGGCAATTGCTTTGAAGTTGCCGTACTTGGTGGGTAGGCGCGCCTCAGCTACCCGTTCAACCAGACGCTCGTTCCTACGCCGATGAGCGATGATTTGGGCAATGCTGAGAATCTTCAAATCGTGGGTCTTGGCGAATACCTCCAAGTCGGGCAGACGGGACATAGAGCCGTCTTCGTTCATGATTTCGCAGACAACGCCAGCGGGGTACATCCCAGCGATGTTACACATATCAACGATAGCTTCAGTGTGACCAGCCCGCGCCAGCACTCCTCCGGGGTGATACCGCAATGGGAATAGGTGTCCCGGCTTGGTGAATTCACTGGGGCGCACTTCGGGATCAATCATAGCCAGCACGGTCGCTGACCGGTCGGCTGCCGAGATTCCGGTGGTGGTGCCTATCTTATAGTCCACGGAAACGGTAAAAGCCGTTTGTTCCTTGACGGCGGCATTCTCGGAAATCATCAGCGGCATCTCCAATTCATCAAGCCGCTCCCCCAACATGGGCATGCACAGCAAGCCTCGGGCGTGAGTGACGATGAAATTGACCGCCTCGGTTGTCATCTTCTCAGCCGCAATAACTAGGTCGCCCTCGTTTTCCCGCTGCTCATCATCGACGACGATGACAAACTTGCCGTTTCTAAGGTCCTCTAGGGCTTCTTCCAAGCTGCATAGAGGCATTTTTGTTTCCTTCCCCCAAAGCTTAATAAGCTTGTTGCGGATTGACCGTTGACCCGTTGACTATTGATAGCTGGAGCCTGTGTTTAACGCTCCAGCAAACTCTCGATATACTTGGCCACTATATCCGATTCCAGGTTGATTCGATCGCCTGGCGCTTTATCCTTCAGGTTCGTGTGCTCCAAAGTATAGGGAATCACGGATAATGTGAACGACGCAGTATCTTTTTTTACCACGGTTAGGCTAATACCGTCAACAGTGATGAACCCTTTTTCGACTATGTAGCGCATCATTCTCTTTGGGCAGCGGACGCGCAGGATTATGCAATCAGCCTCGGGCTTGCTGGAAGTGAGCCTCCCGGTGGCATCCACATGGCCTTGGACGATATGTCCTCCCAGGCGGTCACTGACCGCCAGCGGCCTTTCCAGGTTGACCACCTTGCCTGGGGCCAGGTCTCCCAGAGAGGTGCGCCGCAAGGTCTCAGGGGACAAATCAACGCTAAATTCCTTGGCTCCCATCTCCACTACGGTTAGGCAGGCGCCATTCACGGCCATGCTGTCCCCCAGCTTCATACCCCCCATGACTAGGTCGGCGGCTACGCTCATCCGGTAGCCTTCTAGCTGAGTGACCGAGCCTACTTCTTCGACTATTCCTGTAAACAAATTTAAGCTCTCTTATGGGCGCCGTAATCTAAAACTAGTATTAAAAATGTCTTGCTAAGGTCTGGCTAAGATCGAGGAGCCGGATAGCCAACTATCAACCAGTCCGGCCCGATTGATTGTAGGCTGGAGCGGTCAATGCCCCAAGCCTTAGTCAGAAGTTCGATTCCTTGGCCTTCCACTGGCGATGCGGCTTCTTGCCCTCCGATAATTACCGGCGCAATGAAAGCATACACCTTGTCCACCAATCCGGCATCGAAGAGAGAGCCCAGAACGATTCCGCCTCCCTCCACCATCAGATTCACTATTCCCCTGCGGCCAAGTTCTTCCAGAAGGCTGCTCATGTCCACTCTGCCATCGGTCCCGGCCGGCAGGAATACAACTTCGGCCCCTTCCTTTTCCAGTTGCGCCACATTTTGCGGAGGTGCTTCAGCGGCGGTGGCGATGAGTGTTGAACCTGGTTGCTTCAGGACTTGGGCGTTGGCCGGGGTTCGGCAGCGGCTGTCGGTTATCACCCTGAGAGGTTGGTGTGGCAGGGGCTGCCCACGTTCGTCTCGGACTGTGAGTAGCGGGTCGTCGGCCAAAACCGTGTTGATTCCGACCAATATAGCGTCGCTCTGTCGGCGCATCTGCTGCACGTACTGTCTGGCTTCCGGTCCGGTCACCCACTTGGAATCTCTGGTGCGAGTTGCGATTTTGCCGTCTAGGCTCATGGCGAACTTGACGGCGACGAAGGGAATCCCGGTAGTTATGTGTTTGGCAAATCCCTCGTAAATCTCCTGAGCCTCTTCCGGCCCGTCGTCCACCAATACCTCGATGCCAGCCTCCCTTAAAATCTGGCACCCTTTGCCAGCAACGTCGAGATTGGGGTCGATAACAGCCACATGAACCATTTTTATTCCAGCGTCAATTATGGCCTTGGTACAGGGAGGTGTGCGTCCGTAGGTGCAGCAGGGTTCCAGAGTGGTATAGAGGGTAGAGCCTTGGGATGCTTCCCCGGCTTGGTCCAAGGCGCCAATCTCGGCGTGTCTTTGTCCTGGCGGCAAGGTAAACCCTGCCCCGATTTCAACCCCGTCCTTTACCAGCACGGCACCCACCGCCGGATTGGGGCTGGTGGTGCCCATTGCGTTCTTGGCCAGGCTGATAGCCTTTGCCATATGGTCGCCCATAGCTTGGCTCACAATCGTTGCCTACGACAATTAGCTATTTTCAGCACAATATTTTCGAGCACAATCATCTTGTGAATTCCATGATTAAATTTTAGCAACCGGTATATCCTGCCGCAAGTTTATGGGCGCCCCAACTTTTTTGAGGCGCCCATGTTGCTGGGTGATAGCCGTGATGTATCTTGTTTTTGAGTTGGTTCTATTGACTAACTTTGGGGTCAATCTCAAACGCAGCTTGGAGGTTCACCTTGACCTGCAACTCGCCAACTTGAATGGAAGTGGGAGCGGCGGATTGGGCGAAAGCGATTCCCTCGCTTCTGAATGTATCAGAAATGACCGACCCGCCCGACTCGTTGATGTAGACCAATTCACCAAGCTCCACGCCAGCGAGAATTGCTGTTTGATTCGCTTTGTCCATCAGGTCTTCGACGGCTGCTGCCCTGGCCAGGTCTTTCAATGCTTGATCGTCCTCGATGGTAAAGCTTACACCCTGGAATCGAATGAGATTCCCGCCTGCATCGGTTACTGCGTCTATAACTTCGCCGATTGAGCCAAGGTCTCGAATCTTTACGCTGAGTTGATTGCTAACCTGGTATCCCAATAAGACTGTCTCCCTTTCCGTTACGCACTCCTCACCGCGAGCCTGGTCGTCGGCCTTGGGTTGCATCACGGCTGTGCTGCCGGATGTGACGGGTTCCGGCTCTGGCGATGCAGGTACTGCCAGGCCTTGAGGAATCGATTCTTCCTCCATGCGGGGTTCCATCCGGGGTTCCGGCTCGATGGTCACTCCGGCGGCGAAACACCTGGTTACTTGGTGGCTGGTATACCTGGGATTAATGTTGAATTGCCTGGTCTGAACGTCCCTTTCTTCCACTCCTTGGGCCTCCAGAACTTGTAGCACCTGACTCATTGCCTCGGCGCTGTCAGTCCGGGCTTCCGCCACGGTGTCGGCAAAAGCTTCCACGCCCAGATTTAAGAGGGCCAAATCGGGTATGGCGTTGGCTTCGCCTTGGCCACTGACCCAGATTCCCGTGTTTGAACCGGAGCCGCCGGTGCCTCTCAGAAGTTGCTCGTAGGCAGCCGCTCCCGAGGTTGAGTTCAACAAGTTGGCCAAGCCGGATGCAGTGCCTTGTCCATTTGTGTTGTCAGCAGCGTTTGTTGAGTCACCGCCGCCGCAGGCAGCCAGCGCTAGGACCGACAGCCCCAACGCCCCTGCGAGAATGAGTCCCCTCGATTTGGTGATTAATCCTGTCATGATTGTCTCCTTTCTCTTTGAATATAAGTCCGAAAAAATAAGTCCGTGTGTTGTGCCCATCGCATCCCTTCTTTGAGGGAATGTTTGGCCCGGTAGCGGACCGTATACAAGTAAGACGGATGGTTGTTTAAAAAAGTTCCCCGAGGATTTTCGGCCGCCTGATTAGTGGAGATTCCAGAGTTACCTACGCTTGAAGCACACTTCCGCCAGGGTTGCGAATTCCATATAAAGCTTAAGGCCATCGCCGTTGGAAAGAATCAGGGAAAATGCTGATGTTTCCTAATCAAAAAGGCTGACCCGCTGGGTCAGCCTTTTTGATTCTGTAGTGGCAAAGGTTCCAAGAATCGCCTAGTCCCATATTGACGGAGCGTTTCCGAGATTTATCTCTTTGACAGCTTCCATTTGAGCCCCATCGCCGCCAGGAAGATTAGACCGAATATGGCAGCGACTATCTCCAACACCCGCCAAACCGCCGCCGTTCCCTCGTTTTGACGCTGAGGGATTTCTGCGGGAACCGGAGCGGTTGCTGGAGCCCTTTCAACTTCCGGCTGGGCGATCAATGCGGGCTCAGGGGCCGCCGTCGTATCCCTTGCGGCGTCGCCGGATGCTCCCGCCGGGCCCGAAGCGCCCTCCATCGGCTCAGAGGCAGGTTGTTTCGTTACTACCGTGGATGATGTCAAGCCCGGTGATTCTGGCGGCTTCTCAGCTGGCTCTTCTGCTGGATCTTCTGGGGCAGACGCCGGGGCAGCAGCGGCTTGCTGGAGAATGGCTGCTTCGCCGGTTTCCGAAGCTCGAGATTCTTGGACTGCCGGTTCTTGGCGCCCGGATTTTTGAACTAAGGACTCTTGAACTAACGATTCTTGTGGCGGTGCAGCGGCAAGTCCCTTCTCCGGGGCGACCGTACTTGCGGCGGCGGTGAAAGCCATGGTCTGGGTTGTATCTTGGTCATCCGCTGACGCCTCGACCGAAGCACTGGCCGCCTGGGGCGCTGCGGCTTGAGACTCCAACTCCTGAGTAGTCGCCGCAACCTGGATATGCTCCTGGGATGTTCCGTCCGGCGCCAATAGACCGCTGGCGTCAGCCGAGATTAAGGCCACGAATACGATGGCAGCCAGGGATGCCGCTCCTGCGTAGGCCCACTGGGGAACTCGGAGGAAATTAGGCAACCCGAAGGCGGAAGACGGAGTTCTGGCGTGCATAGGAGGAGGCGCTGTCATGACGAAACTGCGCCTGGGCGCTTCTTCGGGCAGCTCCCGCAACATCGTAATAGTAGAGCGGAGGCTTTCCATATCATCTTGGCAAGACTGGCAAGCTGCCAGGTCTTGTTCAAAACGCAGCAAAGCGGAACCCGGTATCCGCCCGTCCAGGTATTCGCTGAGCGTATCGTTCTTAATGTGTTGATGGCTTCGATTATTCATCCGCATAGCTCTGCCACTATGTATGACGGAAACGGGACGGCAATAGTTCCCCGACATGCTGCAGACAGTCCCGTAAGCCCCTGCGCCCGCGGCTTACCCGGGACTTCACCGTGCCTAGATTGCAATTCATGGCCACAGAAGCTTCTTCGTAGCTCATTCCTTGCACATCAACCAGAACCTCCGCAAGGCGGTGCTCTTGGGGTAGGGAATTTAGGCAGTCCTGGATTGCGCGGTTTAGAGCGCCCCTCTCGGCTTGGTCTTCCGGTGATTCCATGGTGGAAGGCAAGTCCAAAGCAGACAATGTGCTGCCATGCTCCTCTTGGTCAACGGCTGTCGGGTCCAAGGGTACGGTGGGTTTGGCTCGGCGGGAACGCAACATATCCCGGCAGGTATTGGCGACTATCCGCATTAGCCAGGCGGGGAGGTTATCACCGCGAAATTTTGGGGATGCGCGGTAGGCTGACACCAGGCTTTCCTGAATGGCATCCTCAGCCAAGGACCAGTCGTCCAGCATGCGGCGAGCCAGGTTGTAAGCCTTGGTCTGGTGGGTTTCAATGATGCAGTTGAAACAACTGGTATTGCCCGACGGTCTTGAACCAGCAAGGCGGCACGTTGGGACGTGTGGGTGATATTTGAAACTGTCACCATCTCCGGGCAGTCCAAGCCGGGTTAAGTAGTCTCTTTGCGCGGAGTGTTCTCAACATGAAAACGGGGACATTTGGCGTCCAATGCGGAACTGATTAGCGAATACCTGGGCTGCCATTAATGCCGAAACCAGGAGAATTTGAACTGGTTGAGGATTGGTCGGCGAGGTGGAAAGCCCTTTTTTTAAAGGCCTAAATCACGGTTTGTTTCACGGGTTATTTTAAGAGTTGTTTCACGGATTGCTTGAGGGATTGCTTCACGGAATTCTTCAGTGAAACGGGCAGACAAACTTGAAGGACCGAACCAGGTTGCCGTCTGCCGATTCTTGGTCTGACTGCTGGGCGGACGCTGTTCCAACCAAGTCTCCGTTCACCGCTTGACCGACGGCCGCCACCAGTGTCAGAGCCATAGAAACGGCCAGTACCGTTATTACTATCATAGCCGCAATTTTGGGTTTGATTCGCACTAGCGCAAACTGCCTCGGGTAGGAGTATGACCGTGGGTAACGGGCCGGTAGATACGGAATCCGCATCCGATCCATGCCAGGGTCATTTTATACTTTCAGACGTCGAAACGCTAGGTAATTAAACGTCTGAAACAAGCCTTCTGCTATACTGCCTAACGTCCTGATTTCCCCTATCGCGGCTTTCTTGGGATGATGCTTTGGTCAAACCGCCCTCAACCGCTCCGGATTCAAGCCAGGCCCCACCAGAATTTGCCGCCAACAGTCACGCCCGAAGTCTTTTCGACGGCATAGCATTCGGCTACGACTTCCTCTCACAAAGCCTCTCATTCTTCCAAACCGGCGTGTGGCGCCGATTCTTGGTTTCCCGACTGCCAGTAGGACCCGGCGACCGGGTACTCGACATTTGCACCGGCACCGGCGGCGTGGCCATGGACATTGCACGGAAGACCGGCAGTGTGGTTGTAGGGGTGGACCTCAGCGAGAAAATGCGGTTGGCCGCACACCGTAATTTTAACAAAGCCGGGATGGCGGCCAATGTTTCAGTAGTCGGCGGACGGGCGGAATCCCTGAGTTTTCAGGACGGCTGCATCGACGGTATCTGCTTTACCTATCTGCTCCGTTACGTGGATGACCCTAGCCACACGATAGAGGAGATTGTTCGGGTACTCAAACCCGGAGGCGCGCTGGTTTCCTTGGAATTTGGCGTACCGGCAAACACCCTACTCCGTGGCCTGTGGAATGTTTATACCAGGATATTCCTGCCCCTATCCACCAGGATTTTGTCCCCAGGATGGCGCTACGTCGGGGGCTTCCTGGGCCCCAGCATAACTGAGTTCTACGGAAAAAATTCTCTGGACGACCTGCGCCACATGTGGATAGACGCTGGTATTCCGAACGTTCAAGTCAAGAGACTAACTTGGGGCGCTGGAATCGTCATGTGGGGAACGAAAGCGCCCTGAGGACAGGGTTCACCAAGGGAGCTCCAAGTCTGAAGGTTAACTTGGAGGTTTAGGTTCGGGTCAAGGTGGGAAAATGAAGGTTAAAAAACCCCCGGCATTTTACGCTATGGCCACAGGCGGTGCTTGGAGGGACTACGTAAACCTCTTGCATCTGCCCTATACCCTGTGGCACTTGAGCTATGTGGTTTTGGGAGCAGCCATCGCTCCGACTTTCCATGTTGATCGATTGCTGGTCACGTTATTGGCCTTTTTCTTGGCGGTTGGAATCGGCGCTCATGCCTTGGATGAGCTAAACGGAAGACCAATGGGCACCCGTATTCCGCGCCCAGTATTGCTGGGACTGGGATTCGTCCCTCTGTCCGGAGCCATTGCTTTGGGAGCCGCTGCTGGCGTTACCGATCATGTGTGGATTTTACCCTTCGTGGCCTTCGGCGGGTTCATCGTGGTGGCCTATAACCTGGGACTTTGGAATGACCGGTTTCACTCCGACTATTGGTTTGCTTTCGCTTGGGGTGCTTTCCCGGCGCTGACCTCTTATTGGATAAATCATCCCCATGTAACTATCGAACTAGTGTTGGTGGCAACCGGTTGTTTCCTGATTAGCTTGGCCCAACGTACGCTCAGCACGCCTGTGCGGGCGATACGACGCAAAAACCTGATCGTGGCGGGCTCTATTGGAATGGCCGACGGCAGGATTGAGGAGTTGGACGGCTCCAAGATGATTTCCGCTCCGGAAAAAGCCCTGTCCTTGATGAGCTTGGGAATGGTTTTGTTTGCCACCGGTTTCATAGCGTTTCGGGCTTAGCTGAAATATCTGGAGTCAATCGTGTCGTCCACATGAAGCTGCCCGTGATAAAATGAACGCCGCTAATCCAGCCCGCTTCTGATCCAGCCAATAAAGACTGGCGCCACAGCCTGGAGAACCAGATGCAGTTCCGAAACCTGCCAAGCGTAGACAGTGTGTTGAGTACCGATGCCGTGGCCAGTGCGGTGAAGGCCTATAGCCGCGATTGGGTTGTCAGCTTGGTGCGTCAAGAACTGGACGAGGCGAGAGCCCAAGTGGGCAACGGCGCTACGGCGCCCACGGCGATGGAATTAGCCGAAACGGTATGTCAGCGTGTCCAGTCCACCGCCCGGACAGAGCCGCGGCCTGTGATTAATGCCACTGGGGTCGTCATTCACACCAACCTGGGACGGGCGCCCTTGAGCGCTTCGGCTCTACTAGCCATAAGCCAAGCCAGCGGTGGTTACAGCAACCTGGAGATGGACCTGGATACCGGCCGCCGTGGCTCACGTCAGAGTCACTTGCAATCCTTGCTACTCCAGTTGACCGGGGCCCAAGCCGCCCTGGCGGTGAACAACAATGCCTCTGCGTTGCTCTTGGGTTTGTCGGCCTTGGCTGCAGGCAAGGAAGTGATAGTTTCAAGAGGCGAGGCCGTGGAAATCGGAGGGGGATTCCGAGTTCCCGACGTGCTGCGGCAGAGCGGAGCAACCTTGGTCGACGTTGGCACAACCAACCGCACCTACGTCAGGGACTACGAAGAAGCAATTACCGAAAACACGGGGGCCATGCTTAAAGTCCATGCCAGCAATTTCAAGGTGGAGGGATTCACCGCGTCGGTGGAATCAGAAGCGCTGGTGGAGCTAGGCATGAAATATGGCATCCCGGTATTGCACGATGTGGGCAGCGGCAGTTTGTTGCCCACGGAGCGTTACGGTCTGGCCCACGAGCCGATGCCTCAAGAGAGTGTAACCGATGGAATGGGGTTGGTGTTTTTTTCCGGAGATAAACTGCTGGGTGGGCCACAAGCCGGTATAGTGGTCGGGCACAAGGAATTGGTGCAAAAGCTGGAGCGGCATCCCTTGGCCCGCGCGGTTAGGATTGATAAGTTGAGTCTGTCTGCGCTGACCGCCACATTGCTCCATTATCTAGCAGACGAGGCTGAAACAGAGATTCCCGTCTGGCGGATGATATCGGCGACCGAGGAATCGATTAAACAGCGCGCCGAAGATTGGCTAACCCAAAGCGGCGTCCAAGGCAAGGTCGAGCCTTCCCGATCTGCTATAGGCGGCGGCACTTTGCCCGGCGAAACGCTCCCATCTTGGGTGCTTGCCTTGGATTGCCAGGGGGTATCCGGTGGACCTGAAGTAGTGATGAGCCGCATGCGCCGGGCTGATCAGCCAGCTGAGGCTAGGCCGGTGGTGGCTAGACCGGTGGTAGCTAGAATCGAAGATGACCGTGTGTTGCTGGACCCGCGAACCGTCGCGCCGGACGAGGAAGTAGATTTAATCAGTGTCTTACGGCAGGTCATGGAAGTTCGGTAGCCACTCGGTAGCGGAACAGAACGACCAGAGTCTCCCGATGGGCCTCGGCCTGTCGTAATCAACACTAGGGCTAAATGGAGAGGTAGTGACGGATTTTTTGCTGGTCCACGGAGCCGGTCAGGGGGCGTGGAGCTGGGGCCAAGTGTGGGGATACTTAACGGCTCCCGAGGAGCACCCGCCCAGGTTGCATGCGCCCAAACGGGCCAATAAAGTCTATCCGATGGATCTACCGGGTCACGGCGCGGACGCCGATGGCGACACTGGTGAAGTCAGGCTTGAGGAATGCATCCATTCCATCACTAGGGCGGTGGAGCGGGAAGGGTTAAAAGACCTGGTATTGGTTGGCCATGGCTTTGCCGGAGGACTGGTGCTACAAGCAATTTCCCAATTGCCACAACCCCCAAAGCGCTTGGTTCTGGTGGCCGGAATTGTTCCTGTCAGCCAGCGTTCCATGCTTAGCGCGATGCCCCAGTCCTTTCAGGGCGGTTTTCGCATGCTGACGGTCCTGAGCAAATTCTCCCGTCAAGACTGCCGGTATCCCAAGGCCGCAATAAGCCGTCTTTTGTGCAACGGCATGGACCCCATGGAAGTAGTTCATGCGGTGGGATTTTTCGGGCCACTGCCAACCAGGGTGCTGACTTCACGAATTTCCTTGGACGACGGTCCTCCGCCTTGCCCGGTTACCTATGTGGTCTTGACCCAAGACAAGCTACTGCCCGCAAAATCCCAGGAGAAGATGGCTAATCGGATTCCCGATGTGGAGGTGGTGTCCTTGGACTCCTGCCATGAAGCCATGCTTTACAAGCCCAAGGAACTGGCCGATATATTGATCAAGTACGCTTAGCTTCCGGACCTGATTTATCGTCTACCAGCCCGGACGCCTCCGGCTGCATTTACCACAGAATACGTCCCGCATGGGGCCGTTGGTGTGCCCGCAATGGGCGCATTTCCATCCGGATATCATGTAGGGAGGCTCAATCTATACGAACTCAGCACGTATCGGGGTGACCAATTATTGAAGGTGTCTGAGGCCACCCACTGAGTTTCCAGCAATGTCTTTGCGGCCACTCCGTTTGCGGCCACCACGTTTAATGAGCGTGGTCGTGGCCGTGCTCTTCTTCCGCTTCTTCTTCGCTGATTAGCGACTGTGTGGTCAGAATCATTCCGGCGACGCTGGCGGCGTTCTGAAGCGCGGCCCGAGCAACCTTAGCCGGGTCGATAATCCCACTGGCCAGCATGTCGCCGTATTCGTTTCGCCGTGCGTCATATCCGAAATTGACGTCGTCATTCGCCAAGATTTCGCTGAGCACTACGGGGCCATCCTGCCCGGAATTAGCGGCGATGATTTTCAGTGGCTCTTCCAAAGCCTTCTTAATGATGGACTTCGAGATTTCTTCATCCGCCCGCAGGTCCAAATTATCCAAGGCTGACAAACAACGCAGATAGGCGATTCCACCTCCGGGTACGATGCCTTCCGCCACTGCGGCCCGAGTCGCCGAGAGCGCATCTTCCACTCGGCCTTTTAGCTCTTTTAGTTCGGGCTCGGTGGATGCGCCAACTTTGATTATCGCAACACCGCCTGAAAGCTTGGCCAGGCGTTCTTGAAGTTTCTCTTTGTCGTACTCCGAAGAAGTTTCCTCAATCTGGACCTTGATTTGATCTTCCCTGCCCTTGATTAAGGTCGCGTCCCCGCGGCCATCGACGATGGTAGTCTTGTCCTTGGTGGTTTCTACTCGTCTGGCCCGGCCCAAATCTTCTATTGTTGCCGAATCCAAGGTGCGCCCCTGTTCTTCGGATATGACCTGGGCTCCGGTGAGGATTGCGATATCTTCCAGCATAGCTTTTCGGCGGTCTCCGAAGCCTGGGGCTTTAATGGCCAGGCTGTTAAAGGCCCCTCGAAGCTTGTTCACCACCAAGACCGCCAGGGCCTCGCCCTCCACGTCCTCGGCGATTACCACCAGGTTCTTGGAGATTTGCATAACCTTTTCGAGGATCGGTACTAATTCGGCTACGGCCGAGATCTTCTTATCCGTTACCAAGATGTAGGGCTCTTCAATCTCGGATTCCATCCGCTCTTGATTGGTCACGAAGTATGGGCTCACGTAGCCGCGGTCGAAGTTCATTCCCTCTACGAATTCAGTCTCGGATTCGAAGCCCTTTCCTTCTTCCACCGTGATTACGCCGTCGGCGCCCGTTTTGTCTATAACATCGGCCAACATCTGGCCAATACCGGTGTCATTGGCGGCGATAGAGGCAATCTGGGCCATCTGTTCCCGGCCGTCTACCGGGGTTGATAGGTTCTCCAGCGCCGCTACAATGGCCGCCACACACTTATCGAGGCCTCGTTTGATGGCCATGGGATCGGAGCCGGCGGCAACGTTTTTCATCCCTTCACGCACAATCATTTGAGCCAGAATGGTGGCCGTGGTGGTGCCGTCTCCAGCAATCTCGTTGGTCTTATTGGCTGCTTCTTTAATTAACTGGGCACCCATGTTTTCGAAAGAATCCGGCAGGTCCACTTCTTTGGCGATTTGGACGCCGTCATTAGTGATTACCGGTGCGCCCCACTTCCTTTCCAGCACCACGTTTCTGCCCTTGGGTCCCAGGGTCAAACGCACGGCTTGGGCGACTACATCTACGCCATGCATCAACGATTGTCTGGCTTCTTCGCCTTTAATTACATGCTTCGCCGGCATATGGGTTTAGCCTCCTGTGATTACGATAATTGATTCAAACAAGTGGATTGATATAAGACTATTGATTCGCTGAAGATGACTAGCAGATGCTAATTCTTAGCCAAATGGTGCTAAATCTTGGACAGAACGTCGTTGGCGCCCATCAGCAACAATTCTCCTTCGTCGGCTTCAATTTCGGTGCCAGCGTATTTGGAATAGATAATCTTGTCGCCAGCCTTGAGTTCCATCTCCAACCGCTTTCCATTGTTCAAGAAGCGGCCTGGCCCGACGGCCACGACTTCTCCTTCTTGGGGGCGCTCTCTTGCGGTATCCGGCAGGAATATGCCGCTCTGGGTCATTTCTTCTTGTTCAGTTGGCCGAATGAGGATTCGGTCAGACATGGGTTTAATAGTAGCTGAAGTCTTGGCTTTGGTGGTCAATTGATCCTCCTAGATTTGGTCAATAGTTTTCTCGGGGGTTTTCCTCTTGCCCGGTGCCCAATCTGGAATTTTGGCCCAGAGAGCTCGGGCGCAATCAACACTTTTACAGGTAACAGGATAGTTCGGCCTGGGCCATCGGTCAAGGGAGCAGTGACTAGGGCCAACCGAAGAGAGGCGCATGCTAGACTTTGTTCATGGCCTACACAGCCGATCTGCATCTACATTCACCCTTTGCGTACGCATGTAGCAAGAACCTGACATTGGAAAACGTCTCAGCTCGGGCAAAGGCAAAGGGCATTGACCTGTTGGCCACCGCTGATTTTACTCACCCCAAATGGCGGCAAGAACTGCGTGCCAAGTTGACCCCTAGAGGTGACGGCCTCTTCTCTTTCAAGGGCATCGATTTCCTGTTGGGCACCGAGGTTAGCTGCGTTTATCCTCAGGACGGTCAGTCGAGAAGGGTACACCTGCTAGTGTTCGTCCCCGATTTTGCCACCGTGGACCGACTGGCTGAAAATCTGGCCCAGAGCGGCGTCAAACTGGAGTCCGATGGTCGGCCCACGCTGAAAATGTCGGCCAGGGACTTTACCCAGATGGCGTTGGACATAAACTCGGAGACAGTCATAATTCCGGCCCATGTCTGGACCCCATGGTACGGTGTGTTCGGCACAAAGTCGGGCTTTGACTCTCTGCAAGAGTGCTTTCTCGACATGACGCCCCAGATTCACGCAATTGAGTCTGGGTTGTCCAGCGACCCAGCCATGATTTGGCCCATTGCCGAGTTGTCAGATAAGACCATCGTTTCTTTCTCCGACGCTCATTCCCCTGCCAAATTGGGCCGGGAACTCACCGTGTTTCAAGGAGAACTAAGCTACCAAGGCTTCGTCGACGCTCTGGCAAATCAACGTGTGGAATTCACCGTGGAGTTTTACCCGGAGGAGGGCAAATACCACTACAGCGGCCACCGGAAATGCGGCGTGCGGCAAACTCCGGAGGAAACCCGAAGCCAAGGAAACCGCTGTCCGGTCTGCGGTCGTCCTTTGACCTTGGGAGTGTTGCACCGGGTTGCTTCTAGATACACGCTAAGCGAAATGGAGAATCACAACACCGGAGCGACCAATGCAATCGGATTTGTGGAAAGCGGCCAAGGGCGTCCACCGTTCATCCGGCTTGTTCCCCTTTTGGAATTAATCGCCGACTCTCTGGGCCGCGGGGCCGCCACCAAAGGCGTTGTGACGCAATACAATCGTTTGGTCCAGGAATTGGGCAGTGAAATTAACGTCCTAATCTCCGCTGGTCTAGACGTGTTGGAGAAGGTGGCAGAGGAGAATCTGGCCCAGGCGATATTGAATGCCAGAATGGGCAATGTCAGTGTGGAGCCAGGGTTTGATGGAGTCTACGGGAAGGTCTATGCGAACCCCTGAACCATGTTTCGTGCCGACCGCGCGGCGCAATCCCCGGGGCAATCCAAAGATTAGGGATTCTGGGGTGGGTAAATCAGCAGATTTTGGGCCACCCCGGAAATGGGATCAAAGTTTCCTTCGGATACCACTTGGCCCACAACCAAATCGCCTAACGTAAATGGAGTTCCCTCCCGGCTGACACTGGTGTTTTCATCCACCGTGATGGTAATCAGTTCCAACCTGTTGTTGGTGATGGTAATGACGGTGCCAGAGGTGTTGGAAATCCCCCTGATAGTGCCTTCGACACGGGCTGAAAGAGGAGATTTTACCCTCAGCACCACCAGGTCATCCCCGTCACCGCTCCCAGGTAGGTAATGGGTGGCAGGCTGAACCAAGTCTCCGATGCGGACCTGAGTGATGGTTACTTGCCGTCCGTCGCGAAAAATGCCGGTGTCTCCGTTATGGTTGAAGACCCGTAAATCTCCGTCAAGGGTCAATACAACAAAATTCCCAGGTGCAACCTTGGGCACCAAACTATATACCACTCCATGTGCTCGCTCGCTGCGGTCATCGGCTGACGAAGCATTTAGCACGGTAAGGGCCATTGCACCGAGGTCGTAACTGGCGTCCACCATGGCCCCGGTTAGAGTCGACAACTCCACCGTGTCCTGGCCCTCCATTAGTTTCGTGTCCGGCAAAACGGACAGAGTGATTGTGCGCCTGGATATCTCATCTTGAATCTTGAGCGTGGGAGGCTGGGAATCGGCATCTACCGAGGTCACGGTGCCCATGGCCGCCCCCTGGGTGGACAGGCCCAACAAGACTCTGGACTGACCGCTTTGCAAACTGGCCGCCGGAAGTACCATTATTCGGGTGGCCCTGCCGGTGTCCAATCCGTAGCGGAGTTTCACTCGGTTGGCCAAATCCAGTTGTTGGAACCGGGACTCTCTGCCACCAAATTCGCTGGCATATCTCTGGGTATCACCGGCGCTCCCCAACCAGGCCTCTGCCACGATTGTAGGCAGGCCGCCGGGCGCTCGCCAAAAGCTGGCGTCATTTGATACAGACACTTCCACGAGTTTCAGGCCCTTGTTCTCTACAGTTATGACTCTGCGGTCTAGATCTATGGATGTCACTATGCCGGTGATTGTTTTTTGAGGATCTCCAGCATCGTAGCGGGCCAAGATTACCCTGCTCGATTCTATGGCAGACGCCAGTTGCTGGAGCACCCGACTCTGAAGCGAAGAATCGAAACGATCACTGGCTTCTCCCAAGATTGTTAACCAGATGGCCGTGTGGCTGAGCAATCTCCCTTTGAGTTCTTCTAATTTTGTCGATAATGCCTGGGCTTGGGCCACTTCCAAGGCCGCTGCCAATCGCTCCAAGCTGTCTTGAGCAGTATTCAAGTCGTTGATTATCAGGCTGCCCTTGGCAAGGTCCTGCTCCATGACCACTGTCACCAACTCCCCAAGCTTCGGACCATCTGGGTTTCCCAGCCACGGCGCTTCGATGGTCTCCCCATCGAGGCCTTGGACTGTGAGAGTCCCGACGCCTTTGTCTTCTGAACCAGCATCTATGGAGGTAACAATCCCAGTGAAATGACCCGTCCTCACGGGTTGAGAAACCAGGACTGAGATTGTGATGGCCGTATCATGATCAAACAACACTGCGACCTGGTCACCCTCAACTAATTCGTCTAGAGATATTCTGTCTACGGAAGCCGCCGCCAATCCCGGTATACGGATAATGGTATCGCTGGTGGTGATGAGTTCAACCGGACCATCCGCAGTGGACAAGACGATGCCGGTCTCGCCGGATATGGACCTAGGGTGGTCGCCGCTGATGCTCGATATAGTCCCGAATATTCCCTGGGCCTGGGTTTCCGAAGAATCTCCGACGAAGATGTGGTTCAGAACGACGGATTCTTCTTCACCGGTCAAAGAACTGGCGATGACCTCGATGGAGACAGGACTTTCCTCCACAGATAGCTGAAGTTCCACGGAGAAATCGCCAAGGGGGCTGGGAATGGCCAGAGTGCCATTGACACTAATGGTCGCATCGGGGCGGGTCACTCCAGTGACTGTAATGTTGCCATCGACGCCAATGGTGTTAATTTCCGGGGAGGTGACCCGAAGATTCGAACCCGCAGTGGTGGGCAATGGCCCGGGAATCGACGGCGGTTCCGGGGTGCTCGTCGCTGGACTGGGTGTTGGGGGAATTGTTGTGGCAGGCAGTGGGTTCCCGGGAACGGATGTTGGGGAAATTTTCGTGGGAACTTGCGTGGGAACTTCTGTCGAAACCGGGGCGGTGGTAGAGGTAACTATTGAGTCTCCCCCGCAGGCGGCTGCTAAAACAAGCATAGCTCCCATCAGGGAGATTACTGGCAGAGAGACTACCGGCAAGGCTCTAGATCCGATCCACCACCGCCCTAACACCTGTATGCCCATCTCCTGATATGGCCCTAGTCGATTCACCATTCTCAGGCTAGTTCGATAGATGCCAGATAATGCGGAACTTGACTCAACAGTATTTTAGTCGGTGCCCATCTCCGTGTTTAGGCCAAGAAAATGGGCCGTGCTACGTCCAAGTATAGTCCATTTACCCGTCGTCCTATAGCTAACCGATGGGCAAATTATGGTAATATTAGTGTTCAAAATCGAGCTACAAACCTAAGAAAATAGGGACCATTTCTCATGCAAATCATTCTTCGGCGTCTCAGGTCCGAAGACATCAGTCAGGTTATCGAGATTGAAAAGGAGGCTTTCTCGCCTCTTTGGGTCACCACTCCCTTCAAGCGGGAATTGACCAACCGTTATGCCAGCTACTTGGTGGCTTGCGGCGCGGCGGAACCGGAAGAGCCCACTCCGGAAGGGTCTGATAGCGAACAAGAGGAGGATTTGCCTGCTTGGCGGCGCTGGGGCTCCAAGATTCACGGGCTACTGGGAAAGCAAACGCAGTCTGATGCTGAACCCCAAGACATCGCCGGATACGTAAGTGTCTGGTATCAAGGGGATGAGGCTCACATTACAGAAATCGCAGTCCGGGAAAGCTTGCGGGGTAACGGAATCGGCGAGCTTCTGCTTATCGGCTCCCTCAGGGCCGCCGTAGAGTACGGCTCCAAGGTAATGACTTTGGAAGTGCGTGTCTCCAATTTCATCGCCCAGCGCCTATATGAAAAATACGCTTTTGAATCGGTGGGAATCAGGAAAGGCTATTACTCCGACAACCGGGAAGATGCGGCAATTATGACCACCTGCCCCATAGACACCGAAGAGTACCAGCGCAAGTTTGAAGGACTGCAGGAATCTTACCGGCAACGGCGAGGGGAAATCACGCCCGTCGTCTAAATTCCCTTGATACCCGTTAACTACGGTCGGCCTTCCATTGTTTGATCTCACATGTTTGATTTCCCAATGGCTGAACTCCAGTATCCCCTGCTCGTCTTGAGGTAGCCGTATATAGTCACGATGTTGATTGCCCAGTCGGTGGAATGCGATAGCTATCTGACAGTTGTTGACCATCGCATTACTGATTGATAGAATGACCCAGTCATCATGAATACTGGGTTTTGTTATGTATCCGCCGCAGAGTAACCGAGTTTCGTTGCCTGTGGCACAGCTTTTCGGCACTAGGTAATTGATGTTGGTCATTGGCCTCACCGGCGGCATCGGGACCGGGAAAAGCGAAGTAACCCGCATGCTGGAGGCATTAGGCGCAGCTGTAATAAATGCCGACCAGGTTGGTCACGAAGCTTATCGGCCCGATTCCGAAAGTTGGAAGGAAGTTGTCAAAACCTTCGGAGAGCAGATACTACGGCCCGATAGGGACATAGATAGGCAGAAGCTTGGGGCCATAGTTTTCGCAGACCCAGACCAACTATCCAAGCTCAACCAAATCATGCATCCGCGCATGGCACGCATAGTGTCGGACCAACTGGAATCGTTGCGGGGACAGGGCACAAGGGTTGCGGTGGTCGAAGCGGCCCTGTTATTTGAAGCTGGATGGGATTCCTTGGTGGATGAGGTTTGGGCTACTGATTCGCCGGTAGAAACTGTTATTGAGAGACTTCAGGCTCGAAACGGAATGTCAGCCGAGGAAGTGCTAAAACGCATCGATTCGCAGATGGACCGTTCGGAGCGGTTGAAACGAGCCCAGGTTATTGTGGACAATGGTGGAGATGTCGCCGACCTGGAATCCAAAGTGGAAACACTGTGGAATACCAGAGTGACAGGCGCGGCGGAACCACCGTAAGGTTTATCCCGGATTTGAAATACAGCTTTTATAAGGATGTGGGGTAGCAATGGCACAGGCGACATCACAGAGATCGAAAGAATATGCGATTGAAGAATTTATAGTACGTAGTGAGCCTTATTACCGAGTAGTAGGGGACGAGCTCGACCTGTTCACCGCTGCCTATAATCAGCACATTCCGGTCTTGTTGAAAGGACCCACCGGCTGCGGTAAAACCCGATTCGTGGAGTACATGGCCTGGAAGTTGGGTCGGCCAATGACCGTGGTCAAGGGCGGCAAAGGTAAGAAGAAGGATGAAGATGACGAGGTCAGAGTGCCTTTGGTCACCATCGCTTGCCATGAGGACTTGACGGCCAGTGACTTGGTAGGCCGGTATCTTCTCGACGCCAACGGTACCCGCTGGATTGACGGGCCCATGACCAGGGCAGTCAAAGCTGGCGCCATACTCTATCTGGACGAAGTAGTTGAAGCGCGGAAGGATACCACCGTGCTGATTCACCCCCTCACTGACCACAGGCGCATCCTGCCGGTGGAGAAGCTGGGAACCGTCATTGAGGCTGATGACCGGTTCCTACTGTGCATCTCCTATAACCCTGGATATCAAAGTGCGTTGAAAGACCTGAAGCACAGCACGCGCCAGCGCTTCATATCCATTGAATTTTACTATCCGCCCCGGGACATCGAGGCGGAAATTATCGCTCGGGAGAGCGGATGTTCCGCAGAGACGGCCGACTCGTTGGCCAAGCTTGGCGAAAAGATTCGCAATCTTGAGGACCATGGCTTGCAGGAAGGGGCCAGCACTAGGCTGCTGATATATGCCGCCCGCCTCATCTCCGAGGGCATTGAGCCCCGGCGTGCCTGCCAGGTGGCCATTGTCTGGACCTTGACCGATGAGGTGGAGCTGCAACGAAGCCTCGAAGAGGTCGTTTCCTCTATCTTCGAGTAGGGGCGTAGATGGCAGCATCCCCACCGGAGGTTATTCAAAGGGCGCTTGCTCAAAGGGCCACTTTGTCGGTGACACCCGAACTGATAGATAACGGTTCGTTGATACCCGCCGCGGTGTTGGTGGTTCTATACGCCAAAGATGGCGACTATTGCGTCCTGCTTAATAAACGTTCCGAAGAGGTGGAGCACCACAAAGGGGAAATATCTTTCCCCGGCGGCGCTAAAGACCCAGAAGATAAAAACTTCCTAGATACCGCTCTGCGGGAAACCGAAGAAGAAATGGGTATCAACCGGAATGATGTGACCATTCTGGGTGAATTGGACGAGGTCGTAACCAGGAGCAACTTCCACGTCAAGGTATTCGTCGGCTCTATAGTTTACCCTTACAGTTTCAAGCCCAGCGCTGTGGAAATAGATGAGGTATTAGAAGTCCCAATTAAATCCCTTAACGACCCATCCACTTGGAGAATTGAGACACGGATGGAAGACGGACTACCGGTTTCCACCCGTTCCTACGCATATAAGGACCATCTAGTATTTGGAGTCACCGCAAGAATCCTCCAACAGTTCTTGGAGGTTCTGGCAGACGGTTTGGAAAAGGAGGCACACTGATTTGACTGACGGCCCGTTGACCGAAATCGAGAGTGAACTTGCCAAGCTGCCCCCTGCGGTATTGGAAGCGTATCAAGAAGCCAGCCCAGCCTTGGAATCCGCATTTGGACCAGAAGAGCTTGTTTTATGGGCGAAAGAAGGGGTGTCGATTGGCACCCAAACCGTGCGCTCATGGGAGTCGGCGGTTGAGTATTACAAAGTGGGTCCGCAGGTGGCCCGCTTCCTGTCATTCCCATCGTTTATGCAGTGGGCCCGTTGTGGAACCTACCTGGCCCAAGACTCGCCAACCTTGGCTGTTTCCTTCTTCAAGGCCAGCGCATCCATAGTTCCCAACCTGCGCCCCCAGTACATACCCAGGTGGGCTGGTCTGGGACGCAGCCTTTACAAAGGAACATGGAAGTCCAGCACTCTGGCAGCCAAGTTCTTTGAAGTTAGTCCCGAATTGGTTCGCAATCTGCCGTTTTGGGACGTCGAGGTTTTCGCCTCCCTCATCGAGGCTTTGTCATACAAATCCTACGATGTGGCCAGCGAGTGCTTGGTCTTGGGGAAAGACGTTCTTCCGGCCATGGGCCGGGAACGAGAACCGTTCTTGTCCATGTCTCGAGCGTTGATTGACACCAGTTGGCGAGAGATTAAGACCTGCCTTGAATTGGTGCCCAGAGCTTTGCAGCACGTTGAAGAAGGGCAGACTGGACGTTTCTTGAAGCTTGGTGAGCGCCTGGCCAAAGTCGGCATGCGGGACACTTCTCGTTTCCTTTCCGACGGAACCCAGGCCTTGGCCCGGGTACCTCAGGGCTCCCAGGGCTATATATTGGACCTGTGCGAGACGCTTTTGGCTGTCTCACCAGAGGCAGTGCCGCCTTTCCTGAAAAGCCTAGACGATGTTCTAAACCGAATCACTGTCAATCAGTTGGATGCTTGGTTCCAGCACGGCATGGGGCTTTTGAAGGACAATCCCGAAAGCGGCATAGCCTTCTTTAAGATTGAGTCAAACACCTCGGAGTCTATCCTTGAAACCCTGTCATCCAGCTTGGAATTGGAACGGGTCAAAGGAATAATCAAACTGTATTGCCGGGCTCTAGCCGGCACCCCCATTGAGATTCTCACGACTAAAGAGTTGGTCCGCAAAAACATTGGCTGGGTGGATGAAGACTCTGCGTCCACAGACGGAACAAAGGTATTCTTGCCCCCGGTGGTGGACCACTATACCAGCAAGCAAGATAATTTCTCGTGGTTCAAGGTGGTCTCGACTCACCAAGTAGCTCACTTGGAATTCGGCAGTTTTGAGTTCGAATTTGAAAAACCTGCCGCACATTTCACAAACCGCCGGGCCGAAATGGAAGTCGAAGCCGAATCCAGGCTGTCTCAAGAGCAAAAAGCGCTTGATGAGCGCCGGGCTGTCATGGCCCAAGAACTGGCCGAAAGGCAGGCAACCGGCGATTTGGAAGTCGAAATGCAATTGGCTGGACAACAGCCTATTGTCCCGGAAGGGCAGATTGCCCTAGGCCCCAGCGAGGCATTCACGGACGTGGGTAGATTCCTGCATCTGTTTGAAAATCGCCGCCTAGCATTTGATTTATTCACGGTCCTCGAAGACTGCCGGCTGGATTACCGGGTAGGAATGGAATATCCGGGAATCCGAAAGGCAGCAGGCCGGGTCCAAGGCGAATCATTGGCCGCACGGCCCGAGATTCAAGAGCTGCCTTTGCAAGAGGCTTTGATTGAATTGCTCATCCACATGAGCCTAGAGCAATTCTCCGAACTACCGGTGCCCAAAGAATATGAGGATGCCGCCAAGATGCTGGCCCAGATCCTCCACGAGCTAAGGTCGGTCCAAGCCTTGGTGGAGGACTCGGCGGAAGCGACGCTGCGTGCTTATGAAATAATCTCCAGGATCGAGAACGAGACCCAACCCGAAGAAGAGTGGGAAGAACAGGACCTGGAAGAGCCGGGGGATTTCTCGGAAGAGGAATTCCAAGAACTGATTGATAAGTTGCAGGCTGGAATGGACGCCGGCGGTGAGCAGTCTGAGGGCGAGTCCTACGATTCACCGGAGCCGGTGGACTACCGGGGCGATTTCAAACCCGAGATGGTCCAACTCCTTACCCGCCTACAAGCAGACGCCGGTCAGCAAGGGGAAGGTCAACCGCTAACCAAAGAGCAGTTGGAGCAATTGCTGCAGGAAAGCGCTGAACTGGAGATGGATGCCGAGGAAGGCGAGATCGACAGCAGCATGACCATGTTTGCTCAAAATATTATGAAAGAAGCTGGCACACCGCCTCCCAGTTCACAGCCGGGGCAGGGTTACGGTCCATTGCTTCACGACGACGACAATGGCGGGGAGCTTGAGGCCAAAGAACCGGAGACCTACGCCTACGACGAGTGGGATTTCCGTGCTGCGGACTACAAGCCGCGGTGGTGCATAGTCAAAGAAAAGATCGTTGAAGAAGGCGATATGAACTTCTACAACGACTCGCTGAAGAACTATACGGCTTTGGCGAACCACATCAAGCGCCAGTTCGAGCTAATCATGCCGGAGAGCTTCAGGAAGATTTACCGGCTGGTTGACGGCGAGGACATCGACTTGAACGCAGCCCTAGAGGCATGGTGCGATCTCAAGATGAATGTGCCTCCGGACGATAAGATTTACTGGCACCGCAACCGTGCTCAAAGGGATGTGGCGGTGGTGTTCCTCTTGGACATGAGCGCATCGACTGCCGAGGCAATCGACGAAGGACGCCAAGTGGTGGACGACCGGGACGCACCCGACGACCCGGTGGAGTACATGGTCTGGCTGCGGCGACGCAGGGAAGGGCTGGTGCGGCGCAATTACAAGCGCATCATCGACCTGGAAAAAGAAAGCACCGCGCTGCTGATTAACGCTCTGGAAGCAATCGGTGACACCTACGGTATCTACGGCTTTTCCGGCTACGGCCGGGAGAACGTAGAGTTCTATGTCATTAAAGACATCAATGAAAGCTTTAGCGACAAGGTAAAGCGCCGCATCGACAAGATTACACCTTTGCACGCCACCCGTATGGGGGCTGCGATTCGCCACGCCACCTCCAAGCTGGAGAACCAGCAAGCAACAACTAAAATCATGTTCCTAATCAGCGACGGGCGTCCTCAGGACCGTGGTTACAGCCGGGAGGGCGTGGAGAAAGAGTATGCGGTCCACGATACTCACATGGCTTTGATTGAAGCCAAGCGCAAAAACATCACGCCGTTCTGCCTAACGGTGGACAAAGCGGGCCATGATTACCTGAAGAGCATGTGCGGCGATATGGGTTATGAAGTTCTGGGAGACATCTGGGCATTGCCGGAAAGGCTGCCCATGCTCTACAGGAAGCTGACCCTCTAACATACATGGAGTTTCACGGCGGATCAAAAAGAAAGGCCCCCTGTAATAAGAGGGCCTTTCTTTTTGGGCTGCTAAACAACGACAGCTAAGAGGCGCCGCCGGATGCAACCACCAACTTCCTAAGCTCTATCAAGGCTTGGTTCGCCAGGCGGCGCTTGATTACCACTCGGCGTGGTGGCACTCTCAATTCGAATTCTTTCACAGAGTCGGACCCTACAATTGCTACGTAAGCCAGTCCCACCGGCTTGCCCTCAACCTCCGACGGCCCCAACACTCCGGCAATACCGATACCATAGTCCGCGTTTAGGCTGTCCCGAACTGCGTTGGCCATTGCGGTTGCGGTCTCTTGGCTGACAACCCCGTGCTTCTCGATGGTTTCTTTTGGCACACCGTTGGAAGCCATTATTGCGTCGGAATAGGCCATGACACCGCCCTTGTAGTACTCGGCGCTGTCCGGCCGCTCGGTTATGCTGTTGGCCAGATAGCCCCCGGTGCAGGACTCCATGGTGGCCAGGGTTAATCCTCGCTCTTTCAATATAGGCCCGATGGCTTGCTCCGGCGTTTCATCATCATAGCCCCAGATGAATTCGCCCAACCGCTGGTGAATCGCCTCTTCCACAGGCTGAATCATCGTCTTGGCCGTGGCTGCGTCCCTTGACCGGGCGATAATCCTCAGGTGGATACCGTCGGCTTTGGAATATATCCCAAGGTAGGGATTTTCTTTCCCGAAGAACTCCCCGACAATCTCGTCGATGGCTCCTTCGGACATGCCCATGGTCTTGATGTTTCTGGTGATAGTAACTTCGTCGTCCGCCAGTTCCAGCAACTTGGGTTCTACCTCTTCCTCCCAGATGGGGTGCATCTCACCGGGAGGGCCGGGCATGTTGATGATGATTTTGCCGTCACGTTCCGTCCACCAGCCTGGGGCCGTGCCGTTGCGGTTGGTGATGAACCGGGCTGAGGGGATGAGCAGCGCTTGCTTGATGTTGTGGGAAGGCATGACCTGGCCGCGGCCTTGAAAGTAACGCTCCAGGTTTTGGACCACCTCATCCTGCACGACCGGAGTCTCCCCCATTGCGTCAGCCACCGCCTCCCTGGTCAAGTCGTCTTGCGTGGGACCAAGGCCACCGGTGGTGATGATTAGGTCAGAGCGTTCCAACCCTCGGGCAAACGCTTCGGTCAGCATCTGCTGGTCATCGCCGATGATGGATACCCATTGAACTTGGATACCCAGAGCGGGCAGACGAGCGGCGATCCAAGACGAGTTAGTGTCGGTCAGTTCGCCCATCAATAGCTCGTGTCCGATGGAGAATATTTCCGCTTTCAAAGTGGCTCTCCGTAAAATTGAGAATAGTCAATCAGAGAACTGTGCCATAGGTTGTATCGCAGTCTCTGATCTAGGAAGGGGGGTTGGCTACAAGGTCTATGATGCGCTGCGCTCTATCAATCGGCATCAGATACAGTTCGGCTTCGCCCAACACTCGGGCGTATCGGTGCCGACGATCCTCGGTGATATTCCCGATGTGGAACTCTATGGGAGGGATGTTTGTGATGCCTACCAACACCCTCGTTTCGGGTGGTTCCAGGCCGAATTTGGCGGGTTCGACTATGTCCAACGCAATCCGTTCATCTACCAAAGGCCCGCTGAGTATTGTTGCGGTGTCGCCCCAATCCTGCTGCGACACCGGGTTACCACCTGACGCCCCAATCACCCATTCACCGATTTGCGGCATCCATATGTAAGTAATGGTCTGTCCCTCGTCACTCACCGCAATGTATTCCATTCGACCTTCATCGATCTGGAAAAGCCGCAGGAATGGTGGGTCAGTCGCCAGGAGATTAACCACCTTTCCCCAATCACGGGTCAACGTGAACAGCCCGTCATCCCCAACCAATCGGGCATATTGGTCCTGGGTGTCTGGTGTAAGGTTGCCTAAGTGAAACTCAATCACGTTTCCGCTCTTGTCGGTAACCATGACACTGGTCTGAGGCGGGTCCAAACCAAAATTCCCAGGGTCGACCAGGTTATCGGAAATCACTCTGCTCACCTTGGGGCCGCTGAGCAGCAGTGGTTTGCCGCCCCACAGGCCTTGGAAAACCAGTGTCCCTCCCGGCCCTTGAATGTACCAGTCGAAGGTGCCCGCCTTTTTGCTGTACTCGACAGTCTGCCCCTGGTGGGTCACGGATACTTGGGCTAGAGAGTCAACTTGCATCTGATAGAACCACAGCCGCGGTTCCGGGACTGGGTCTGTTCCGTTTCGCAGCGCCAAGAAAACGCCACCGACGATGAGCAGCACCGCCACCAACAATATGGACAGCTTAAGGTTCATTTCGACTTACCGCCGCACCCACCAAACAAAGGCAGCCATCAAGCCCAGCAAACCAGGCATGAACAACCACGATGAGAAGCGCACGAAATTGTACTCATTACGGTTGAGATTAAACTCCCGAAAGGTGAAGGCCTTGGGGCGAATGGACACCAAAGAGTAGTCTCCCAAAAGGTAATTTGCCGAATTCAAGAAAAGGTCGGCCCCGCTGCCGAGGTTGTAGTTGAGGTTATTGACGAAGTCCGAGTCGCCAAATACTACCATCCGAGCTATCTCAGTATCCGGTGGCTGGGATGTGGCAGCGGGAGCGCCCAGGGGCCCAAATGCCTGCACGAAGAACACCGGGGAAAACGGACCTTGCGGGTCTCTCTGTGCCCCGGTCCCCTTGTTCGGCTCGACCCGATCCAATTCAGGAATCAGATAGCTGTTGATTGAAGTGAAGGCCAATGGCGCCGAGTCCCGGTTTGGGTCTTGGTATACCTTGATGGGCGCCGCTCCCGGCATACGTACGTTGCCCAAGGACTGACCCTTAGGTGCGGTTATGCCAATGAGGGTTGCCAAGACTTGAGGGTCGATGGACCTTGTTGCCTCTGCCGTCAACTGAAGAGGGTTATTCATTTGCAACTGCAGAGTATGGGGCAAGCCCTGCACCGACCTATCTTCGTCTCGGATATAACCTTGGCCAACAAACACCCCCCAAACGGCCATGAAGGCCGAGAAGGTTTCCGGGATTTCCGGCTCGGCCAAGAACATCAAGCGGCCAGCTTCCCGGCGATCAACAAGGTTCCCGGCGGCATCCAATTCCTTGCCCAGTAGATAACGGCTGAGGGCACTGGCGTGAGCTGCGGGCAGGTTATCCTTTGGTCCGGCGATAACCAGCAAGGCGGCGCTGGGAAGGCAATCCGGGTCCTTGGAAACGCAACCATCCGCTGGCTCTCCGGGCACGGAAACATCCTCGTCCAGCAGGCTCCAACGCAGAGTCCGAACTTCATAGTTGTCTCTCTCCAGGGCCGCTCTTATATTGTCGTATCCCGACGGATCGCCAATGGAACCCGAATCGGCGGTTTCCAAGTCCCGCTCACCGTGGCCGGAAAGGAAGTAGATGGTCTTTCGTTCTTGGTTGGAGACTACCAGGATGCTGGAATAAAGGTCTTGCTCCAGTTCGCTGTAGTCTATGTCCGACGGTTGCACCACATGAATCAATGCTGAGTCCAATCCTTCAACCACGATGGTTTCTTGGATGAGAGGAGTTGGCAGTGACCCAAAGTAGTTCCGCACTATCTCGGGTTCCAGTGTCGGGTCGACGAATCGAAAACTGAATTTGCTTGACCGTGCGGCCTCGAACTCCCGTAAGGTCTCCTCCACTTGGGCACGCCGGGCTAAGAGTTCTTGGTATGACCGGTCCGGGTTAAGACCGGCATTTGGGTCTTCGACGTAAAACGCTGTTGCCCGAACCGGTTCGTCCAGTTCTTTCAGGAGTTGTCTGGTCCCTTGAGCAAGGCTGAATTGATTGGTGGCGGTCACATCGGAGCGTTTGTGGTTCTCAAAGGAGATAAAATTAATAACCACCACGATGCCGGTGAAGGCGAGAATCATGATTAATGAGTTCATCCCGTAGCGCCCCGTGCGCCCTAAGAACGCCGCCATCACCGAGCTCAAGGAGATTAGACCTACCGTCAGAATCAGCACTCCGCCAATGGTGATGTCCACGTAGCCATAGGTACTCATGGAGCCCACAAAGGCTACCACTACGATGCCCGAGATTAGCCCGATGATGCCAGCGATGACAATGGGCGTGCCGTATGAGCTAATGAAATGTAGGGCTGGGTAGAGGAAGCTCAGGACAGTGGCTGATCTCCGCCCGTCGCCTGCTTCATCAGAGGAGGCTGCAGACCCTTCACTTTCTTGGGGTTCAGGCGAAACATGACGAGAATCAGGCTGGCGGTTGCGACCTCGTTTCCTGCGCCAGTCGCCCCTGGGTTCACTGCCCGTTGGCTCACCTGATCCTTGGTCACCGGCTCCTTGGTCAGCAGACCCGCGATTGAAGAAAGCGCTCAACTTATCGCCACCTCCGCGATTCCAGAGCGCGGACGCTCATGAAGAGGAAAAAGGCGATGACACTGAGGTAGTAAACGACGTGTTTGGTGTCGATTATCCCCCGAGCGAAGTCTTCAAAGTGGCTCCTGATGCTAATCTCGCTGATGATGGTGGACGCGGTTCCTCCGATGTTGTCCGCGGCCAGGTCGGCAAAGAACATCACTAGAAGTATGCCCATGGCCACCACTGCCGCCACAATCTGGTTGCTGGTCAGCGTGGAACACAGAAGCCCGATTGCCAGCGCTGCGCCGCCGTAAAGCGCCAGACCCAAATAGCCGGCATATATGGGTCCCGGATCGGGGCTGGCGAACACGTAAAGTAGAATCGTGTAATAAAGAGTTAGAGACACAGTGGCAATTAGAAAGACGAAGCTGGCCACATATTTGCCGATTATTACCTCCCAGTCTCTCACCGGGGATGTCAGCAGCAGTTCTATGGTTCCCAGCTTCTGCTCCTCGGCCATCAAACGCATAGTCAAAGCCGGGGCAATCAGAATGAAAATTATGGTGGCGCCGTCGAAAAAATTAACCAACGAAGCCTGGGGGAAAGGGTCGTTCAGGTCGCGGGCGAAAAAGAAGCCGGACAATGCTATAAACATCATGCCGACTATGTAGGCGGTGGGGCTGCTGAAATAAACCTGAATCTCTTTCCAGGCCACTGCCTGGGCCGTGCGCATTTTTAGAGATCCTCGTGGGTGGTCAGTTTCAGGAAAATCTCTTCCAGGCTCATACCCACCGTCTGCAAGCTGAGCAGGCTCCAGCCGCTGCTGATGACGGCCTTGGAGATTTCGTCTCGAATATCGGTTCCCGATTCAACACTCGGATCAACATGAACGGTGTATAGCTCTTTTTGAGGCAGACTTCGATGAGCGACTCGGGAAACCCCTTTGATGCGGCGAAGCGCTGGCAGCACCTCAGTCACCGGCCCGCCAATCTCGATTTCCAGACGCTCGATGCCTTCAAGCCCCTCCGCCAGGTTTTTGGGCGTGTCTTCGGCCACTATCCTGCCTTCGTTAATGATGAGGACTCTCTCGCAAATCATGCTCACTTCCGGCAGAATGTGGCTACTGAGCACAACCGTTTGCGACTTGCCTAATTCTTCAATCAGCCGTCGGGTTTCAACTACTTGAATTGGGTCGATACCGATGGTCGGCTCGTCCAGAACCAACACCTCGGGTTCGTGCATGATTGCTTGGGCTATTCCCACCCTTTGGCGAAACCCTTTGGAAAGTTTGCCGATTATGGTCTTTCGGTAGTCCTCCAGGCGGCAAACGCCAACCACGTCGTCGATGCGGGCTTTGATGGCTCTAGGCGGCATCCCCCTCAGGGTGCCCATGTACTTTAGGTAGTCGGTAACAGACATCTCCGTGTACAGAGGGACAGTCTCCGGAAGGTAGCCGATGCGGCGGCGGGCCTCCAGGGATTTTTCCACCACATCGTAACCACCTAGGGTAACCGTGCCTCTGGTCGGCGGCATATATCCGGTTAAGATTCGCATGGTGGTTGTTTTTCCGGCGCCGTTTGGCCCCAGGAAACCCAGTATCTCCCCTTTTCGAACGTCGAAGGTGACGTCCTGAATGGCGGGAAAAGGGCCGTAATAATGGGTTAGCCCGGTGGCCTGAATCATGGTTGATTTCGAACTAGATTCCAAATCGTTTCAGCCCTTCTGGCATCTCATTTTCGAGATGAAAATGGGACACTT
>Ga0066376_10000752_pt1 | contig 30545 bp, 28 predicted proteins | sample Knorr_S15_td_Bot_FD_77009 | JGI IMG/M metagenome (GOLD analysis project Ga0066376, IMG submission 77009) | Marine microbial communities from Southern Atlantic Ocean transect - Knorr_S15_td_Bottom_ad_5009_LV_A | ecosystem: Environmental > Aquatic > Marine > Oceanic | place: Southern Atlantic... | reverse complement strand
GTTCCGATCCGGGCCGCATCGAAGCCCAACTCGGCTGGCGCGCGAAGGTCCGCGAACTCCGCCCGATGCTCGAGTCCGCCTGGAACTGGATGCGGGCGCACCCGCGCGGTCATCGCGAGGTCTGAGCCACGGATCATTCCGGCGCGTCGGACGTCGATGGCGAGCCGAGCCGCAAGGCCTCGAACAGGCTCCCAACGCAGACGACGAGGACCAGTGCGGGGTTCAGCGCGGAGGTCCACACCTGCAGGCGCGTGTAGAAACGCTTCATGTGCGGGTCGAAGCTCTCCGAGGATGCGCTCAGCCATCCGCCGAGCTGGGTCGGAAGCTCGGGATCGTGAGCGAACCCGTTCAAGAAAACGCAGAACGAGGCCGCGCCTGCGAGAAACGCGAGTCGCGGGCTGCGTCCGGCGACGGCGATCAGCAGCGGCACCGCGAGGAAGAGATGATTTTCGTGCATGTGGGTCCACGCGAAGAAGAAACTCGACACTAGCGCCGCCGCGAGCAGGAACAGTCCCGCGCGATAGGCCTCCCCCCGCGACCGTCGGAGCCACGAAGCCTTCGCTCCCAGCAACCCGATCGCAACCGCCCCGAAGAGGCCGATCCCAATCTCGGTGGCCGAAAATCCGCCGAGCCAGCTCACGTCCGCGCGCTCCCACCCGCCCAACCACCACCACAGGTTGTGGGCATTCACCGAGGTGAAGGGCATGGCGTCGAGGTCGAGCCACACGCGCTCGATCACCGCCTGCCCCCTGCCGCTGAGCCAGAAGGGAGCCAGCAGGATCACGCCGACCGCGCTGCCGGCTGCGCCCGCGGCCAGGAACCCGCGAAGGCCTCGCCGCAGCCCTGCCACCGCGGCCAGCAGCGGCAGAAGCGGTGCGGCCAGGGGTTTCGAAAGGCCCGCGATGGCGAGGTACACGGCGGATCGAACCAGTTGGTCGCCTCCCAACGCGGCGATCGCCGCCACCGCAAAGAAGGCGTGCATTGAATCGAACTGGCCCCAGTAGGCAGAGCCGAAGAGCACCGCCGGGTTCCACCAGTAGACCATCGCGGCCACGCGTCCCCAGCCGGCCCCTCCGCGCTCGCGACCCCAGGTGCCCGTTCGGGCAACGACGTGAAAGAGCAGCGCCCCAAGCAGCAGATCGAAGACGAGATGCGGCAACTTCACCAACGCCGTGGGCACGACGTGGCTCTCGATCACTCCGGGCTCGAAGGGCGGCTGGCTCGCCACGAAGGTCTCCCCCACCAGCAGAACGCGGCCACCGAGGCCGGTGGGTAGTCGACTCCGGGCGTCTCGTAGATCCGCTCGTAGCCCATCAGGCCCCCCGCCAGGGCCCACTGCTTGTACACGAGCAGATCGCTCTCGTAACCCGGCGCCAGCCACAACGCCCCGCGCACCGCGAGATACACGAGCACCCACACCCAGAAGCTGCGGCGCGAAAGCGGACCGCTCTACCTGCTGGCGCTCACGGCTTTCGACCCACCGCAAAGACCGAGCTGCCAAAGGGGAGCCGTGTGCCGCGAACGATCAGCGCGTTCTCTGCACGCAGCACGCCGTAGAGGATCTGGTTCATCGCGGCTCCGCTCTCGCGGTGGAGAGCCGAGCGAGCTTCGGCATCCCCCGGCCGCGCGCGAAACAGGCTCGGCAATCGCGAAGCCACGACCAGCGGGAACAGGCCACAGAGGCGATAGCTCAGCCATTCGACATCCAGGCCGATCGAATCGAGCAGCTGCGATACGCGGCGTGCGGTGTAGCGCTCAGCGGTGTGGATCGCGACGTCGTGTTCGCTGTAGAGCCAGTCGTAGGCCGGAAGGTTGAGCACCAGCAGGCCACCCGGGCGCAGCGCCCGGACGATCGCTTCGAGACCCGGCCGCGCCTTCTCGCTCCCGGGGATGTAGATCACGTCGAGACTGACGGCGACGTCGAACCCCGATTCGCCCAGCTTCGGGTCGCAGATGTCGTCCCGCCGCAATTCGGCCTCGGGGGCCTTCTGCGCGGCGATGGCCAGAGCCTCGCTCGAGGTATCGAATCCGACCAGGCGACTCGGTTGGAATGCGTCGCGCAGGGCCGCGAGGTTTCGACCCGTTCCACAACCCGCATCCAGGATCCGAGGGGCCGGGGGAAGCCCCGCGCGCGGCGTTGCAAGAACGCGCACGACCATGTCACGCAGCCCCCGGTACCACCAGTGGTCGTCTTCGACCCGGGCCATCACCTCGAACTCGCCGGCGTTCAAACGCGCGGGCTCCGAAGCCCGGCGAGCGCGGCCACCAACGCCCGGCTCGCCTTCGCCACCGCGTCTTCCGAGAGCCCCGGGTAGAGGGGCAGTGACAGCACCCGCTCGCAGGCGGCTTCGGTGGTCGGCAACTCGCCCGGGCGATCGAAGGAAGCGTAGGCATCCATCTTGGGGATCGGCACCGGGTAGTGGAGCCCATGGCCCACGCCGGCGGCCGCGAGGTGCTCGAGAATGCGCTTGCGCTCGGGAACCTGCACGACGAATAGATGAAAGGCGTGCCGACCCTCTTTGTGTGTCAACGCGACCTGGACCGGCGCTTCCGCGAGTTCTCGCTGGTAAACAGCAGCCAGCGCGCGGCGTTCGGCCACGTCGGCCTCGAGGTGCCGCAGTTTCACCCTCAGAATCGCCGCCTGAATCTCGTCGAGGCGACTGTTGCGCCCCTCGACGTGTGCAAATGCATCGCCCCGAAAGCCGTACATCCGCTGCTCGCGGAGCCTCGAAGCCACCTCGGGATCGCCGCTGACGCAGAGCCCGCCGTCCCCGTAGGCGCCGAGGTTCTTCGTCGGGTAGAAAGAAAAACAACCGACGTCCCCGAGCAGCCCCACCGAGGCGCCACCCATCTTTGCACCGTGGGCCTGGGCGCAGTCCTCCACCAGGAAGAGGTCGTGGGCATCGGCGATCTGGCGCAGCGCCCTTGTGTCGACCGGGTTTCCGTGAAGGTGCACGGGAAGCAGCGCCCGGGTCTGTGGCCCGATGGCCGCCTCGACCAGCAAAGGATCCAATAGCAGGCTGTCGGCGTCGACATCGACAAAGCGCGGGATCGCCCCGGCGGCGCGAATGCCCACCACGGGGGCGACGCCGGCGTTCGCGACGGTCAGGACCTCATCGCCCTCGCCGATCCCCAGGGCGCGCAGCGCCAGCGTGATCGCGTCGGTTCCAGAGGCCACGCCCACCGCAAACCGCGCCCCCACAAAGCGCGCAAATTCGTCTTCGAAGGCCTTCCCCTCCTCGCCAAGGACCAAGCTCCCGGAGTCGAGCACCCGCGCGATCGCGGCATCGATTTGGGGGCGATGGCGGGCGAGATGGGGGCGATAGTCGAAAAAGGGGATCATCGCACGCCAGCAGAGGGGTGTGCGCGGTACCAGGCGAGCGTCTGGGCCAGCCCTTCCTCGAGGCCGACGCGGGGCTGCCAGCCGGTGGCCGCCTGGAACCTCGAGAAATCGCCGTAGTAGTCGCCGATGTCGATGGCGGCGGCGTCCTTCGGAAAGGGCACGGTCTCGGTTTCGAAATCGGCGAACTTCGCGAGGATCCGCACAAACCCCTGCAGGCTCTCGGGCTGGGGGTGGCCGAGGTTGTAGACCTGCCCATCGACGCCGGGCCGTTCGCCCGCCAGCAGCAGAGCCTCGACGACATCGTCGACATAATTGAAATCTCGGCGCTGCTCACCGGTTCCATAGATGCGGATTTTTTCGCCGGCGAGCGCCTTGCGCACGAAGACGCCGATGAAGCCCTTGCGGTCGTTGCTGATCTCCATGCGCGGGCCGTAGGTGTTTGTGAGGCGCAGGCTCACCGTCGCCAGACCGTGCACCTCGTGGTAGAGCGAGTAGTAGCGCTCGGCCGCCAGCTTGTTGATTCCGTTCACGTCCACCGGAACCAGGGGATGGACTTCGTCCACCGGCAGGTACTGAGGCCGACCGTAGAGCTGCCGGGTACTGGCGAAAACGATCTTCGCGCCGGGGTTTCCCTCGCGGCAGCACTCGAGCAGCGACAGTTGGCTGGCGCAGTTGATTTCGAGATCGGTCATCGGGTCGAGCATGCTCTCGACGTGGGAGACCTGGCCGGCGAGGCTGAAGACCAGGGCCTGGTCGCGAACCAGGTAGCGAAGGCTGTGGCCATCGCGGACGTCCGAAAAATTGATCTTCAGGCGGTCACGGATCGCTTCGACGTTCGCGAGCGTGGCACCGTAGGCCGGAAGCATCGAGTCCAGGAGCGTGACGTCGGCGCCGCGCTCGACCAGCGCGTGCGCGAGGTTCGAGCCGATGAACCCCAGGCCCCCTGTCACGAGCACACTCTTTCCCCGGTAGAAGTCAGCCACTTTCGGGATCCCGCTCGCAGACCTCGCGCACCACGAACTGGGGCGCACCCGATTGATCGAGAAACAGCCGCCCGAGGTATTCCCCAATGGTCCCGAGAATCAGCAGTTGCACGCCGGCAAAGAAAACGACGGTGACCAGCACCGTCGGAATCCCCACCGCCACCGCGGGGTTGATGTAGAGCTTGTCGATCACGATCGCGACGAGGAGAAAGAGACTCGAAACCGAAGCGATGGCGCCGATCGCTGCCGAGACCCGCAGCGGCAGGATCGAGAAGTTCAGGAACATGTTGAGCCAGAGAAAGAAGAGCTTTCCCAGGTTGTAGTTCGATTCCGAGCCCTCGCGTTCGAGGTGCTCGACGTCGACCTGCCCGATGCGTCGCGTCGTGCGCAGGATCAGTCCGTCGATATACGGGAACGCCCCGCGATAACGCTTCACCTCCTCGACCAGGAAGCGATTCATCACCTTGAAGCTCGAGAGATAGAGTTCCGGTGGCTTTTTTAGCATCCAGTTGGCAACACGGTCGTTGAAGCGGCTCCCGAGATTGCGCAGGAAGCCGTGCTGCTTGGTGCGGTAGCAGCCGTAGACGACATCCACATCCGATTCGCACAGCGCCTCGTACATCGGGCGCACCTCTTCGGGTGGGTTCTGCCCGTCGTCGTCGAGAATCGCGACCGCCTGGCCGGTGGTGAAGTGCAGCCCCGCGAGCACGGCGTTGTGCTCGCCGAAATTGCGCGCGAGACGAACGAAGCTCACCGTGTCCGGGTGTTTCTCGTGGAGTGCCCGGCAAACGCGTTCGCTGGCGTCGGCCGACCCGTCGTCCACCAGCACCACTTCGATTCGCAGGTCGGCGAAACCGGCGAGGATGCGCTCGACCACGCCCTCGATGGTCCCGCTTCCGTTGAAGACCGGGATCACGAAGGAGAGCTCGACTTCGGACTCGATCGAGTGTCGCTTCACCATGTCTTTCAACCGCTTGGGAGGAATGATAGCCGTTTCGGATTCGGGCCCCCGAAAGTTGAATTTCGGGGCCAAAACCCCTCGCTCGTCGCCCTCTCGGGACGAATCAGGCCCTAGCGACCGAGGACCTCGCCTGGCTTTCCGCGGCGGTAGATGGCGTAGGGGCCGACCCTCGTTAGCGGCGTGTAATCCGCGAAAAAGCGGGCGAAGCGCGGGTCACGCCGGAAGTAGCGAAGGAAGTCGAACTCGCTGCGCCGGAAGGCCTGCTTGTCGGGGCTCTGATCGACGAAGATCAGCGCCGGCGGATCGGCCTGCAGATCCTCGACCACTGCATCAAAGAGCCCCCGCTCGAGCGCCCCCATTTCGGAGGGCGTCCGGTATGGGAAGGGGCGCGCCTGTCGCTCGGCGGGGGTGTACAGCCCGGGCACGACCCACAGGCAGCAATAGCGAGAGGACCAGCGCGCCTCGCTCAGGTTGACCACCGGAAACGCCGGAACGATCGACGTCGACAGGAACCAGATCGAGCGACCAAAGGCGTGCTCGCGTGCCACGGCGGCGAGGTCCCCCACCAGCGTGCGCTCCTGCGCTCCCGGGCCGAGCACCTGCCAGGTGGCCCGCAGCAGCGCCCCCGCGGCCACGAGGTTGAAAACCAGCCACAGAACGAGGAAGGCCCGCGAAGGAGACACTCGCGCGAATGGTCGCGCCCCCTCCGGCCGCAACCAGAAGCCCAGGCCGACGACCACGATCAGGAGGCCCGAAGCGATCTCGAGCGGATCGTAGTGGTAGTCCCAGGCTCGACCCTGCACGACAGCAGAAGCCAGGAAACCCATCGCCGCCACCAACAGGATCTGACGCAGGGCACGGTCCCGAGAACCGGCTCTCACCGCGAAGAAGCAAGCCACCGCCACGGCGAACACGATCAGGGCGGGCTTCCCCAACAAGACGGGAAGCCGGTAGGTGGCGTAGGCATCGTAGACCCTTGTCGCCAGCGCAATCATCTCGAGATAACTCGGCGTCCACGCGAGCACCGCAAGCACGCCCAACGCCACCACCCCCGCGATGCAGCGATTCTCGATCCGCTTCCAGGCCCCGGGTGCGCGGAAGAACAAGAACCCCTCGACGACGATCCACACCACGACGAAATGGGGCTTCAGGACGAAGCCCACGCCCGCCAGGAGACCTGCGAGTAGCGTCCAGCGCGGCGCCAACGCCACGGCGTCGACCCGGGCGGCGGCGGCAAAGAGATAAGGGAAGACCGCAATCGCAAAGAGACCGTCGCGCTGGCCAAACTCGTAACCGGGTGCCCCGATTTCGAGGAGGCAGAGCGCACCCACCACGCTGAAGGCGTAGGCAGCCGGGTTCGCGGGGATCGACTCGCGCAGAATCCGGTAGCCGAGGGCAGCGGCCCCCGCGATCCCGACGACGAGCATGGCGTTGAAGATCGCGATGGGAGCCACGCTGAGGGCGCGGCCGAGCGCTACCGCGGGCCGACTCCACCAGAAGACGAAGGGGAGGTTCTCCTCGACGATATCGACGTAGAGGGCACGACCGTCGAGCAATTGGCCCGCCACGTAGAGCACGTAGGCCACGTCGTGGTTGAAGGCGCTCGGGTCAAAAGAACGCAGCCAAACGCTGAGCGCGGAGAACAGCGCGCAGAGCCACCCCGCGACGACGATCGATCGCGGCAACGCGAGCGGGCCTAGAGGTCGCACGGCCGACAGCGCGCATAATCCCGCACCGCGCAGAGATCGCGGTCGGCATCGAGTAGACGGTCGAGGGAGGTCTTGCGGACCGGGATCACCACCTTAGGCCCGTGCAGTTTCGCCACGCAGTAGAGCGCCGAGAAATCGCTCCGGCGCTGCATCTCCGGTGTGAAGGTGGTCAGGAAATCCGGCTTCGCCTGGCGGAAGACGTAGTCCCAGTCCCACTTCGCGTGGCCGGGACCGCCCTTGAAAGACGGCATTTCACGTTTCGCGATGGTCGCATCGGTGCGTCCCATCACGTCGAGGTAGTCGCGGGGGCAGACGTAGGGTATGAGCCCGGCCCAGAAGATCCCGATACGCGAGGCCTCGGCGGTGGCGTCGCAGAGTGCGAGCCCCATCCGGAGGTTGGCTGCGTTCTCGCTGCGGTACATCGGATCGCGGCTGGCGAAATGCCACTCGCGAAGCGTTTCCACGGGATTCAGGGACCAGGCGAAGAATGCGAGCAGCCCCCAGTAGGCCGCCGTGCGCCCGGCCCCCCCACCGAGAGCTCCCCCGAAGCGGCGGAGCATCTCGAAGCTCCCGGCCGCGAGCACCAGGATGCAAAAGGGCATCGCCACCATCAGGTAGCGGCTGGTGTGCAGCGTGACCCAGTCTCCGCCGACCCACAGGTAGTAGCCGAACTGGCCGAGCACCAGCGCCACCACGAGTTGAACCAGGCGCTGCGGATCGCGCGCCAGGAGCCACACCGCAAAGCCGACGAACGCCAACAGCGCCGTCCCCTTGAAGCCCGGGTAGAACGAGAGCAGTTGCTGCCACCCGGTCGCCCACATGGAGATGCGCGGATTTCCCGTGGCCTTCAGGTAGAAGGTGTTCGGCAGGGGATCGCCAAAGACGACGAATCCAAAGACCAGGATCGCCGCGAGGGTGACGGCACCGATCGCGCCCGAGGTGAGCGCTTCGCGCCTTCCCCCGTTTCCATGAACGACCGACCAGAGCCAGACCGTCGCGAAGATGATCCCGAAATCGAGACGCACCACGACTCCCAGGGCCAGCAACGCGAAAGCCGACAACGGAACCGGCTGCCCGCCGGTCTGCGCCCGCGCCACCCAGAGGATCGCCGTCGTCGCGATCAGCGCCTGGATGGCGAAGTCCGCTCCCTGGAGCCCCCAGATCGCCATCGGTCCATACAGACCGAGGAGCACCGCGGCCCCGTCGGCGATCGCCGGCACCCCGGGAAAGAGCACACGGGCCAGCCGATGGCTCACGACCAGAAGCGCCACCAGGACCCCGAGGTTCAGGGCTTGGAAGAGCAGCGAGACGGCCGCTGGGGCGACCGGCAGCCCGTGGAGCGCCGCCATTACCAACGTGACGCCGAGGTTCGTAAACCCCTGCACGGGCTCGGCGCCGACGTTCCAGGCGAAACCAGCGCCGTCGGCCAGGTTGCGCGCGTACTGCATCGAGATCATCGCGTCGTCCCAGAGCAGGAACCAACGCTGGCCGCGCTCGACGATGCTGGCGGCGAAGATGTAGCGGACCGCCATCAGCCCGTAGACGCTGAGACCAACGGCGAAGGCGACCCGGCGGAAGGTCGACCCGCGCGAGACGTCCTCACTGGAAGCCATCCCTCGATGATACCTCATGACCCCCGGGGCGCCGTCCTGCTGCAGGCGAGGGCGCTGGCTCGGCGGCGCACCTCGCGGCTCCAAGTTGGTATTCTGTGGGCCTTGCAGGAGTTCGGCGCGTGACGGAACTGCTCCAGTGTCTCTTCCTGATCGCCCTCGGCGGCGTCATCTGGAATCTGCGACGCGATGCCACGCGCACGCCGATGGCCATGTGGATCTGGGCCTGGGTCATCGCCGTCACCGCCACTTTCTACGTCGACCAGTACCAGGACGGCGAGATCGACCTGCTCTTCGTGCCTCTCTTTTCTGCCTTCACACTGGCCGGCGCACTGGCCTTTGTCGGGCGCCCGGTGCCGCGCGGACTCTTGCTCGTGGGCGTTGTCTTGGGGGGCGCTCGCGTGATGCTGGCGCGCCTCGAAATGCCGGGGGCCGAGACGGCGCTCGGCCTGGCCTTCGAACCCACGATGACCTTCGCGGCCGCCTGGATCCTGCACCTCCACATTTCGCGAGACGACTCGATCCCGGAACGTCTCCTGCCGTGCGCCATGGGGCTCCTTGGGATCAGCCAGGTCCTGACCTCCGGCGCCTTTGGCAGCCGACTCGAGCAGGAGGAATGGATCGGCTGGACCTGGATCGCACTCGGTCCGTTCGTCATCGCCACCCAGGTATTTGCTTGCCGCGTCTGGATGCGAAGACGCCGGAAGCGGGAGCAGAACGAGCGGCAGACCATGCAACGCGCCCTCCACGCCAGCGAGGATCGCTACCGCGCGCTCGCCGATAACAACTCGCAGTTGATCCTCGAGTTGGATGCGAAGGGCCGCATCGAGTACGCGAACCCTCGCGTGGGCGAACTGTTGGGAGTCCCGACAAGTTCGCTTCTCGGAAGCGATTTCTTCGACTTCGTCCACTCGGAAGATCGCTACATCAGGGAAAAAGAGGGCACCGAACGCGGCCCCCACATGCGACGATGGCTGCGCCCGAACGGGGAAGCCGTCCGCGTCGAAAGTTTCGCGCGGGCTTTCCACGATCAAGAAGGGGCCCTGCACTGGGTCATCTCCGCCGCCGACGTCGGGGACCGTCTGGCCCTCGAGGCGGCGCTACTCGACTCGCGGGCCGCTCTCGAAACCCGCGTAGAAGAACGCACCACCGAACTGGCCGGGGCCATCGAAGAATTGGAGACCGAGGTCCGCGAACGCCGCAATGCCGAAGAAGCCCTGCGACAAAGCGAGGAACGTTTCCGCATCGCCTCGAGCCTGAGTTCAGACTGGAGCTTCGCACTCGAGGTCGAGGCCGACGATGTGGCCGACAAGGTCTGGAATTCGAGGAACCTCCTGGCGAATACGGCCGAGGTCTCGCCGGAACTCGCCTCGACACCCTACTTCGATCTGATCGTGCCGGAGGATCGCGCGCGTGTCCGAAAACGCTTCCGGGAACTCCTTGAATCCGTCGGAACGCCTGCCCATCAGGCCGTCGAGATCCCCCACCGGCTCGCGCTACCGGACGGCGATGAGCGCTGTCTCGAAGTCGTACTCGAAGCCGAAGCGCTACCCGGGGGCCGCTTCCGGGTGATCGGCGCCGCCACCGACGTCACCGCGAAGAAACGCGCCGAGCAGGAACGGCTGCGCCTGGTCGACCATCTTCGCGATGTACAGCGGCTCGAGAGCCTGGGCGTGCTCGCGGACCGGATCGCCCACGGCTTCAACAACCAGCTTACGGTGATCCTCGGAAACGCCTCCCTCGCCCTCTTGGAGACCGACCGCGGCTCCGCCATCGCCGATCGCCTGAATCGGATTCGCGACGCCGCCCAACACTCCTCGAACCTCACCGAGCAGATGCTCATCTACTCCGGGAAGGCGCCGCCCGCGCTCAAGTCAATCCACCTGCCGCACCTCGTCGAAGGAATTCGCGAATTCCTCGAGGCCTCGATTTCGCGGAACTGCGATCTCCAGATCGAAATCGCCAGCCCGCTTCCACTCATCGAGGGCGACGAGGGGCAGCTCCAACAGGTCGCCGTGAACCTGGTCAGCAACGCCTCCGACTCGTTGGAACTCAAAGCCGGCAAGGCCTGGCTGCGGGTGGGGGTGAGCCACGCCGACGCTGCGTACCTCGACGACACCTTCGGCACGTCGAATCTGGCCCCGGGGGCCTATGTCTTCCTCGAAGTCGAAGACGAAGGCTGCGGCATTTCCGCGGACGCGCGCGGGCGGATCTTCGAACCCTTCTACACGACGCGGTCCGCGGGCCGCGGCCTCGGCCTCGCCGCCGTCCTGGGGATCGTCCAGAGCCACGGCGGAGCCATCAAACTGGTGAGCGAAGAAGGCTCGGGAACCTGCGTGCGGGCCCTCTTCCCGGTCTCGGACCGCGCGGCAATTTCGCCGACGCCGCGTGGCCCGAAGAATGAGGTCGCGGGGCGGGTGCTCGTGGTGGACGACGACGATGCGGTCCGCGAACTGATGGCCGAACTGCTCACGCGCGCCGGCTTCGAGGTGTTGGTCGCCCGCAACGGTGGCGAGGCCCTGGAGAGGATGCGCGCCGAAGCCGAGCTGATCTCTGCCGTGGTGCTCGACCTCGACATGCCCGAACTCGACGGTGCCGAAACGCTCGCCGCAATTCGAAAGATCCGCGATGCCGTTCCGGTCGTGATCGTCACCGGCTACGACGATGGCGAGATCAAGGAGCGCCTCGGCAGCCAGGCGATCTCCGGGCTGGTCCGCAAGCCCTTCGATGAACACGTCCTCTCGGCAACCATCGAAGACGCGATCCACCGCGGAGAGTGACGACGCCCCGCGCGCTGTCATTCACTCCAGTACTTGACGGCCGTTGGCGAGAGCAGGAGAAAGGTCGGCGCTCCCGCCCGGCGATGTTCTCGCAGCTTTTCCTGCCAGTGCTCGTGTGCCGCTCTTTCGCGCAGCGCATCGGCGCCGGGATCGAGCCGCAGACCGCGCCAGGCCCGACCGTGCGAGCCCTCCTCGAGCAGCGCCAGGGGCAAGGGGCTCCACTGCTCTTGCGGGCGATAACCCACCTCGAAATCGATCCAGGTGAGTTGGCTGACCGAGGGCGATGAAAGCTGCGCCGCCAGGCATTCTTGCAGCGCATCCGGCGGGGCCCACCCGAGTTTCAGGTTCTCTAGACCGGCGTCCCGGGCGTCGAGCAGGAAGGGAACCAGATAACCCCGCGCCGTCGACGAAAGCACCACGTGGTGGCTCGCTTCATCGGCCTGTGAAAGCGTCTGCACCGCGACCTCGAAGGGCGTGATGCCGCGCACATTCCGATCGATCGCAAGACCGGTGGCCAGCGCGAACAGCAGGAGCCACAGACCGAGTGCGATGCTTCGAATCCGCGGACCACGCAGGCTCGTGACGCCGCGGGCGATCGCCAGCAGCAGAAGCGGAAACAGACCGAAGGCCGGTTTCGAAATCCACAGCGTCCCGGTATCGAGCAGCAGATCGCTCGCAAGCAACCCGAGCGGAATCACGGGAGCCATGGCCCACAGCAGGCGGGCGGCGGGCGGGGTGTCGGCCCGGGATGCCGGCCGCCAGCTTCGAACGAAGAGCAGCGCGGTCCACGCCCCGGCGCCTACAGCCGCGATACCGAGCAGCCCTCCCACACTCGACCTCATCCCCTCGCCGAGCAGGAAAACCGCGAGCAGGTGCCCCGTCTGCGCGAGCCACTCGCCGGTGGGCGGAAGACCATCGAAGTAGAACTCCGAAGCGGCGGTCACGGTGAAGTGGTGCAGCGCGACGGGAAGCCACGGCAAGACACCGAGCGCAACCATTCCGAACGTGGCGAGGCATCGCTTCCACTCGCCGTGGGCGCGCGCGGTGCGATCCCACCCGAGGGCGATCAGCGACAGCCCCTGCCACGCCGCCACGAAAACGTAGTGATAAAGCGTGTGCAGCCCGAGAAGCGTGACGATCGCGAAGGCCAGGTAAGCCCAATCCCGGCGACGCGAACCGACCGCAGAGGCGCCCACTTCGAGGATCGCGGCCGTACCCAGCAGTGCCCACACGGTCGCGAGGGCATAGGGCCGAAGGAACACGCTGTAACCGACGAACCACGGCGAGAGCGCGAGCAGGGCCATCCCGAACGCGCCCGATCTCGGCCCCGGCGCCATCGAGCGCGTGACGCGCGCCATCGCCAGCAGACCGACGATCCCGATCGCAATCGCCGGCAACGAGAGCGGCCAGCGCTCTGTGCCGGTGATGCGCGCCGCGACAAGGATCCACCCGTAATAGAACGGCGGGTGCATGCCGTCGTCGCCCAGCGCCGCAGCGACCTCCGCGAAGCCGCGGGTCGGCTCGACGTCGAGTCCCCTGATCGCGTCGGCGATCGGGACCGGAGCTTCGCGACAGTCGGGGATCACGGGCGCTGCGAAGGCCTGAGACCAGGTGACCCCCTCGTCGTGGGCGGGCTCCCAGGCAAGCGCGTAGAGGCTCACCGCGAGTGCGTAGGCTGCGATCCAGAAAATACGAGTGCCTAGGGCCGGCCCTACCGGACCCCGTCGCGCCTCACGCAACTCCGGCAGCTCTCGGTGGGCTCAAGTCCCGCCCTGAAGCCGCCGAAAACGGGACATGGCCCACGCACATCGACTCCTTCACACTGTTGTCCGAGAAGCCTTCAACCCCCTGCGCCTGCTCGATACCAAGGAAGCAATCGTCCCGGCCATGGGACACAGGTTCGACGAGGCTCTCCACTGCAACCGCTGCGGACGTTCCTGGACGATCCAGCGCGCCCAGCCGCGCGATTGTGGCCTCGAAATGCCGGAACTCATACCCAACCTGGTCGCCTGATCGAAGCGGGCGGATCGCGTCGCCCGCCGGTCGGCGACGCCCTCCCCTCACCGCACGGCCCCACGCCTGCCCAGCAGGAGCGGCGGCATCGGGCAACCGAGACTGTCGGCGGTGGCCCGCAGCAATTCCGCTTCGGCGATCTCGATCACACCATCCGCGGCGATGCAGAGCGCCGCCGCGTCGACCAGTCGGCGTTTCAACTTCGGAACGACGGCCGCGAGTTCGTCGAGTGCCGTGTCGAGGGGCGCGAGGCCACAGCGATCCGCCGGCAGTTGCTCGAGCCCGGCGATGCCGAGGTGCGCGCTCGCCGCTTCAAAGCCCCGCCTCGCCGCCGCCTCGTCGTGATCAGCCGAGGCCAGGGTCGACAACAGGACCTCGCAGGCGCCGCGAACCGACTCCAATCGGCTCACGCGTTTTCGCGAACGCGGCATCGCTTCGAAATGCGGGCGCAGGTGCGTGCGCAACACCCGCTGGAGCGTCCACTCGAAGAGGTCGATGCGGTCATCGGCCCGAATCGATCGATCCACGTTCTCGACGAAAACACGGTACTGGTCGGGGGACAGGCGACGCAGCGCCGGTAGCAGGAGATCGACGAGGGGCAGGAAGGCGGCGCGATCCAGGGTTTCGAGGCTCGAAGCCAGGGCGGCGGTGGCCTCGGCAACGCCCGCTTCCGCGTGTTGGGCGAGGTCGGCGAGTTGGCGTTTCCGAACGGCGGCGTCGCCGGAGAGCAGCAGGCCGTGCAGCAATGCGCGCGCGGAATAGGGCTCGTGCGCCGCCTCGCGCAGGTCGGCGGGAATCGACGCGAGGAGGCGCGCGGCGTAGTCGACGTGCTCGGGCGTGGGCCGACCGACGCTTGCCGCAGGCCCTGCGCCCCCTGCAGCGAAACCGGCCAGCGGCGCCGCGGTCGCCGCGACACCCGAAGGTTCGCGGGCGGGCGCGGCACCCAGGCCGGCGGCGAGTTGGGGGTCGAGCCGACGAATGCGCTCTTCTAGAGGCGGGTGCGTCGCGAAGATGGGATGCCGCAGCGCGCTGCCGAAGAAGAGATGGCTGGCCTCGGGTGCATTCGGCGTTTCCAGCAGCGACGCCGGGCCAAAGCCTCCGATCCGCGCCAGTGCCCCGGCAATCCCCTCCGGATTCCGAGTGAACTGGACGGCCGAAGCGTCGGCCAGAAACTCGCGCTGCCGACTCACGGAGGCCTTGATCCAATTCCCGAAGAAGGTCCCCAAAAAACCCACGAGGCTGAGCCCCAGACCGAATCCGATCCAGATAAGGACGCTCTGATCGCGGCCCCCGCGCCCGCGAACCGCCCCCGAGTAGAGCGACGAGCGCAACAGGAAGTAGCCGAGAAGCCCGATGATCAGGATCCCATGGAGGACTCCCATCAGGCGAATGTTCAGCCGCATGTCCCCGTTGAGAATGTGACTGAACTCGTGGGCGATCACGCCCTGCAATTCGTCGCGCGGCAGTTGCTCGAGCGCTCCCCGCGTGATGCCGATCACTGCGTCACCAGGACCCTGCCCCGCGGCAAAGGCGTTGATCGCCTCCTCGTCTTCGAGCAGGTAGACCGGCGGCGTGGGAGTGCCCGAAGCCACCGCCATTTCCTCGACCACGTTCAAGAGGCGGCGCTCGGCCGGGTCGCGGCTGTCTCCGTTGAGCAGACGACCCCCGAGATGCTCGGCGACCACGTGTCCCCCGCCCCGGAGTTGGGCCGTCTTGTAGGCGCTACCGCCGCCGACGACGAGACCCACGCTGAAGACGACCGTGGCGAGCAGTCCCGGGTCGAGCCAGACCGGCGCAAAATGCGCCGCGCCGGTTGAGGGATCCACACCCTGAAACCCGAGCAGGGCCACGGCGAGCGCATAGATCAGCCCGACCATCGACACCACGGCCAGCCCAAAGAGGAATACCAGCCGCCCGGTACTCCGGCGCGCGGCCTCTTGACTCTCGAAGAAGTCGATGGCGCTACGCCCCCTGGAACGACACCTCGGGTGCCTTCTCGATTGCAGCGCTGTCGAATTCCAAGAGCGATGCATCGCTCGGGTGCCCGAAGGCCGCCGCGAAGAGCACCGCCGGAAAACTTTGGCGTGCCGTGTTGTATCCCATCACAGCGTCGTTGAAGGCCTGCCGGGCGAAGGCGACCTTGTTCTCGGTAGACGTGAGTTCTTCCGAGAGCTGCATCATGTTCGTGTTCGCCTTCAGGTCGGGGTACGCCTCGGCCAGTGCGAAGAGCTTCCCGACCGCACCCGAGAGTGCACCCTCGGCGCCGCCAAGTCCCTGCATGGCGGCGGCGTCTCCGGGGTCGCTCGATGCGCGTGCCAGTCCGGCACTCGCCTGGTTGCGCGCCTGAATCACCGCGTCGAGAGTTTCGCGCTCGTGCGCCATGTAACCCTTCGCGGTTTCGACGAGGTTCGGAATCAGGTCGTGACGCCGCTTCAACTGGACTTCGATCTGCGAGAAGCCGTTCTTGTAGCGATTCCGAAAAGCCACGAGGCGATTGTAGATCCCGACCCCGATGGCGAAGAGGAGAACCACGAGTCCTCCGACCACCAACAGAGCCATCCCACCCATTTCCATCACTCCCTCCTGCCAGCGCCGGGGAACGTCCCGGCGCTCGAGATGCTTTGACGAACGCGAAAAATCAAAGGTATCGAAGCCGCGTTCCCCTCGCTTGTCGCCCTCCGGAGCCTCGGGTAGCGTGCGCGGGGCCGAAGGGAGGCGTGAATGAAATTCGAGACGCTCGAATTCGAGGTGCGAGAAGGCGTCGCCCACCTCGTCTTGAACCGGCCCGAGGCGGCCAACGCCATCAACCTCGCCATGGGACGCGAGTTGATGCAGGCCGCACTCTTGTGCGACGAAGACCCCGGCATCCGGGCGGTTCGCATTGCCGCCAACGGAAAGATGTTCTGTTCGGGCGGCGACCTCGCTGCCTTCGCCGATGCGGGGGATGCAATGCCGCGCCTGCTCAAGGAACTAACGACCTATCTCCACGCCGCCATCTCGCGCTTCGCACGCGGCAACGCACCGGTGGTGGCGGCGGTGGGCGGCGCCGCCGCGGGAGCGGGCTTCAGCCTGACGACCGCGGCCGATCTGGTGATCGCCTCGGAGTCGGCCCGCTTCACCCTGGCCTATACGCAGGTAGGGCTGACACCGGACGGCAGCTCGACACACTTCCTGCCGCGGCTGGTCGGCCACCGCCGCAGTCTCGAACTGATGCTCCTCAACCCGGTGCTGAAGGCCCGCGAAGCCCTCGACTGGGGGCTCGTGAATCGCGTCGTCGCGGACGACGAACTCGAAGCCGAAAGCACGGCCCTCGCCGAGCAACTCGCCGCCGGCCCCACCCTGGCCTACGGAGCGACGAAGCGCCTGCTCGCCGCAAGCGCCCCGTCCGCCCTCGAAACCCAGATGGAGCTCGAGTCGCGGGCCATCGCCGACGCCGCACGCACGCGCGACGCAAAGGCCGGGATCAAGGCCTTCTTCGCCCGGGAGAAGCCGACGTTCCGGGGCGAATGACGCACTCACTCTGCCTCTTGTGAGGTCGCCCCTCGGGCAACCTCACAGCCAAGCCACCACCCTGGGAGTCATCGAAGCCGTGAACATTCCCGCCGACGAGCGCTACCCGAAGCAGACCCACCCCGTCCTCGACCACCGCATGAGTTGCATCGACGTCGGCAGCGGCGACCCGATCATCTTCCTCCATGGGAACCCCACCTCGTCGTACCTGTGGCGCAACGTGATTCCCCACGTCGAAGCACGGGGGCGCTGCGTGGCACCGGACCTGATTGGGATGGGCGACTCCCAGAAACTCTCGGGGAGCGGCCCGGATCGCTACACCTTCGAGGAGCACCGGCGCTTCCTCGACGCCTTCCTCGAAGTCCTCGGCGTGCGCGAGAACGTCACGCTCGTGCTGCACGACTGGGGCTCGGCGCTCGGCTTCGATTGGGCAGCCCGCCACCCGGAGGCCATTCGGGGGATCGCCTACATGGAAGCGATCGTGGCCCCCATGACCTGGGACGATTGGCCGCCGCCCGTGCGCAAGGCCTTTCAGGCGTTCCGCTCGGAAGCCGGCGAAGACCTGATCCTCGAGCAGAATGCCTTCGTCGAGCAGATTCTCCCGGGCGCCGTGCTCCGCGACCTCGACGACGAAACGATGGCGGTCTACCGACGCCCCTTCGCCGAAGCCGGCGAAGACCGCCGACCGACGCTGACCTGGCCCCGGCAGATCCCGATCGAAGGCGAACCCGCAAACGTTGCCCGCATCGTCGAGAACTACGGCGCCTGGCTGCAGCAGTCGCCCGTGCCAAAGCTCTTCGTCAACGCGAATCCCGGCGCGATCCTGCGCGGGGCGCCGCGCGAGTTCTGCCGCCGCTGGCCGAACCAGACCGAGGTCCTGGTGGACGGCGTCCACTTCGTCCAGGAGGACTCGCCGGACGAGATCGGCAGCGCCCTCGCGGCGTGGCTCCAGGGCCTTGATTAGCGGGAACGTCGAAAAAGGGGACGGGTTTTCTTTCGGAAAAGGGGACGGGTTTTCTTTTTTTCCTTATTTCCTTGTCGGTGATCCGTGCGAGATCCGCGTCGCGCGGGGAACCGGAAATAAGGAAAAAAAGAAAACCCGTCCCCTTTTCCGAAATTCGACGTCCCCTTTTCCGACCTCTCCTTTTCGGTCCCCTATTTCCGCCGGGGACGCAGATCGAGGGTTTCGACGCTCGCCTCGGGCGGGCGCGTCAGCGCAAACAGGATCGCCTCGGCGATGCGCTCGGGGGGCAGCACGCACGCGGGGTCGAGGTGCCCTCCCGCCTGCCACGCTTCGAAGGCGAGTGCGGCGGTCTCGGGATCCCAGCCCGCGGCGAAACTCGAAAGCGCGGGCCCACTGCGGATCAGCGACACGCGAATCCCGTCGCCGGCGAGTTCGGCGCGCAGCGCCGTGCTGAGGGTTTCGAGCGCCGCCTTGGTCGCGGCGTAGATCCCGAGCCACGGGAAGGGCCGCAGGACGGAGTCCGAAGAGAGGTTCACGATGTCGCCCCCGCCCCGGCGGCGCATCTCGGGAACGATGGCGCGAATGCAGTGGATCGGCCCTTCGAGATTGATCCCGATCTGATCGCGGAGATCTACCTGGGACACCTCGGCGATCGGCGAGAGGCGTCCCACCGCCGCGTTGTTGACCAGCACATCGATCCCGCCGAAGGCCTCGCGTACGCGCTCGACGCCGGCCTCGACCGACGCCGGATCGGCGACATCGACCGGCACCGCCAGGCCCCGCTCACCGAGTTCGGCCGCCGCCGCCTCGACTTCGATGGCGCCCCGCGCCCACAGCGCGACCTTCGCCCCGGCCGCCGCCAAGACGCGGCTGGTGGCGAGTCCGATGCCACGCGAAGCGCCGGTTACCACCACCACGCGACCCGAGAGTGCGTCGGCGCCGCTCACGCGAAAATTCGATCAGCGAGACGGCGCAGTCCCTCGACGGCATCCCGCGATCTCTTCCACGGAGCGACGAGAACGCGATGGACCCCGGTCTCCTGCCAGCGCTGCCAGTCGTCGTCGCTCTCGATTTCGGCTCCCACGGTGGACTCGAAGAGTGCATCCGCGGTCTCGTACTGCAGTCGCAGTTCGCGGAGGGTCGCAAGCGGTGCCTTCACCGACTCGGGATCGTGCGCAAGGCCGATCCAGCCGTTGCCATGATGTGCGGCCCGGCGCAGTGCCGCAGGCGATTCGCCGCCCACCAGGATCGGCGGCCACGGCCGCTGCACCGGCTTGGGCTCGAAGGCCACCGGCGCAAACGAATAAAACTCGCCTTCGTGCTCGACGACCTCCTCGGTCCAGAGCCGTTTGCAGACGAGCAGGGCCTCGTCCAGCCGCCGACCCCGCGTCTTCGGGTCGAGCCCCGCGGCGTGCCATTCGCTTTCGAGCCAGCCCGCACCAATTCCGAACTCCGCCCGGCCACCGGAGACGATGTCGAGGGTCTGGACCGCGCGCGCTGCAATGAAGGGATGCCGCAACCCGAGCAGGTAGACATGGGTGCCGAGCCGCAACCTCTCGGTGCGCCCGGCGAGAAACGAGAGGTAGGCGAAGGCGTCGTAGACCGGCGTGGTGGGCGGCACCGGCGGGTGATCGTCGCCGGCTAGCGGCGAACCCTGCATGGCGACGGGAAACACGAGGTGCTCCGGCAGCCAAGCGGATTCGAAGCCGAGCTTCTCGGCCTCGAGGACGGCTTCGAGGTGCCGACTCGGGTGCAACCGCCCCAGGGCGATGCCGACTTTTACCACTTCCAGTCACTCCGCTCAGTCTGCGACGGGTCCCGTCGAGGCTACCCGATCTCCGTGGGAGCGTCCGGCTTCGCTTCCGCGGCGCTACTCTCAAGCTTGGGCTCTCGGAGCCGTCTCGCCTCCAACGCAATGCTCGCTTACACCGAATGGAAAGGATCACCCGATGACGGCCCTCGCCGCGCTCGCCGGTCTCCTCTTCTTCGCCCTCGGCTACTTCTTCGGTCGCGAAGCCGGCAAGGCTCCTGGCACGAGTGCCTGCCCGCGCTGCAAGCGCAAGCGCTTCCACTACTGCGCGAGTTGCGGCACCCACTACGACGAACACGACGAAGCCGTCCCTCCCCAGGGACACCCGGGCCTGCACGAAGTGCCGAGCGGCAAACGAGACCCCTCCCGCGACTGAGAGGTTCGGGATCGCGTCGGCCTCGAAGCGCTCGGCTCAATCGGGCAGCAGGTACTCCGACATCGGGTGGCTGTCGATGGCGCCAAGGTCGAGAAAGCGCTGGCAACTTTCCATCATGCGCGCGCGATTCGCCTCGAAGATCGCCTCGTCGTCCGGCGAGTCGTACCAGACCCGTTGATCGCCGAGGGCCTCGATCGGGAACCCTTCCTCGACGATCCCGGCAAAGCCCGGAGCCCCGTCCGTGAGCGATCGCACGAGGGTGTTGCGCACGTAGCTGAAGCTGCGCTGGGTTTCCCGGGCGACCAGCTTGTGGTCCTCGTGCCAGATGCGAAGGAAGGTCTCGTAGTCGATCGACGGGAGCTTCGTGATCGCGGTAACGAGGGTAAAGCCCCGGCTCCGCTTGCCATCGCAGCGAAGCCGCTCCTCCGAGACGATCGGCACCGACTCCAGCGCAAGGTAGCCCTCGATGGCCTCGGCCTTGGCGCCGAGAATCGCTTCGCATCCCGCGCGGTCATCGGAATTCTCGAGCCAGAAGCAGACCTCGGCGGCGATCTTTGGATCGAGTTGCGCGATACGCGGCGCCCCCTCGCGGGTGACTGCGCCATCCGAAACGCAGACCGTCAGACTCCGCGCGCCCTCACCGCGAAGTGCGGGAACACTTTCGCCCAGGAGCGCCTCGCGCAGCGCGTCGCCGTCGCCGTTCGTTCGCAGCAGGTAGACCAGTTTTTCCACGAGACTTGCCTTTCGTGACTTCGTGGGCGCGCGCTGAGACCGCCCGAAAAAATGCTCCTACACCCAGCCCTTCTCGCCGAGGGGTTGGTCGCGCTCCCAGTCGATCACCAGCACGCGCTCGGCGAAGCGCCAGTCGCCACCCTCCTTCGCGAAGCGATCCTGGTAACGGATCGCCATGCTGAGGTTTCGGGCGTCACCGTCTTCGCGGTAAATGTGGTGGGCCGTGCAGTAGGTTTCGCCCGTCGCCGTGTCGCCCTTGATCTCGACCAATTGGTTCGCCACCAGGTGCGAAGTCTTTTCGAAACGCTCGAGACCGCGCAGCCCGGCGACGATGGCTTCGCGTCCCTCCATCAAGTAGAGAGGCTCGGCCGTCTCGGCGTCGCCGCGGCGGCCGACGATCCGCCCATCGGCAACAAAGAGCGCCCCCACCGCTGCGTAGTCCCGGCGATCGGCACCCCTCGCGTAGCGCAGCGCCAATTCGTAGAACTCGGGCCGAAAGGCGAACCCGTCTTCGCCCGCACTCATGACGTGGACGCGACTTCGCGACAGAAGGCTTCGAGATCCGCGCGAATTTTTCCGAGATCGCCCGACGAAGGGAAGAGCAGCATGCGGTGGACACCCGCCGCCTCGTAGGCGGCCACCAGTTCGGGGTTTGCAGCGCCCCCCATGGTGATTTCGATGGCGGCCGGATCGCGGCCGGCTTCGCGCGCCGCTTCCTGCATTACGGCGCGGAGTTCCTGCATGCCATCGAGATCGACCCCCAGCGGATAGAAGCCGTCCCCCTGCCTGCCCGCCCTGCGGGCTGCGGCCTTGCTGTGCCCCCCCACGATGATCGGCACCCCGCCGGCCTGCACCGGCTTCGGCGCACTCACCACGCGGTCGAAATGGGTGAACTCGCCGTCAAAACTGGCCACAGGTTCGCGCCAAAGGGTACGCATCACGTCGATGGCCTCGTTGGCGCGGCGCCCGCGGTTCTCGAAGCAGACCCCCACGGCTTCGGCCTCCTCGCGCACCCAGCCCACCCCCATGCCGAGCATCAAGCGGCCCCCCGAGAGTCGGTCGAGGGAAGCGAGGGCCTTCGCGAGCACCACGGGATTGCGTTGGGGCAGGATCAGGATCCCGGTGGCCAGGCGGATCCGCTTGGTTGCGGCCGCCGCCCAGGTCAGCCAGATCAGCGGATCGGGCTGGTTCACATCGGCACCAAAGGGCGAGCGCCCGCTCGGGGCGTAGGGGTACACCGATTTGGTTTCGACGCACATCACCGCGTGCTCGACCACCCACAGCGATTCGAAGCCGAGATCCTCGGCCAGCTTCGCAAAATCTGAGGCGTAGGCCCCCTCTTCGATGGGCGCCATCTGGTACGGCGCCGTGATCGCGAGCTTCATGCCGTCTGTTCTCCTCGGGTTTCAGTTCGCACCATAACCTCCATCCACACACAGCGTCGTCCCGGTGATGAAGCGCGCCGCCGGGCTCGCCAGGAAGAGGAACGCCGGCGCAATTTCTTCCGGGAGGCCGTAGCGACCCATGGCGGTCCTCTCCAACTCGGGTTTCTCGAGGACCTCAACACCCTTCATCCCGGCGGTCATGCGCGTATCGACGATCCCCGGGGCCACGGCATTGACCCGGACCCCTTCCTTCGCCCACGCCACGCCGAGGTTCTTGGTCATCTGCACCAACCCGGCTTTTGCCGCGCCATAACCCGGCACGAAGGGCACCGCGATAAACGCCGACATGCTCGCCACGTTGAGAACCGAGCCGCCGCCGACGAGCCCACTCGCGGCGAGCAGAGGCTTGCAGCGAACCGCGAGCCGGAAGGCACCAAAGAGATTGATCGCCACCGACTCCTCGAAGACATCGGGCTCCCATTCGTTGCGCGCGATCAGGTTCGCCCCGGCGTTGTTCACGAGCACGTCGAGGTCCTCGAAGGACGCGGCAAGGGCCTCCACCGCCTGGGTGTCGCGCACGTCGAGCGAAGCGAATTCAAAATCCGACAGGTCTTCGTCGTAATCGCCCGCCCCGCCCCGCGTTCCCGTGATATGCACCCGAGCACCGGCGTCGCGAAAATCTCGCGCGATCGCCAGACCGATGCCCCCCGAGCCTCCGGTGACGAGCACCCGGCAGCCCTCGAAGTCGAACCGCACCTTCGAATCAACCATGTGTCACCTCGGCGCGTATCGCAAAACGTTCAAAGTAGAAGTCGAAGCGCTTCCGCAGGTCGGCGGGGTCCACGCCAAAATCCGCCTTCAGATCGTAGACGACCCGGCCGTGTACACCCCGCGGATTCGACGCCATGTAGGCGTCGAAGCCAGCCCGTGCGTCGGCCGTCATCGGGTGCCCGGCCAATTCGAAGATCCGCTCCACCGTCCCGATGTCGTCTGCCATGAACTCGTGGAAGAGCACGTCGATCGACTGGGCTGCCGGGAGCAGCTCGCGGTCCCGGACGCAGCGGCGCAGCAGGGTTTCGATGCGATCGCTCCAGTAGGCGAGAAGGCCATCGAGATCGACGTGCTTGCAGCGGATGCGGCTGCCGTAGGCCAGCATCGTGACCGTCGAGGTGATCACCGAGACCGGGTCGCGAGCCGTCACCGCAAAGGTCGCATCCGGAAAGTTCGCCACCAGCGGACCAATTTGCTCGAGGTGCTGGGGCGACTTGAGGATCCAGCGCTTCGGCCCGTGGAGCCACTGCAACGCCTGCAGCACGCGTTTCATGTAGCCGTAGGAAGCAGTCTGGTCCGTCGCGAGATAGTGGTCGCGCAGCCCAGGGACGTCGGCCGTCCACTCGGCGACGTACGACGAGAAATCGAGGGCCTGCAGCTCGATTTCTTCGTGGACGTGCTCGGGGGTCATGTGGTGCATGGCCTTGAGGTGCGGCAAGACACCGTCGTTCCGTGCGAAGTCTTCGCGGCAGCGCAGCAGCCGGGGATCGGCGTCGCGTGACGCCCCCCGCTCTTCGGGCGAGGGGATCGGCTCGAGGCTCTCCCAGTAGGGCAGCGAGCGCAGGCGCCGGTCGGCCGAGATCAGGTTCAGCAGGTGGGTCGTCCCCGACCGCGGCAAGCCGATGATGATGATCGGCTTCTCGATTGACTCTTCCAAAATTTCGGGGTGACGCGAGAGCAGATCCTCGAAACGCAGGCGGTTCGCCGCGTAGCGCACGAGATCGTTGAAGGCGCCGATCGCGCCCACGGAGGAGAGATTCGCGTCCTCGGCCAGGCTCGCGGTCCAGACATCGAGGCGCTCGCGGTAGCCGGGATCCCCGAAGTCCTCGAGGCCCGTGCGCTCTCGCGCCGCCGCCAGCACGCGCTCGGAGTCGAAGACGGTCTCGACCCCCGCCGTCGCATCGAGCATCCGCTGCTGAAACTCGGTCAAGCGGGGATTTCTGAGATCACCAATCCGTATGTCGGCGGGGCCGCTCACCAGGTCAACCTCCCCCTCGTAGTACAGGGCGGCGTCGAGTTTCGGGGGCACGGCGCGCTCGCGCAAGCACCGCGACGGCGCATCCCAATGGCGCTCTGGCCCCGAAGAAAGCTATCTGTGGGGGCCCGTGCGATCGGTCGCTGCGCCCAGCGACCACAGGAGAGTCCCGGATGCGCTCACTCGTGCTGACTGCCGTTGTCCTTTCCGTGGCCCTTGGCGCCATCGGCTGCGGCACCACGCCAAAGAAACCCGAAAAAAAGCCGATCATCCTGCGCACCGCTTACGACGACGCCAGGGCGGGTGCTGACGCGTCCAAGGAAGTCGAAGCCGAAATGGGTCTCTACAAAGACCCAGCGCTGACCGCCTACATCGCCGGGGTGGGCAAGGTGCTCTCGCGCTACGCCCCGCTCCAACACTTCGACTACCACTTCGAAATCGTCGACCAGCCGATGCCCAACGCCTTCGCGTTGCCGGGCGGGCACATCTACCTCTCGCGTGGGCTGATCGCCTTGGCGAGTTCCGAAGACGAACTCGCGAACGTCATCGGCCACGAAATCACGCATGCGGCGGCGCGGCACCACGCCGCCCAGCAGGAAATCGCGAGGCGCCAGACACCGCTCAGCATGCCCGCCCTACGCATGAGCAGGCTCGCTGCCTACGGTCGCGAGCAGGAGCTCGACGCCGACCGGGGGGGACAGTTTCTCGCGAACGCCGCCGGCTACGACCCGATGGGAATGTCGACCTTCTTGCGCAAACTCGGCAACGTCGAGCGCCAGAAGATCGGCTACTCGCGCCTCCCCGGATACTTCGACACCCACCCCGGCTCGACCGAACGCTCGGCCTCTGCCGCGGACCGCGCCGGGGGCGCACGCAGGCAGCCGAACGCCGGGTCAGAGGCCAGCCGCAACGCCTACCTGAAGCGGATCGACGGACTGGTGCTGGGGACGAACCCCGCCGAGGGCATCTTCGAGGGAAGCGTCTTCGTGCACCCGGATCTCGGCTTCCACATGCGCTTTCCGTCGGGCTGGCAACTCACGAACTCGCCGAAGGCCGTGGGGGCCCGGTCGCCCAACCGCGACGCCATGATCTTCGCGATCGTGGAAGGCCCGGGCGAGGACGCACACGAAGGGGCGAAGACCTTCATCGAGAAGCACGGCGAGGAATACGGCGTCGAGGTGCAGGCCGAAGGGGCGGTCAAGGTCGGCGAGATCGACGCCTGGCGAATGCAGACCCTTGGCTTCATGCAGGGCACGCGCGTCGCCGCCGATCTCACCTTCGTTCCCTTCGGCGGACTGATCTACCGACTCACGGTGGTGACGCCGCCGCGTTCGGCAGACAAGTACATGGGGCGCGGGCGTGCCTCGGTTCGCAGCTTTGGGCCGATCACCCTGAAGGAGCGACAGGCCGTCGTCGTAACGCGCCTGCGTGTGGTGCCGGCGGTCGCGGGAGAGAGCCTTTCGGAACTCTCGAAGAGATCGGGCAACGACTACGGCATCCAGGAGACCGCCGTCCTCAATGGTCTCTTCGCGGACGCTCGCCTCTCCGAGGGTCAACTCGTAAAGATCGCCCGCTCCCAGCCCTACGTCTCGAAGCCCGCCTCTCACTAGCCTGGCAGTCGCCTCTCGGGGCACGGCACGGGGAAACGCGGGGAATTCCGGTATCATGCGGCGTGCTTCGGGGTCGAGTCCCCCGGGGCGAGCCCCTCCGAAATAGGGACCCCGTGATGATCGACGAGATCTCCCGCATCGGGAAGGAACTCCGCGTACTGCGCGATAGCGACGACCCGGTCAGCCGCGCCAGCGAAGAAATCCTCCCCTACAGCCGCCGCATCGGCGATGCCCTCGGAGCGCTGCGCGCGCTCGTCACCGACGACACGCCCACGGCACACCTCGAAAACGACCTGCAGGTAGTGCACGGGATCGCCGCGGCGCTGATCGGTCCGGAGAAGGCCTGGGCGCTCCTCGGCGAGTTGCCCGCGATCCGCACCACACTCGGCACCGACGTCTCCGCCGCCTTCGAGAGCGACCCTTCGGCCACCAGCTATGGCGAGGTGGTGGCCGCCTTCCCCTCGGTCCTGGCGCTCTCGACCTACCGCCTCGCCCACGCCTGCTACTGCCTGGATGAACGCGTGGTGGCCCGCATCATGGCCGAATCCGCGAAGAAGGACACCGGCATCGACATCCACCCCGGCGCCGTGATCGGCTCCTATTTCTTCATCGACCACGGCACCGGCGTGGTGATCGGCGAGACCTCGGTGATCGGCGAGCACGTGAAGCTCTACCACGGGGTCACCCTGGGCTCGTTCTCCAACCGCCAGGGACGACGCGATGTCGGCAAGAAGCGGCACCCGACCCTCGAGGACGAGGTTACGATCTATCCCGGGGCTACGATCCTCGGCGGTGAGACCGTCGTCGGTCGCGGCTCGGTGGTGGGCGGCAACGTCTGGCTGACGCGCTCGGTCCCCCCCTATTCGCAGGTCAGCATCGAGACCCCCGACCTCAAGGTCCATCAGGGCACGCCGCCGGAGTTCGGTTCGGGGATCTAGGCTTCGGCATCCGGCGGGGCACGCCCCAGTCGGCCGCCGGGCGCAATGAACTCGACGAGGTTGCCGTCGGGGTCGCGCACGAAGAGTTGACCCGATGGGCTTCCCACGCCGCGGACTTCGTAGCCGGCCGCAGCCAGATCGGCTGCCACAGCAGAGGCGTCGTCGATCTCGAAGGCGACGTGGGCCGCGAAAACCGTGAACTCGCTCGGCGGCTGCCCCGCGTCGGCGTCGGACGGCGGCTCGAGCAGGTGGAGCTGCACCGGACCCGCCTGGAACCAGGCGCCGGGGATCCCGAAATCCGGGCGCGCAATCTCCGGTAATCCGATCAGGTCACCGTAAAATTCGCGCGCACGCGCGATGTCGCGCACCACCAGCGAAACGTGGTGGACTCCGGCGGTTCGCATTCCACTTCTCCCAGGCGGGGTACGAGGCGGCCACTCCGAGGGCGCGGCCGGGCCGCGAAGCGCGTTATGCTCGCACACCCCGTTGCCCCCTGCCCCGCACCAAGGCGCCTCTCCCCCCGATGCCCTCGCGCGACCATTACTGGCTTCCCTTCACGCCGAATCGCAGTTTCGCGAAACAGCCGCAGATCCTCGTGCGGGCCGAGGGGCTCCGCTATTGGAACGAGCAGGGAGACGAACTGCTCGACGGCTGCTCCGGTCTCTTCTGTTCGGTGCTGGGGCACGGCCGCCCGGAAATCGGCGAGGCCATGGCGGCGCAGTACCGCCAACTCGATTTTTCACCGCCCTTTCGTTTTGCCCAGCCCGCCGCCTTCGAACTCGCCGCCGACCTCGCGCAAGCCCTGCCCGGCGATCTCGACCGCATCTTCTTCGTCAACTCGGGCTCCGAAGCCGTCGACACCGCGCTGAAGATCGCGCTCCGCTACCACCACGCCCGCGGAGACGGCGAGCGCCAACGCTTCGTCACCCGCGATCGCGGCTACCACGGCGTAAATTTCGGGGGCGTTTCGCTTTCGGGCATGGCAAACAACCGCGAGTTCTTTGGTCCCGGGCTCCCGGGCGTGCTGCACAAGCGCAACACGCTGGTCGAGGCGAACCGGTTCACAGCCGGCGAAGGCGAGCACGGGGTCGAACTCGCCGACGACCTGCTGGGCTTCGTCGAGGCCCACGGCGCGGAGAGCATCGCCGCCTGCGTGGTCGAACCAATTGCTGGATCGACAGGCATCCTGGTACCGCCCCGCGGCTACCTCTCGCGACTCCGCGAGATCTGCGACGAACACGGGATCCTGCTGATCTTCGACGAAGTGATCACCGGCTTTGGCCGCACCGGAAAGGCCTTTGCCGCCGACACCTTCGGCGTGCTGCCGGACATCATCACCGTGGCGAAGGCGCTCACCAACGGTGCCATTCCGATGGGTGCCGTGGCCGTGCGACGCGGGATCTACGAGACCATCGCGAAGAGCACCCCCGAGGGCGGCATCGAGTTCTTCCACGGCTACACCTACTCGGCGCACCCCGTTGCCTGCGCCGCCGGGCTGGCCACCCTGAAGATCTTCCGCGAAGAGTCGACCTTCGAGCGCGCCGCCGAACTTGCCCCCTACTTTTTGGAGCGGGTCTTCGAACTCGAAGACATCCCGCAGGTCGTCGACATTCGCGGCTTCGGGCTGCTGGCCGGAATCGATCTCGACCCCACGGAGGTGATGGGCGAGCGCGGATCCAAAGCGCTCGAGCGACTCTTCGCATCGGGTCTCGTGATCCGCGTCACCAACGACACCCTGATCCTGGCGCCGGCGCTGGTTTCGGACCGCGAACACATTGACGGGATCGTCGACCGCCTGCGGGCGACACTCCCCACCCTCTGATCGAAGGAGATTCCGATGCCCCACATGAGTGCCTCCGAGGCCTTCTGCGAACAACTGGCCGCCGAGGGAGTCACCGACATCTTCGGCATCGTCGGCTCGGCCTACATGGATGCCCTCGACCTGTTTCCGCCCGCCGGCATCCGCTTCATCTCGGTGGCACACGAGCAGAACGCGGCCCACATGGCCGACGGCTATTCGCGAGCGTCCGGCCGTCACGGGGTCTGCATCGGGCAGAACGGGCCCGGAATCACCAATTTCGTCACCGCCATCGCTGCGGCCTACTGGGCCCACAGCCCAGTGGTGGCGATCACCCCCGAGTCGGGCACCGGCACCGCCGGCCTCGGCGGTTTCCAGGAGACCAACCAGCTCCCGATCTTCACCGACATCACGCGCTACCAGGCCCACGTGAATCGCTTCGACCGCATCGCCGAGTTCACCCACCGCGGTTTCACCATCGCCATGGCGGAGCGCGGGCCGGTGCAGATCAACATCCCGCGCGATCACTTCTTCGGCGAGTTCGACGCCCGCATCGAAGCGCCGCGGGTGATCGAGCGCGGCCCCGGTGGCAGCGGGCCCCTCGACGAGGCCGCCGAGTTGCTGGCGAATGCCGACTTCCCGGTGTTGCTCTTTGGCGGTGGCGTCATCATGGGACGCGGCGGCAAGGAAGCGCTCGCCCTGGCCGAGCACCTCGAGGCGCCGGTCGTGAGCAGCTACCTCCACAATGACTCCTTCCCCGCTTCGCATCCCCTGGCCTGCGGGCCCCTGGGCTACCAGGGTTCGAAGGCGGCGATGCGCGTGATCGCAAAGGCCGACGTCGTGCTCGCCCTCGGCAGCCGGCTCGGGCCCTTCGGCATGCTGCCGCAGTACGACATCGAGTACTGGCCCGAGAACGCGAAGATCATCCAAATCGACAGCGACGAACGGGTCCTCGGGCTGGTGAAGCCGATCGACGTGGGGATCCACGGGGATGCCCGCGAAGCCGCGTCGGCGCTACTCGAGCGGCTGCAATCGCGCGACGCCTCGCAGATCAAATGCTTCCAGAACCGCGACGCGCGGCGCGCCGAAGTCGAAAAACAGAAGGCGGCGTGGGAGACCGAGTTGGATTCGATCTCCAGCAGCGACGACGATCCGATGGCCCCGCGGCGCGCGCTGCGCGAACTCGAAAAGGCCATGCCGGCGGATGCGATGGTCGCGACCGACATCGGAAACATCTGCTCGGTCGCCAACAGCTACCTGCGCTTCGAAGAGCCCGGCAGTTTTTTCGCGGCGATGGCCTTCGGCAACTGCGGCTATGCCTTTCCCACGGCGATGGGCGCGAAGGTCGCCTGCCCGGGCCGCCCTTCGGTGGCCTACGTCGGCGACGGCGCCTGGGGCATGAGCCTGCCCGAGGTCCTGACCGGCGTGCGCGAGAACATTCCCACCGTGGCGGTGGTCTTCAACAACGGCCAATGGGGCGCCGAGAAGAAAAACCAGATCGACTACTACGACGACCGCTACGTGGGCACCAACCTCGAGAATCCGAGCTTCGCCGGAATCGCCGAGGCCATGGGCGGGGGCGGAATCCGCGTCAGCCACCCCGGCGAGGTCGGCGACGCCCTGCGCGCCGCCATCGCCTCCGAGCGCTGCACCGTGGTCGAGATCATGGTCGGCCCCGATCTCGCCGAACCCTTCCGCCGGGACGCCCTCAAGAAGCCCGAACGCCTACTCGAGAAGTACCGCGACTACACGGTTCGCTGAGTCGAGGTTTTCGGTGCGTGTCCTGGCACTCAACTGCGGTTCTTCCTCGGTCCGCGCCGCCGTCGTCGAGACCGCGGACGGAAAACGCGTCTGCGAACGCCACGAGGAACTCGCGGGCCGTGGGCACGCGGAGATTCTCGAAGCCTGGACGCGCGACTGGCAGGGAAACGCCAGCAGCGAACTCGAAGGCGTCGAAGCCGTAGGACACCGCGTGGTCCACGGTGGGGACGCTTTTG
>Ga0066376_10000751_pt1 | contig 30559 bp, 29 predicted proteins | sample Knorr_S15_td_Bot_FD_77009 | JGI IMG/M metagenome (GOLD analysis project Ga0066376, IMG submission 77009) | Marine microbial communities from Southern Atlantic Ocean transect - Knorr_S15_td_Bottom_ad_5009_LV_A | ecosystem: Environmental > Aquatic > Marine > Oceanic | place: Southern Atlantic... | reverse complement strand
GGTTTCCAACCCGCCCACGCTCGCATCAACCAAGCCTGCGTTATCAAGTCCGTCTGATGCCCCACAGGTGGTTCGACGGGACTCACCACGAACGATGATGGGCCTTGTGGAAAATGTCGGAATAGGCATCGTAGGCGCGGGTTTTCAACCCGCCCACACTTGCATCAACCAACCTGAGTCAGCAAGTCCATCAGGATAGGTGAAAAGCCGGGCCGATAACCTCTTTGAAGGCGTGGAGTTCGTACTTGGGCAGGCTGAAGCTCTCGGCTGGGTACAGGTAGATGTGGTGTACTCCAAGCGCCTCCAACTCCTTCATGCGCCGAGTAACCAAGTCCGGGTCTCCCACCACGGCGGTCTTCTCTACAAGCGCTTCCTGAAGCTCGTAGGGGACGACTTCGGCTACCTTCTCGGCCTCGTGCCAATCTTCCATGTGATTGTTGTCAGGATAAAATGTCAGGAACTTAGCTGCCGCCTCTTGAAGCTTCGTCTTGATCGGCGATAGATCGTAGTCGATGCCCAATTGCTCCAACCAGTCCTGGCCGCTGGGCTTGGCTAGGGGAGTGACCAGACGGGGACTCCAAGCCCGCACCGCGTCCTTAAGGGTGTCGCGTACGAGCCCTTCCATCTGCAGAACTTCGTGTACATCAGACGCTTGCCTCCCAGCCAAGGCCGCCCCTTCGGCAACCCATTGGCGAAGCTCTCCGATCTGCTCTTCGTTGGCCATGGCAGGATGGATGAGAACCCCGTCACACAGTTCTCCAGCGAGCCTGGCGTTCAGCGGCCCACTGGCAGTAAGGTACACGGGCACGGGCTCGCCGCCTCCATGGAACAACCGCACGTGTTCCGCCCTTTTGGAAGTGCCGGTTTCAGAGCCATACTTCTGCACCGACTCGGCAGGCTGATACACGTCCCACTCCCCGGCCATGAATGCCTTGATCTCGACAATAGCCTTCCTGATCTCGGCTAGACGTAGCCCAGGCAGACCGATCAGGAAGTTAGCCGAGCCGCCACGGCCAAGCCACAATTCGAAGCGGTCCGGTCCCAGTTCCTGCACCGTTTTAGCCACCGATGCGATAACCGAGGTGTGGCGTGGCCCCGGACAGGTGACGGCAGGGCGAACTCGTATGCGTTCGGTATTCTGCAACACCTGGGCCATTACCACGTAGACGTCTCTAAGAAAAGTATGGGAGTCGACGAAGCCCAAACCGGAGAAACCCGCGTCTTCACAACGCCGGGCAAAATCCACGATCTCGGCGACAGGTTTAGAAGATGGGATGCGAAGGTCAACCTGCATCGGCAATGCTCATTGGTTAGTTATTTGCTCGCTCTTGGCATCGAAGGCGCGTTGGTACCCACTCGGTCGCGCATCGCCAATTTTATCCGGGCAATCATAACAGTGAGAGTCAAATCCTGGATGCCATCCGCACAGCCAACCTACCGGCCCAGTACCTACTCCGCCAACCCCAACTGGTCCCAGACCAGGGCCGCGGCGCCCGCCAGGCCCACCGAGTCGCCCAGCCGGGCGGAAGTGAGCTGGAACTCTTTGTGGAGCTCGCTCATGGCCCGGTCCCGTATCTGCTGGTCAATCTGGGTTAGCAGGTCCAGCTTCACCAGTCCCTGGGTCACTCCGCCGCCCAACACGATCATGTCCGGGTTGAACAGGTGCACCACGTTGGTCAACCCGATGGCCAAGGCCGTAACCGCGCCGTCCAATATCGATAAGGCCAGGGGGTCTTTCTGCTCGGCGGCGGTAAAGACCGCCTCAGAGTCAACTGAGTCTGCATCCAGAGCCGCCAAGGCCGAGCCGGAAAACTCGCCCGACGCCAATCGCCGCCTGGCTATACGCTCGATGCCCGTGCCCGACGCCACCGCCTCCAGACAACCTCTTCTCCCACACTGACACTCCAGGGCCGCCTCCGACGTGTCCACCAGGGTGTGGCCGATCTCCGCCGTAAGTCCGTTGGCGCCCAAGAACACCGAGCCTTTATCCACCACACCGCCGCCCACGCCGGTACTGACGGTGACGTAGAACAGGGTTTTCACCGGGCGGCCTTTGTCCGCGGACTCCTTCCCAGCGCCGAAGTAATGCTCGCCCAGGGCGGCCAGGTTAGCGTCATTGCCCACCCAGACCGGCACACCGAAGGCCTGTTCCCAGAGCGCTTTGAAGGAAACGCCATCAAGGACCATCAGGTTGGGCGGCTGAAAGAAAGTGCCGGTGGTCGGTTCCACCGGGCCGGCCACCGCCGCGCCGATGCCCGCCACAGGGCCGCCGGCGTGCTCGATGGCATTCGCCAACAAGCTCTCGGCGTTGGACAAGTATTCTTCTTTGGTGCCGTTCTGGGGGTTGGGCTCCCGCGTCTGCCAGAGTATCTCGCCCTGTCTGTCGATGACCGCAGTCCTAGTCCAAGTCCCGCCCCAGTCCATGGCGACCGCTACCTGTGTTGCGCTCATCGTCCGCCCTTCTCTTCGTCTACTCTCATCTGGCCAGCAATTCGTTGATAGTGTCTCTGAGGGTCGTTTCGGTCAGCGGGCCCGACAGCTTCTTGACCAGGATCCCTTGCCGGTCGATGAAATACTTCTCGGGAATCCCTCGGACGCCGTAGTCGATGGCGATGGTCCCGGTCGCGTCGGGTCCGGCTGGATAGGTTTGGCCCTCTTGTTGCAGAAAAATCTCGGCGTCACCGACGTTGTCCCAGACATCCACACCGATGAACTCTACGTCTTGCCCCTCGAACTCCTGGTAAAGCTTGGCCAGGACTGGGGCTTCCACGCGGCACGGCGCGCACCACGAGGCCCAGAAATCCACCATGACGACCATGCCTCGGAAGTCGGAGAGTTTCAGTGTTCCACCGCTGAACAACTTAAGCTCGAAGTCCCGGGCTTCTCCCGCTTCGATCCGGCCCTCTACAAGATTGGAGTTCGTGGCAAACCCGCCAGGATTTCTACTGTCGTTGAGGGACGCCCATACCAGAATAGCGCCCAACGCCAATAATGGGACTCCTCCGCCCAATACGATCCATTTGCGCTTGGTCATGCCGGCCGCCCTCCTGATCGTTGCTCTCCTTCGCTGATGCCCGGGTCCAATACGCTGGCCAGGAGCGCGGTCCGCTCGGCCCGGTACTCCATTTCTGGAAGGTCTCCTTCCTGGAATCGCTGGTCCAATGCTGCGACTGACCGCACCACAACGGCCCTTTCAGCGGGAGTCAACGTCGGGGGCGCCGTGGATGGCACACCAACCGCTGGAGATGGTCCGTAGCCCCGTATCATGCCCCAGAGTAGCATTGCGCCCAAAGTAGCCCCCAATGCGCTGGGTATGGCGACCTGCCAGAAGTGGCCGCCTTTCACCGTGCTCTTGAACCTGGCCCAGGCGCCGGGCAGGGGCAGGCCGGTAATCTCCAACTGTAATCCCTGGCCAGGAGGAAAGTCGCGCCCCTCGTAGGCCCGGTAGGAAGTGCCTTGGACATTTACCGGGTCGATGCTGGCCAGTCCCCGTACTTCTACGCCCTGGATAACCTCCGGCACCCACACCTGGAACGCGCCTGCCCCCTGGACCAGGCTCTGCCGGTACGAGAGTGTTTCACCCTCAAAGGGGAACGAATAGGAAAAGTCGATACTGTGCGTGCCGGGCACTACCGGTGAAGTGAGGGCGAACCCAGTGCCGATGGACACGATATCGCCGGCGGGGAGGTCCGAATTGACGGTCAGCTCCGACGGGTTGGGCGGCAGGGCAAACCGCAAAAAACTGATCTGGGCCAGGTTGGTCAGGTCGGGGGCCAGGGTCCGGTCCGTTGGATTGACGACCTGGACGAACTCGATGGCGCTGACCAGTTGGTCGCCCCGGTCCACGGCGGCGATAACCATCACCTGCCGTTCCACCGTGATAATCGAGGCGTCTCCCGTAGTCTCGTAAACGGTCAACAAAACGTCGTCTGAGATACCGTCGACACCGAACGACGTCCCGTAGAAGATTCCCAGGTGGTCCACGCTGACAGTGTAGGACCCCCCAGGGTCAACTTGGATGTCTTCAAACACGAATCGGCCTTGGGCATCAGGCTCTGTCTGTCCGGTGCCGGTCAGCATTCCGGCACCGCTGGTTATCAGCATCAACACGGACAGGTCGTCCGGGAGTTCAGCGCCTTCCGTGCCATTGACGACCTGTCCGTGGACATCCACGGTTTCTTGGGCCAGAAGTGGGGTCTCTACCGGTCTGATCAGATACAGCGTCGTCGCCACAAGCAGTAATAAGGCCAGCTTCACGATCACGATTGCGACCCCATCTCCGCTCCGCAATGAGGGCAGGCGGGTGTGCCTTCCAAGACGGCGGCGCTGCAGTCGGGGCAGGTCACGGCCTGTCCATCGGCGCTCTCCTGGTCGCCTCGCGCCAGTAGGATCTCTTGCTCCAGCACCCAGGCCGGGTCGCCGCGTCCCTCCTCCAATTGGTCCCTGAGCACGGTGGCGGCCTGTACGCGGTAGGCCTGAAACTGGGTTTTGAAGTCCTCTTCAGCCAACCGGCCCAGTTGAAACTCCAGGTCCAGCGTGTTGATAGCGTCAAATATATCGGCCAGGGCCTGGTCCTCGGTCTTTGGCGCCCCGGCCGAGGATTCGGACTCAGGCTGGCGGCCACGCACGAACGCATAGCCGACCACGGCGAAACTGAAGACCGCCAGTACCGCGCCAAAGAAGATGGATATGACGGTTTCCGCGTCCATGAAACTCAGTTTAGCAGGCTGGCCAAACGGACTAGGCGGCCGAGGGCCGGCTGCCGGGGGCGAAACGCGGACGGCTGGGCGCCGGGGCCGGGGCGCGAATCTTCTGCGGCCACAGAGCAACCACCGTTCCCACCAACATCACCGGGCCGGCTACCCACATCCACCAGATCAACGGGTTCACCAGGATGCGAAATCCCACGCTGCCGTCCGCCAGGTTCTCGCTGGGGACGATGAACAAGTCCTCCACAGGCGTTGAACGGATGGCCGCCCTGGTAGAAGCCATGTTGAAACTGGGGTAGAAAGCCCTGGTGGTCTCCAAGGTCTCCAAGAACTTTCCGCCCTGGTAAACCTCTAACGTGGACGTGAACTCGGTCCGGTTGCTCATGAGGGTCTCGACGCTTCCGAGGAAGACTACGTCGTAGTCCCCGACGGCGACGCTGTCTCCGGGGCTCAGCACGATATCCAGTTTCGTGCTGAAGAAGGACGTGCCCACTATGCCCAGGGCCAACATGACAATAGACAGATGTACGATATAGCCGCCATAACGCGGGCGGTTGGCCCAGATCAGGTGTAGGAAGGCTATGGCGTAATTCTCCCCGGTGCCACGGTGTCGTGAGCGCGTTCCACGGTACCATTCCAACAAGATGCCAGCGGTCACGACCGCCGACAGTCCAAAGGCGATCAGAGCGTAGTCTTTGTGCAGGCCAAGCGAGAACAAGATACCTACGGTGGCCAAACCAACAACAGCCGGGGGCAGCAGCGACTTCCTCAGGCTAGACAGGCTAGCCTTGCGCCAAGGAACCAACGGCCCGATCCCCATCAGGAAGATCAATCCCAGCATCAGCGGCCCGTTAACCTGGTCGTAGAACGGCCGGGCCACTGTGATCTCCTCGTCGGCAAATAACCTGGAAAGCAATGGATAAACCGTGCCCCAAAGAGAAACGAAGGCAATGGCCAACAGCAGCAGGTTGTTGACTAAGAAGGCGGCCTCACGAGATAGCATGGAGTCCAGCTCTCTGGCGCTTTTAAGCAGCGGGTAACGCCAGATGAAGATGGCGAACGGGACCGCCACTCCGATCGCCAAAAATAACAGAAAGACCCAGCCCAGCGCGGACGCTCCGAAAGAATGGACCGAGGGCACCGAGCCGCCCCGGTTCATAAACATGCCGTAAAGAGCCAGCCCGAGAGCTACGTTGATCAGGATGATGTTCCACATTCGAAACATCCCCCGTCGTTTCTGGACCATGATGGAGTGGATGAAGGCGGTGAGGACCAACCACGGCATGAAGGCAGCGATCTCCACCGGGTCCCAGAACCAGAATCCGCCCCAGCCCAGGATGGTGTATGCCCACCAGGACCCCAGAAGCAGGCCGCCGGCTAATAATGCCCAGGATAAGATTGCCCAAACCCGTCCTGCATCCACCCATTCATCTCCGGTCTTGCCGGCAAGCAGGGCGCCGGTGGCGAAGGCAAAGGGCACGGTGATCCCGATCAGCCCAGCCATCAACGCCGGAGGATGGAAGAACATGCCGAGGTGAGTGAGCAGCGGGTTGATGCCTTCGCCGTCCAGGGGCACAAAGGGAAGTTTGTCGAAGGGATTGGCCATCACAGTCATGACAGCCAAGAAAAAAGTCAAAGTGAGCATCAGGACAGCGGTGGTGTATGGCAGGGCGTCCTTGAGCTTCTCCGGGGCGCGCCAGATGGCAATGGCTGAAATGATGGCCAAGACGGTGGATATATACAGCAAGGAGCCTTCGTTACCGGCGTAGAAGGCAACCCAGGTCAGGTTATTGGGCATCGCCAGGTCGCTGTGCGCCGCAACGTAGGCGATCTCAAAGTCCCGGTTGATGAAGGCGGTGACCAAGCTGAAGGTGGCCACCAACAGCGCCAGACCGGCTGCGTACATTGCAGATTGGGCGCTCTCTACCAAAGCCGGCGACAGCCGCAGCTTGCCGGCCACCGATCCCACCGTGGAATAGGCGGCCAGAGCCAGAGCGATCCAAAGACTTATTGCGCCAAGGTCAGCCATCTATCAACTCTCTTCTGGCGCAGGAGCGCCAGTGCCGGGTAATTCTACGCCGGGACCGGGTTGATTGGATGTGTCCACAGGCCGGGGGCCGCCACGAGTCATGTCCAAGTGGCGGTCAACCAGTTGCAAATAAGAAATCAGACCGGGGTCTTGGACCGGCCGGGCAGCGGCGGGAACGGGTCCCCGCCGGGTCATCGAACGGATGATGAAGAACACCGCCACCAATGCGGCGGCCACCCCACCGGCGGGCAAAAGCCAGGCCACCAGATTGAATCCGGACTTGGGCGGGAACGCCAGTATGTCATTCCCGTAGCGATCGACAAAAAACTCCAGAACGTCGTCCTGGGCTTTGCCGTCGGCCAGCATGTCACGGACGATCACCCGCATCTGGAGCGCGATCTGGACCTGGGATTGGTCGATGGTTTGGGCCGGGCAGACCGGGCACATAAGCATACGGTCAATCTTCCTGGCTTGGTCTTCAGTGAAGACGCCCTCCTGGGAAGCGGGCTCCGGTGTCTGAGCATGCAACACGCCGGTCTGGGCGGCGGCTAACAAGGTAAACACAACGAAGACCGCCAGAATGGCGCCTAGAGGCAGAAGGGCCCTGGTGGCAATTTTTGCCGGAGAGTGGGGTGGAATCAAATGTCTCATATCTCAACCGCAGCCGCAAGCGCAGCCCCAATACGCTCCGGGTTTTATGGCGCGGGCAGTTTACTTGGGCAGTGAACCGATGAACTCGGCGATGGCCGCGCGCTCTGCCTGGCTCAAGAGCTTGCCGAAGGGCGGCATGACCGATGAGGGTCCAAGGGGCCGGGCGGTGGCCTCCAACCTGGACTCGATGAACGATACCGGTCTGTTGGTAATGTCTGTGGGAACGATGGGCACATACCCATAATTCTCGGTCATTTTGGCCAATACCGGGCCGGTGCCCTTGGCGTCGGCGCCGTGGCACATCTGGCAATTGACCCGGAACAGGTCCGCGCCGGTGTTGGTCACGCTGGACACGATGGGCGGGTAGAAGGCGACCGCGCCTGCTACGCCGGTTAACCGAGGCGGCTCATGGGAGCGGTACGACTGCTGGTAGTGCTGCTCGTAGAAGATATCAACGGGGTAGGTACCCTGGCTGCAACCAACCAACACGATGCCAAAGAGCGTCGCAATACCAATGAACCAGCGTTTGAATCCGCGCTTGCTCTTTCCCGAAAGGGGCCGGTCAGCGGCCGGTGGAATCGTATTTAAATTGACCCGGTTCATCATTAGGCTGCGGACCCTCCGTCATTGCGCACTACGTCGATCGCGCCGGCCTGAGTGAGCAAGGTCTGGGTCGAACCCAACTGGTCTTCATCAACGTTGACCAAAACGCCGATGTAGCCCTCAGTGATCCGAGTGTCATACAGGCCTTGTTTGAACGCGGGCAAACGAGACTCGAAGATGATTCCGATGATGGTGAAGATGATGGCCGTGAGCATCATGCTTTCATAAGTCACGACCGCCATGGGAGGCAGGGACAAGATGGGCTTGCCGCCCTGGGTCAATGGGTAGGCGAACTGGGTCATGGAAGTAAGCATGATTCCCACAGTCAGGCCGATCAGCGCGCCGATGAAGGGGAAGATGTAGACCCGGTGGGGTTCCTCCCTCTCTCCGAATGCGCCCTCGGGATAGGGCGTGTCCGTCAGAAAATCGTAATCGGCCGGCGAGACACCCGCCGCCTTTAGCGCGTCGCCTGCGTCGGCGGCGTGATCGGCGGACTCGAACAGCCCTAATATCGGTGCTTTAGCCATTTCCGTTCCCTCTTGATGCCTACTGTTTATTAGTCTTCTGGCTAGTCTGCTTGCTAATCTTCCCGGAAGACTGCCGGTACTGTCACCCGGCCAATTTTTATCTCTGTTCTTAAGATCTCGCCCTCTTTTATGTCATAGAGCGGGATAAGGGGCACCACTCTGGCAATGGTCAGCATCAACATGGAGACCAACGCGAAGGTGCCTACGATTATGATCCATTCCACCGAGGTTGGCCGGTAGGTATACCAGTCAAAGGTCAGCAATTGCTTGCGGGCTAGGCCGGGAACGATGATCAAGAAACGCTCCAGCCACATGCCGATGTTCACGAAGATACAGGCCAGGGACATTACCCATAGGTTCCGGCGCAACGATCTGCTCAGCCAGATGCTAACCGGCAAGAAGTAGGTCATCCCCACGAAGATCATCATCCAGATGTTCCACGGGCTGACCGTGAATTGTAAGTTTCTAACCGCGATCTCGTCCGCCTCCCGGCCGTAGAAGCCGAAGATGACTTCCATGACGAAGAAGTAGAACCACCCGGTGGCCACCACTATCAACAGCCGTGCCAGGGCGTCGATGTGCTCGTGACGGATATAGTTCTGCCAACCGTAGATGTAGCGCAGGATGATCAAAACCAACGCAACGGCCGACACTCCCGAGTGGACCGCACCCACCACGAAGTAAGGCGCGAAGATCGTTGAGTGCCAAGACTTGACTGAAACCGCCATTCCGAAGTCCCAGGACACTATGCTGTGGACCGAGACGAACACCGGCAGGATCAGAGCCGAGAGCAGCACTCCGGCGATGATCTGCAGCTTCCATTGCCTGGCGTTTCCTTGCCAGCCCATGGCCAGCATGCCATAGATGCGGTGGCTCATGCCGGTGGTCCGGTCACGCAACACCGCGAAGTCGGGTATCAGCGCAACCATCACGAACAGGATACTGGATGTCAGGTAGGTGTAAACGGCGCTGGGGTCCCAGACCAATGGGGACCTGACGTTGGGCCAGATGCCGCGGGCGTAGTCATAAGGCACAAACGGCATCGTGTAGATCCAGTAGACCGTGCGCCAGGGGCGGCCGGTGTGTATCAGTGGCATCGTCATGGCCGTCATCAGCGAGAAGACGGTCAGAATCTCCGCTGCCCGGGTGGCGGGACGCCGCCATTCAGCTTTGGACAAGCGCAAGATGGCCGAGAGCATCACCCCGGCGTGGCTGATGCCGATCCAGAACACGAAGTTGGTGATGAAGAAGCCCCACATCACAGGGCGGTTCAAACCGGTGACGCCAAAGCCTTGGTTGATCATGAAACCGGCGGTGGACATGGCGATAAGCACGATAAGCCCAAGTACGGCTAAGGCGCCAAAGAACCACTTGGGTGAGTTCAGGATGCTGACCAGCAGCTCCCTGTTTACCTGTTTAGAATTTAGAGGTTTGCCTTCCTGCATGATGCTCCGCCGGACTGATAGCTTGGATTATTCGGGTTTGCCCAGGATCAGATATTCGCCACGGATGAACTTGCCCCATTTCTGGTACAGGGTCCCTTCTTTCATTTCCCATAAGGACATGACCGGCAGCACCCTGGTAGCCAACAGGTAGATGAAGACGGTTGCGCCGAGTCCTCCAATCACCATGAAGACGTCCCAGATGTCGGGGTAAACCGGCGCCGGAACATGTTCCATTATCGGCTTGAATAGATCAGCCCCGGGCGCGGCATTCGCCGACCCGACGAAGATCCTGATGTTGAACATCAACCCGCCGAATAGCACCATTACTCCGGCCAAGGCCGGGCCCCAGGCGCTACGGCGAACGGGGTTCCAGAGCAGCACCGCGAACGGGGCCGCGAAACTGAATATCAAGTTCAAAAGGAAGATTATCGCGTAAGTGTCAGTCACCAGGTACTTGATGATGTTCTGCTCTATCTCCATCCGGCCGTACCAGAAGGTGATGAAGAAGGCGAACAGGTGATAGACCCACAACAGGGTTATCCCCAGCAACACCTTGCTGGCCGACCAGAAGGTCGACTTGCCGATGTAACCTTCATAGCCGCCCCAGCGCCGCATGATGAACAGGGCAACCAGGATGGCGCCCAGACCCATCTGTAGGCTGGTGATGGTGTAGATCACCGGGAAGATCGAGTCCTTCCAACCGGGGATCAAGCTCTGAGCGTAGTCGGAGCTGATCACGAAATGCATGAATACCAGGATCATGAAATAGAAAGCGCCGAGCAATGCCAGCCCCGCTTTCTGGGAGTTCCATTGTCGCTTGGTGCCGTACCAACCGCCCGACAATCTGCTGTAGAGCGTTCGCCGGAAGCCGGTGGCGGTGAAGCGGCATTCAGCCATATCAGGTATGGCGGATAACCATAGGATCGCCATAGAAGTAATGGTCAGGAATGCCACGCCCACCAGGTCCCATGCGTGGGGAGCTCCGATCGGGCCTTCGAACCAGATGGTCCGGCGGACCGCCAAAGAACCCTCGGCAACTTCCCCTGGATTGGCGATGTCCGGTAGAAGGAACATCAGGGGGATGAACATCAGAAGGTTCAAGATGCCGACTATGGAGAACAGCTCCGCGACCCTAGAAAGGGGCCTGCGCCAGTGGCTCTTGGTGAACCGGAAGGCCACCGCCGCCAGGGGCGCTCCACTAGTGACCATGAACACCATGGAGAATATGGCCATGTAATAGCCCCAGGGGCCTATCTCGTCGAACCCGTTATCGGCCGCGCGGGCTATGAAACCCACTATGCCAAGGATGAACAAGATTCCGGCCACCGCCAAGCCCAAGGTGAAAGCCCGAGGCATCGCCTTGGTCTTTTCGCCCATTTCAGCGGTCATCAACGTGGCATCGGGGAATACCCACATGCCTGCGTGTTGACCGTGTCCTTTTGGTTCGGTAGCCGCCATCTATCTAGGCCTTTTCCAACGGGAATGCATCAACTTTCTTCAGGTAGACCACGTTAGGCTTGGTGCCGATCTCTTCAAACAACCGGTACACCCGGGTTTGAGATTCATCAACGTGTCCGCCGTGTTCTCTGGTCTCGATATGCTCGTTAGCTTCATCGAAATGGTGTTTCACCGGGCCGGTATCGTCGTATTGGTCGGCAAATTGCAAGGCATTGGTCGGGCAGGACTGAACGCAGGCGGGCAGGTAGTTGCCCTCTTTCATCTGACGGTAGTTCAGCTTCCTCTCACCGGCCGGAATACGCTCTCCGGTCAAGGGCTCCAGTCCGCGCCGCTCCACATTGATCTCGCCGCGGCGGAGACGCTGCACGCAGAACGAGCACTTCTCCATGATGCCCCGGGTTCGGATAGTCACATCGGGGTTCAACTGGTTGCGGAGGCTCTTCGGCCACTTCGGCTCCCAGAAGTTGAACATCCTTACGGTGTAAGGGCAGTTGACCGAACAATAGCGGGTGCCGATGCAACGGTTGTATACCTGGACGTTCGTCCCTTCGTCGTTGTGGTAGGTGGCAAACACCGGGCAAACCGGCTCGCAGGGTGCGTTCTCACAGTGCTGGCAGAGGATCGGGATGAACCTGGCCTTGACGTTGGGGAACTCGCCCTCCCAGTAGCGTTCGATGCGGATCCACTGATAGGCCCGCCGCTGTTGGTAGAAAGACTTAACGTTGATGGGGATGTTGTTCTCTGCCTGGCAGGCGACAACGCAGGCCTGGCAACCGGTGCACCGGTCCAGGTCCACTACCATTCCCCATTTATGGTTTATTCGACTAGTTGTAACCATTGGTCAACCTATCTCTTGGCCGTTTATATTCTTGTCTTCGTTGAACGGGCGCCCTTAGGCGTTGTCCGGTGCGATGGTCTTGATAATCTCTTCGCCGGGTAGGAGGCCTATCTCCACGGACCTTACGTTGCCCTCAAGCTTGGAGATACTGACACTCTCGCCGGTCTTGGTCACTCGGACGCGGGTCCCGGCCCATGCCAGAGAGCCCGTGCCATCGACCGTGGTCGTTTCCAAGATATCCATCACGTTGGAACTTTCGTTGCCGGGACGGTCGGTGGCGTAGTCCGAACCGTGCTTGCGGCCCTGTCCGAAGGGCACGCTGATGGTGTCGGGCGGGACTGCCGGGCTCGGGTAGGCCACGGCCCTGATTGAATCTTTGGAGGACTCAATCCGAAGAATGTCCCCTTCTTTCACGTTCAGGCGGTCGGCGGTGCTGTCACTTATCTCCACCCAGGTCTGCCAGGTGACGGTGGACAATGGGTCCGGCGCGGACTGCAGCCAAGGCAGGTGGCCATTGTAGCCGTCCAGCAAGGTGTTGTGGGCGAATGGCACCAGGTAGAGCGAGTCAGCGCCCATACCGGCGCCATTGAATTCAGGGCTTGCCGCCTTATTGGCGATGGTGCGCAGTAGACCGTCGGCCGGCTTAACGGTGGTCGGTCCGTTGCGTTGTTCGTCCCACCATCCGCCGCGCCGCAGCATGTTGTTCCAGAACTCATCCGCGGAAGAGGCCTCGATGGAACCCCGGTTCAGGTTGTACAGGGCATCGGAGCCTTCCCGGAGCATGGCCTTGTAGTTGGCCCATGGCAGGGCCGATTCCTTGCCCAATTCCTGGGCCATGGTCAGCAGAACATCGGGGAAGCTCAGGGGGTCAAGGTCGAACAGCGGGTTCACCACCGGCTGTTGCATCCCCACAACCTGGTATCCCGGCCCTGGTTCGGATATGTCGTCGCCCCAGTCTTCCATGGAGACCCGGTCGGGGAGGATCAGGTCGGCCATCACGCTGGTGTCGTCAAAGAAAGGCGAGAAGCTGACCACCATCAGGTCATTGGCCTGGGCGATGGCGTCTCTAAGCCGCACAGAGTCGGGCAAGCCATGGACGGGATCGACCCCGTGAAGCAGCAACAGTTTCGTCTGTCCGCTGCGAATCTGTTCGGTGATGCGGGTCCAGTCGTCCAGGCTTCCCACCGTCGGGGATGAGGGAACGTCGGCCCAAGGACTGGGTGGATTGAACCTAACTCCGCCCTTCTTGCCGGCGGTGCCGACCAGGTGGTTGAGGGCGTAGATGGCCTCCAGATTGAAGAGGCCGTTCGACTGCGCGCCGGCGGAGCCGCCGCCGATGGCGATGCTGGGCTGGTTGGCCGCGAAACTGCGGGCCAGGTTCTTCAGGAACTCAACCGGGTCGCCGCCGGTCATCTCTGGGGTGAGACCGGCCAAGGGGGCCACGACCTCGGGCCTAAAAGCGTTCAGGGTCTGGATGCCGGCAGAGCCGCCGACGATCGAGTCCACGTCGACGCCGCTGGCTTGCAGGCCCTCCGAGACGATCACCTGGGCCAAGCTGAGGGCCAGGTAGCCTTCCCAGCCGGGCCGCACCGGCAGCCATTTGTCGGCGTTTGCCGCGGTCATGGAGAACCGGGAATCTATCTGATAGAACATGCCCCGGTCCCGGCCCTCGCCCTGGCGGAACTCCCCATACCCGCGGCTGAAGCGGGTGGGGGAGACCCACGTGGAGAGGAAGTCGGCGCCGAAGGACAGAATAAACTTGCTGTTATCCAGGTCCAAGTCGGGCAGAGAGTCCTGTTGGAAAACGTTCTTTACCGCTGCCCGGTAGGTGTTGTTGTCGATGGCTTCAAAGTCAAGCCGCTCTCCGCCGATGGCCGCGGTGAACTTGTCCGCCAGTAGCGCCATATGGCCTCTAAGTGGCTCTGTGATCATCACAGAGGACGAACCGTAGGCCTGGAGGGCGCTCTTCAGCGTATCCATGCCGTTGGGCTGCCAGGTGATGGGCAGGAACTCGCCGGAACCGCGGGGGCCGCTGCGCCGCATGGGCGTGGCGATGCGGTCCGGATGGTAAAGGGCCTGAAGTCCGGCTTCGCAACGGGCGTGAATCTTGCCCTGGTTGGTCGGATAGAAGGGGTTGCCCTGGACCATCTTGGCCCGGCCTTCCATCACACGTATGACGATGCCCTCGCAGGACGGACACGTCCGGCAAAGGCTGGCGTACCAGTTGTCTGTTCCCCGGACCAGGTCCTCCGGCTGCCGAACAGAACTCTGGATCTCCAGCTCTCCGGCACGGATGCCAAAGCCCTCACAGGCAACGGCTCCCACCGCACCTAGGCCGGCCCAGGCAAGAAAATTTCGCCGGGTTAGTTTCATCTACCTATCCATTACTTGTGGCAGACCGTGCAGTCAGTGGGCACATTATTCGCGCGGTGACAATCCACACACGTCCCCATCTTCAACGACTGGCCGGTCTTGGGTTGGACTACGGTCTTATTGGCGACATCGCCATGGCATATGGTGCACGTCTGAGCGACGTCTGGTGTCTGGGTGAGGTCTTCACCGTTGATTCCGTATTTAACGGGGATGTCCTCGTCGGTGAAGTACCTGATATGCGCTTCATGGATGAAGCGGACGTGGTCTGGCAGACGGTTGACCCGCTCCCAGTTGATCGGCGTGCCGGTCTCAAAGGCCGTCCTGACTTTCTCGATCTCTGCCTGAGCAGTGACGGTCCCGCCGTCGATGTCTTTGTGGCAGAAGAGGCAGGTTTCCACGGCGGGCACAGTTGCCGCGGCGCCTTTGGTCACGTTCCGGTGGCAGAACTCACACTGGATATTGTTCTCCGCCACATGGACCGTATGGGGGAAGGCCACCGGCTGGGGCGGGGCGTTGCCTAGACCGAACGGCGGGTTGGAGAACCACGAGATGAGCAGAACGACAACGACAAAGCCCATGATCACGGTTACGACCCCTCCGGCAACCATGAGGGGCAACATCTTCCGGCTTGGCATCATCTAGTTATCAGTTCCGTTCATAGTTTTCATAAAGATTGCTGGTTCAGGCTGGGGCGGCCTTAGATCAGGACCCGGTCCCAGATGTTCGTGATATCTAATTCGGCGTTTATGCCTAGAATCAGAATGACCGCGCCTGCGGCAAACAGCAGAACAGCGAACATCGTCAAGGGGATTCGCAGCTTCTGAGTCGATTCCGGCAGATGGCCGGTGCTGACCAGCGAGGGGATCAGGGCGTGGGCGGTGAGCAGAGTGATCCCGAACGTCACAACAATGGGGAAGTAAATCCAGAACCATTGCAAGAACATATGGATGTTGTTCCAGTCAACGCTCGTTAATCCTTTGGGGTCTTCCAATGCAGGTATCCGTCGCTAGTAAAAAATGGACTATTTAGCAGCTTGAATCTGTTCGTGCGCCAAGCGCGAAACAGCCTCCGGTCAAAGGCCAGGTGAAAAATATCACAACTGCATATGGGTGTCAAGGCATTTCAGCTTTGGTTACGCATGGTTGGGGGCTTACCATAGCGGCGCGTTTCATAGCTGAAACCGGCCGCGCAACGCCGTCGATCAAGCCTAGGCCGCCGTCAAGCCTGGATATCAGACCGGCGGGTTGCTGGTGAACCAGTCGACAATCTCCGAACCCGACGCGCTCCAGACACCTTCATGCCCCATGACGTGGGCCAGCGCATCCTCCAGATAGCCGATGCGGAAGGGCTGGCCAACCAGCCACGGGTGGAGGTTGATGGTCATGAGCCGGCCGTTCTTCGCGCCGTCCCGGTGCATGACATCAAAGCCGTCTTTCAACGTTTGGGCAAAACGCTCGATCTCCACGCGGCGGTTGGACATGGCGAACAGGTCGTCCATCTCCAGCATCGTCGGCAGCGCGGTCAGGCCGTCCCTCATGGGGTAGGGCTGCTCGTCGTTAACCCAGTCGCACACATAATCGAACCCGGCTTGGCGCAGCAGGTCTGGGGTGCGCTCCGATTCTCCGTAGTCGGCCCCGAACCATCCGCGGGGCGCCGTCCCAACAGCCTTGGTCATCGCGTCCATCGAGGCGCGGATGAAGACCGTCTCGCCTTCGACCGACATGTCGCCGGAGATCATCTGGCTGCCGGAGACACCGTGGGCTATGATCTCGCAGCCCTTGCCCAAGCAGTATTTCACCAGGTAGGGATAGCCCTCGGCGGTCTGGGTGTCCATGGCCACGGTAGCCTTGATGCCCAGGCGTTCCAACACGTCAAGCACCCGGAAGATGCCGACCCGGTGGCCGTACTCCCGGTGGGAGAAGCGAGGATAGTCGGGGAAGGGGCGCAGGCCCAGTCCGCCAGCTTGGTCGGCGCTGAAGCTGCCTTCCGGCGGCTCCCATTCAGTGTGCTCCAGGGTGATTATGACGCACAACGCGACTTTGGCGTTGTTGGGCCAGCTAAGTTTGCCTCGGGTGGAAATGGGGGACCACTCGTGGTGTTCGTGGTCCATCCCTTGTCGTCTTTCAGCGGGCATATTTCGGGTCTCCCGTTGCTTTAGATTATTTAAAAAAGAATCTGATGAAGCAGGCTAGACCTTGAACTGCTGGGCGTGGTCGACCGCCTGGTCGTAGTAGTTCTCGATGTAGTACTCAGCTATGTCGTCGGCCGTGGTCATCCAGATGTCGCTGTGGGACGTGATGTAGCTGAGTATCTCGTCTAGGTACTTGATACGGTGGGGTTGGCCGATCAGGAAGGGATGCAGGGCGATGCACATAACCCGGCCGCTCTCGGCCCCCTCTTTATAAAGCTGGTCGAACTGCCGTTTGCAGATCTCCGCGAAGTAATCGGCTTCGTAGTTCACCCGGAAGAGCGGCGAGTCGTTCAGTTCTATGGAATAGGGGACCGAAACGAGTTTACCCGATTCAACATTGATGGGCACCGGTTGGTCGTCGTGCATCCAGTCGGTGTGGTAGATCAGCCCGGCTTCGGACATCAGGTCCGGCGTGCGGGTCGTGCCTGAGATGGCGGGGCCCAGCATGCCCTTCAACTGCTTGCCAGTCTGCCGTTTCAGCGTCTCGATGTTGTCCCGGTAGAACTCCCGCTCTTCCTCCTCCGTATAGGCGTAGAGGTAGCGGGTGTTGTAGATGCCGTGGCTCATGAAATCCCAGTCGCGCTCGACCATGGCATCGCGAATCTCCGGGAAGTGCTCCAACACGGCCAGGTTCAGAGAAACGCAGCAGCGGATCTTGTATTGGTCCAAGACCTCAGTCATTCGCCAGAACCCCACCCGGTTGCCGTAGTCCCGGTAGGAATACTGCTGCACGTCGGGATATGGCGTGCGGGGCCAGGGGTTGCGGGGCCCGTATTGGACGGGCATGTATTCGTAATGCTCCACGTTTGGAGCGATCCATAACGCCACCCGTTCCCCGTTGGGCCACTTGATGGGCGGGCGCTCGATGATCGGGCTGTAATCTACACGATGCGGAGGTAGGGACATGGCTTGAAGCCTCCTGGCGGATTGTTGCCCCAGACTAGGGGAATCACCTGGCACTGTCAAATATAACCCGCCGGTTTCGGACAGGCCGGTGGGCTCTGGTAAAACGGACAAAGATAACGCAAAATGACCGCTAACAAATTCAGCAAATAAGCGCCGGTTGTTCAAACCCAGGAGGGAACTGGATGCCAGCCAGAACGGGTAAGCAGTACATCGACGGGCTCAGCGAAAGGCCGCCCAACCTATATATGTCTGGCAAGAAGGTGAAAGACCCCACCAAGGAACCAGGGTTGATGGCCGGGATCAAGACCCTGGCCCGGCTCTACGACCTGCAACACGACCCCAAGATCGGCAAGGAGATGACCTACAAGTCGCCAACCACCGGCGACCAGGTCGGTATGTCCTTCCTCACGCCAAGGACCCACGAGGACCTGGACCGGCGCCGGGAGATGATGCGGAACTGGGCCAAGATCACCTGCGGGATGATGGGCCGGACCCCGGATTTCCTGAATGTGAGCCTGATGTCGATGGCCGCCGCGGGGAAGTACTTCGGCCATAACCGGCCCGACTTCGAGAAAAACATCCAGGACTACTACGAGATGGTTCGAGAGAAGGACCTGGTCCTGACCCACACGCTGGTCAACATCCAACGGAACCGCTCCGGAGCGGCCACCACACTGGACGACTCGCTAGACCTGGCCCTATCGGTTGTGAAAGAGACCGATGAGGGGATCATCGTCCACGGCGCCCGCGTGCTGGCAACGTTGCCCATCGCCGACGAGCTGGCGGTCTACCCTGCCCGCTCCCACCGGCTGCCCACCGGCGCGCCCGGCCGCACGTCGTTCGCCTTCGCCGTGCCCTGCGACGCCCCGGGACTGAAGTTCCAGTGCCGGGAGCCCTTCGATCTAGAACGCTCCCACTTCGACCATCCCCTAGGTTCGCGTTTCGAGGAGATGGACGCCCTGGCAATCTTCGACAACGTCCTGGTCCCCTGGGAAAGGGTGTTTTTATACGGCGACGTAGACATGTGCAACAACATGTCGCTGCGCACCCACCAGTTCCTCCACTCCGGCCACCAGGTGGTGACCAAAAATGTGGTGAAGTGCGAGTTCATCCTGGGTTTAGCCAATCTGATGGTCAACACCCTGGGGTCTCAGGAGATGCCCGAGGTCCACGGCATGCTGGCTGAGATCATCGAGAACCTGGAGATTACCAAGGCCCTGCTGCGGGCCGCCGAGGTGGACGCCAAACTGGACGAGTGGGGCGTCATGTGCCCGGTGGATATATCTCTCATGGTGGCACGGCAGCAGTTCATAAAGATGTACCCGCGCATGGGTGAAATTCTGCACCTGCTGGGTTCCAGCAGCCTGATGGCTTTGCCTACCGAAGCGGACTTCGAAGGCCCCGTGGCAGATGATATTACGAAGTACCTGGAGACCGACTTCTCATCGGCCAAGGACCGGGTCCGGCTGTTCCGGCTGGCCTGGGACACCTGCTGCAGCGCCTTTGGGTCCCGGCAGATACTCTACGAGCGGTTCTTCCAGGGCGACCGAAACCGGAACGTGGTCTTGATGAACAGCCGCTACGACAAAGAGCCCATGAGCCAGTTCGTCTTGGACTTCTTGAACCAGGAGTAGGGGGTCAGAGCTTCAGTCGAGCGCGGATGGTGGCAGACCTTTCGCTTCGCTCAGGGTGACGTTTGCGAAGGGTAGCTTGAATCAGAATCCATGCTTGGCGACAGGTTTTTGGGGTTGTGGAATACGGAAGGCATTCTTTCTGCAAATAAAAGAGGACGGAAAAGCCCCTTCTCCCGCGGCGGGAGAAGGTTGGGATGAGGGCCACCCCTCGCATCCAACCAAGCCCAACCAAGAAGAACCCTAGTCGTCGTCCCCTGCCGCGCCGGCAGCCGGCCTGAGGCTGGCTTCAGGGACCACGTCGGGCAGAGTTGGCATATCGTCTTCCCAGTCTGGGATCAGCACGTGGGTTGTGTCTTCCAACATGGTGATCACCAACACCCCTACCGCGCTGAACCCAACGGACAGCGCCATGACCAGGTTGAAGGACCCGGTGGCATAGATCACCAGCCCGGCCAGCGCCGTGGCCACCGCGTGACCCATCAACGCCCCGGTGGTCTGCCAACCGTAGATCGTGCCCATGGGGCCGTCGCCGTAGTATTGGCGGTTGATAACCAGGTAGCCGGTCCATTCCGCGCCGAACCCGATCCCAAATACCCCAGCGAACAAGTAGAACGCCCAGGCTTCCTGCGACCAGAACAGCATGAAGACGGTGGCTGCCTGGATGCTTAGGCTGGCGGCCATCATCCGGCGAGTGCCGTAGGTCTCTGCCAAGATGGGGGTCACCACCCGGCTGATGACGCTGACCAAAGAGATGATAGTGAGGATGATCCCCGCCTGGGCCAGCGACGTGAACGCCCCGCGCTCGAAGGCCATCGGAATCACATAGATCAGAATCGTGCCGTGTCCAGCGCAACCCAGGCCATGGATCAGCGGCAGGTTCCAGAAGGGCTTGGTGCGGCGGGTGTGTTGATTGAACACCTTCTGCCGCAGCCGGTCGGCTGCTTTGTCTCTTATCACCGGTGGCGGGTCACTGGTCCTAGAGCCGTAGGGCAAGATTCCCATATCGGAGGGTTTGCTGCGCATGAAGGGAACCATTGCCAGCATGATGCTGCCGCCCACGCCTCCGATGAGCATGAAGGTGGTCTGCCAGCCCAGCGCCTCGATAAATCCGCCCATGAGTGGGGCCATGATTCCGGTGCCCACCCCGCCCGCGCCCCAGAGTATGCCCACTCCCAGCCCCAGGTGGCGGCGGAACCAACCGCTAACAGCGGCCATCAGAGGCACCATTGCCAGAGACTGAGTCAACGACAGCAACACTCCGAAGAAGATGAAGAAGTGCCAGACCTCGGTCACCTGGCCCAGCAGGAACATGCTGATCAGGTACATGATGGCGGCGGCGAAGAGCATCCAGCGGGAGCCGTAGCGGTCTCCCAGCCAGCCGGTCATGGGAGCGTAGATGGCGCCGAACATGTAGTAACTGGCGATGACCGCGCCGATGGTCCCCAGGCTCCAGCCGAAGTCGCCATTGGCGTCGTTCAGCGGCGGGACCATGATGCCAGCCGCCATGCTGATGGAGCTGGCGAATATCTGGACCGTGGCCAAGATCCCGATGACGACCCAACTGTAGTGGATGCCAAAGGGCAACTTGCCGGCCGTCGGCTTAGGGGCGGGTTGAGAGGTGAGCGCCAATTTCCCTGTTCCTGTAAGACTAAACGCCGATAGACGGCATTTTAGAATATTGCTATCCGGGCATTATAGCTTTCTATGATGATAAGTACACCCCGACGTGGTGGCAGCGGTGGTCAACGATGAAGCCCAAAAGCCCGCGCCGTCCACCAGAGACTCGACTTGTGCGCATCCTCCGACGGGCTCAGGCTTATGCGGATTGGCGATTCGATCGGCTAAGGACGAGTGGGGTCGCAGCCGACAGGGTTTAATAGGCAAGCATATCTTTGCCCCGGAGGTGCCTGGGAGACCAGTTAGTCGTCCCCTGCGGCGGGCACGAAATCAGTCCTAGCTTCGGGCGGCAAAGAGTCTTCCCAATCCGGAATCAATACGTGGGAAGTGCTTTCCAGCGTGGCTATAACAAGCAGCCCGGCGGCGCTGAAAGCCGCGGAAAGCACGAACACCGGGTAGAAAGAGTCGGTCACGTAGATCACCAGGCCGGCGAGGAACGTCGTCACGGCATGTCCGGCAAACGCTCCGGTCATCTGCCAACCGTAGATGCTCCCCATCGGGCCGTCGCCAAAGTACCGGCGGTTAATTTCGAGGTATCCGGTCCACTCGGCACCGAAGCCCAGTCCGAATGCGGCGGCGAATATATAAAACATCCAGGCGTCATGGGCCCAGAACAAAATGAACACCGTTAGGGCCTGGATGGTCAAGCTGGCGGCCATCACCTTCCTGGGGCCCCAGATCTCGGCTATCACCGGCGCTCCAAGCCTGCTGGCGATACTCACCAAAGAGATGATGGTGATGGTCAACGCCGCCGCGGTTGTGCTGAGCCCCTCTTGGACCGCCAACGGAATCACATATATGAGCACGATTCCCATTCCGGCGCAACCCAGAGCATGGATGACGGGAAGGTTCCAAAACGCCCGGGTCTGCCGCGTGTGTTGATTGAACACCTTGAGGCGCAATGCCTCCAGAGACCGGTCTCTGGGCGGAATTGCAGGCGCATCGCTGGGAATGCCAAAGGGCCGGATCCCGATATCCGCGGGCTTGCTTCGAATGAACGGGAACACCAAGAGCATGACCAGAGTGCCCGCTATACCCACGGTGGTGAAGGCGGTCTGCCAACCCATGTTTTCCAACATGTAGGCGATCAAGGGCGCCAGGATGGCGGTCCCGATTCCGCCGGTGGCCCATAGGATGCCTACACCCCACCCCAGACGACGTCGGAACCAACCGCTGATGGACGCCATCATCGGCACCATGGTTATCGATGCGGTGAACGACATCAGGAAGCTGTAGAAGAGGAAGAAATGCCACAGTTCGCTCACGAACCCCAGCGCGACCATGCCCACGCCGTACATCACCGCGCCGACAAGCATCATGGGCCGGGCGCCAAACCTGTCTCCTAGGTGACCTGTTATAGGAGCGAATATGGCACTGAATACGTAGTAGAGGCCGATGGCCATACTGAGCTCACCGATGCCCCAGCGAAAGGGGCCTTCGGGGTCGGTCAGGGGCGGCACCATCACGCCGGCGATCATGAACACAGAACTGCCGAAGACCTGGACGATCGCCAGCACACCCACGATCACCCAACTGTAGTGGATGCCGAACGGCATCTTAGAGGCCGAATACCCGAATTTTGCTCTATCTAAAAAGGCCAACTCCTGCAACCGCCTTTTCGTTTAGCTACTTACTGTGATCCGTGCATGGTAGCAAATCCGCAGCGAATCGTCATGATAACCCCGGTCCGCCATCAGATCATGATATTCATCTGTTTTACGATGGCCGCGCCCAGAGCGGTGTCGCCGGTGACGATGACCTTGCCGGAAGCAAGGGCTTCGGCGGGGTCCCAGCGCCCGCAGCCCAGGCAGGCAAAGGTCTCGACATCGGTGGTGATCCTGACCGTAGGCGACTCCGGCTCCGAGTCCAGTTGGCTTCCCCGGCCTCCCTCGATGGCCACCGGAACAACTTGGCCCGCTGGGCCGGTAATGTCAAACACCACGGTAACGCCGTCTGGCGCTTGGGCTTTTCTGGCCGCCACGAAAGGCATCGCCCGGGCCACTCGTCCGATAGCGTGGGCTGCCACGTCGCTTTCCAGTTCGCCGGGTATGCCCAGCGCCCGCCGGATGTCTTGCTCGTGCACCCAGGCGTCCATGATACGGATACGCACGAATTCCGTGACCGTGCCGGGTCCGATGGGTGTCTGCATCTCAGTGGCGAACTGCTCTTCGGTCAGGCCTCTGAGGTACGCCAATCGCCGGGCGGTCAGGTCCCGGAATTCTTCCAAGACCTGCTGTCCGGGCCAAGGGCGGCGAAAGTCCACCACAACTTCGTTGGACTGGCCGACGTCGTTCTTGACGTGGCCTGTTTCCTGAGGTGTGTGGTCGGGCCGGGGTTCTCCCAAGATCCCAGACTCGGCGCCAACCAGATGGGACACCTGGTCCTGCACCGACCAGCCGGGGCAGTCGGTGGGCGTTTTCCACTGGGCTTCAGCCAGGGGAGAGCATAACGAGTCGATGGAACTCCAGACGTGTTCCATCAGGTCAACCACCTGTTGATCGCTCATTGTTCTCCCCCTCCCGGTCGCTATTTTAATACGAGGCTATTTGGATGCGAGGCTATTTGGCCTTGGCCTCTTCCTCTTTGCGCATGTTCTCGCGGCGGGTGATCAAGCGGATCGCTTCATCCGCGCCCATGCGTCCCACCGGCCCGGAGGCGTACATGGCGCCCAGGACGGTGCCGCCCCGGCCCAATAGGAACTCGGTGGGCTGGATGTAGCCACCCCGTTCCTCAGACCACCATGACCCCACCAAGTCGCCGTCGGCTTTAGTTGCATCAAATGCCGCGGGGAAGGTCAGTTTATTGTTGTCCCTAACCTCAGTGGCCATTTCTTTGGTGTCGACGCTGACGGCGTAGATCGTGACGCCCAGTTCGTCTAGTTCTTTCTTGTTTGCTTCCCATTCGGCTAACTGCCGGTTGCAATAGGGTCACCAATGTCCCCGGTAAAACAGCAGCGCTGTGTACCGAGTGGGTGCGTCGTCGGGCAGGGTGATCGTTCCCCCGTCCAACAACTGGAGGGTTACCTTGGGGAGACGGTCTCCCTGTTGCAGTTTTTCGCCCATTGTTACTCCTTATATTTGGCCATGGCAGACCTAGAGATACACGCCAAATATACGATGCCTGACACCGTAAAAGGTTTCCTATTCGAGTGCCTGGAAGCGGACGCCGGCAGAATAGCTGCCAGCATAGCTGTGGCCGGGCAACCAGTCAACAAATAGCCTTTGCCCGGTATTCGGTGCGCCGCCTTGCTGAATCATGGCATAATACCGGCAACTTTTTAGGCCTTGACAGCATGAACGACCACCGTAAAACCAAGAAGCAGTTGGTAGAGGACCTGGAGCGGGAGCGGCAACGCTCGATCGCGCTTCAAGAGGTCTCTAAGAAGGTGGCTGCGGCCCATGACACGGACGAGGTCCTGGACCTGATCGTGAACGAGGCCGCCCGGCTTGTTGGAGCAGCTGCCGCCACTATCCGGCTTTTGGAGGGAGACGTCCTGGTCCCAGCGGCCGCGACGGAATCGGCAGCCGCCTTTGTCAGCAGAGGTGTGGAGGAAAGGCCTACCATCCAGGTTTAAAGAGGGTGGGGACATACTTGGCCACGTGATGGCCACTAAAAAACCCTTGATATCGGAAGATGCACCCGAAGATGAGCGGTTAAATGCTGATGGGCGTCTCCGCTTTCAAAATCACGGTTTCCATGGGGTGGCTCTGGCTCCGTTACTAGCCAACGACCGCTCCATAGGCGTAATCACCGTGATGGACCGCCAGATTCGCCGCTTCACCGAAGATGAAGTCTCACTCCTGACCGCATTTGCCGACCAGGCGTCACTCGCCCTCGAAAAAGCACGGCTGCTGAACGAAGCCGAAGCCCGCGAACGGCAGGCCACTCAACTTTATGAGGTGACCACCCAACTGGCCTCCAACCACGACCTGGAGAGTGTTTTGGAATTGATCACCCGGAGCGCTTCGGAGCTGCTGGGGAGCGAAGCAACCGCCATCTGGAGATACGACGATGATCTAGGTGGCTTGAGCGTTATCGGTGGATACAACGTGCCTTCAGATTGGGCCGGCAGCGTTTTTGTGAACCCAGGAGATGGGACGACGGGTCAGGCTTTCGAAACAGGCCAGCCGGTTTGGAGTTCAAACGTGCAAGCCGACCCTAAATGGACATTCTCGGACGAGGGCACGGAAACTATGAGTAGAGCGGCCAGGATCGGAGGGGCGTTGGCAGTGCCTATAAAGATTCGTGAAAAGACCTTTGGGGTCTTGAACAGCTTTTTCTATCACACCCACGAGTTTACCGAGGGGGAAGTTCAACTCCTTCAGGCCTTAGCCGCCAGCGCCGCCGTGGCCATCGCCAATGCTGGGTTCATCGAGGAGACACAGCAGGCACGCGATGACGCCGAAGAAGCCAACCGGACCAAGAGCGAGTTCCTGGCCAACATGAGCCACGAACTGCGCACTCCTCTGAACGCCATCATCGGCTACAGCGAGATGCTGCAGGAAGAGGCGTCAGAGTTAGAAAACGCGGAATTCGAGGAAGACCTGGAACGGATAAACGGCGCCGGGAAGCATCTGCTGGGCCTGATCAACGATGTCCTAGACATCTCCAAGATCGAGGCCGGCGCCATGGACATCTATCTTGAGACTTTCCCCGTCGAGCCCATGATCCATGACGTAGTCACTACCATGCAGCCCCTGGTAGACAAGAATTCCAACACCTTGGAGATCGACTGCCCCGATTCGGTGGGCTCGATCCACGCCGACACCACAAAAGTCAGGCAGGGCCTGTTCAGCCTGCTGAGCAACGCCAGCAAGTTCACGGAACAGGGGACTATTTCCCTGAATATCAGCCGGGAGACTGCGGACGGGCGGGACTGGATCAACTTCTCCGTGGCCGACACCGGCATCGGCAAGACCGATGAACAGATGGAACGTCTCTTCGAGGCGTTCACCCAGGCCGAGGCCTCAACCAGCCGCCGCTACGGTGGCACGGGTCTGGGGTTGGCCATCACCCGCCATTTCTGTGAGATGATGGGCGGCACAGTCCTGGTGGAAAGCGAACTCGGCAAAGGGTCGACCTTCACCATGAAGCTGCCGGCGGTCGTGGAAGACTCGCTGGGAACTCAACCGGACACATAGGGAGGGCCACCGTGAAACAGGTATCCAGCAACGTATGGGTTGAGACCGAGACGCGGGGTTGTAACTTTGGGTTCGTGACCACGTCCGACGGCATCGTCATGATCGACAGCCCCCACAAACCCACCACGGCCATGTGGCTGAAGTCGGAGATCGAGAAGCGGGGACTACTCCGCTACATCATCAATACTGAACCCCACGGCGACCACTGGACCGGCAACGCCTTCTTCGACGCCCCGGTCATCGCCCACGAGGGCGTCCGCACCCGCATGCTGAACACCGACATGACCGAGCATGCCGCCAGGGTGGGGACCTTCGGTCCGGACGAGCCGGAATTGTTGACGGGATACACGGCCAACTATCCGGTGATCACCTTCCGTGACAGCATGACCATGCACGTGGGCGACCACACCTTCGAGATGGTCCACATGCCCGGCCACACGCTCTATCAAGCGGCGGTGATCGTCAAAGAGGAGGGCGTGGTCTTCACCAGCGACAACATCTTTCACGGCGTCCATTCCTGGCTGCACGAGGCCGACCCGGACCTGTGGCTGGTGGCCCTGGAGTCGCTGCGGGATTTGAACGAAGACATCTTCGTGCCCGGCCACGGTGACATGTGCGGCAAGGGCTACTTGGACGAGCAGGGGTCTTTCATCACCGAGTGGAAGGACTACGTTCAGGACGCGGTAAACCGGGGCATGACCCGAGAAGAATCTGTTTCAACCCTGACCGCCCTGATCGACCGCTATCCCATGGACGTGGAGCAAGCAGCCCTGGCCCCCATGGTCATGGGCATCAACGCCGGCAACCTCTACGACTACCTGACCGGCCCCTGGCCCCCCGCATCCATGGGCACAGTAGCCACCCGGCTGCCTGGGGATAAACCGTAGGCGAAATCCCCCCAACCCCCCTTTACGAAAGGGGGGCTCCTTCGTCTTTCCGGCGAACTCCGGAACCCACTGCGCCCAGACGACGGCATAACCCACGGTCCCAGCAATCCTACTTTGGCTTGCTGGGTGAATTCCCTAAGTTCACAAACGAAGTGCAACACCAAGTTAAGGTGTTGTCATGGAAAACCGATATACGCAGATCACCATTGAAGAGCGGTATTAGCTGCTCCGGCGCGGTTTCGTCTTTCCGGCGAACGCCGGAATCCACTGCGCCCAGACAACGGCATAATCCATGGTCTGAGCAATCCTACTTTGGCTTGCTGGGTGGATTCCTGCTTTCGCAGGAATTACGAGAGGGGCGCATAGAAAAACGAGGCGGTATTAATCGCCTCGTTTCGTTCTCCCTAGGTACTGGACCGTGCGCCCGCTCTATCTAATCGTCAAACGTCGCTATGACCCGTTGGGCCGCTGATAGGCTGGCGCCGAAGGCCACCTCGTAGCCTTCTTTAGACAAGATGGTCTCCAGGGCCGAGAGCAGCGCGAAGACGTTCTTCTCACGGGCCGACTCGCCCATCAGGCCGATGCGCCAGGCCTTGCCTGCGAACTCCCCCAGGCCGCCACCGATCTCGATGTCGTACTCGTTGAGCAGCGTCCGCCGGACCTTGGCGTCTTCGATGCCCTCTGGAATCGAAATAGTCGTCAGCGGGTTCAGACGGTGCCCTTCCTCAGCCAGCAGGCTCAGGCCCAGGGCTTCGGCCCCGGCGCGGAGGGCGGCCGCCACCTTGGCGTGCCTCTGGATACGGTTCTCCAGGCCCTCCTCCATCATCATGCGCAGGGCCTCCCGCAGGGCATAGGTCATGTTGATGGGCGAGGTGTGGTGGTAGGCTCTGGTCTGGTTCCAGTAGGCTTCCAGGTCCTTCAGATTGAAGTAGAAACTCTGGACCTTGGTGGGCCGCTTGGCGACCACGTCCATGGCCGCCGGGCTAAGACTGATGGGAGCCAGACCGGGAGGGGCGCCCAGGCATTTCTGGGTCGCGCTGTAGCAAATGTCCACGCCCCAGTCGTCCATCCTGACTTCATGGCCGCCCAGGGACGTCACCGCGTCCACAATGGCCAGCGCGCCGGTTTCGTGAATCACATCCACCAGCTCTTTCACGTCGCTCAACACACCGGTGGACGTCTCCGCGTGGACCACGCCCACAGCTTTGAGTCCTGGGTGCTTCTTGAGCTCGTCTTTCAGCATCTGGGGATCGACAGCCTTGCCCCAGGGGGTGTCCATCACGTGCACGGTGGCCCCGCAGCGCTCTGCGATGTCGGCTAGGCGGACGCCGAAGTAGCCGTTCCTGCAGATGAGCACCGAGTCGCCGGGCTCGATGATGTTGGCGCAGGCGGTCTCCATGGCGCCGGTGCCGGTGGAGGAGATGGGCAGGGTCATGGTGTTCTCGGTGTGGAACACCATGCGCAGCATGTCGCACACATCATCCATGACCTGGAAGAACGCCGGGTCCAGGTGGCCCATCACGGGGAGCGAAAGCGCCTGCAGCACCCGAGGGTGGACGCTACTTGGTCCGGGTCCCAGCAGCACCTTCTGCGGTGGCTGCAATTCATTCATGTAAGAGCTAGTCAATGATGGCCTCCGGTCGCATGGACCTTCTGATTGTCTAAGTTTTTAGGTTAAAGGACTGCCGAAGCGCCGCCGTCAAGGTTCACGGCGATGCCGGTTAGGTAGCTAGCCCTCTCCGAAGCCAGGAATGCGATGACATCGCCGGCTTCCTCGGGCTCGGCCACGCGGCCGATGGGCACGTTCCGGACCTGGGCCAGTTCGTCGTAGAAAGCGTCCAAGGTCAGGTTGGGTTCCTTCTCGAGACGGGCGTCGTACCGGCGCTGGTGCTGGCCGCTCTTGACCAGCCCGATGCAGACAGTGGTCACCAGTATGTTTTCCTTGGCCAAGTCCTTGGACAGGCCCTTGGTGATGGCGATGCCGGCGGCGCGGGAGATAGAGGTGGGCATCGACGAGGGGCCGGGGGTCCGGCCGCCCAGGTTGGTCACGTTGATGATCCGTCCGCCGCCGACCTTCCTCATCTCAACGATGGACTCTTGCATCAGCCGGACCGCGGCCCAGACCTTGAGTTCAAAGTCTGATTGCCAGTCTTCGTGGCTGACGCTCTCGAAGGGTTTGGCCATGGACGAACCGGCGTTGTTGACGATGATGTCCACTCGCCCAAAGTTGTCCACTGCGGTTTTGATCATCTTCTGGGACGCACCATCCGTGGTGATGTCCAGGGCCAGAGGAACCACCGAGCCCTCAGTGGCCGTCTTGATCTCTTGGACTGCCTGGTCCAGCACTTCTTGACGGCGGGCTACGATGACGACGTTGGCCCCTTCTTTGGCCATGCTCAGCGCTGCCGCCTTCCCGATCCCGTCACTTCCACCTGTGATGATCGCAACTTTGCCTTCGAGACCCATGTCCATAGTAGATCCTCCTGTTTTCAGACGGAATTCGAGTGTAGATAGAGCCAGGGTACGCTCAAAAAAGGCCCCAGCGAATCGGCAGCCATTATAGCACAGGGGTTGCCGCAAGTTTACGTGTGGCGCAGCTTTGGATGGAGACTCAAAACCGAGGAGAGTGGACGTATTCGATATGTTAACGAGCGCCAGAGTTACGACGCCAGCGCTCGTTTCGCAGCCATGCTAAAGCACAGGAATGACCGTAGCTTACGCTGCGTTTTTCAGGGTAGCTGACCTCTTGCCCCTCCGCACCAGCCATTCCCACAAGAAATTCTTATACGCAACATACGCGATGTAGCCGCCAACCATCAACAGGGCTGTAGCCACCACAACCGCTAGAGCCTTCTCCCAAGCATCCGGTTCAATCCTCTGGGCCAGATGAGTCTTGGCCCAATCATTCCAGGCAAGTCCAATCACATTGCGGGCCCAAGCACGGGCGTTTTCCATGCTCAAAGAAAAATAGATAAGGGCTGCGGGAAGCGTATACAGCAACATCAAACGAGGAAAGGCCAACCACCAAATGCGGGCGATCCTCGATCGATCATTGGCGGCGCTTTGCGCGCCATTGAACCGGAAAGGCTCCTCGGCGGAGTCTCCCCAAATCTCTGCAACGATTCGGGATACGACCTGTTCGTCGTTGGACTCGTAGGTCACGTGGTCTCTTAATAACGAGTTTTCGTTGGTAACGGAGATGTCTCTTACCGGTAGGTTCGGCTCACCCGTAATCTTTGAATATTCCCCTTGGACCGGCCCTGGATGCGCCAGGTCATATTTGGCCCAGAAGTTGAACCACTGAATTTTTCGTGCCCCGTTGAAAGTACCTTTGTCAGACCTTGGCGCCGGCTGTCTTTAGACTGCAAGGCAAGCCTCATGATCGATCCCACGGAGAAGAACCGGCTCACGAGTTCCCCATGGGCCGGTCTCTCATTCAACACTTCGTAGCATATTGGCACTCCAGTTGAATGGGCAATGATATTGATCT
>Ga0066376_10000750_pt1 | contig 30564 bp, 27 predicted proteins | sample Knorr_S15_td_Bot_FD_77009 | JGI IMG/M metagenome (GOLD analysis project Ga0066376, IMG submission 77009) | Marine microbial communities from Southern Atlantic Ocean transect - Knorr_S15_td_Bottom_ad_5009_LV_A | ecosystem: Environmental > Aquatic > Marine > Oceanic | place: Southern Atlantic... | reverse complement strand
GAAGAGGAGAGGTCTGAAAGGCGGTCGTTTCTCCGCTCGTAGAAAACAGGAGACGGTGCTGCGTCTGCTGCGTGGAGAGGACCCGGATGCAGTGGCCCTCTCAGTCGCCGCACTGTCCTCAGTGAGAATCGGACTGCCGGGGTGGCGCTGGCGGTGGCGCTGATGCTTGCCCTCGCCGAATTGACGAATAAAAAGTTAAAGGGCCAAAATTCCGTGGTGAGTTGGTGGCTAGAACGGGTCGGTATGGGGTGGGGTCGATCTGGCTCTTGCCTAGGAGATTGGGTGTCGGTGGTTGATTGGAGCGACGGGCGCTGTGACTTGACGGTAGTCCCCCCACAGCGTTTGCTTTGGGCGGTCATCTCCCGTCAGGGTTAAGCTGCGGGTGGATCTTCAGCTGGTGTAGTCGAAATCGCGCTGCGGATGAGGACGGGCAGCAGCGATCGGTAGGTATTGGCGCATCCGGCAGCGGCGAGACCGGTAAGGCTTAGACAACACGGCGAGCGGGACGACAGGCGGTCAGGACGCTGGCTGAGTCCGACCGAGGCGCAGTTTATCCGATCGACACAGGTCGCCCGGCTTCTTGCCACGCGATGGTCCCACCGTCCAGGCTGCGGACATCGGTGTACCCCAGCGACTTGAATTGCAGAACCCCGCTGAGCGATTGGTTGCCGCGGTTGCAGACGGTGACGATTGGGGTGTCCAGCTTCTCCGGCAGAAAGCCTTTGTACATTTCGAAGTCCGATAAGGGCATCGGGGCCGCGTCCTCGATGTGGCCCTGGCGGAATTCGTCGAAGTCGCGCACGTCGATGAAGGTCGCGGCTTTGTCCTTCCAAAGCTCGAAACCGGCGTCGTTCGACACCCGCAGGGCGTCGGTGGCGCGGACATTCTCGACCATTGAATTCATCCGCCGCTCCTCCACACTGCCGACAGGGCCATCGGACCGCACCTGCGGCAGGTGTTTGACCACCGACGAGGCATACTTGAACACGTTGTCGGGGAAGATGACCACCACCACATTACCGGGCTCGTCGGGCACCAGCTTGAAGGCTCCGGCCAACGCCATCGCCGAGCTGGGCCCGGCGATGATGCTCTCCTCACGGTTCAGGCGCAGACACAGGTCGTAGGCCTCCTGATTGTGGACCGCGGTCAGCTCATCGTACTCGTCAGGCGTGTACAGCTCTGTCTGTACCAGCTGCTTGAGACTGCGTACCCCCGGAATGTCGTGTCCCTCCACCGGATGGACGCCATGCACTTTGACGGCGGAGTTCTGTTCTTTCAAGAATCGGCCCGTCCCCGTGATCGTCCCGCAGGTCCCCAGTCCAGCGACGAAGTGTGTGACCTCGCCATCCGTCTGCCGCCAGATCTCAGGCCCGGTCGTCTTGTAGTGCGACTCGGGATTCGCCTCGTTCGCATACTGGTTGAGCATGTGGTACTCGGGCCGATCGCTCAACTCCTGAGCTTTGGCGATCGCGCCTTCGGGTGCGCCCGGCGCCGGGCAGAGGTTATCCTCCAGCTCCAGTACGTTGGCGCCGAACACCCGTAGCGTCGTTCGCTTCTCGGGCGGTATCATGTTTGACAGCGGCGTTGTCAGCGAGTACCCACGGGTATTGCTGATCATCGCCAGGCCCATGCCGGTGTTGCCGGAAGTGGGTTCGACCAATTTCTGCCCGTCGCTGAGCAGACCGTCGTTTTCGGCCGCCAGGATGAGATTGTAAGCGATGCGGTCTTTCACCGAGCCGAAGGGGTTGTACCACTCGAGCTTAGCGTACACTTTCGTTTGCTTGAAGGGCAGCACCTGGTTGAGCATGACCAGGGGTGTGGGGTTGTCGGCGTTGCAGACGAGCCCAAGGATACTGTCGTAGACGCGCCTTTGGTGGTCATTCATGCGGGTAACTCCCAGGAAAACAGACACCAGGCCGCCGTTTGGCGGTCCACTATGTCAAGGTTTGCTGAGTCTACCAGTGCGACCTGAAAATGTCAAGACCGCCCGTCAGTCTATCGGGGTTGGATCATGGAGGCAAATCGGGGTTGGGTCATGGACGCAATCGGGGTTGGGTCATGGACGCAATCGGGGTTGGGTTCAAGGATGTGATCGAGTGTGGTAATTGCGGCAAAGCCCTTCAGGGGCAACGATTGGCGCCGTGGGACGACCAGATCCGGACGGCCTGTCGTTTTGCGGATGTGTTCGGCTTCGCTTTCTCGCGCATGCAGGAAATCGCCCCACATGGGTCTCGGCGAAGATGTTGAAGAAGGGAGACTCCGAGATCTCCTGGCTGTGACACAGGCTCTGCAGGTGGGTCCGGGAGGCCGTGATGTAGGCGAGATTGTACACCTTGGCCAGGGAGCGCAGGGGGCCGAAGAACTCAGCGCCGAAGGCGGCGTTGCGGGTAACGGTCTCGAACTCGTCAAAGAAACAGACGAGCTGTAAGTCGGCGTGATCGAGAGCCCTGGCCATGCCCTCGAGGTCGGATAGGTCGCTCAGTTCGGGCAACTCCAACCGCTGGCCGGCGGCGTCGCTGAGGTGCTTTCCAAAGACGCGACAGAATCCCTGCTGATCGAGGTGCTGCTGTCCCTGGAAATCCAGAAAGACGAAGACATAGCGTTCGGGTTCGTCGAAGCAGGTGTTGTAGATTTCTGGCTGCGACAGATGCCACAGCAGGGATGATTTCCCCATGCGTCGCTCGCCGACCAGTGAGATCGACTGAGGCGTCCGGGCGCCGATGCGCGACCTGATGCGCTGGAGCTCGAGACGTCGCCCGTAGAACTCTCCTACGGAGCGGATCATGGAGCGATTCAGAAAGGGATTGCGCTGCATGGGTCAGCTGAAAGGAAGATCTCCGAGCCGGAGGGATCTAAAGCTGGGAGCCTTGTTTGGGTGAGAGTGAGTGAGTGATTGAGCGAGTGTCACCGCATCCGATTCTTCATCGAACACGTAATATAACTCAATCCCGTGCCCATCAGAAATACTGCCCAAGTCCGAAGGATACTTGCCACACCCCATCACCGGTCCTCCTCGCCAGATCCACCCGCAGGACCGGCGTGTTGTAAATCTTGGACAGTCCCAGGCGCCCCCCCGCCCCCACGGCCATTTTGAAATCGGGAGAGGATTCGCCCGGTGTAAAGGCGCTGCCGCCATCGGCAAAAACAGCGGCGGCCAGCACCCAGGCTGGTCGTGCGTACAAGGTAGGACGGAACTCTGCATTGACCAGAAGCCGCCGACTGCCATCGAGGCTTCGGGGCGGGTAGCCGCGCAGGCCACGGTCCACCCCGAGGAGAAATTGCGTCTCCACTTCGGCCCTATCCACAGTGTCCAGCCGAAGTCGCAGGGCCAGGGTATGCCTTGAAGTCGCGCGCACATAGGCGCTCAGCTGGCTGGAGGTGAACAGGTTGGCATAGCCGCCGTCCCGTAACCTTGCGCTGGCGTTAAAGCTGAGAAAGGTGAAGGCGCCGTCGTCGAACTGGAAACGGGGAGAAAGCTGGACGAGGAAGAAGGGGTAGTTGCGATCTGAGCCGAACGATCGGTGAGAGAGCCCCGCCCGCAACGCCATCCAGCTCCCGGTCTGCAGGTCCTCCAGCGGGCCCAGTGAACGTATGTATCGCCCCCGCGCGTACTTCGGTTTCCAAACGGTGAGGCCGACGCTGGGCAGGACCCGGCGGCGATCTTCTGGCGCATAGGAGAAGACGGACGTCGTGGTCTGGAAGCGTCGAGCGGACACACTGACTCTGAGATTCGGTCTGAACTTCACGTTGCCCCGAGTCCACGAGTGGCCGATCCACAGCCGGCCGCCCTCGACTCGCTCCTGGTAGCGTGCGGCCAGACCGCGATCGGAGTAAAGTCGCTGAATCGCTTCGTGGCTGAAGGCGGTGATGCCGTATGCCCAGCGAGTCGACAGGGCGTAGTAAGGCTGGAAGAGGGAGAGCCCGAGGTCGTGTCCCTCCTGGCCAACGCCTATATCCGTGGTCAGGGCGGTGCGACTCCCGCCCAGCCGGGGCACCTGATAGGTCAGGGAGCCCTTGTTGCCGGCAACAGGGTCGTGGAGCAGCTCGAGCCGCGCCAGCTGACCGAGACCGAGGAAGTTGTAGTCCAGGCCCACTAGGCCGTAGCTGAGTTCGTCCAGCTCTCCCGAGAATACGGGGGAGAGTGCCCGGGAGTACAGGTCCTCGACCTCTACCAGCACTTGAGTCGCCCCGGAGTCGGAGGCGGCGGGTCTGGTCGAAATTCGGGCGCTGCCGAGGTAGAGGAGGCGGCGCAGATTGCGCTCACTCTCCCGCAGCAAAGCAGCATCCAGGCGCTGGCCGGCTTTAAAGAGCAACTCCCGTTGTATGACCCGGTCCCGGGTACGGACGTTTCCACGAATCAGTACCGTATCGATGAAGACCCGGAGTTCGCCCGGTTCTCGCTGCCCCGTCTGTGTGGCGGTGGCAGCTATGGCAGATGGGGTTGCTGTGGTGGGAGTAACAGCGGCCATCAGGAGAGCGACCGCAACCACGCGAAAATCGATCGCGGCGATGACGATGTGCATAGAGTAAGCTACTTCCCCCAACGCAACTTCGCGGCGCCAAATTACCCTCCGGCATGGGTCATCGTCACGCGCCCGTCTTTACGTGAATCGCGCTTTGCCCCAATATAAGCCATTGCTCGCTTGCGGCGATTGCCGCCTCAATGCCATCTGCATGCTATATCGCCAACTAAGCCGCTTTCTTCTGCCTCTCGTGGTCACCATGGTGGCACACGGACTTGGCATGCAGGTTCTCAACGGCGGGATGGCGAGGGTCCCCAGAGCCACGGAGACTCTGGCCGCCTTTGCCCTGGCCTGGGGGATAGCTGATTTCCTGGCAAGTCCTCTGTCTCCTGCCCGGCAGCTCTCTCTGGTACTCGCACAGGACACGCGATCATTCGGACGGAGCCTCCTGTTTGTCCTGGCGTGGGGAGGCGGCCTCGCAATCCTGGTTACCGCTCTGGCAGCCACCTCCTTGGGCGCCTGGGTTATAGGCGATCTGCACTCCGCGCCCGAGTCGCTGGCAAAGGTGGTCAGGTTCGCGCTGATGTGGCTCGTACCCTACCCCTTGATAGAGGGTCTGCGACGGCTGCTGTCGGGAGTGCTTTTGCGGGTCCGACGAACCGAGGTCGTCAGCGTCGCTACCATGGCTGGAATCGGCGTCAGCATCGCCGCCGTCGTCGTCCTGCTGCCGACCCCCTTCGTTCAACGACAACCGATATGGCTCCCGCTCATCGCGCTGTACGGAGCGCTGTTGGTCGACCTGGCGATTCTGTGGTGGGGCTACCGGCGCTACGCCCGACCGCGCCTGCGCCAAAAGCCTGTGGGACAGCAGCTTTCGGTGGTCTACATGACCCGCTTCTTCTGGCCTCTCGCGCTCATCATGGCGATTCAGGGCATGAGCCGGCCGGCGATCAATCTATTCATCTCCCGGGGGCCTCAAGGAGAAGAGGCGCTGGCGGTGCTGGCTGTGGTCTACACTCTGGGCCATATTCCCTACGGTTGGCTCAACGAGCTGCGCAGCCTGCCGACGGCCTTCCAGGAAGAGGGGGGTGACGGACTCCGGCAGATTCGCAGGTTTTCGTTTATCTGCGGTCTGGCCTCCTTTGTCATCATGATCATCCTCTTCTGGATCGGGCCGGTGCGCGAATTCATCCTTCAAGATCTCGTCGGCCTGGAGTCGGATCTGACCGCGCGCTGCCGTCTGCCGCTGATGATCTTCACCTTCTTTCCGCTGGTCGTCGCGCCCAGGTCATTCTTCCACGGCACTGCCTTGCTACAACGGCGCACGCGCAGCCTGGCCCCAAGCGCACCCTCCAGAATTGGCGCAACCCTGGTTGTGCTGATGGCCCTGCCCCCGGCGGCCATGCACGGAGCCGCTCGTGGCATTGCGGCACTCTACTGTGGATTTGTCATGGAACTGGTTGCGGTCTGGTGGTTCGTGCGGCAGGGCCGATCCCGGTAAGTGGGGAAGTAGCATATGGACAGACCCAGACGCGCTCGACCTGGTGAATTCTCCGAAGCCATGCGTTTCACCGACATGGTTTTTCGACCCGGGCAGAGGGGCCGGCTCATACTGCAGCGACAGTATCCCCACGCCTACCGCGACACACCGGAGTATGAGCGGCGTCTCCTGCTGGTGCGTGATGAAGGAGAGCTTGTCGGGTGTCTGGCCATCCATCCCATGACCATCAGAGTCGAGGAGGCGCGCCTCTCGACCGGCGGCATTGGCATCGTCGGTACCCACCCGCAACGGCGGGGTGAAGGGATCATGTCGGCCATGCTCAACGACGCCATTGAGCGCATGGCGCGCGCCGGATATGCCCTCTCCGTTCTCGGCGGTGATCGACAGCGTTACGGCTGGTTCGGCTGGGAGAATGGCGGCGCGAAGAACGTCTTCGAACTCACTCCGCGGCTGTTGGGCGGCCCTTCTAAGGAAGAGAGGGCTCTGCCGCTACAACGCTTCTCTCCCAGTACGGGGGAAGCGCTCTGCCGCAGGCTGAGCCGCCTGACATCGAGCCGGCCTTACTGGGTTGCCCGCCCACTCGTGGAAGTGGCCCCACTCTTCGGGCGCCGCGACCGCGAGACCTGGGTGTGCGAGGCGGGCAGACGTCTGGCCTACGTCACCTGCGGCGGCGCCAACCGACAGCCTCGACCCTATCAGCGTCTTGACGAATTCGGGGGAGACGGCGAGCTCGCTCTCGGCATGGTGCGCCATCTCATGCGCCGATTCCGTCTGGACAACCTCACCGTCACGACCGGTCCCAATCCGGACGAGGTCTCACTGATTCAGCCCTTTAGCTCGGACTGGCGGCGGAGCTGCGACGGTATGATCAAGATCGTCGATCTGCCCACCCTGGTGCGTCAGCTTGGGCCGCTGCTCCTGAGGCGGGCCCGCACGGCGAAGGTAGGAGGGAGCTTCAGATTCGAAATGACGGACTCGAAGCAGGTCGCTCTCCTGAACCTGGGTAAAGGGCCAGATCACCGTCTGGCCATGCCCGACAGGTCTTTCGTACACCTGTTCTTCGGAATGCTGCCACTGGCTGAGTCGCTGGACGCCCTGGGTGATCCGACGGCGGCAGCGGTCAACTGCCAGCCCGCCGTCGGGGGAAGGATCGCACTGGGCAAACTGGCGGGCATCTTGCCCCTCCCGCTATACGTTCCCCCTCTGAACCATATTTGAGACCAGGGGCGACACTTGAGACCAGCGGACAGGGCTGGTGGCGATCTTCGAAGAGTTCCCCGTGAGGGCAGATGCGCGGCCGTTCGGGGTCCCGCGCAAAGGTCGCTTTCGCTTGCCAGATCAGGTGCGGTTGCGTACCATTCGAATTGAGTAGATCGATACAGTACATCACTGAAAACACAGGCGAGCGAAATTGTTCCAAGCTTAGTGCGCACAAGGAGTTGTCGATCTCGTCAGGGATACTCGGTCTCGCCCGGGCGCGGGATGCGAGGTGAGCTCCAAAATTCTGCCAGGTAACGGACTTTCACTTTCAGGAGTAATCATGTCACTCAGACTACGTGCAGGTGCTATGGCCGTCCTCGTTGCGGCTGTCGTTGTGGGACCGGGACAGGCGCGCGCCGATCTGTCCGCCTTCGTGGGTACCATCACCTTTGACTCCGACGCCAATCTCGGCAGCAGCCCCGCCTTCGGGGTGCGCTGGGGGAAATCGAGCGGCTTGTTAGGAGGCGAGACGTCGCTGACGATCGCTCGTCCCGACCGGGAGATTCTGGCCGGGAGTGAGGAGACGGCTACCGCCATCCTGTACGAGGGCCGCATCCTGCTGAATTTTCCGGTAGGTCAGCTCAGGCCCTTCGTCGGCGTGGGCTTCGGCGCTGTGACGGTAACCTCAACCGATCTACCGACCGATCTGGACGATGCCGCTTCTCAAGCGCTCTCGGCGATTGGCGACACCCAGACAAATTCCGCTTTCAGCTATGGCGCGGGGGTGCGCTACAAGCTGGCCAAAAAACTCGACTTGCGGGTCGACGTGCGGCAGTATCAGGTGTTTTCGGTTGCGGGCGTGGCCGCCAGCCAGGTCGCCGAAAGACTGGAGGACGCGGGCGTGGAGATCGAGACCGACGACGGTACGGTCCAGCACAACGAGTTCACCATCGGCATCTCATACAACTTCTGAATCCACACTGAGCGCAAGGACGAAACGATCGATTGATGACGATCCTCATTCGTCCCATACAGGGGTTGGGCGCCAAGGTCTGCGGTTCTTGCGCAAACGCCTGGGCTCTGCTGGCCTTCTCGGTGGACTCGGCGACGGCGGTGGCGAGATTCTTCAGTCGTCAGGGCTTCTGGGCGGCTTTCCGGGTTTCGCTGCAGCAGGTCCATTTCACCGGGTTGGAGGCGCTCCCCATTCTCAGCCTCCTCTCTCTCCTCATCGGTTTCACCGTCATCGTCCAGTCTCTGCCGCAGCTGCAGGGCGTGGGCGCCCACGAGCTGATCGGCAAGATTCTCGTCATCAGCATTGTGCGCGAGCTCGGCCCTATCGTCACCGCGATGATCGTCATCACCCGGTCGGGAACCGCCATGGCCGCCGAAATGGCGACCAACCGGATCAGCGGGCAGGTTGAGGCGCTTGAGGCGATGGGAATAGATATTTTTCACTACCTCATCGCGCCGAGGGTGATCGGTTCCATGGTCTCCCTTTTCTGTATGGTCATCTACTTTGACGTCATCGCCCTTGTAGGTGGGTTTCTGGTTGCCAGTACTCAATTGACCATGCCGTGGACTCTTTACAGTGACTATATACTGGAATCTCTCCAACCCCTTGACCTTTATATCAGTCTGAGCAAGAGCATCCTCTTCGGCTTCGTAATCACGCTGTTCTGCTGCTATCACGGCCTGCGCGCGAAACGGGCCCCATACGAAGTTCCCATGGTGGCGAGATCGGGGGTCATTCAGGCGATGTTCTTCGTCTTTGTGTCGAGCGCGGTTATCTCGGCCATGTTCTACTGGATCTGAGTTGAGCGGTGAACCCGTCATTATCTTCGACAAGGTCAGCCTCTACGTGGAGGGCCGGCGCTTTCTCGATCGGGCCGATCTCGTCGTCTCTGAAGGTGAGTCTCTCGTGGTCGCCGGCCCGCCCGGATGCGGCAAGTCTTTCGTCTTGCGTCTCGTTCTGGGGTTGCCAGGCATGGCCCGCGACAGCGTGCGAGTCGAAGGCGACGTCATCGTGGACGGGCATTCGATCTTCGCTGAGACTCTCCCCGCGGTGCAGCGGCTGAGGAGCCATATGGGCAGCGTGCTGTCCGGCGGGGGGCTGATAGAGAACATGGATGTCCGCAAGAACATCACTCTGCCCTTGAATTACCACTGCCGCAATATCATGGGCGCTGGCGAAATCGACGCCCGCTGCGACGCCATTCTGGGAGATATGGGAATGGAGGATCTGGCGTTGCCCGGTCGTCGTCCGGTGTCGCTGAACCGCATGGAACGCATGTACGTCGCCCTAGCACGCGCCCTTGTCAACCAGCCTGACATCCTTCTCGTCGATGAGCCCACGATGGGGATCAGCCCCGCTGCCGCTGAGCGCCTGGCCAGGTTCTGCTTTTACTATCGCCCCGAGTTTTCCTCTACGCCAAAGGCTGTGGAGGAGGTGTCGAGCAGGCCGATGACTCGCGTTGTCACCACCGTGGACCTGGAGCGTTATCTGGACTTCGGCCTTCGTTTCGCCGTGCTCGTCGATGGAAAAATAGAGGAACTCGGTGACCGCGAGGCCGTGCTGGGCAGCGGTGATCCGAAGGTGCGCGAACTGCTGTCGCGATCCGCCGATATGGCGGGACCTGAAATGGATGGGGCCAACCCGGTCCCGGTTCCACCAAATGGCGAAGGTTCTCGCTCAGAGCGGCTCCACCCGGGTGTCGCCAGGACGCTTGAGTGAAGGAGGGGAAGGCAGGCTCAGTGACAGGCGAACGCAAGCTCGTTTACGAGACCACGACAGGCCACATTCTGGTGGGCATTTTTGTCCTGGTGGCGGCAGCCGGTTTTGGCTGGCTGCTGATCAGCCAGCGGCTGGGCCCGGAAAAAAACGATCTCATCGCCGAGTTCGATGTCCTGGGGAGTATTAATGAAGCCACCAAGGTCAAGTTGCGTGGATTCACCATCGGCCAGGTCAAACGCATCGACTTCAGGCATCAACCTCCCGAAGGAGAGGCCTACTTCCTAGTCGTTCTCGGTATCGAGAAACGGTATTCCGTACCGGAGGGTGTCGTGGCGGAGATCCGCAGCAGCGGACTTGTAGGGGAATCCTACATAGACCTGAATGTGAGCGCGGCGGGTGTGCGTCCGCTGTCGCCGGGCAGCCACGTCGAGGGGCGGTCCGATCCCGGGATCAAGGGGTTGGTGGGGAAGATCGCCGAGGCAGCGCGGAAATTGGGGGATGCGGGAGAAGGCATCAAGAAGGCTGATCTGGGTGGCAAGCTGAGGCGTCTCACCTTGGACGTATCGCGTATCGCCGACGATCTTGGACGCGTCAGCGCCAGCGCGGGCAGTCTTCTGACGGCCAGTCACGAGATGATGGAGGGCATGACCCCCGCAATCGAACGCACCCTGGATGGCCTGGACAGGAACATGCAGAAACTCTCTCAGATACTCAGCCGCGCCGACACCCTGGTTGCTGTTACGGGCGAGGATGTACAGCGGTCGCTGCACTCCCTGCGCTTGATGGTGGAACGGCTCGAGTCCGTGCTGGTTCGAGTCGATACCCTTGTGCAAGTCAAGGAGAGTCAGATAGACGAGACCCTGACCAATTTGCACGCTGCCTCGGCCGCGGTCCGGGAGCTGACCGAACACCCTTGGAAATTGATCACCGGACAGGGCAAGGGCGCCAGAACGGAGCAGTCGACACCATGACCACAACCAGTATTCGAGCTTTGCGGCAGACGCTCGTCCAGGCCAAACGGGAGGGCGGATCGCGGTTGCTGGCGGAGATAACCAGGGGCCTGCACGACCTGGCCCGCAGCCGCTACCGCTGTTGCCTGGTGGACTTCGAGTCCTGTCGTCCCGCCTTTTACGTCCGCGTTCTCCATTATGAGGGGTCCCGCATCAAGGTGGAACTGGAATTCCCCATAGAGCCGCGACTGCGAGCCGTCCAGTGGCTGCCCCTCTCGCACCTGGCCGACTACGATGAGGTTGAGGATGGTGAGAGCATCCGGGATATTTACAGAGACGTGTCCCCTTACCTCAGGGCCCGGACGATGAAACTCAAACAGCGCGAGCCGAGCTCCGTCAAAAAAAGAGATCGTGCTGGAGTCAGCCGCAAACTTCGCCGCGCCGAGGTGCGTTCACTCGGAGAGCGCGGGCGCAGGCGCCGGGGAACGTCGGCGAGGGTTCTGTGGGGAGCGTGCGTGGCGGGTCTGCTGACGATGATGCTCACCTTCACCATCTTAGCGGCCATCTGATCATGATGGCCATGTTCGTAGCTGTCTTTGGAAAGAATATGACCCGCGGCTAGTGGAATCCGCGCTGTTCCTTCGCACCGCCACTATCGCCCGTTGGCAAGCCATGCCGTCCGAATGATCACTTCTACTCCCAAGCCTTGAATCCCGGCATCCGGGCGCTGTCTTCGCTTGCGGTTGCTGTGCGGGTTGCTGGGCGCGGTCGGCGCGGCGGCGCAGGAGCTTTCTTCCACGCCACGGGAGGTGTTTAGGGAGGGCTATGCCTGGCACACCGGCGAGGGAAGAACGCCGGATCTGACCAAGGCGTTGAGATTCTACCGGCAGGCGATTAAAGCGGATCCCGACCTCTTCGAAGCCTTCTCCAACGCGGGACTCATCTACATCGCTCTCGAAGACTACAAGAATGCTGAGTACTATCTGGGACAGGCAATTCGGCTGGCGCGCGAGCGCGAGGATATCGACGTCGGCGCCGAAGCCAAGGTCTCCAGCGATATGGGCAGCTGTTACTATAAGTGGGGTGACTACAGAGAAGCGGAGAAGTGGTTTCGGGGAGCCATACGCATAGATCCGGGGCTTTCAGAGGCGCGCTACAATCTCATCAATCTGATGCTCAAGGAGGAACGGCGCGAGGAAGTCCAGGATGCCCTGAGCGAGGCCGCCCGATTGGCGCCCAGCGATCGCTACGGGATATTCGAGGGCAGGCTAAAGGGGAGGGAAAGCTGGATCGACAATCCCCTGTGGGTGAAATTGTTGGCGGGCCTGCTGCTGGTGGCTTTTGTTCTGTATGTCGCCTACGCGGCGGCAAAGGGACGCGCGACGCCCTGAATTTGCGGCTTAGCGGACTCCGGGTTATATTCGCAGCAACGACATAACGGTTCCATTTGGTGCTGGAAGGAGAGTGGCGGGCGGACGTCTCGCTGGCTCGACTTGCAGAGAATAGGGAAGGCGGTGAGAATCCGCCACGGCCTCGCCACTGTGACCGGCCTGACAGGGAGAGATCTCTGTCAAGATGATCTGCCTACATGGACCCCAGCCAGGGGTGCCATCCACTGATTCAGATGATGGATTGGGAAGGAGTGGGGCAGACAACGCCGGAAGTCAGGAGACCTGCCTGGAACCGCTGGGTTTGTGAATGCCTTCGAAGGCGAGGCCGAACCTGACAGCGAGCGAGTTCTATTTCCGCCAGACCGATTTCTCCGCAATTGCACCACGATCTCATGTCGAGGTTGGGTCCCTGCGGCGCGTTCAGCATTTTCCTGACCCGCCTCCCTGCGTCTCATCCACCACTCGCTATCCCTCCCATTCAGCTGTCGCCGATCTGGACAGTTCGGTGACATCCCCGGTACTATTGCGCCCAGCCTATTTTTCGGAGGCGCCGTGAATCTGCTGGAACTCGCGGGAGTGTCGGCGGGATACCGTAGCGACAATCCCGTTATCACAGAGATCAACCTGTCGCTTCAGGAGGGGGCGTTTCTCGGCCTGATCGGACCCAATGGGTGCGGCAAGAGTACGCTCATTCGCGCCATGAGCGGCGTTCTACCCCTTGCTGCGGGTCTGGTTCGCCTCGATGGCGAGCCGCTGGCCGAGCTCTCCCGCAAAGAGATCGCGCGCAATATCGCGGTCTTGCCGCAAGACACAAGCTGCCCTTTTCCCTTCACCGTGCGGGAAATTGTAACCATGGGCAGGTATCCCCACCTGGCTCGTTTCCACGGCGTCGGGCCTGTCGATGAAGAGATCGTCGAGGTCTCTCTGGCGATGACGGACACCCTGTCGCTCGCCGGCCGTACTATTACGGCGCTGTCGGGAGGTGAGCGCCAACGAGTCATGGTGGCGCGCGCTCTCGCGCAACGACCGCGATTGCTGCTGCTGGACGAGCCCACGAGCCACCTCGACATCAATCACCAGGTAGAGGTATTCGACCTGCTCCAGCAGCTCAACAGAGAGCACGGCCTCACCCTGATCTGCGTAACCCACGACCTGAATTATGCGGCCGAATACTGCGATCGACTCCTCCTCATCTCTGAGGGCACCGCTTATGCCTGCGGACCTCCCGAGCAAGTCGTAACGGCCGAGACCATCTCCCGGGTGTACGGCGTCGAGGTTCTGGTGGAGCGTTCCGGATCTGGCGGCCGTCCCAGGGTTACCCCGTTGTCCCGTCTGCACCGCATGGCTGAACCGCACGAAGTCGTGCTTGGGGACTTCACGCTTGGACAGGAGTGAGAGAGAATGAATAAAGGCTACCGGCTGTCCCTAATCCTATCCCTGTCCCTAATCCTATCCCTGTCCCTGATCCTGTGGCTGGAGGGAGCATCGGGCTCCGAGGCGCAGGGGGGCGGTCGAACTGGAGGAACCAACAGGAATGGATCCGCGGCCGCCCCGGTGATCTCCGGTTTCGTCGTGGACGATCTGGGGGACACGCTGAGAGTTTCCGTGCCTCCACAGCGCATCGTCTCTCTGGCACCCAGCAATACCGAGCTGCTGTTTGCCATGGGGCTCGGACACCGCCTCGTCGGGGTGACCGATGTGTGCAACTATCCGGCCGCGGCTGACAGTATCGACAAGGTGGCGGGGTATTCGAGCCTCAATGCGGAGCGTATCGTGGCGGTTGCCCCGGATCTGGTTCTGGCGGCCAGGGGCAACGACCTGGAGGGTCTGCAGACGCTGAGGGAGCTCGACATCCCCGTGTTTGCCCTGGCCATCAGTTCGGTGGAGGAGCTGTTTGGCGCCATCGAACGGCTGGGTCGGCTGTGCGGCAGCGTGCCCGAAGCGGCCGCGCTCGAGACCCGGTTCCGCCGCCGAGTGGAGGCTGTGGACGCGCGCGCGGTCGCCGCCAGCGGGCGGCCTGGAGTGATCTGGTGCTACTGGGGAGATCCGGTGTACACGGCCGGCAGGGGCACGATGATAGACCATCTCATTCAGCGGGCCGGAGGGAGAAACGTGGCCCGTGCCGCACCGGGGTCGTGGCCGCAGGTCAGCGTCGAATCCGTCCTCTCCTGGTCTCCGGAGGTGATCATCACCTCCTATCTCCCGGACGGCCCCGAGAGCCTGGCCGACGAGCTCGCGCGCCTGCGGACCATGGCCGGCTGGAAGTCGCTGCCCGCCGTAATCTCAGAGCGAGTGTATTACCTGGATGCCGACATCATGTCCCGCCCCGGACCGCGCTCTATCGATGCGCTGGAGATGCTGGTCTCGCTGCTTCACCCTAACCAGGAGGAACTTGGCCAGGAGGAAGCTGACCAGGAAGAGGTGAAGCAGAAGTAATGCCCGAGGACAACAACCCGCTCCGAAGGATGCTCTTCCTGCTGATCCTGGCCGCGGTTCTGGTTACCCTGATTCTCCTCTCTCTTGGTACCGGGTCGGTTCATATTTCCGCCCCCGACGTGGTGCATATTCTGCTCGATCAGGGGGAGTCGAGATTCGCGCCCAACAGCCCTGAAGTCATCATCGTGCGGGAACTCCGCCCACCGCGTGTCGCCCTTGCCGTGCTAGTGGGCGCCGCCCTGGCGCTGAGTGGCGCGGTCATGCAAGGCCTGTTCCAGAACCCGATGGCGGATCCGTACATAATCGGGGTCTCTTCAGGGGCGGCACTGGGCGCTACGATAGCGCTGTCCCTGTCGCTGAATTTCTGGTTCCTCGGCATACACTCTGTGTCCGTCTTCGCTTTTGGCGGGGCTCTTCTGATCGCCCTGCTGGTGTATGGCATCTCCATCCGGGACGGCAGAACGCCTACTACCGTGCTGCTGCTCACCGGCATCGCCATCGGCTCGTTGGCGGCGGCCCTGACCTCTCTTCTCCTGATTACCAGCGCGAGGGCGGATCTGCACCGCATCCTGTTCTGGCTCATGGGCAGCCTGTCGTCGAGAAGATGGGAGCACGTGCACATGATCTGGCCCTACGCGCTGGTGGGCACCGCTGTGATCCAACTCTATGCGCGCGACCTGAATCTGCTGCTTCAAGGGGAGGAGAGCGCCCAGTATATGGGGGTCCGCGTGGAGAGGGTAAAGCGAGCGCTTCTGGTCGTGGCCGCTTTGTTGACCGCTGCCGCCGTTGCCGTCAGCGGCATCATCGGCTTTGTGGGACTGGTCGTCCCCCACGTCATGCGGATGCTCACCGGCCCCGATCACCGCAGCCTGTTCCCCGCATCTATCCTCGGAGGCGCCATCCTGCTGGTCGGCGCTGACATGGCGGCGCGGACCCTGATTTCACCCGCCGAGATTCCCCTCGGCGTGATAACCTCCCTTCTGGGATGCCCCTTTTTCCTTTTCCTGCTGCGCCGCCGACGAGAGCTGCCACTGTGAGGATGGGAAGGGCCCTCAACCAGGCTGGAAAGGTTCGGCAATGAGCAGCGCGAAACTCCGGCAGGACACCTCTGACGCGACGATCACCATCGTCTCCGGGCTGCCGCGAACCGGCACGTCCATGATGATGAAGATGCTGGAGGCCGGTGGCGTGGCGCCGCTGACGGACAGGATCCGCCAGGCGGACGAAGACAACCCGACCGGGTATTACGAGCTCGATGCGGTTAAACGGCTGGGAAAGGAAGACCCCACCTGGCTGGATGAGGCCGGCGGGAGGGCGGTCAAGATCATTTCGAGGCTGCTCTACGAGTTGCCGTCTGATCGCAACTACCGCGTCCTCTTCATGCACCGCGACCTCGACGAAGTCCTCGCCTCTCAGCGCCAGATGCTGATCAGAAAAGGAGATGGAGGGAGCGCGGACGACGACAGCGCCGACAGCGCGCTCAAGGTCGCCTTCGAACGCCACGTCTGTGAGGTGACAGACTGGGTGCGCACACAGGCGTATATCGAAATGCTGGAGATCCACTTCTCCGACGTACACGCTGACCCGCGGTCGATCTCTCACCGGATCGCCGACTTCCTCGACGGCGAACTGGCGATCGACCGCATGGCGGCTGTGGTCGACGGGAGCCTGTATCGCCAGCATTCGTGAAGCGGCGCGGAGGGTTTCCGATCGCGGTGAAGATTTGAACGGTAAACAACTGAAGTAAGATGACTCTAACGTCCCATAACCCGAAACCTGAGCGATGACAACAAAAATAAAGAGCTGGTTGCTGCTGGCACTACTGTCCCGATGCCTGATCGTGCCCACCGCCAGTGCGCAGTCTGATCTTCTCGTGGTAACCAGCGATTTCCAAACTGGAAGCATCAGTTTTATAGCGGCCGATATCGATATTCCCGTGGAGAAGAACCTGCTCACCATCCATGGTGATGCCATCGCCCGCTACCGCGATGGCAAGGTGTACATCGTCAGCCGCCTGGGACAGGATAACATCCTCATTCTGGACCGGTCGGACCTGAGCCAGCCGGTGATTCAGTTCTCGGTAGGCAACGGCAGCAACCCTCAGGATATCGCCTTCGCCGCCGACGACAAGGCCTATGTCTCCCGCTTGAACAGCACCGGACTGCTCATCGTCGACCCCACCCTGGGCACAACCGTCGGCGAGATCGACCTTAGCTCCTTTGCCGACGGCGACGGGCTGCCCGAGATGACGCAGATGGCAATCGTGGGTTCGCGGCTGTACGTCGCTCTCCAGAGACTGGACCGCGACAACGGCTTTGCTCCCGTAGCGCCAGGTCTGATCGCCGTTATCGATATGGAGACTGACACCCTGGTCGATGTCGACCCGGAGGCGGAGGGGATCCAGGGGTGGGTCCTGGCCGCGCCGAATCCGGCCAACCTGATCGCCCTGGGCAGCTTTCTGTATGTGTCGGAAACATCGAGTTTCGGCGATGCAGTCGGCGGCATCGAGATTCTCGACACCACCGATTTTTCCAGCAGGGGGCTGGTTGTCACCGAGACCGAGCTTGGAGGAGATGTCACCTGGGTGTCCCCGGTCAATTCCCGGAAAGCGTTTGCCGTCGTCGTCGATGCCGGCTTTGGCAACACCCTGGTTCCCGTCAATCTGGCAGACGGCACGGTGGGGCCGCCCCTTGAGGGGCACTCGGGGGGGTTTACGATCTCTCTCACCATTGACGGATCTCGCCTCCTGGTTCCCGATCGCGGCAGCGTCGACGCTCCAGCGTCGGTCGGCCTGCTGGTGTACGATGTAGACACCGGCGAACTCGTTGCGGGCCCCATCGACGTGGGCCTGCCCCCCGGCACCGTTGTGGTGCTGAGTGATGCGCCCATTACCGCCGTCGGGGAGGGAGCGCTGGGCTCGGAGCCTAACGCCACGAGCCTCGATCCAGTCTACCCCAATCCCTTCAACGGCGGGACGACGATTCCTTTCGTCGTCGGCGACCACGGCAACGGCGGGGCAAGCCTTATCGTTTACGATGTGCTGGGAAGGCGGGTGCGGATTCTGAGACGATTCCCATCGCTGTCCGCGGGATCGCACACCGTTACATGGGACGGTCGGGACGACACCGGGCAGCCGGTGGGAAGCGGCTCCTACCTGGTGGAGCTTCGACTGGCCGCGGAACGACACAGCCAAGAGGGTGAACGGCTGACTCGAAAAGTCACCATCGTGAAATAGGCTGCGGCAAAGGGTAGCGCGCCGGAGAGGAGAAAGAAAAGAACATGGTGAACCTCAGCAGGATCTACACCCGCACCGGTGATGCCGGAAAGACTCGGCTTGGCGGCGGGGAGGAGGTGGCCAAGACCCACAGCCGGGTCCAGGCTTATGGCGACGTAGACGAGCTCAACTCCGTCCTGGGCTTGGCGTCTACGGCCGAATCGATGTCGAGGCGCCATCTGGAAATTCTACGATGGGTGCAGAACGATCTCTTCGACCTGGGCGCTGATCTGTGCCGGCCGCGCGAGCGGGGAGAGACACCATCCTCGGCGCTGAGAATCCAGGCGAGTCAGGTGAGGCGAGTGGAGGAGGCGATTGACGAGATCAACGCGCCGCTGCCGCCACTGACCAGCTTTGTGTTGCCCGGCGGAACCGCGCCATCGGCCTGGCTTCACCTCGCCAGGACGGTCTGTCGACGCGCCGAGCGCCACGCCTGGCAGCTGGCGGAGGTGGCTGCCGTCAACGAGCACAGTCTCATTTACCTGAACCGCCTCTCCGATCTCCTCTTCGTTATGGCGCGGGGCGAAAACTTGGGCTCCGACGCCGAAAACCCGGATTCAGGCGCCGAAAACCCGGATTCAGGCGCCGAAAACTCGGATTCCAAGATAGGGGGAGAGGTCCTCTGGGAGCCGGGCCTGACCCGAGAGCCGGAAAACATCTGAGCGTGGAAGGATACTGAATGGCCCGTGCCCTGATGATGCTGGGGACCCACTCCCACGCCGGCAAGAGCGCCATGGCCACGGCCTTCTGCCGCATCCTTGCACGCCGGGGGTTTTCCGTGGCGCCCTTCAAGGCGCAAAACATGAGCAACAACGCCGGCGTGACCTCGGCGGGCGGCGAGATGGGTCGCTCGCAGATCGCCCAGGCCGAGGCCGCCGGCATCGAACCTCACACGGACATGAACCCGGTGCTTCTGAAGCCGGAAGCGGATCGCCGCAGCCAGGTAATCCTCCATGGACGAGTCCACGGTCACATCGATGCGTCCAACTGGCGCGACCTCAAGCGAACTCTGTGGAGCGGCGTGCGGGAGAGCTATGAACGCCTCTCATCCGCCTACGACCTGATCATCATGGAGGGGGCGGGATCTCCTGCCGAGATCAATCTCAAGTCGATGGACATGGTCAACCTGGCCATGGCGCGTCACGCTGACGCTCCTTGCATTCTGGTGGGAGACATAGATCGCGGCGGGGTTTTTGCCGCCCTGGCCGGCACTATGCTGCTGTTGGAGCCGGACGAAAGGGAGCAGATCAAGGCCTTCCTCATCAACCGGTTTCGCGGCGACCCCGACCTCCTTGGAGACGCAGTCGAGGTGTTGCAGCGCCGGGCTTTTGGCGTGCCCTGTCTGGGCATTGTGCCCTTCCTGCCCTATCTGGGACTGGCCGCCGAAGACGGCGTTCGTCTGGACGAAGGCGATGACAGCGAGGGCGATATCACCTGCCGCATCGCCGTCATTCAACTGCCGCACATCGCCAACTTCGACGAGTTCGAGATACTCACCGCCGAGCCTGGGGTGCAACTGAGCTATGTGCGGGATAGCGACGCCCTTGGTCGCCCCGACGCCGTCATCCTGCCCGGCACAAAGGCGACGCTGGCGGATCTGAACTGGCTGCGTGAGCGCCAGCTCGACAGGGCCATCCTCCACGCTCACCGCAACGGCTCCCAGGTAGTGGGGATCTGCGGCGGATACCAGATGCTCGGTCACAGCGTCAGCGACCCGGAGGGCGTCGAGGGAAGGAGGGGTGGCCAGGCCGACGGACTCGGGCTGTTGCCGGTGGCGACGCGATTCCTGAGCCGGAAGGAGACGCATCAGGTCTGCCTCCGCAAGCACTCCGACGGCCTGCTGTTGCGAGGCTACGAGATCCACAGCGGCGAGACCCTGCCCGTTGGCGAGGACAACGCTCCGGCTCGGGTGGCAAGCCAGCCACTGACCCGGGCTGAAGAGCAGCGGATGTCCCCCGTGGTCTTCGGTACCGTGATCGAGCGAGATGGTCGCCCGGCACAGATCGACGACGGCGCGGTCAGTCAGGACGGACGCGTCTGGGGAACTTACGTGCACGGCCTGTTCGCCCATGCCCAGTTCCGCCGGCATTGGCTTCTCGCCCTGGGATGGCGTGAATCCGCTCCGGGTGCGGGCGGAAACCGCCTCGATGCGCAAGGGGTTTACGATCGCCTCGCTGACGCCGTTGAGGATGCCGTCGGGTGGCCGGCCATTGCCGATCTCATGCGCTTGAGTTGAGTCGTTTGACAGCGCTGCTGGCAGTCGCCTGTCTGGCCTGCTTATATTCACCGCCGTTGAACCGCGTGTACCTTGGTCGCGACGCCAAACAGTGTTGAAGAGGATGAATCCGCATGAGAAAAGGAGTTGCCACAACGCTGATCGCCGCCACCGCCGTGTGCATGGTCAGTGCCTGTAGTCAGAATTACAGTGAACAGCCGGCTGATGTCGCCCTGCGCGAACGCGGTCTGCAGGCGATCGACAGATCGAGCCCTGGGAGTGGAGGATCATCGCCACAGGCGGCGGCGATCCCGTCGAGCTCCAACTACCAATCAACCGCCGGTGAAGGCCAGTCGACAGCTGGTGAAGGGCGGCAATCGCTTGGAGCCATATCCGCGGTGCCGCCTTCCCAGTGGCGCAGCGTCTCTCCTTCCAGCTCCATGCGCAAGGCCGAATACCTGGTGCCGGGCGCGGATGGGGGCGCCGATGCCAGTCTGGCGATCTTTGCCGGAAAAAATTGGGGGTCCGTAGACGACAATGTGTCCCGGTGGGTGGGCCAGTTTAGTGATCGCCAGAGGGATGCCGTGCGGCGCGAACTGGTCGTGGGGCAGGCGGCCGAGATTGCCGTGACCATGGTGGACGTAGCCGGGACCTTCGGTGGCGGTATGGGGGGCGGGGGCGCTCAGACGCAGCAGCGCATGCTGGGCGCCATCGTCGACCTTGGCGACTCCTTTTACTACATGAAGCTTCTGGGGCCGGAGAGCACGGTCACCCATTGGGAAGAGGGCTTCGAAAGTTTCGTTCAAAGCATCCGTAGATAGATCGGTTGCGCGCTTGCGGGGCGGGTCTGCCTTCGACTGATCTGACCAGCATCACCCCTGACCGGTGTCGGAAGCAGCCTGACCGGTGTCGAAAGGAGATAGGGCGGCATGTATATGCAACTCGAGGACGAGTTTGGGGACGTCGTGGGAAAAGCGCGACGCGGCCAAGAAAAATCAGTGCGCGAGGTGGCGGAGGCGGCGGGTCTATCCCCTGAGGATGTCGAGCGCATGGAGGGCTACGAGCTTATCCCCGGGCCGGCCCAGGTTCAGCGCCTGGCGCACTTTCTCGGACTGGATGAGGTGAAGCTGCTCGGCAGCGCCGAAAAGGGCTTCTTTCCACTCTATCCGTCCGGGAGGCCGGTTGAGGGGCTCACCGTGGAGATGATAATTCTCGGCAGTGACTTTCTCATGAACGGGTACGTCGTGGGATGTACGCAGACCGGAAAAGGTGTGGTGATCGACCCGGGCTTTGAGGCCGAGAGGGTTCTGAAGGCCGTGGAGACAGCCGGGCTGGACATTGAGTCGGTCCTTCTCACCCATGGTCATGGCGATCACACCGGCGCCCTGTCGGAAGTGTGCCAGGCCACGGATGCCCCGGCGTTCGTCAACCAGGCGGACCTGGATCTGATGGGGAGTCTGAGCACGAAGATAGAGGGCGGCATCGAGGCCGGCGACGACATCTCAGTGGGCCATCAACGGCTGCGGGCCCGAGCTACACCAGGGCACACAAATGGGGGGATGTCCCTGGTGGGGGATCGGCTGGTTTTCGTCGGAGACGCCCTGTTCGCCGGATCAATGGGAGGCACCCGAAGCCAGAGCGACTATCAGCGGCAGCGCGAAGCTGTTAGGTCGGAGATCCTGGCACTTGACGAGCGCGTTACTCTCTATCCCGGTCACGGGCCAGCTACCACCGTAGCCGAAGAGAAAGCCAACAATCCCTTCTTTGCCGACAGCTGATCTTTCTAAATCGAAGAGGCTCTAACCGCATGTTTGGGACCGCACTGTTTGGCTCACTCACTCACTCACTCACTCACTCACTCACTCAGCACCGGGGCCAGAGATTGGGCGTTGAGAGACCAGTCGTACTCGACAAAGATGATGTCAACCTGCATATGGGCCCGCAGATAGTCTGCCGCATCGTCGGGCAGGTAGAGGATGAGGTAGTCGATGATCGACCGGTCGCCGCCATCGGCAGAGGCACTGGCAGCCGGCGACCAGGTGGTAAAGTCCGCCCCGAACCAATTCAGGATGTTGGACAGATAGATGACCGACTGCTCCCGATCGAGCCGCACGTGTCGAGGTTCGCGCATGAAGCGGTCTTGAGCCGCATCGAGATGGGAATCGAGATCAGCACCGCTGAACGCTGTTCTCGCCAACGCCGGGCACCCTTTCGCTCCGCAATTCAAAGCGAAGTGGACCCGCGGGTCGCGGTACAGAGGTCTGACGATTTCATTTTCCAGCGCATCGAGGGACAACGAATCCCCGCCCGCGGTGAATCGTCGTCGCTTGAAGAATTCACCTGCCTCAATGTCCATGACACTGGCCACCGGATAGGCATCGACAATCCCGGTTAGAACAAAGGCATTGTAGGCGTTGAGCCAGTACGCCAGTTCGTGCTGAGGAGTCGGGAAGCGCCCGGGGTGAGATCGCGGACCGACCACCGCCAGGCTGTCGAGATACTGATCCAGGGGCTGCCGACCCCTCTGCAGGGCCTGGTAGTCGACGTTCCCGGCTGAGTCGACGTAACTACGCACGACTTGATCGAGGAGCTCGTGCGAGAATGAGGCGGGGGGGCTGTTGCCATGAGCGACGGACAGGGACCCGATGGCCAACAGGAGCGCACCGAGCCAGGGCCCACCACGATAGAAAGCTCTACCAAAGATCAGAACGGTTCATCGCCCTCCAGGTCGAGCCCTGGTTGAGAAGACGGATAGCAGGAAGGTTGCCTGAGCCGACGCAGAGCTCTTTCCTTGATCTGTCTGATGCGCTCGCGGGTAACACCGAGCTGGTTGCCGATCTGGTCAAGGGTGAGAGGCTGGTCGCCGTCCAGGCCGAAATAGCGGAGCACGATGTATTGCTCGCGCCCATCGAGGTTGCTGAGGATCTCGTCTATCTGTTCTCTCACTGAGGCCCCCAGAACCTGGCTGTCGGGCGCGTTGGTGAGGTTCGGCAGGGTGTCCAGCAGGCTGCGGTCGTCTTGCGAGTCGAAGCTCTCGTCCAGCGAGCGGACCGATCTGGCACTCAAAAGCGCCCCGACCACGTCGCCGACCGGCAGATCGAGCTCTGCGGCGATATCGTCGGTGTTCGGCTCTACAGTCCCGCCCTGGCCGAGCTTGCGGGCCGCCTCGGTGATCTGCCTCAGCTGGCCGATCTTGTTCAGCGGCAGCCGAACCGTCCGAGCCTGGTCGGCTACAGTTTGCAGGATCGACTGGCGGATCCACCACACGGCATAGGAGATGAACTTGAATCCCCGGGTGCCGTCGAAGCGCTCAGCCGCGGTGAGCAGACCGAGATTGCCGGCGCTGATCAGGTCCGGCAGGGACAGTCCCCGATTCTGGTAGCGCTTTGCCACATCGATGACGAACCGCAGGTTGGCCTGCGCCAATTCGTTGCGAGCCTCCATGTCGCCGGCTTGTATACGCGTCGAGAGTTCGATCTCGCGCTCGCGCGACAACGGGGTGGAATCTGTTATGTCGTTGAAGTAGAGTCGAATGGCGGCCTCGCCATCGTTCATCGGTTCCAGCATCTTCGAGTCCTTTCAGCTGGGCGCGCCCGGCACCCTCGGTGCTGACGCTTATTTGTCGGACATGACACTAGCTTAATCCGCTCTCAGAGGGCCGTCAAGGTGTAATAGACCCATGAGTGAATCCAACCGTTCCGGAGAATTCATCACGGTCCGAGGGGCTTCTGAGGGAGTACTCGACGACGCCGACCTGACCCTTCCCCTGGGCCAGCTGATCTGCTTTACCGGCAGGTGCGGATCCGGAGCTCGGACCATGGCGGTGGACGTAGTCGCCGCCGAGAGCCGCCGGCGATTCAGCCAATCGCTGGCCGGGTCAGAGCGCCTGAGCGCGGGCAGCGTGGCGCGGATCGCGGCAGAGGAAATCACCGGTCTTCCCCCAGCTGTGCTCCTGCGGTCGGCCACCCGCGGCGATCTTTCGGTAGGCGAGTACCTGGCGGTGGACGATCTCCTCGCGCAGCTGTTTTGCGCCCATGCTGACATTCACTGTCTTCAGTGCCAGGCAGTTTGCCGCTCCTTTAGCGTCGACCAGGCTGTACTCGAGATAACTCGAATGGAGCCAGGCGAGGGGTTACTGGTGATCGGATCGTTGGAGCTGCAGGGCAACGCCTCGCTGGAGGCAACCCTCTCTGAGTTGAAGCGAGCTGGGTACCGGCGTATCCGCACAGGAGGCCGAGTGACCCGGCTGGAAGAGGAGTCCGCTGTGGCCGCCCAAATGCGTGAAAGCGGCGGGAGTCTCCAGGTAGTGGTAGATCGCCTCACCGTGAAGGTGGGGGAGGAAGGCCGCATCGCGGAGGCCATACGGAGCGCGCGCGCCATCGGTCGGGGTCGAAGCTTGGTGGTGACAGGATCGGGTGAAGGCGATGAATTGTGGCTCAATCACCAGCTCACCTGCACCCAGTGCGGCGCCGATTACGGACACCTGAGCGGGGGGGACTTCACCACTCTCGGCCCAGGCAGTCAGGAGCCCTCTCCCGCCAGCTCGGCCATCCTTGTCGATACTACCTTCGGAGAGCTGACCGGCATGACCCTCGACGAGGTCCGTCGGTACGCGGCGGCGCTCGAATCCCAGGATTGGGGAGAGCAGAGCGCGCCAGCTCAGTCAACAGCGTTGATCCAGGCGCTGCGGCAGCACCTGGGGGCGGCCTGCACTCTCCTGGTAGGCCACCTGCCGCTAGCGCGATCGATGCGCGACCTGTCTGGGGGCGAACACATGCGGTTGGTCGTGGCAACCTACCTCACCCGTGGCCTCGTTGGGGTCCTCTACATCATCCCGCTCCCCCTGTCCGTCCTTGATGCCGAGGCGAGGGCAGCGGTGCTGAAGGCCCTCAGGACCCTCGTGGTGGCGGGAAACTCCGTCATCCTGGTGGACAACGACCCCGGTGTGATGATGGCCTGTGACACCGTCGTCCACTTTGTGGAGGGCAAGGCAGCTACTATCCGCAACTCCAGCGTTGCCGAGACCGATGTTGCTGATGCCGATCGCAACGAGTGCCAGGCGCTGAGTCACACCGGCACCGGCGAGGGGGCCCCGAGCAGCCACCGCGCCGGCCAGCGATTCCTCTGCATCCGCTCCTCCGGCGGCGGCCCCGGAAACCTGGAGGAGCTGGATCTCGATGTCCCTCTGGAGCAGCTGGTGGTGGTAGGCGGGATTTCGGGCGCGGGCAAGACATCCCTGATTCGGGGCCTGCTCCTTTCTGGCCTGAATGGTGGCCGTCGACAGCGCCGCGGGTCGGCGGAGGGAAAGAACCCCATCGAGACGCAGGCCGATGGAATCCGTCGAGTTGTCGACCTGTCGGAGCCCGCGCGCGGGCTTGGGGAACAGGAGACGGTGATGGGTACTCTGGGCCTTTTTCCTCCAGTCGCCCGGTTGTATGCGGAGTCGGCAACAGACCGCGGTCTGACCTTCCCGGCCGAGTGGTTTCAGCTCGACGGCGCCGGCGGACGGTGCACGACCTGTGCCGGGCGCGGCAGGCTCGACTGCGAACTGGAGTTCATGGAGGACCTCTCTCTCCTCTGTCCCGCCTGTGAAGGGCGGCGCTTCAAGGCGGAGATCCTCGCCGTGACCCGGCGGGGTATCTCCATCGCCGATGTGCTGGCTCTGAGTGTCGGGGAGGCGACCCAGCACTTCTCCGCCCACCGGCGCATCGCCTCCAGGCTGGAGGGGGGGAGATCATGCGGGCTGGAGATGTTGCGCCTGGGCACGGTCAGCTCCGAACTGGAGCCGGGTGAGTTGTTGCGCCTGAGACTGGCTACCGAGGTGTCGCGCGCCTCCGGCAAGGACCTGCTGGTTCTCGATCACGCCGCAGCCGGTTGCCATGCCGACGATCTGTCTCTACTGCTGAGTATCCTGCGGGGCCTGGTCGATGCGGGCGCATCGATTCTGTTGGCCGACGGAACGCCGGCACTGTCTGGCCGTGCTGACTGGGTCGTGCAGCTAGGGCCCGGTCGAGGGAGTGAGGGCGGTCGAATTGTGTTCCAGGGCCCGCCGGGTACCGCCTCGACGGGTGGTCATCCACCGACGGCCGGGACCTCAGCTGGTTGAGAAGATGAGGTGGCCGTCAGTCTTGCTTGACGCCCTCTCCCACGCCCGTATATTCGTGCAGGCATTGAGCTTCCGCTTCCTGCGAAACGTCCAAGAGAGGGTCCATCAGAGCCGTGAGCATTGAGACCGATTTACAGGAAGAGTGCATCGGACATCTGGATCTGAGCGGCTACGCCAGTGTGCGGACGGGGACTGTCATAAGCGAAGTCCTCGATATCATGCGCAACCAGAGAGTCAGCGCCGTGCTGGTCGAGGACGAATCCGGCAAGCTGGCGGGGATCTTCACCCAGCGCGATGTGCTCAACAAGGTTGTGGATGCCCCTGCCACGTGGAGTGAACCAGTTGATACAGCGATGACCACAGCTCCCGAGGCCCTGGGCCGCGATGAGCCTGTCGGTCATGCCTTGCGCTTGATGAACGCCGGTCACTATCGCAATGTGCCGGTTCTGACGGAAGATGGGAGTGTGGCGGGGAATCTCTCGCAGCACGCCATCATCCAGTTCCTGACCGATCGCTTTCCCACCGAAATCTACAATCTTCCTCCCGATCCGGAGATCATCGCCCGGACGAGAGAGGGGGCATGAAACGGGGAATGATTCAGAGATGATACACCACCGCCACGTCCGTCCCCAGTCACCCTCAATCTGTCGGAATGCGCCCGCCCAAATTGAAGGAGACCGGCAGTTCAATGGCTGAGACCCCTGCCTCTGAGCCAACCGCCGCACCCGTCCCTCAAAACGCCAGTTCCCCAGGAGATAGTGTCTCCGTCGGAGGGAGTGCCTCCGTCGGAGATGGAATCCAGGAACGCGACTCCGTCGTCATCCGCTTTTCCGGCGATTCCGGCGATGGCATGCAGCTGACCGGCGATCAGTTCACCAACACCTCCGCTGTCCTGGGCAACGATGTCAGCACATTCCCCGATTTTCCCGCCGAAATACGCGCGCCGGTTGGTACCATCCCGGGTCTGAGCGGATTTCAGGTCAACTTCTCTTCTCACGAGCTGTACACCTCGGGAGATGCGCCTCACGTCCTGGTGGCAATGAACCCCGCAGCGCTGGTAGCAAACCTCGCCGATCTCGAATCGGGGGGGATCATTATCGTCAACAAAGACGCTTTCACACGCAATAATCTTCGCAAGGCTGGCTGTGAGGAGAACCCGCTTGAGGGCGACGACCTGAAGGGCTACCGCGTTCTGGAAGTGCCGCTGACCAGCCTGACACGCACCGCCCTAGATGATTTGACAGAGCTGAGTAAACAGCAGAAAGACCTCTGCAAAAACGCCTTCGCGCTCGGACTCGTCTATTGGATGTTCGACCGCCCGCTGGAAACGACGCTGAATTTTTACAGCAGCAAATTCAGTGGGCGCCCGCAGGTGGTGGAGGCTAATTCCAGAGCGCTGAGGGCCGGGTACAACTACGGCGAAACCGTGGAGGCCTTTCAGTCCCGGGTTCGAGTACCGAGCCGGACCGAAGTGACACCGGGAATCTACCGAAGGGTTACCGGCAACGAGGCGATCGTCATGGGGATGGTGACAGCGGCTCAGAAAGCCGGAAAACCGCTGTTTTACGGCAGCTATCCGATCACCCCCGCCAGCCCGATTCTCGAGGGCCTGTCGGCGTTGAAGAATTTCGATGTCCGCACCTTCCAGGCCGAAGACGAGATCTCCGCCATCGGCTCCGTCGTCGGCGCTTCCTTCGGCGGAGCTCTGGCTGCCACCGCCAGCAGCGGCCCCGGTCTCTCTCTCAAGAGCGAGGGCATCAACCTCGCTATCGTGCTCGAGCTTCCCCTGGTTGTCGTCAATGTACAGCGAGGTGGTCCGAGCACCGGACTGCCCACCAAGACCGAGCAATCCGATCTGCTGGGGGTTCTCTTCGGCCGGAACGGCGAGAGTCCAGTACCTGTGCTCGCCCCGGCGACATCGGGAGAGTGTTTTGAGATGACCGTGCAGGCCTTCCGCATCGCCGTGCGCTATATGACGCCGGTCTACCTGCTGACCGATGGGTACCTGGCCAACAATTCGGAGCCGTGGCTTATCCCCAATCCGGAGGAGATCGAGCCCATCTCCGCCATCCACCGCACGGATCCGGTCGGATATCAGCCGTACATGCGTGACCCGGAGACGCTTGGCAGACCGTGGGTCATTCCCGGTACTCCGGGACTCGAACACCGCATCGGCGGTCTCGGCAAACAGGACATTACCGGCAATGTGTCCTACGCACCGGAGGATCACGAGCACATGGTCAAGCTGCGAGCCGAGAAGGTGGCTCGCATTGCCGACTTCATTCCCGAGCTCGAAGTGACCGGGCCCGATCAAGGGGAGCTGCTGGTAATAGGCTGGGGAGGAACCTACGGGGCCATACGCGCAGCGGCGGAGCATCTCCGGTCGGAGGGCCGCTCAGTGGCCTCCGCCCAGCTGAGATATCTCAACCCATTTCCCCGGAACTTGGGCGACATGCTGGGCCGCTACCAACAGGTTCTGGTGCCGGAACTGAATCTGGGGCAGCTGTCGTTCCTGCTCCAGGCCACCTTCCTCGTGCGCGTGATCCCCCTCAGCAAAGTACAGGGTCAGCCCTTCCGGATCTCAGAGATAGAGGAGAAGATCCGGTCCATTATAGAGTGAGGTGAGAGAGAGAGGTAGGGAGGGAATGTCAGAAGCAGTGACCGGTCTCGAGCTCAGCCGCAAGGATTTCGTTTCCGACCAGGAGGTCCGCTGGTGTCCCGGCTGCGGCGACTACGCCATCCTGGCACAGATGCAGAGAGTTCTGCCCCAACTAGGCATTCCCCGCGAACAGATTGTGTTCATCTCCGGAATCGGCTGCTCCAGCCGGTTTCCCTACTATATGGACACATACGGCATCCATTCGATACACGGCCGGGCTCCCACCATCGCCACGGGTCTGAAGGCGGTCAACCCTGAGCTCAGCGTGTGGGTCGTCACCGGTGACGGCGACGGGTTGTCGATTGGCGGCAACCACCTGTTGCACTGCCTGCGACGAAATGTCGACATCAAGATCATCCTCTTCAACAACAGCGTCTACGGCTTGACCAAGGGGCAGTATTCGCCGACTTCCCGCCCCGGCCACCGGACCAAATCTTCGCCCGTCGGATCGATCGACTATCCGATCAGGCCGATTTCGGTCGCCATTGCCGCCGAGGCTACTTTTGTCGCCCGCTGTCAGGATTCCAACACCAAGCACCTCAGTGAAGTGCTGAGACGCGCGGCCGGACACAAGGGCATAGCCTTTGTCGAGGTCTATCAGAACTGCATCGTCTACAACCCCACGGCGTGGACACAGACGACCGAACCCGATGTCCGGGACGACAACATTCTCTTTCTCGAAGAGGGAGAGCCCCTCGTCTTCGGCAGGGATCGGGACAAGGGCATCCGCGTCAACTCCACGGGGGAGCCCGAGGTGGTGCAGCTGGGTGAGAATGGCGTGAACGAGGATGATCTCCTGATCCATCGCGAGGGTCTGGAGAATACCAGCTATGTCTACATGCTCAGCCGCATGAGCCTGCCCGACTTTCCCGTACCCTTCGGGGTGCTGCGCGCCGTCGATAAGCCGTCCTACACCGAACTGCTCATGGATCAGGTGGAGCAGTCGATACAGAGCTTGGGCAGGGGGAATCTCACCGACCTCTATCACGCCAGCGGCACCTGGGAAGTGAGGTAGTCACAAATTATGGTCGAATCTGACAGCTCACAGAGCATGCTGTGTCCGGCCTGCGGTCACGACAATATCCCAGGCTCGGACGACTGCGATGAGTGCGGTCAGAATCTGGCCCAGACGCACGGCGAAGGGGTTGAGGCACAGGCAGACGCAACCATATTCCAGCTTCCTCTCTCCCGCCTCAATCCCCGCGAGGCCGAGTGCCTCCCGAGGCGCGCTACGATCGCCGACGCGGTCGGACTTTTGAAGTCACGTCGCCTGGGTTGCGTCCTGGTGACAGGTGAGAAGGAGGAGCTCGCCGGAATATTCACCGAGGGCGACGTGCACTACAAGGTAGCGGGCCTGATCGAGAACCTGGACAGTATTCCCGTCGAGAGCCTCATGACACCACGTCCCTCCACCCTGCGACCGGGTGACCCCATCAGCCGTGCCCTCCATCTCATGGGATTGCACGGATTTCGCCACATACCGCTGGTCGACGACCGCGGCAGACCGGTCAGCATCATCTCCTTTCGAGACATTGTGCGCTTTATGGAGGAGAGATTCACCGCTTAGTGAGGTGGGTGGGTATGAATCGCGTGGAAAGATTCAGCATCACGGCCGTTGCAGCCCTGTTTTCGGTCCTG
>Ga0066376_10000749_pt1 | contig 30592 bp, 30 predicted proteins | sample Knorr_S15_td_Bot_FD_77009 | JGI IMG/M metagenome (GOLD analysis project Ga0066376, IMG submission 77009) | Marine microbial communities from Southern Atlantic Ocean transect - Knorr_S15_td_Bottom_ad_5009_LV_A | ecosystem: Environmental > Aquatic > Marine > Oceanic | place: Southern Atlantic... | reverse complement strand
TTCGAGCAGAATACCGGTGACCAGATAACACCCTTCGGTGGTCTGCCGATCCTTGTCAGCCGTATTACTTGCAGCGGCTTCCAGCGGCGTACTGCCCGACAGATTTTCTTTGCCGACATCCGCACCGGACTTCAACAGGGCTCGTACCAATCGCGCCCGCCCGTTACGTGCCGCATGATGCAGGGCGGTATCCCCATCCTCATCGCACATGTTTACGAGGTCCGGTGTCTCAGCCATCATGCGCAAAGCCGCCGCTTCATCGCCGTCGGCAGCGATTTTGACGAAAGCCTGGATCTCAGGCGTTACGGTAAGGTTGGGACAGAGATTCGCCTGTCGTCGTTTTTCAAGCCCCTGCTCTATAATCTCAACAATCTCATCATACCCTCTGTCGATAGCCAGGGCCAGCGGTGTGGTGGCGTCCCGGTAGGGGTAGATACCCTGATGGGGGTCTGCTTCGTTATCCATGAGGACGCGGACCACCTCCACACGGCGATTCAATACGGCGTGGTGCAACGCCCGATGTTCATCATTGTGCGCCAGGTCCACACCGACCAGATGCGAACTGACCGCCAGGATGGCTTCGACCTGCTTTACCTGGCCTTCGGCTGCCGCTTTGCAAAGGTCAGCCACCCGGTATTTTTCGACAAAGGTCTCATCATTGGCCGGGGCATGTTCATGCAGGGCGTCCTCTACCATATTCAACATCCTTTCTTTGAGTTTCTTCCGCGCTTCGTGCAGACGCACTTTTACAGTGGTAACAGGCACCTCCAGAAAATCGGCGATCTCTTTCTGGGTTAAATCTTTGATATAAAACAACGTCATAACGGCACGATGATGATCTGATAACGCCCGTACGGCATCGAGTACAATAGCCTTTGTTTCTTTTGCCTCCACAATGGCTGCTGTATCATTAATTGACCGGATGGATGGAGGAGCAGCCAAATGTCTGTAAATATCGGATAATGGCAAGCCAGATCAGGAGGCAGGCGAACCGCGCCCAAGTAATCCATATCAGGTCGTCAACAACGGATTCATGGACGCTCTATCTCTCTACTGTTTCTCAGCCCGGCAGCGTCCAGATTCTTTCGTATCTCATCGGTTAAATCGATGGCCAACGCTGCGAGTATTTCATCGACATGTTCAGGATGTTCCGGACCGGCAAGTAAGGAGGTAACTTCAGGATGGGCAAGCACCCAGGCGACACAGACCTGAGCACGCGTTACACCAAGGGTGCCCGCCGCTTTGTCCAGCGAGGCGTGTAAAGCCGCCAGTGGTGAATCCGGAGCGGCGGTATATGAGGGCGACAACCGGCCGGCATCCATCGGGCTGAAGGCAATCAATCCAAGCCTCTGTTCACGCAGTACGGGAAATAGTTCATTTTCCAGTTTTCGTACTCTGGATTTATGGCCTTCTCTGGTCAACGCATAGCCGGCGATGGTATAATAATTTTCAGTAACGACAGGAGGATAGGTACCTGCCTGATGCGCCGTATCCAGACAGGCGCTTACCTCATTCGCCTCATGATTAGAGACGCCCCAGTATCGAATCTTTCCGGATCGCACAAATCGAGCCATGGACACACATATCGCTTCTGCCGAGGTCACCCGATCCGGTTGATGAAGGAGATACAGGTCGATATAATCCGTTCGTAAACGTTTCAAGGCTGCGTCCAACTGATTCGTCAGATAAGAAAGTGTGAACGTTGCCGTCTCCCCCGATGCATTTTCATTAACAGGCTTCAGAGACGGCGGGACTTTGGTACAGATAACCACATCATCCCGTCTGCCCTCAAGCACCTTCCCGAGCAACTGCTCTGATCCACCCCATCCATACGCAGAATCAAAAAAATTGACACCGGCGTCCAACGCATGCCGCAAGACGGCCTCCGCCATCGGATCATCCGCATGTCGCCCCAGATGCCGAAACGCCGTCCCCTGACAATATCGCGTCACCCACAGATCAGTACGACCTAACGGCACAATGTCCATGTCAGAATGTTTCATGCTTTTCAATCACCAAACCACGAAGTGCTCGCAACGTGTCCGCAGGACACATGCCATCACCAAAAAGCACAGTGAGCGACATCAATCACCATTTACATCACTTCCACACCTGCCCATACACACGCAGAAAATTCTCCCCCAGGAATCTGGCCACATCCTCTTCACTGTAATTTCTCGCCAGCATGCGGTCGATCACATACACTATCTCCGAATAGTCCGAAAATCCATCCAACGCTCGGAGTGCCGACCGGACATCTGATGTGACGTGTTCGCAGTAGGCCTCTGTAAAGTTAGGATAATTCGGTTCACCCCACGGATCGTGCCAGTGATCGGGGTAGGTTCCTATCGACATATCTGTACTCAAACCGATGTGATCTGTGCTGCCGGTCAAATCGCACACGTAATCGACCATATCCAGAAATTCATCCACCGTCGGCCAGTGGGGATTATCCGGGGGCATGGTCAGCGGTCCCCAAGCCACCATCCCTAATACACCGCCCTTTTCTGCCAGACGTTTGATCTGCTCATCATCCGCATTTCTGGGTGTGGGGACGAATGTACTCGGGTTCGTATGGCTGAATACACACGGCACGACACTGCGCTCGATGATTTCCAGGGTAGCCTGCCGTCCTGTATGCGTGCAATCGAGGACGACGCCAACCCGGTTACATTCGTCCACCACAAGCTCGCCGAATCGCGTCAACCCTTTATCTTCACGATCCAACCCGCCGCCGCAGATCTGATTGGAGCGGTTATAGGAAGGCAGCATGACACGCAGCCCCAGCTTGTACATGGCTTCGATGCGATGCAACCCGTACCCGACCCAGTCGCCGCCCTGAGCGTGGATCATCAAAGCGCATTTCCCCTCCCTTTTGGCCCGGCGGATATCCTCTACGGATTGGGCCAGTATGATATTGTCATATTGTCTGGCCAGCAAGTGCCAGTACATACCGTCCTGTAAAGCCCCATCCAGATCCGCATGGGGACGCCAGGCCGTCACGGCGTAGGTGGTAACACCATACCGATGGAGGTTGTCGAAATCCGCATCCGGCCATAACTGCATACAAGTGTCGATAAAAATATACGGGTGGTCTTCTTCAAGGATAGCATGGACGCCGCCGTGGGGTTTGGGGGATTCGATGGCCAAGGGAAAATCCTTTTTGAATTGTGAGTTATGAATGTTGATTATGAATTATAAAAAAATAAAAATAGATCTATGAGTCAATGAGTCAATAGATCAATTCATTTCCCTTCTTGACAGCAACGCGCTGTTCCGGTAGACTCCTGCAATATGCCAAATTAGCACTCTACAATCTGACAAAGTGAATGTTCATGCCGGATACCATCGTTTTTAACGGGCTGGAAGCGCCCCGTGGTGAGAAGTCCTTCTACTGGCTTTATGTTACGACCAAGCTGGATGGATCGGATCTGGCTCTTCCGGTGCATGTGATTGCCGGAAAAAAATCGGGCCCGATGCTTGGGCTCTTTTCGACGCTGCACGGGGGTGAATGGTTATCGATTGAAATGCTGCGACGTGTGACCATCATGCTGGTGCCTCGTTCGGGACCATCGTCTATGGAAAATATTTCTCCGATTCCGGTGTAGCGGATCGGTCTCGAAGTATGGCCAGGGCCTTCGGACATCCGTAGAGCGAACGGGAGCAACTGATCTCACGATTCCCTGGGCCGGGTTCGATGCTGGGATATGCCGGGGAAGAACTGGGTATACCCAGTGTCATCTCTGAGATCGGCGGCGCCGGGTTCTCTCCTGATTTGGAAGAAGCCTGGATCGAAACCAATGTAAATGGTATGCTGGGCATTATGCGCCATCTGAATATCCTACCGGGCGAGCCCAACATCCTGGATCGTTATATGATGATCGAAAAAACGCATCGTGTCAACCCCAGTGTAGGCGGTTATCTGCATCCTGAAATCCCGGAGACGGGTTTAATGCAAGAAGTCAAACAGGGACAGTTGCTCGGTCGTGCGGTCAGTCCTTACCCCTTTGAAGAACTCGAACAGTTAAAGGCGCCGGTCGACGGCTGGTTGTATCTCATCGCCCGTCCCTATCCCGTTAATCCCGGTGATTGGGCGTTCGGCGTGGTTGACGCGCAGCATGGGGTGTGGGAAGAATAAGAATCGTGCTTTGTACTTTGTGCTTGGTGCTTTGTTAAGGCATATCGCCTATTGATTTTTTAAAGTACAAAATACAAAGCACAAAGTGCGCTATATTATCGAGGAGGCCTTTTAATGAAAAAATACAGACCGTTTATGTTTATCATGGCAGCCGTCATCACCTTGGTGTTTGCCGCCTGCGGCGGCCCTGATTCTACGATAGACCGGGATGTCCTGATCTTTGCGATTCATAACGAACCTGATCGGTTGGACCCGCCCAATCAAACGGATAACACCACAGAAGATATCGTCCGGCATATTTTCAATAACCTGGTAGAATTTGACGAGTACCTGAACCACATACCAGGTCTTGCCGTTTCATGGGAAGTCAGTGAAGACGGGCTGACCTGGATCTTCCGGCTGCGTGAAGGGGTCACCTTTCATGATGGCACCCCGTTCAATGCCGATGCGGTCAAATATACGCTGGACCGTATGATGGACCTGGAAAAACCGACCCGTCGGACCTCACTTTACGAGCCGTTCATTGATAAGGTGGAAGCGGTTGACGAGTATACCATCTCGATTTATTCCGAGAAGCCTTTCGGTCCTATGCTGGCGCACATGGCCCATGCGGCCGGGGCGATTATCAGTCCAACAGCGTACAAGAAATCCGGCGAGGATTTCAGTCGTAATCCGGTGGGGACAGGCCCGTATAAATTCGTCTCCTGGACAGCCGGCGACCGTGTCGTACTCGAGCGCAACGACGACTATTGGGGTACTAAGCCCAAAATCAAACGGATCGAATTCATCTCGGTCCCGGAAACATCCAGTCGTATGATCATGCTGCAGAACCGTGAAGCACACGTAGCGCTCAATATTGCGCCGCACGATGTGGAGATGCTGGAAGCCCATCCCAACGTGCAGATCTCCAACAAACCGGCCAATGGCTGGTATTACTTCGGCTTCAACAATCAAAAACCGCCATATAATGACGTTCGTTTTCGTCGGGCGCTCAATTACGCTGTAGATAAAAAGAAGCTGGTGGATGTGCTGCTTAAAGGCTATGGCCGTGTGTCCGATTCTCTGCTGGCGCCGGCCAACTGGGGCTATGCGCCGATATTTTCCTACCCGTACGATCCCGAAAAGGCACGGGAACTGTTGAAAGAGGCAGGCATCCCCGAAGGCTTCAAAGTAAAGCTGTGGAGCCCCTCAGGACGATATACGGCGGTTGTTGAGGTCTCCGGAGCGGTAGCGGGGTATCTGCGTGATGTGGGCCTGGATGTGGAATATCAAACGTATGAATGGGGCCACTACATTGATATCATCAGCAATCCACTGGAAGAGACGGAGCGGGAAATGTTCTACATCGCCCATGCGCCTTCCACTGGTGATGCGGACTGGGGCATCCGCCCCATGTACCACTCGGAAGAATGGCCGATGCCCGGCAAGTCTGGTAACAACCGGTATTTTTATAGTAACCCCAGAGCAGACGCATTGATAGAACAGGGTATGGTGACGGCCAATCAGGACAAACGAAAAGAGATATACGAAGAGCTACAACGCATTCTGGTCGAAGACGCCCCGGTCCTTATGCTGTATGAAATCAATCAGATTATTGCTTACAGCACCGGGTTGAATGATTTAACCATATCGCCCTTAGGCCTTGTATTCGGGTATAATGCCTATTGGAGTGAGCAATGAAATTTGTTGATTGGTTGATTGTCTGATTGGGCTATGTCTTTTCAATCAGACAATCAACCAATCAGACAATCAACCAATGAATTATATTCTCCGACGCCTCCTCCATATTATTCCCGTTCTGTTCGGGGTCACGTTGCTGACCTTTTCCATGTTGCACCTGATACCCGGTGATCCGGCACAGATTCTGGCCGGGCCGGATGCTTCAGCCAGCGATATCATGGCGCTACGACAGCAAATGGGACTGGACAGACCCTTGGCAGTACAGTATGTGGACTATCTGAAAGGGTTGGCACAGGGAGACCTGGGACGATCCATGAGTACCAGACGACCGGTGTTGGATGAGTTGATGGATCGTTTTCCCAATACCCTTATTCTGGCGGTAGCAGGTGTAGGTGTTGCTGTTCTTCTCGGCATTCCAATCGGTGTCCTCGCAGCGATACGCGCCCGGACCATGGTGGATCATGCCGCTATGGTGCTGGCGTTACTCGGCATATCCGCACCGGCCTTCTGGCTTGGTTTCATACTGATGATGGTCTTCTCCGTTCACCTGGGATGGTTCCCGTCGGCCGGATACCGAAGCTGGGGGCACCTCGTCCTGCCGGCGTTCACGCTGGGCACCGGGGCGATGGCCATTGTGGCCCGTATGACGCGGTCCAGCCTTCTGGAAGTGCTGAATCAGGACTATGTACGGACAGCCCGGGCCAAAGGACTGCACGAGGTGCTGGTCATCGCCAAACACGCCTTGCGCAATGCCTTGATCCCGACAACGACCGTTGTGGGCCTCAGCTTTGGCTCGCTTCTGGGCGGTGCAGTCCTGACCGAAATGGTCTTCGCCTGGCCCGGATTGGGGCGTTTGATCGTCTACTCCATCGGCATCAGAGACCTGCCTGTCATCCAGGGCGCCGTGCTGCTCCTGGCCCTGACCTTCGTCCTGGTGAACCTCGGCGTGGATTTGCTTTACGGCCTGATTGATCCAAGAGTGAGGCGTGAGTAATACTGTTTGCGAATGGTGATTGGTGATTGGTGATTGGTGATTGTATAGACCTCACTGAAAAGCACAGCAAGCGAAGCGGAGCGCGTTCTAATAAGGCCTCATAGAGGCACTCCCTGCTTTCGATGACGCTTAGCGGCATCTATCACCAATCACTAAAAAGCACAGCAAGCGAAGCGGAGCGCGTTCTAATAATGCCTTGTAGAGGCGCTCCTTACTTTCGATGACGCTTAGCGGCATCTATCACCAATCAACCAATATGAACCTATCTCGCCATCTACCCGGTTGGATCGGCGGCGGCATCGTCGGTATTTGTTTTGTGGTCGCCTTGCTGGCATCGGTTATAGCGCCGTATGATCCTCTGAGAAACAACCTGGATGTGACGCTCCAGTCTCCCAATGGGACCTACTGGATGGGTACGGATGAACTGGGTAGAGACGTGCTGAGTCGCCTGATATACGGGTCAAGATATGCTCTGACGATTGGCGTGGTCGGTGCCGGGTTAGGCTTGGTTGGCGGGGTACCGTGGGGTATGGTCGCTGGATTTTACCGGGGAAGGATTGAAACCGTTCTCATGCGCGTGGTGGATATCTTTCTGGCGTTTCCGGGGATGCTGCTGGCCCTGGCGATTATCAGCGTGATGGGTACGGGCACCATCAATGTTATTGTAGCGGTCAGTCTCTTTTCCATGCCGACTTTTGCGCGGATCGCACACGGGACCGTGATTACCATCAAAGAGATGACCTACGTCGAAGCAGCCATCGCCTCCGGCAGTCGGACTACCCGGATCATATTCAGGCATATCCTGCCCAACAGCCTGGCGCCTATTATTGTACAGGCCAGTCTACGCGTGGCAACCGGTATCCTCGTGGCCGCCGGGTTGAGTTTTCTTGGCCTGGGTATACAACCACCGACTCCGGAGTGGGGGGCCATGCTCAGTAGAGGCCGGATGTACATGCAGAGCGCCCCCTGGCTCGCCGTGGCGCCGGGGCTGTGTATTATGATTATGGTGATGGGTTTCAACCTGCTCGGCGATCACCTGCGTGATCGTCTTGATCCGCGCTTACGAAATCAAGATTAGATACGTGGGATATAGTGCTTATCCCAACGCCTGCACCAGATCCTCAATCAAATCTTCAGCAGCTTCCAGACCGACTGTGACGCGAATCAGGTTGGCAGGGGTAACAGAGGTGGGCCCTTCTATAGATTGCCTGTGCTCGATCAGGCTTTCTACGCCGCCCAGGCTGGTGGCATTGAAAAAGAGTTTTACACGCGAAGCGGCTTTCAGCGCCTCCTCACGACCGCCCTTAACGCGGAAAGACAGCATCCCTCCATACCCATCCATCTGCCGGGTGGCAATCTCATGGCCAGGGTGAGAAGGTAAGCCGGGGTAATGAACCGCCTCAATGTTCGGATGGCCTTCCAGCGCCTGCGCGACGGCCAGGGCGTTGGCTGCGTGGCGTTCCATACGGCAGGCGAGGGAGCTCAATCCTCGGAGGATCAGCCAGGCGTTGAACGGCGACAACACACCGCCGATCACTGTACGCACTTCTCCGGCCTGCGCTGCCCGTTCGTCTTTCTCACGAAATATGAGAGCACCGCCCTGTACATCGCTATGACCGCCCAGATATTTGGTCATGGAATGCATCACCACATCCGCGCCAAGCTGAAGCGGACGTTGCATGACCGGCGTAGCAAACGTGCTGTCGACAACTAATTTGGCGCCTGCTTCATGCGCGATCTTGGCGACCGCATGGATGTCAATGATGTCCATGCCGGGGTTCGACGGCGACTCCATCCAGAGCACTTTCGTATTCGGACGTATCGCGTTACCCACGGCATCCAGATCCGTCATATCTACATGCGTCGCCTCACATCCCCACTTAGGTAAAAAATCCTGTCCAAGAACGCGCGTATGGGTATAGATATCGGTATGACGCAGAACATGTGAACCCGATGGGAGGGTCTGCATATACGCAGCGACGGCCGCCATACCGGATGCAAAAACCAGGGCTTTCTCGCCGCCTTCAACCGCCGCAAGCGCCGTTTCGAGCCGCTCCTGTGTCGGATTCGTCTCTCGAATATAAATATGCCCGTGGGTAGCCTCGCCCTCCGGCGTATGCTCGTACGTAGTCGACAAATGAATCGGTGGTGCGATGGCGCCTGTCGCAGGGTCAGGCTCTCCCCCCGCATGTACCAGTATGGTGTCCAACTTCATGTATGGATCTCCTTAATGTCGTCACTTTTTTGTTCCCCAGGCGACGAAGATGCTGATACGCGCGTTCGTTGTCCCGTCACAGGACGTATCGCAGCAGTCCTCACCGATACAATCAATCCCGGCTTCCTTCAGACCGGCTTCCTTCAGCCAGACCGTGATATCATCCCGCTCGAATCCCATCCAGCGATCATGATGTTCCTCTCGTAAGAATTCATATGTATGTGCGTCCAGATCCGTAATGACTACCCGGCCGCCGAATGTTGTAATACGAGCCATTTCACGGATCGCTTCAAGAGGCGATTCGACATGATGAAGATACATGTTGGCAAAGGCATAGTCCACAGAATTATCCGGTAACGGAATACGTTCGTCCGCCTGTGCCTGCTTATATTCAATGTCGTTGCTATGCAAAAACTTACGTTGCATTAATTCAAGCATTTCTGAAGACTGGTCTACGGCAACAACGCGCAGGTCGCGGCTGAGCAATTCTTCGGTGAGAAACCCTGTTCCTGCACCGATATCCGCAGCAGATTGCCCCGGCTGAACCTCGGCGATGGTACAGGCCGCTTCCCGTACTTTCTCCGAGAAAAAGCATTCGCGCATTTGATCCCACTCACCCGAGATGTCTTCGAAATATGATTTGCTGTCGGCGTTCATTAGATCTCCGTGGTCAGTTACAACAAGTCGGTTCGCAGCAGGAAGCTGATTCGTCGACCACCGCTACCTTTTCGGCCTCTTCACAACATCCGGTAACCTTGCCATGGTCCTGTTCGTCTATGTCCCGGTTCAGGACATAGATTTCCCATTCTCTGCCATCCGGATCTTTGACCCAGAATTTATCCTGGTTGGCATGGCAGCAATCAACGTTCATCTCTTCATCCGTCATCAGGCCGGCAGTTTTGATACGCTGCAGGTGATTCAGGACGGTCTCCCGGTCCTCGACCTGGAGACCCATATGATGTCCCGCGCCCCCATCTGCTTTCGCTCCGGTATGCAACGCGAGATTCAATGGCGCGGCGGAAGGCAAGAATTTGGCGTACCCCGGTTTGATCTTGACTGGATCTTCACCAAAGAACTTCGTATAAAACGTGATGCTGCTCTCCAGGTCGCTGACGGCAAAGGACAGATGGATTTTAGGGTAGGTAGACATGATGTCCTCCGTTTATTGATATTTGTAGAAATATCGAAATGATAAGGCAAAAAAATGTAAGATTAAGCAGATAAGTAGGCCTTTATGGTGCCGTGGTTATGCCATCTTATCCACCTTTCTTAACAACACGCGGTTAACAGGCGGATCATATCGGTCACGTTTTCCTTCTGGATACTGTAAAAAATAAAGCGCTCTTCTCTGCGGGCGTTCAATAAACCCGCCCGTTGGAGAATGTCCAGATGGTGCGAGAGGGTCGGCCCCGGCACATTGACCACAGCCTGTATATTCCCAACGGAATCCCCTGCATCGCCTTTCTTCACCAGATAGAAAAAGATATTCAGACGAGTCAGATGGCTCAGCGCCTTAAACGCCTCCGCATGTCTCGGCTCCGCTTGCATCGGCGCCATGGGTAGTGTGGTACTGTCTGTTTCCATATTTATAAATATATCGAAACATCGTCCCTGTGTCAAGATTTTTGTTGAGGCTCAATAATGAACTATAGATGAAAAACAGTGGGCGGGTGGGCGGGTGAGCAGGTGGATGACTCAACTTGCCCCTTGCTATTTACGCTGCTTTCTTTCGTTTCCGATCGTTGGCATCCAGGAATTTCTTCCGCAACCGGATATTTTTGGGCGTCACCTCGATCAGTTCATCGGAGCCGATGTATTCGAGGGCGTATTCGAGTGTGATCTTTTTGGGCGTCGTCAGGACGACGGCGTCATCCGCGCCGGACGCCCGCATATTGGTCAGGTTCTTGGTCTTACACACATTGTATTCCAGATCGAGATCACGGGCATGCTGCCCTACAATCATGCCCGTGTATACTTCCCTGCCCGGGCTGATAAACAGGATGCCGCGATCCTGCGCGCCGTTGAGCGCATAGGCCGTACTCGTGCCGGGCACAGCTGCAATTATAGAGCCATGGATATTGCCGGATCCTATATCGTCACCAACCGGCTTGTATTGATCAAACACATGATGTATGATCGCGTGGCCACGGGTGGATGTCATTAACTCAGTTTTCAAACCGATCACGCCGCGGGTAGGAATGGCATATTCCAGATGACATTCGTTACCGGCAACCGGCGATACCATCAGCAGGTCACCGCCGCGTTCGCCCAGTGCCTCTATTACGGCACCCTGAAACGCTTCCAGCACATCGATGGTCAGGCGTTCATAGGGCTCCATCAGAACGCCGTCGATCGTCCTGTGGATGACTTTCGGCTGTGAGACCTGCATTTCATATCCTTCGCGGCGCATGGTTTCGATCAGTATGGACAGGTGGAGTTCTCCACGACCGGAAACCAGAAAGGTATCCCGGGTGGCTGTTTCCTCAACACGCAGAGATACGTTGGTCTCCATCTCTTTCCACAGGCGTTCCTTGAGACGCTGTGAGGTCACATAATCGCCGTCCCGCCCTGAAAACGGGCTCGTATTAACGCCAAAAGTCATTCGCACGGTTGGTTCATCAATTTTCACCGTAGGCAGGGCCTCGGCTATGGCCGGGTCGGCAATCGTATCTCCGATCTTGATATTGGGCAACCCGGCTACCGCAACGATCTCTCCTGCGTTGATCCGTTCGGCATCTTTTCGTTCCAACCCTTCAAACGCTGTCAGTGCCACCACTTTTCCAATGGTTCTTGTACCATCCGGCTTGATCTGAACAATGGCCTGATTTCTGGTAAGTGAGCCGGCTAACAGCTTGCCGATGCCCATCTGACCTTTGTAATCGTCGTAGTGTAAAGCCAGAACCAGCAACTTCGAAGGGTCATCCGGATACGATTCCGGTTCTGGTATATTGTCGAGGATGGCGTCAAACAACGGGTTCAGATTCGTCGAGGGTTCGTCTGGATCAAGGGTCGCTTCGCCGTTCAGAGCGGAGGTATATACAATCGGAAAATCAAGCTGATCATCGGATGCGCTCAGCTCAACAAACAGATCGAACGTCCGGTTGACCACATCATCCAGATCCGTATTCGGTCGATCGATCTTGTTGACCACCACAATGGCCGGCAGGCCTATTTCGACCGCTTTCCGCAAAACAAACCGTGTCTGCGGCATGGGCCCTTCTTTGGCGTCGATCAGCAGCAGAGCGCCGTCCACCATCTTTAGAATACGCTCGACTTCGCCTCCGAAGTCCGCATGACCAGGTGTGTCCACCAGATTGATTTTCGTGTTTTTGTAGACCACACTGGCATTTTTCGATCTGATCGTAATACCGCGCTCACGTTCCAGATCCATAGAGTCCATAATGAGTTCCCCCATATTCTCTATTTTACGATGAACCCGGCTCTGGCGTAGCATGGCATCAACCAGCGTGGTTTTGCCGTGATCTACATGAGCGATAATGGCGATATTTCGAAGTTTCATAATGGTTTATTCAATTATTGAAGGCGCACACCGTACGCGTATAGTTTGCAAAGTATAGGCTATATCCATAGCTACCCTATTGATAGAAAATACAAGTCGACTAATATAGACTATAGAACTTGTAAAGTCAAATAGAATTTTTATAATGCACCGTCTCTTTGCATCTTGACATAATAGATTCAACAGGCCATCTTGAATCGATGTAGATACACTCTACACTCTGTACTACCCTTTACTCGGAACTCAGACCATCGGAACTATCTTTTACTCTGCACTCTGCCCTTCCAGGAGCTTCTCATGAGCCTTTCCTTAACCAGGGTCTTCACCTCGCCGGGACCGCACCCCAACGGACTCCAGGCAACGACCGAAGGACTCTGGATACTCGATCAGGAAAATAATAAGGTAAGCTGTCATGCATATCAGGACGGTACGCTGCTCAAGATGTTCGATACCGATTCCGACCGTGGCAGCGGGATTACCGATAGTGGGACACATATCTGGTTATCTTCGACCTACAGTTGTGAGACCTTGAAGATCGATCGATCGACAGGAGAAACGATCAAACGCCATGCCACACCGGGGGCGAAGAAAACGGGCGCCCATGGTCTGGAATGGACAGACGGGGAACTGTGGATGTCTTCTCCGCCTGATGCGATGATATACCGAATGGATCCGGATACCTGGACTGTCATTCACTCTTTCCCGGCGCCGGGAGACCGTTGCCATGGCATTTCCTGGGAAAACGGCAAGCTATGGTGTGTCGAAACAAACCACCGGGCCGTATTTCTGCTCGATCCGGAGACGGGTGACCATCTGGACCGAATCGACGTGGAAGGACCGGAGCCGCATGGATTTACCATGTGGCAGGGTGAATTCTGGATTGGTGATGCGAACACCGGCGATATCTACCGCGGTACAAGACAGTAGAAACGACTAGCATAAGGAATCACATTATGTCGGATCAAAAAGCGCGCATCGGATTTATCGGTACAGGATGGTGGGCGACCGCCAACCACCTGCCTATACTCAAACAGCGGTCCGATGAACAGGGCGATGTAGAACTATCTGCTGTTTGCCGTCTGGGCAAGCCGGAGTTACACATGGTACAGGAGGTGTTTGACGTCCCATTCGGCACCGAAGATTATCAGCAGATGCTGGATGAGGTCGAACTCGATGGCGTGGTCGTGTCAAGTCCGCACACCTTGCATTTCGAGCATGCCCTGGCCGCGCTGGACCGTGGGCTGCACGTGATGGTCGAAAAGCCCATGTGTACTAAAGCGGCGGATGCGCAAGAATTGGTACGATTCGCTGATGAAAAGGGGTTGCACCTGATGGTACCGTACGGCTGGCATCATACCTCGTTTATCCAGGAAGCCAAACGGCAGTTGGATGCCGGTGTGGTTGGGCAGATAGAATCGGTCCTCTGCCATATGGCATCCCCGATTCGCGGTTTGCTTCAAGGCCTGGATTTCGACCATGAGGCGAACGGTGGTGGATTGTTTCCGCCGGACCCGACAACCTGGGCCGACCCTATCATAGCGGATGGCGGATACGGTCATGCGCAGATGTCACATAGTCTCGGCCTGATGTCGTGGTTGACCGGACTGGTGCCTCAGGACGTGTTTGCCATGATGACCCAGGCGGAATCGAAAGTGGAGATGTACGACGCCCTGACCGTCCGGTTTACTAATGGGGTCATCGGCGCCCTTTCAGGCTCCGGAGACATCCCTGAGGGTCAGATGTTCCAACTGGACATCCGGATCTTCGGCTCGGAAGGTATGCTGCTACTCGATATCGAGCGCGCGCGTTTGGCCATTCATCGCCATGACAAGCAGGATCATATCTTTGATGTCGCATCAGATGCCGGCGGTTACAGTTGTGAAGGACCGCCCAACAATTTCGTGGACCTTATACTCGGGAACACGAGCGATAACTATACACCCGGCGAAGTCGCGATGCGGTCCGTTATGATTCTCGATGCCGCCTATCGATCAGCGAAGTCGGGACAGATGGAGAAAGTATAAGTTGATGATTTGTTGATTGTCTGATTGTCTGATTACAAAAACAAATCAACAAATCAATAAAAAGCACGGCGAGCGAAGCGGTGCGTTATAAACAATGACTCGAAGAGGCGTTCATTACTTTCGATTGAGCGCAGTGAAATCCATCAACAAATTGATTAATCCCTATGACAAAAAAAATTGCTCCGAAGGTTGAATACGAGAAATACACACTTCCTAATGGCCTGCAGGTCATTCTCCATATCGACCGTAAGCTTCCCATCGTACATATTAATCACTGGTTTCATGTCGGTTCGAAAGTGGAACAACCGGGACGTACCGGATTCGCCCATCTTTTTGAACACCTGATGTTTGAAGGGTCTAAACATGCGCCTGGGGGATATTTCAAATATATCGAACAGGCAGGCGGAAATCTGCGGGAAGGCGGCGTTAACGGGACGACCAGCTACGACCGCACCAACTATTTCTCCACGGTGCCGTCCGGCAACCTTAAGCATGTGCTCTGGTTGGAATCGGATCGGATCGCCACTCTACCTGATGCCCTGACGTCAGAAAATTTTGAGAACCAGCGCGAGGTGGTACGCAACGAGCGTCGGCAGACTATGGAAAACCAGCCATACGGACGCTGGCTTTCCCTGATCAACGAACATCTTTATCCGGCTGGCCATCCCTATGTCTGGCCTATTATCGGCAGTCACGAAGACCTTGAAGCCGCAACGATAGAAGAGGTGACCGATTTCTTTAAAATGTACTACACCCCGAATAATTTGTCCCTGGTTGTGGCGGGTGATTTTGATATAGACCACGCCAGGGCTGAGATCGAACGGTTTTATGGTGAACTGCCGGCAGGACCACTGCTCGACCGTCGAACGCGGTGGATACCGGATTTGTCGGAAGAAAAAATAGTTGAAGTTGCAGACCGAGTACCTCAGGCGCGTGCCCATCTGATCTGGCCGGCGCCGGCCAGATATGAAAACGACGAATCAAAGCTGGATATCGCAGCAGTCGTTTTAGGTGATGGCCTGTCTTCCCGCTTGAAGAAAAAATTAGTGTATGAGCGCCAGATGTGTACGGATGTGTATACATTCAACATCGCCAACGAAATTACCGGCATGTTCGCTGTAGTCGCCACCATACGGCCGAATTCGTCCCTGACCGAGGTAGAGACGTTGATCAAGGATGAGATAGAACAGCTGGCAGCCAATGGCCCCTCTCAGGATGAGATGGAGCGAACCAAGACGACGTGGGAATACCAGTATGTCTCCGGGTTGGAACGTATAGGCGGTTTCGGCGGCAAGGCAGACCGGTTGAATGAATCGAACACCTATACCGGTGATCCGGGATTTTTCCATGTTGAATACGATCGATTCGAGCATATAACCACCGAGGACGTACAAAAGGCGGCAGAGCATTGGCTCACGACTCGTCAGGGGTTGATGTTGAGGTATTATCCGGAAGCGCCGCAATCCGTACAGACCCCGACTCTGGACCGATCTCAAATTCCGGCTCTGGGCGCCGATACGGTTTTCCAGCCACCCGTAGTGCAATCGGGTACGCTCGACAACGGTCTGGAACTCATGGTTGTTGAACGGCATGATCTACCCAAAGTCGCCGTATCGTTCGACTTGAAAGCCGGTAGCATACAGACCCTTGGCGAAAAAGCCGGCACGGCCCAGATGATGATGCTGGCCATAGATAAAGGGACGCAGGATCTAAATACCATGGATATCGCCGAAGGACTCAGCCGTCTGGGAACGACGCTGCAGGGATCGATATTTCTCGAATCCGCCACGTTAAGCATGGATGTCCTTTCTCAACATTTGCCTGCAGCGATGTCATTATTCTCCGATATCGTGCGTAATCCACTGTTTCCGGAAGACGAAATAGAGCGGGAACGTAATCGTCACCTGGACGGTCTGGCCCAGCGGGAGTCCTATCCACAGATGCTGGCCACTCGCATCTGCCCACGTCTTATTTTCGGTACCCAGCATCCATACGGCCTTTCGCCGCAGGGATATACATCGACCATCCCGAATATCTCACGGGCAGATGTCGTTCAGTACTACGATGAATACTGGAAGCCCGCAGAAGCGTCACTTACGCTGGTCGGCCATATTACGCTTGAGGAGGCGATGCAACAATGTCGGGATCATTTCGGATCCTGGACTGGTGGTCCGCCTTCTGAACGACTGGAACCGAATTCTGAGCATCCGAAGGCAAACATCCTCTATTTGGTTGATCGTCCGGAATCGCCTCAAACGATTGTCTGCCAGTTTTTTACCGCGCCGAAGCGGACCACGCCGGATTACCATGCACTCCGTCTTATAGATACCATCTGGGGCGGAGGTTTTCAGTCCCGCCTGAATCAAAATCTCCGGGAAGAAAAGGGCTATACCTATGGTATTTCTTCTGCAATGATCCTGTACAGCACCTCGGGGTATTGGAAGGTGCAAACCGCTATTCAGGCGGATAAAACCGGCGAGGTGGTCCGGGAATTAATGGCCGAGCTGCAAGGTCTTGCAGGTGAACGACCGATCACAGAGACGGAATTAACAGAGGCGAAAACCAATCGTATTCGCGGATATGCCCAACAGTTTGAGACCCTTCGGCGCATCACCAGCATCATAGGCGGGCTCTGGAGCGCAAACCTGCCTTTATCGGAAATACAAGATACCGTCAGTAATATTGCAGGCACCACATTAGAAGAGGTGCACGCCGCTGCCCGACGACACCTCAAACCCGACCAGGCCGCCTTTCTACTGGTAGGCGACCGCTCACAGATCGAACCTCAACTTGCCGAGCATGGTTTGGGCCCGGCGGTGATTTTGGATCAAGAAGGAAATACGATATAAGAGGCATCATGGCCCAATCATCCAAACCCGGTCTGATCAAAGGTATGGGTATGGTCGCGTCGGTCGCTTTGATCGTCGGTAATATGGTGGGGACCGGTATTTACACCCTGCCGGCCTCTCTGGCCATTACGGCAGGGCCCATTTCCCTGATCTCGTGGGGTATCGTCGCGGTCGGGTTTTATTTCTTAGCACTCATCTATGCGGATTTAGGCCAGGCCTATCCCCGGAGCGGAGGGCCGGCCGTATACGCCCGCAAAGCCTTCGGCGACTTTATCGGTTTCGAAATAGCCTACAGTTACTGGCTCAGCGTGATCATCGGCAATGCAGCCATAGTCATCGCGACCGTAGGGTATATCTCGGTATTCAATGAGACCATGGCGGCCAGTCCGACGATACAGGTTATCGTGGCTTTGCTGATCACCTGGGTTCTGGTCGGAGTTAATATCGTTGGCGTTCGCCAGGGTGCTTCTGTGTCGATTATCGCGACCGCCGCGAAGCTGATCCCGCTTTTTATTCTTGCGATCGTCGGCATCTGGTATTTCGAACCGGAGAACCTGACCCCTTTCGCGCCCCAGGGCAACGGCGCCATCCTGCCGGCCGCCGCCCTTATCGTCTGGGCTTTTGCCGGCCTCGAATCGGCCACAGTCCCTGCGGAGGAGGTCGACGATCCCCGAACCATACGTCGCAGTACGATGATCGGATTCGGTCTGACCGCCCTGGTGTATATTCTGATCAGCGTAACCGTCATGGGGCTCTTACCTAATGAAACCATCGGCGGTTCGGCGAGCCCGCTTGCGCTGGCCGCCTCGCAGGTGTTAGGTCCATGGGGCGCCACCTTAATGGCTATAGGCGCTATAGTGGCCGGCATCGGGACGCTGAACGGTTGGATTCTGCTGTCCGGCCGTATTCCGCTGAGTGTCGCCGCCGATGGGCTTTTTCCAAAAGTCCTGGCTCAGATACATCCCCGATTCCATACGCCGCATATAAGTTTGATCATCTCTGCGCTGATCGCCAGCGCCATGATTCTACTACGCCTGTCCAACTCCCTGTTGGAAACATTCGAATTCATCGTACTACTCTCTGTGCTGATGACCCTGGTGCCGCATATGACGTCCAGTCTGGCAGAGTATGTGATGTCACGAAGAGAACCGAATATGTTCCCTCACCGCTCTCCTGCGACGGCCTCGGCGATCTCGATATTCGGCCTGGCCTTTGTCCTGTGGGTCATCTATGGTACGGGATGGGAGTCGATTGGATGGGGGAGTATTTTGCTGGTCGCCGGGGTTTTGATTTACTGGGGGATGAAACGTGGGTAAAGGACGAAACGACGAAACGACAAAGCTACGAATCAAGAACACTGGCGAATTGTTTCGCGATTCGTAGCTTTGTCGTTTCGTAGCTTCACTGAAAGGATCGCCAGACCACTATGGACCTGTACATCATACGACATGCGGAATCTGAAAACAATGCCCGGCCTGTAGAAGAACGAATACATGACCCGGGCTTGACGCCTCTGGGGCATCAGCAAGCTGAGAATCTGATCAACCGACTGCATCCTATTGAGCCGACACGCATTCTGGTCAGTCCGTTTCGCCGGACGCTGGAAACCATTGCGCCTTATTTGAAAAAGACAGGCGGGGTGGCAGACACCTGGATTGATCTGCATGAACAGGGAGGTGTCATGCGTGGGGTGGATGAGACGAAATTTGAAGGACGGCCGGGGATGACCCGGGATGAAATTCAAGCAGGGTTTCCGTATATCCAGATTTCCGATGAGATCGACCACACCGGCTGGTGGAAATGTCGCCCCTACGAAGAGTTTGATGAAACGACGGCTCGCGCAGACCGGGTGATCGAACAGATTCGAGGTGAATTTGCACATACTCAGGAACGGGTCGCGCTCATTACCCATGGTCTGTTCATGAGATTCTTGATGAGCGCTTTTATGAATATTCCCTGCGCCGGATACGAATGTTTCGATAATTTCACCAACACCTCCGTCACCAAATTTTCAATGACTGCCTCCCGGACCCTATTGGCGCTGATGAACTGCGTCCGGCACCTGCCTGACCATTGGATTACCGGCGCCGATATCCGGCCGTATAAAATCGAGAACCCCTGATCATACTGAGGAGATAAATGGATAATAGAAAACGCTGTGCCTGGGCGGAAGGCCACCCGCTTTTATCCGTCTATCACGATACGGAGTACGGCTTCCCTATCGAGCATGATCATGAATTCCTGGAGCGTCTGGTGTTGGAACTTAATCAGGCCGGGTTGAGCTGGTTGACTATTTTGAAGAAGCGTGAAGCGTTTCAGCAGGCGTTTGAGGGGTTTGATATAGACCGGGTTGCTGCTTATACGGATAAGGATCGAGACCGTCTTTTGCAGGATGCAGGCATTATTCGGAACCGTTTGAAGATCAACGCTACCATACATAATGCCCGGGGTTTTCAAACCATTCGGGATGAGTGTGGTTCGTTTAAAACCTGGTTGGAAGGACAGTCATGCAATACTCTGGATGAATGGGTTACACTTTTCCGGAAAACGTTTAAGTTCATGGGACCGGAGATCGTGAACGAGTTTCTCATGAGTACCGGCTATTTGCCTATTGATCACAATCAAGCTTGCTTCCTGCGCGTTTGAGGAACAGGGCATTGGTTACGACGGAAACGGAGGAAAAGGCCATAGCCAGACCGGCCCACTCCGGTTTTAGAAGAACACCCAGAACAGGGTACAGCACACCTGCTGCAACAGGAATTCCAAGGATATTATAGAAGAACGCCCAGAACAGGTTCTGTTTTATCTTTCTCAAGGTCGCCCGACCTAACAGAATGGCACGTTCTACATCGAGCAGTTGATTACGTACCAGGATGATATCTCCTGTCTCCCTGGCGATATCCGCCCCTGATCCGATGGCGATGCCGATATCTGCACGAGCCAGTGCCGGCGCATCGTTAATCCCATCGCCGACCATTCCGACCATCTCCCCTTTTGTTTGATATCGTTCAACAAGGTCGCTTTTTTCCTGCGGCAGCACATCGGCCTCCACCTCATCCACTCCTACGGCCTGGGCGACCGCACGGGCTGCCAGCTCATGATCTCCGGTAACCATAACAAGACGTAATCCCAGTGAACGAAGGCGACGTATCGCTGCCGCTGCATCGGCCCGGACGGTATCAGCCAGTCCTATCAACCCGATGATGTCCTGATTGCGCGCCACATAGACGATGGTTTTTCCCTGGTCTTGAAGTACCTGAACGGCGTCTTGAATGGGCGTCATATTGATCGAGGCCGCCGCCATCAACCGGACGCTGCCGACCTGCAGCAGGTCATCATTCAGGCGCCCGGAGATACCGCGCCCGCCTTCTTCACGGACCTCTGTGAATTTGTATCCCTCTATCTGCCGTCGCTGCGCTTCCTGAGTAACCGCCTTCGCCAGCGGATGGGTTGACCCCTGTTCTACGCCGGTCGCCAGACGTAATACCTCTTGCTCATCGTAGCCACGTAATGCCAGCACATCGGTCACTTTCGGGCGACCGGAGGTTAAGGTGCCGGTTTTATCCAGCAGCAAGGTTTGCAGACCGGCAATACGTTCCAGAACAGAGGCCCTTTTGAATAAGATACCCCGTTGGAGCCCGATACCACTGCCTACAAGAATCGCCGTGGGCGTGGCTAATCCGAGGGCACACGGGCAGGCAATAACCAGAACAGCCATTGCTGCGGTTAAGGCAAAGGACAACGTGGCATCCAGGGCGACATACCAGGTCAGGAAGGTGATAAGGGCAATGCTCACCACCACAGGCACGAATACATTGGCGACGGCGTCGGCAAACCGCTGAATAGGTGCTTTGTCGGCCTGGGCCGTCTCTACGAGGCGAACAATCTGCGATAGCACGGTCTCTTCGCCCACACGCGTAGCGCGGATGACGAGCAACCCGACCGTGTTCATTGTTGCCCCAGTTACCGTATCACCGGGGCTTTTCTCCACGGGAATCGCTTCACCGGTTACAATCGATTCATCTACGGCGGTCTCCCCTTCCACAATTTCCCCATCCACCGGTATTTTCTCACCCGGCCGTACACGGATCAGGTCGCCCACCTGAACATCCGACGCTGGTATCTCCCGTTCCGTATCACCTGAGATAATTCGGGCCCGATCCGCCTGCAACGCGGCGAGGCTTTCCAGAGCCCTACCGGCCTGACCTTTCGCCCAGGCTTCCATATACTTCCCCAGTCGGACGAATAAGATCAATAAAACGACAACCTCAAAAAAATGATGCTGATCCTGAAATGTATCCGGCAGGAAAACAACCAGCAGGCTATACAGGTATGCCGACGAGAGTCCCAGCACCACCAGTACATCCATACTCGCCATGAGATTTTTCAGGGCATGGTATGCCCCTCTGAAAAACGTCAGGCCCGAGGTGGCAAGGGCCAGGGTTGAGCAGATGATCAGGACCACGTTGGGGATACGTACTGCCAGTGGAAGCATCATAATCACAAACGGTACCGCCAGCAGAAGCGTCCACAAAACCCATTGTAATGCGGTGCGGGCTTCATCGATCTGCTCCAGATGTTTCTTCTTTCTGTCCTGGCCGGAGAAGGCCCCATAGCCGAGGTCCTTTACCTTTTCTATAATGGCCGACTCATCAACATGTTGTTCCAGGTAGTCCACCGTCATCTGTTCAGCCGTCAGATTTACAGAGACCCGCTGAATGCCCGGCAGCACACCGACGCCTTTTTCAATAGCCAGTACGCAATTAGCGCAACTCATGCCTTTGATCTGAAAGGTCCGGCTCTGCTCTGAAGGATGATTGGAGGAGGGAACAGCTGTGGATGATGGAGCGGAGGACATGGCAACTCCTGAGGGTTTGTATTTAAATTACAAAATGGCCGCAGGCGACCAACCATCAGGCATCATCCTGGTCTGCTTGATCTTCTGGGAGTAAATCTCGACTCTGCAATTCTGTTTCCAGTTTTTCAATACACTCTTTGAAATCTTTCCAGGTGTCAAGAGATACGGTAATCCCTTTTTTACTGGGAAAAAAATCACCATCCTTTTCGTAAAAAATGCGGATGTCCGCGTATTCATGTCCTTTGAAATTTGTTACGCTGAATCGGAACTCTTCCTGACTGTTTTTCTGGAAGCTGGCAATAAGATTACTGTCTTCAGCCATGATGCACCTCATTATATTTAGTTAATGGGAGAAACCCAAAATACCGTAACTTTAGACTACGAATACACTTATCATACTGAAGGTCCATACTGTTTTTAGACTACCGTAACAGTTTAGGTGTGTCAAGGTATTTTCATCTTGTCTTTCTCAGCATTTTCTCATATTGTTATACTTTTATATTAAACGCTTAATCCTTATAATATATATTTAGGACAGGAGTTGTGGATGGATTGGCAGAGGTTGTATGCAGATCGGATGGCATTGATCAGCGATAGGTCAATCATCGAACTCCTCAAGCTGGCAGAAAGACCGGATGTGATCTCTTTTGCCGGCGGGTTACCCGATCCCCGATCCTTTCCACTCGAAGCGATTAAGGATGTAACAGAATGGGTCCTGGATAATGAAGGCCATGCAGCGCTGCAATATGGTCCCACACCAGGGTATACAGCGCTTCGAGAATGGATCGCGGATCGTATGGAGCGTGTGGATCATGTCTCCCTTACCGCCGACCATATTCTGGTCACATCAGGCGGTCTCGAAGCGATGGATTTGATTGCGAGAACGTTTATCAATCCGGGCGATACCGTTATTGTCGAGGCGCCCACATATCTGGCAGCACTCCATGTGTTTCGAAGTTATCAGGCTGAAATTGTCGATGTACCGATGGATGATGAGGGGATGCAGGTCGATATTCTGGAAGACCGTCTGAAAGATCTTGATCGGTGTGGCATTCGACCTAAGTTACTTTATACCGTGCCTACGTTTCAAAATCCTTCCGGTGTGACTCTCTCTGAAGAGCGACGGCACCACCTGATTGACGTAGCAGATCGGTACGGCGTTCCTATTTTTGAAGATCCGGCTTACGCTGAATTACGATTCGAGGGCGAACCACCATCTTCGCTGATTTCGCTGAACCCGAATGGGGTTCTGTTTGCCAGCACCTTTTCAAAGACATTCGGGCCAGGTATACGCTTGGGTTGGATTGCAGCGCCTCCATCTGTTCATACCCAACTCTGTCAAGCCAAGCAGGGCAGTGATCAATGTTCCAGCACACTGGCCCAACGCATTATTTATGAATATGGCAAGCGAGGATTATTAGAGTCGCACATTGCTGCGTCCATAAAATTGTATCGTACTAAACGGAATCAGACGTTAGAGGCGATTTCAAATCTCTTTCCGCCGGGTATATCCTGGACCCGACCGGAAGGCGGGTTTTATTTATGGGTCACCCTGCCGCCGGCCGTCGATACCACGTCGATGCTGGCATGGGCGATCGAACACGAGAAAGTCGCCTATGTGGCCGGTTCTCCATTTTATGCCCATGGCCAGGGGAAAAATCAGTTCCGTATTTGCTTTAGTTTTCCGGATACCACCCAAATTGAAGAGGGTGTGCGCCGACTGGCGCGTGTTGTAACGCATCATATCGAACGGCGTCATGAAAGTTATCATCGCGAGGTCGGGTAATATAGCAGCAATGGTGCTTTTCACTTTAAACACCTTGACATATGTGATATAATTAAGGATCATATTGGTTTTTCAATAGCAACTTAACGGGTAGTAGTGGGTATTATTTACAAAGTGGTTCTGTTTTCGTTCATGGATAATATATCCAGTATAAATATGAGGACGAGGGGATGACTCGGTTTCACGCTCATCTTGCCATATCTTTATTTCTTATCTTTTGCTTCGCTGGCTTTGGCACAGATAATCTGACGTATGCAACAGATCAATCCTCCAATAGTGGGGAGGTCGCCTCCCGGTCTTCTAAACGAAAGATTAGAATCACTCGCCGTGGCCGAAGTTCGAGTTCGAAGCTAACGTTGCCACAAATCCGTGCAGCCTTAAAAAAAGACACGGGAGCAAATGCAAGTCTCTATTACAGAGCCGGATTTTTAGAGGAGCAACGGGGTTACTTATTTCAGGCTTTACGCGATTATTCAGATGCTGTTCATAAGAAGGCTCGGGTGGCAGATGCCTTGTATCGCGCCGGGGTGGTGTGGGAAAAAATCGGTGAGTTTTATGATCTTCGCAGTAGAGAAAAAGGCCTGGTTATAAACGGCGAGCAACGCCAACGGGCTATTGATTCTTATCAGTCAGCCATACGTGCAAGGCCTGATTTTTCGAATGCGTATTACCGATTAAGCCTGGCCTATCTCATTGGAGATGATATGCGTGAAGCGAATGAACAATATCTAAAACTACAGCGCCTGGAGCCTGATACGCTCCGAACCCGTCAGTTGTTGCTCATGATTTACAAACATCATCAGCAACTGTCACGGCGCCGTTAATCATGAGGGAAACCATGGACAATTATCGAATATTATATCTGTTTGGCATGACCCTGCTCTTTACAATTATGGGGTGTCTCCCCCCGTCCCTTGACAATCAGGTCCTGAGCCCGGAGAAAGGAACGTATTATCTTAAGCTTCAGCAAGTACTTGATCACTTGCGCGAGGATCCCGATAATAGTAATCTATATATGCAAGCCGGTGATGTGGCGCAACGGCTTAGCTTGTGGGAAGATGCCCGGAAATATTATCAAAAAGCGTTTGATTTGAATCCAAAGTCTGCGGAAGCTATATATAAAGTCGGCTATACCTGGGAGAAATCCGGACAACAGTATGTAGTCGGCCAAGGCATGCAGTTGATGAAGGGGCAGCGTGATAAAGCCATCAAATCATACCTGAAAGCCATTGATTTGAATTCATATTATTCCGATGCCTATTACAGGCTTACGATGGTTGCATTGAATGCTGAGGATATGGATCTTGCCTACTGGGCCGGCCAGGGATTAAATCGCGTCGAACCTAAATCGAATCGTAACATTGCACTGGTAAAACAGGTGTATCGTAAGCGGCAGGAACTGAAACGCTGAACGGTCCATGAAGCCACAGTCGTATGTGTGATAAGTCCCCATCTTATCTTTTTCGCATTACCCTGTCTTCTTAATCCGATCCGACTTCCTTTCTCCCCACTACGATAACCGTAATGTCATCGTGGTAGATGGCCCCGCAAAAGCGGGTAACGGAATCAATAATCTGTTGTTGGATCATGGAGACGTCTTTCCCCCGACAGGCGTTAGTCACTTCAATCAGCTGTTCGTCCCCGAACTCTTCATCCTCTGCATTAAGCGCTTCAGTTACTCCATCGGAAAAAAAACGAGCCGGTCTCCCGGTTCCAGAAATATCTTCCCCTGATCGTACCTGCTGTTCGCAAACACGCCCAGTACAAGACCGCCTTCTTCGAGTCGTATCACAGTCCCATCTTTACGCATTAATATGGGGGCATTATGCCCGGCGTTCGAAATCACGAAACAATGATGTTCCGTATCCAGGATGCCGTAGAAAAACGTGACAAACTTATCGTCAGGGAGATTGGGTGCCATACTCCGGTTGACTTTTTCACAGAGAGGAGAAGGAGATAAAGATTCAGAAGCAAAGGCATGGACCATGGCCTGAATGTTAGACATAAGCAGAGCAGCAGGCATGCCTTTACCGGTTACATCCGCAATACAAAATCCGATTTGTTGATCTGTAAATGGAAGTATGTCGAAATAATCTCCGCTGACATGACGGGCAGGCTGCCAGGCATGGGCTATATCATACCCATCAATGGGAGGAATCGACCTGGGCATTAAACCCCGCTGAATCTTTCGGGCTTCATCCTGTTCTTGCGCTGTCCGGTTCTGTGCCTGTCTTACCCCACGACCTCATTCGGCCTGTGCGCGGATAGTATCCAGGAGTCGGTCATTATCCCAGGGTTTTTGAATAAAATCCCTTAACTCCCCCTTCATGGATTCTACAGCCACTTCCACCGATCCCCAGGCCGTCATAGCAATAACGGGTACCGTAGGATCATGCATCTGTATGTGCGACATAAGATCCAGTCCCTCCCGGCCGGACGTCGTATCCCGGGTATAGTTCAGGTCGACCAACAAGACATCAAACTGTTTCTTTTCAAGCCATTCAATGACCGCCGTTGGAGATGTGACGGTGGTGATTTCATATCCCTGTCTTTTTAGAAGCAGGTCCAAGGCGGACAGGATGTCCACCTGATCATCGGCAATTAAAATGCGAGGCGGCTTCTCAACCGGTGTCTGCAGTATTGAATCCATTTTAGGTATCGGGCTGTCGCCGGCTCCTTATTCGGTTCGTAATACCATCATTTGAATGAACGGTCCCACTATAAAATAGGATCGCTGAGTATCTTCCACTATACATATAGAGCCGCAAATAATGTGCCAGATAGAGGGAATGCGGAGTGGAAAAAGCCAATACAGCAAGTGGTTAGCACCAGTTTAATGATGTTATAAGATTGGGAAATGCAGGTAAATAGAGATACGACGGTGTGTTCGGTTTTGGGACGAGGCATTCCGAATGTGAGCAGGTGGACGGGTGGGCATGCGAAGGCTTCATGTCCACATGCCGCCTCTATCGCCATTGTCGCAAGCGAAACTCGGTGCGTTCCCCTTGCAGGTAAAGGCGAGGGCCACCGCCGTTGATCGTGCCTTCGATCTTGTTCCGTCGAAAATTCCGGGCGGTGATCTGGAAAACACTGTCGAAGTCACTCCGGGAGCCGACATCCGCACGGAGATCAAAACCCTGCCCTTCAGGTAATTCCAGGATAACTTCCCCACGTTCTGCCGTCACCCGAGAATCCCCATCTATCTGCCATCGGTCGATCTCAACGTTTATGCGTTCCAGGTCCAGATCAATGGCGCCGGTTATATTGGCCAGGCGGACCTCTCCGCGTTCCAATCGCATCACGATATCTCCCTGCCAATCCCGGCCATCAATATTTCCCCGTTCCGATTCGATGTGAATACGCCCTTCGATCCCCTCAAGCGTCGAATTGACCCGCTCCACTTCCAGATCCAGGTTCAGTTGCCTCGGTGCGCGAATCTCATAATAAATATAGGGGATCCGGCGGGAATGGCCCCACCCATCGTCATCGTCATCGTAATAAGGCACATCGTCGTATACCGAACGAATGGTCAGGGACCTGTTGCTGCCATATACTTCTATATGGGCAGATTCCACGGCCTCTTCGGCATAACTGCGACTTACCCCGTCAGGCGCTTCTATACGCGCGAGAACTTCTACCTGTGATTGATCCCAGGTCGTTAATTTCACGGTCCCGCGTTGTGTGTTTATTCGAAGGCTTCCGCCCGGTTCGAAGTCTACTGTCTCTGAAAATTCTCGAGTCTGGCCTGTGACAGTCCCGGGTTGCGCGATGCAACCAACGAAAAAGAGCAATATATACATCATAAAACGCATGATCAAACCTCCTGAAACAATCATATGCCAAGCAGATTGTGGTAGCAACTGTTACCTGACCTCACGTTACGTGGCAAAACGTAGGTATGAGGCATATTATACCAATACGACTGTATCCATTTTAAAAAGGTTGTGCGCCATAATTCCATCCACCGTTTTGAATGACCTTTTCCGTTGACATTTAGACAGGTTCTCCGTATGATTTCGCCATTGCCGTCCCTCGACGATATGCTTCACACTAATTATTATAAACAATGCAAGAGATCACCTTTTTACACCAGAACGCATCCAAGTGGAAACGTTTTGAAACCCTGATGGCGGATCAACAGGCTGATCCGGATACGCTGGTCGAATTGTTCATCGAGTTAACAGACGATCTGTCTTATGCACGGACATTCTATCCCGACAGCAAAACAACCCAATATCTTAATGGATTGACGATGCATGTCCATCAGAAGATATATAAAAATAAGAAAGAAGAAAAGAGTCGGGTCGTTACCTACTGGAAAGAGGAATTGCCGGGCTTATTCTATATGTACCGGAACCCCCTGTTGTATGCGGCAATCATCTTCGTCGTTTCAGTCTCTATCGGAGCGCTTTCCGCTGCCAATGATGTGGGGTTTGTCCGCCTTATCCTGGGCGATGGTTATGTGAATATGACCCTGGAAAACATCAATCGCGGCGACCCTCTGGCTGTTTACAAAACCATGAGTCAGGGGTCCATGTTTTTCATGATTACGTTGAATAACATCAAGGTGTCTTTTTATGCGTTTACCGCCGGCCTGATCTTCTCTTTCGGCACCGGCCTGGTCCTGCTGTATAACGGGATCATGCTGGGCGCGTTTCACTATATGTTTTTTGAAGAAGGACTTTTGGGGCAAAGTATCAGAACCATCTGGATCCATGGCGCCCTTGAAATATCAGCTATTGTCATCGCAGGTGGTGCGGGGCTGGTTATCGGCAACAGTTTTCTGTTTCCCGGCACATATACCCGGTTGGAATCCTTTCAACGCGGCGCCCGCGATGGCATGAAAATAGTCATCGGCCTGATACCGATTTTTATCGTGGCAGGGATTCTGGAAAGTTTTGTCACCCGGTACACGGCCATGCCTCTGTGGCTCAGCCTGCTCTTCATCACCGGCTCTTTTACATTCATATTCTGGTACGTGGGCCTTTATCCCAGACACCTGGTAAAACAGGAGGCGTCTTATGACGAATAATCCAAATCGCATCGAATTCCATCAGGTTCGAGATTTTGGAGAGGTGCTCACCGTCACCTTCGATTTTGTCCGAGAGAATTTTAAACCACTGATGAAGGGGTGGTTATATATTGCCGGTCCCTTTGCTCTGACCAATGCATTCATTTCAATCTACTCTATGGATATGTTGCCCTCATTTTCTCAGTTTTTCAGCCCGTTGTCTCTTATTAATCTGATTCTGGGTGTATTAACTTATTTTTTAACCTATCTTGTCACCTTGGGATATTTACACATCTATCTTCATGAAAAATCACCTGTTGAATTCAATGATCTCTGGCAATTTACAAAGCAGAATTTCTGGTTTTTCACAGGGCAATATGTCGTCCTTATAATAGTAATTCTTGTAGGTTTCATCTTATTGATTCTACCCGGATTATATCTGATCATCGTTTTGTCCATAGCCCCTATCATACGCATTATGGAACGGCGAGCGATTTTTGATTCTATCTCTCGAGCACGCCAACTGATGTCGGGATTTTGGTTGAAAACATTCGGTTTGACTGTTGTGCTCTTTATCATCCTCCTGGTCTTTGGCGGTCTATTACAAGCGCCCTCCATTGTCCTTACATTCCTATGGACGTTTAATAATATTGAAGCGGGTTCGTTTTCCGGCAGCCCGGCCGATAATTATCCCCTTCTTACGGTTGTAGCGGCTATCGGTCAAGCTCTGGCCGTTTGTGTCAATATCATCCCCATGGTCGCCTACAGTCTCCAGTACTTCAATCTGCGGGAGCGTAAAGAAGCTGTCAGCCTGATGGATAAGGTAGAATCACTTGGAACGAATAAGGAGTAAAGTGAGTGATGTACAGCGCCCCACTGGATTCAACACAGCTCACTGTCAGACAGATTCCGGAGTCTGCTTTGAGTTCGTATCTGGAAAATCAAGCCTTTCAGTATGACCGGCCACCCCGTACCATGAGTCTATGGGACCGTTTTGTACTCTGGTTCTGGGAAAGAGTAGAATATCTGTTTGATCAGTATGGCACATCGGATGTTTGGGGATCGGTCTTTTATGGTGCAGCGATTTTATTTGCCGTCTGGCTTGTCTACCAGATATTCCAGTCCAATTTCAGCGGTGTTTTGTATAGTCGCCTGAGAGGCGATCGGGCGGAAGCCCGGGTTCTGGATCGGGTGGAGGATATTCACGAAATCGACTATGAACGGCAAATACAGGATGCGATTGCCGGCCATCAATACCGACTGGCGGTTCGCCTCTATTACCTGCATGCCCTCAAAACCCTGTCGGACCGTAAACAAATCGACTGGAAAATTGATAAGACCAATCACGATTACCTTCGAGAAATGACCGGCTCTCCATTATGTCAGCCGTTTGCAGAGATGACCCGGGTGTTCGAATATGCCTGGTACGGAGATAGGCCGCTTGATGAAACGGCGTTTCAGGATTTGCAGAATAGCGCCCGGGAATTTCAGAGTCGGATGGTGGAAGGGCGGTAGGC